>Ga0209121_10000761_pt1 | contig 34301 bp, 32 predicted proteins | sample Cruoilmetagenom3_FD_187292 | JGI IMG/M metagenome (GOLD analysis project Ga0209121, IMG submission 187292) | Oil polluted marine microbial communities from Coal Oil Point, Santa Barbara, California, USA - Sample 3 (SPAdes) (version 2) | ecosystem: Environmental > Aquatic > Marine > Oil seeps ... | reverse complement strand
CGCGTGCTCTTGCCCCTTCTACGAGTGTGCCACGGGATCCCAGGGCATGGTCGAGCCGATCTTCGATGTCGCCGCGCTTCGGTTCACCGGGGGCGATCCGAAACGCTACCGCCATGTCTCCACCGGAAGCGGTGCGAAGGTCTTCGTGAATCTCTGCGCCGCATGCGGCACCAGGACAAAACTCATTTTCGCCCGTTGGCCAGAGCGGCTGAGGGGCGATGCCAGCAGGTTCGACGATCCCGGGTGGTTTGATTGCACATCGGACACCTGCAAGGTCATCGTCCTCGACAGCGCGGCGCGCGGCGGGCGGCAAGCTGGTGCCTGCCGGGGTCAAGACCGACCGGCAGCAGTCGCACGGGGCCGGCGGCGCCCCGCTCGCGCCTGTGATACTGGACGAGGTTCTGCACCTGCGATAGGGGGAGGAGACATTATCGAGGCCGCCCCATGCTGACCGCTCTCATCGACTACGACTCCGGCAACCTGCACTCGGCGGAGAAGGCTTTCCAGCGGATGGCGGCGGAAACGGGTGCGGGCGACGTGGTGGTCACCGACGACCCCGCCGTGGTGGCGGGTGCTGACCGGATCGTGCTGCCGGGCGACGGGGCGTTTCCGGCCTGTCGGCGGGCGTTGTTCGACCATTCGGGCCTGTTCGAGGCGATGGACGAGGCGGTCACCACCCGGGGCCGGCCGTTCTTCGGGATTTGCATCGGGATGCAGATGCTTGCAACCCGGGGCCGCGAATACGCCGACACGCCGGGGTTCGGTTGGATCGGCGGCGAGGTCGTGGCGATCGACCCCGCGGACCCGGGGCTGAAGGTGCCGCATATGGGCTGGAACGACCTGGTGATCGACCATTCCCACCCGGTGCTCGAGGGGGTGGACACCGGCGACCACGCCTATTTCGTGCATTCGTATCACTTCCAGGTGGCGAACCCGGTCGAGCGGCTGGCGCATGTCGACTACGCCGGTGACGTGACCGCGGTGGTTGGCCGGGACAACATCTTCGGCACCCAGTTCCACCCCGAAAAGTCGCAGGACGCAGGCCTGCGGATGATCGCGAATTTCCTCGGCTGGACACCCTGAGCGGGCGCTCTTCGGGATCTGGCCGGGCCCCCGCCGCGCTTGTGCGCGGCCGCCTGCGGCGGGCGGGGCGCGCTACGCGCGCCAGGGAAAGGGGCGGCGCGCTGCGCGCGCCAGGACGGGCAGGGCGCGTGCGTCAGGGGGTGAAGGGCGGCGCGCTTCGCGCGGTGGCTTCTGGACCCGCCCATCCTGCCATGCCAAAAGCGCCTGAAAACCGAAGGAGTTCCGGATGATCCTCTATCCTGCCATCGACCTCAAGGACGGTGCCTGTGTGCGCCTGCTTCGCGGCGAAATGTCCGCCGCCACGGTTTTCAACGATGATCCCGCGGCCCAGGCCCGGGCTTTTGAGGTGGCGGGCTGCGACTGGATTCACCTCGTCGACCTCAATGGCGCCTTCGCGGGGGAGCCGGTGAATGCGGCCGCCGTCGAGGCGATCCTGGGGGCGATCTCGGTGCCGGCGCAACTCGGCGGCGGCATCCGTGACATGGCCACCATCGAGCGCTGGATCTCCGCCGGGCTGGCGCGTGCGATCCTCGGCACGGTGGCGGTGGAGAACCCGGGGCTCGTGCGCGCGGCGGCGAAGGAATTTCCCGGCAAGATCGCCGTGGGGATCGATGCGCGAGACGGCAAGGTGGCGACCAAGGGCTGGGCGGAAGAGACCGACGTCGAGGTGACGGATCTCGCGAAGTCCTTCGAAGACGCCGGGGTGGCGGCGATCATCTACACCGACATTCAGCGTGACGGGGCGATGCAGGGGCCGAACGTGGACGCAACGGCGGCGCTGGCCAATGCCGTGAGCATCCCGGTGATCGCCTCGGGCGGGGTGTCGTCGCTCGACGACCTGCGCGCGCTCAAAGCCTGCGGCGCGCCGCTCGACGGGGCGATTTCTGGCCGCGCCCTTTACGACGGCGCGATCGACCTGGGCGCGGCGCTCAAGGTGCTGAAGGGCTGACCCTGCCTCTCTTTTCCGGGCCGCTCGCAGCGGTTTCCCGCCCCCAGCGCGACCCGATTTCCGGTGTGGGCGAGGGGTGGGCGAACTCGGACGGGGGGTCAAGTCTCTGTTTTTTATACAGATAGCGCTAACTGTCACTTCGCCCGGGCGAAGCGGGCGAGGTGGGCGAGGCCGGGGTCAGCGCGCGGCGTTGGTCAGGGTCTCCAGTGCTGCGGACATCTTGCCCAGGTAGGCCGCATCCGCAGGCACCAAGAGGCCTGACAGCATCGCGTCGGGAGATTCCCAGGCCATGTGTGTCGTGCCCCCGGCATCCTCGTAGACCAGCACCTTCAGCGGCAAATGAAGCCCGGCCATCGGGTCGTCGAGGATCGCCGGCGTGCCGAGGGCGGGGTTACCGAACACGACGAGCTGCATCTCGCCGACATCTTCGCCGACCTTGCGCGCGCCGCCGCCGTGGTCGATCACCGCAAACACCGTGGCGCCCGCCCCCTCGATGGCGGCCGAAAGTGCGGCGACCGTCTCCAAGACCGAGCCGGAGGCGTCGGTGGTCATTGGCCCGTCCTGGGCGGCGGCGGTCCATGGCGCAAGCATCAGTGCGGCGGATGCGGCGAGGGCAGTGAACGGTTTCATGATCGGGACTCCTGGGATGCTGGATTTCACGGGGGCAGGGTGGCCGGAGTCACGGAACACGTACCAGACACCTTGCCGTGACTGCGGTGTGAGGGGGGGCAACAGGTATTTGCCGGTCGCCCTGCCCGGTGCGATCACAATGGACGCCGTTTCAACCTGACCCCACGCGGCCCGATTTCTTCTTTTTCCGGAGATCTACCTGGGGCCCTTTCGGCAGGTTTTCGAGACCGAAAACCGCCTGTCGGGTTTCGGCCGCGCTTTGCGCGACCTCCGGGCGAAAGCCGGTTCGAAACCTACATCGACCCGGCCGTGACCGGAAATGCCCCGGCAGTGCAGGCGGCCGCGTCGTCGGAGGCGAGGAACAGGACCATCCGCGCCACCGCCTCCGGCCCGATGAGATCCGGCAGGCATTGCTTGGCCCGTTGGGCGGCCTCCTTTTGCGGCGTCATCCACAGCTCCAACTGGCGCGGGGTCATGATCCAGCCCGGGACCACGGTGTTGACCCGGATGCGGTGCGGTCCGAGCTCGCGCGCCATGGTGCGCGTGAGCCCCTCGACGCCGGCTTTGGCCGTGGCATAGGCGGGAAAGCCCCCGGCCAACTCGTGCCAGGAGTTGGAGCCGATATTGACGACCGATCCGCCGCCGGCCGCGATCATGCCCGGCGCCACCGCCTGAATGGCGAAGAACATGTGGCGCAGGTTGGTGTGCATCCGCTCGTCCCAGTAATGCGGGTTCACGTCGCGCCAGTCATGGCGGTCGTCGCGCGCGGCGTTGTTGACGAGCACGTCGGCCGCGCCGTTCACACCGGCGATGTCGGCGAGGGCGGATTGCAGCGCCGGGATGTCGCGCAGATCGCAGTTCTTGAACACCGCCTTGCCCTTGACCGCGTCGAGCAGGGCGCCCGCGGCTTCGGCGTCGCGGTCGATGAACGCGACCAGCGCATTCTGGGCGACGAAGGCGCGCACGATCTCGGCACCGATGCCGGACGCCCCCCCGGTGACAACGACCGCCTTGCCCTTGAGGCTCGGATAGGTTGCAAGCGGTTGAGCCATCCCGGTGTTCCTCCTGTGCCGGGCGACCCTAACCCGGGGGCGGGGCCGGGGAAAGCGGCGCGGTGCGGTCGCGCGCGATTTCCCTGGGCGCAGCGCTTTGGCCGTCCGGGGCGGCGGGCGCCCAGGCACTGGCAAAGCCCGCTGAAACCGGTTATTGCCCGGCCCATGCAAGCGCCCATTCGCGCGCTCGGGAGATCCCATGCTCAAGACCCGCATCATCCCCTGTCTCGATGTCGCCGAGGGCCGCGTGGTCAAGGGCGTCAATTTCGTCGACCTGGTCGATGCCGGTGACCCGGTGGAGGCGGCCAAGGCCTATGACGCGGCGGGGGCCGACGAGCTGACGTTCCTCGACATCAAGGCCACCCACGAGAACCGCGGGACGATGTACGATCTCGTCACCCGCACCGCCGAGCAGTGTTTCATGCCGCTTACCGTCGGCGGCGGGGTGCGCACGCATGAGGACGTGCGCCAGCTGCTGCTGGCCGGGGCGGACAAGGTGAGCTTCAATTCGGCCGCGGTGGCCGACCCGGACGTGGTGGCCGAAGCCGCCGACCGGTTCGGCTCGCAATGCATCGTGGTGGCGATCGACGCCAAGATGGTTTCGCCGGGCAAGTGGGAGATTTTCACCCACGGCGGGCGGCGGCCGACGGGGGTGGACGCCTTGGGATTTGCCCGCACCGTCGCGGCGAAGGGGGCCGGGGAGATCCTGCTGACCTCGATGGACCGCGACGGCACCCGCGAAGGGTTCAACCTTCCCCTCACCCGGGCGATTGCCGACGCGGTGGAGATCCCGGTGATCGCGTCGGGCGGGGTCGGCACGCTCGAGCATCTCGTCGAAGGGGTGACCGAGGGCCATGCCTCCGCCGTGCTGGCTGCGTCGATCTTTCACTTCGGTATTTTCACCATCCGCGAGGCCAAGCAATACATGGCCGCCGCCGGCATCCCCGTGAGGCTCTGAGATGACGACGCCAGAGACGACGACAGAGACCGTACCCGAGACCGCGCCAGAGACCGCACCCGAGACCGCGCCCGATGACGCCCTGACCCGCCTGGCCCGAACCATCGAAGTGCGCCGGGGCGGCGATCCCGACGCCAGCTGGACCGCGAAACTGCTCGCGAAAGGTCCGGAGAAATGCGCCGAGAAATTCGGCGAAGAGGCGGTGGAAGCGGTGATCGAGGCGGTCAAGGGAGATCGGACCCGGCTGACGGCGGAAGCCGCGGATGTGCTCTACCATCTGTTGGTCATGCTCGCCGCGCGCGATGTGGCGCTTGAAGATGTGCTGGCCGAGCTCGACCGGCGCGCGGGCACGTCCGGCATCGCCGAGAAGGCGGCGCGGGGCTGAGGCGGGACAACGTCGCCAATGAAGGCCGGGATGCGGCGGGCGCGTGCCGGACCGTGAAGGCCGGTCGCCAAACGCGGTCCGCGGTCAACTCACCAGCCGTTCAAGCTCCTGTTTCGGGCAACGATCCTCGACGAAAGCGAGGCCCTTCTCGGCGGAGATCCGTGCCGCGTCCGCGCTGGTTACGCCGATCTGGAGCCAGATTGTCCGGAGGTCCGGCAGCGCTTTGAGTCCGGCCTCGACCACCGGTTGCACATGTTCGGAGCGGCGGAAGACGTCGAGCATGTCGACATGCGCGTCCTTCGGGATGTCGGCGAGGTCGGCGACGATGGCCTCGCCCATGAACGCCTGGCCGGCCAGACCGGGGTTGACCGGGATCACCCGGTAGCCGCGTTCGGCGAGGAACTTCGCAACCTTGTGGCTGGCGCGGTCGGGTTTGTTGGAGAACCCCACGAGGGCGATGACTTTCGTGGAGTCGAGGATCTGGCGGATATCTGTGTCGCTGGTCATGGCGGCACCGTAAGCAGCCATAGGGCCGGTGAAAAGCGCGTTTTGGGCGAGCGCACGGGGCCCGCGCCAAAAAAAGCGCCCGGCAGATCCGGGCGCAGTTTCGTGGAACGAGGGACAGTGAATGGAGATAACGGACGTTCCACAGTCCGCTCTCGATCACATACATAAGAACGGCAGGCGCAGAGGGAAATACGGGTGCCAAAAACGTGAACGTCCGGTGAACGATCGGCAGTTTTTAGCCGATCACTTCAGCCTCCGGCGGGGGCGGGATCATCGCGCAGATCACGGGCCGCGTAGAGCCCGACGGCGGCGGCGTTGGAGACGTTGAGCGAGCCGAAATCGCGGCCGTAGGGGATCTTGACCAGCCGGTCGCAGGTCGCCTTGGTCTTCTCCCTCAGGCCCGGACCCTCGGCGCCGAGCACGAGGCCCACCGGCGCGCCGGGCAGGGTGGCGAGCGCGGCGTCGATGCTTTGATCGGCGTTCCCGTCAAGGCCGAGCAGCACGTAGCCGAGGTCTTTGAGAAGCTCCATCGCCTGCGCGAGGTTGGTCACCCGCAGATAGGGCTGGCGTTCGAGCGCGCCGGAGGCGGTCTTGGCCAGCGCGCCGGTCTCGGGGGCGGAATGGCGCTTGGGCGCGATCACCGCCGCTGCGCCGAACACCTCGGCCGAGCGCAGGATGGCGCCGACATTGTGGGGGTCCGAGACCCGGTCGAGCAGCACGACGCGCGGGGCCGTGCCGGGCGGGGCGGCACAGACCTCGTCGAGCGGGCCCCAGTCGAGCGGTTTCACCTCGAGCGCCGCGCCCTGGTGGACGCTCCCTGGATCGAGCGGGACCGGGAACTTGCGCGGGTCGGCAATCTCGGGGTCGCAGCCGCCCCCGATGTTGGCCTGGGCGATGGCCTCGGCGAGCCTGTCGGCTGCGTTCTTGGTGACCACCAGCCGGAGCTTTTCGCGGGCCGGGTTGGTCAGCGCGTCGCGCACCGCGTGGATGCCGAAAAGCCAGAAGGTTTCGCGCGCCTCGGCGGTGCGTGCGCGCTCCTTTTCGACCACCCATGAGGGCTTCTTTGCCACGTGCCGCTCCCTGTTCGAGGTCCGTCGCTGCGTTGGCGCGGACAATGCGGGCGCGGCCGGCCGGGCGCAAGGATTTTCGCTTGACGGGGGCGGGGGGCGGCTGTATTTCCGCCCTCGTTCCGGGGCGCAGGCGCCGGTATGGGCGACGGGCTGCAAGGTGCGGCAGCGGACTGTAACTCCGCCGGGGAGACCCACGCCTGGTTCGATTCCAGGGTCGCCCACCACCTCTCCCAATCCATTGAAAGAACGGCACTTTGTCTGTAGAGTCGCGCCTTCTGGGTCCATTTTTGGTGCCCGAAAGTGGTTTTTCGGGACCGAGATGGCCGAAACCAAGCCCGAATACAGGCTTATCGAACATGGCAGGTACTTTTTCCAACGCCGGGTTCCGCTCCATTTCCAGAGCGCCGTCGGGCGCAAGAAATGGCGGGCACCGTCTGGGAATGACCACGATGCAGCCAATGATCGGTTGAAGGTGATGCGGGCAGAGCCTCTACAAATCCAGGGGCACCTCGAGGGCGAATTCAATATGGTCGCGTGAATTGGCGTGACCAGCCTTCGGCAAACCCGGCGCGGTTCGATGGAAGTGCACCGGGCAAGCAAACAGATCGCCCGTCCACCTATGGCTGGGTGGAAAAATCCTTGGCCGCCCTCGCCGGATTCGGCCTCAAAACGCCCGCCAATCCACAGCCGCGGTTCTTTGCCCGGTCGGCCATCCACGGCTTGTCGGACCTTCAGGGGTCGCGCGCAATTTCGGACCTGTGGGACCCCGGTCCGGTTGACGCGCAATGGGCAATCACCTTGGCGGCGCCGGCGCGGCCGACGGCGCAACGTAGTCCGGGGCAGGCGGCGGCGCAGAACGAGCCCGGTCGACCGGGTCTGGTGCGCGGTTTGTCACCCCGGTGCGAGGCGTTTGGGCATGGCGCACTGGGCGTGTGATGGTACAGTTGCAGGGCCGGGCCGGGCCGGAGCAAGACCCTCGTCCGGGGCGTGCACGCGCGCAAGCGGCCGTGCGCTGCTATTGGCGCGGTCACGCGGGACCTGGAGACCGTCGAAGGGGTTTTCGCCCGGGACGGTCGATGCAGGCGGGGCCATTTGGAACGCAGGAGGAAGACGAATGCAGTATCGGTATTTGGGGCGCAGCGGGCTGAAGGTTTCCGCTCTCTCGATGGGCACCTTCACGTTTGGCGGCCGGGGTTTCTTTGCCCGACTGGGTGCGCAGGATGAGGCCGAGGCGGGACGATTGGTCGATACCTGCCTGGACCGGGGCGTGAACCTGATCGACACGGCCAATATGTACTCCACCGGCCTGTCCGAGGAGATCGTCGGTGCGGTGATGAAAGACCGCGACCCGGATACGCTGATCAGTACAAAGGCCCGGATGCGGATCGGCGATGGCCCCAACGATGAGGGGATGAGCCGCTGGCATCTGATCCGCGAATGCGAACGGTCGCTGAAGCGGCTCGGGCGCGATCACATCGACATCTACTTGATCCACGAAGCGGACGGCCAAACCCCGATGGAAGAGGTTCTGGCCGCCCTGGACCGCTTGGTACAGGACGGCAAGGTGCGCTATTTCGGCTGCTCCAACTGGTCCGCATGGCAGGTGATGAAGGGCTTGATGGCAAGTGGCGCCGGTGGGTTGGAACGGTTCACCGCACAGCAGATCCATTACACGCTGGAAGCCCGGGAAGCGGAATATGAATTGCTGCCCCTGTCCGTCGACCAGGGTCTTGGCGTGATGGTCTGGTCGCCGCTCGCGGCCGGATTGTTGACAGGCAAACACGGGCCGAAGGGCTTTGCCGAGGGGTCCCGTCAGGCCCAAGGCTGGACGGAACCGCCGGTCCGGGATTGGGATCGGTTGTGGGGCATTGTCGATGTGCTGCGCGACATCGCCGGTGACCGGCCGATTGCGCAGGTGGCGCTCGCGTGGCTGCTGCAACGGCCCGCGATTGCCACAGTCGTGGTGGGCGGCCGGACCGAGGCGCAATTTGGCGAAACCCTGGGCGCGTCGGATATCGTCCTCACGGAGGCTGAGATCGCGCAGCTTGATGCGGTATCGCGGCCGCCGCTGATCTATCCGTACTGGCATCAGCACCAATTCGCCAAACCGCGCTTTGCAGACGCGGATTGGGCGCTGCATGCAGGCCAGATGGTGGACGGGCTCGACGGCTACGTCTGACGCGGGCAAGAGCGCCGTCCATGATATCAGTCTCATGAACGGCGCTCGAAGCGCAGAATATGCCGCGCGCTTCAAACAAGAAACCGGGTCGCGCTGAGCGGATTGCGCGTTAGCGGCCTGTCACTGCCTGCACGATTTTTGTCATTGCCAGCATCCCGGGATCGTCCAGGCCCACGGATTTGTCGGCAAAGATGCGGGCCCGTCCGATTGTCGCACGTTTGTCGCGGAAGGCCTCCTGTGCGTCTTCAGCCGCCGTGACCGCCGCCGCCGCGGGATCCTGCGCGCCGTCGAGGGCTGTCGCAATCGCGTCGAGCGTGTCGAGCACCGTCTTGCCGCCCAGCTCCGCCTTGCCGCGGGCCATCATCTTGTCGCGGGCGGCCACCAGCAGGCCGGAAAGATCGCCGGGTTCGATCCCCTCGCGGCCCTTGGCTTGCTTCGCGGCGGCCATCAGCCCGGTCGCAAGCAGCGTACCGTAGGACGAGGACGACGCCTTGGTGAGCGCCTGCGCGCAGCCCATGAGCGCCATCCCGAAGTCTTCGGGCAAATCCTCGGCCGCCGCCGCGATGGCGCGCGACCCGCTTCGCATTGTGATCCCCAGATCCCCGTCCCCCAACGCGCCATCGGCCGTGTTGAGGGTGTCGGCTTCGGCTTCCATCGCGGTCTTCAGGCGGAACGCCGCGCTGCGCAGATCGGCAACGGTGATCATTTGACGATCCAGAACGGGCAGTCGCAGGGGGCTGTCAGGTAGCCTTCCAGCTCTGCATCCAGTTTGCACAAGGTGAAGGACACCCCTGTCATTTCCATCGATGTGGCGTAGCGCCCGACAAGCGGCATGACGATCTGCGCCCCTGCGGCCTGCAACCGCGCCTCGACGATGCGGTAGAGGATGAACAATTCCTCGTGCGGCGTCGCCCCCAGCGAGTTGACCAGAACCGAGACGCGGTCGCCTTGAGCAATGTCGATATCGGCCAGCAGGCGGTCCATCATTTCCTCGGCGATCGCGTCGGCGGGGCGCAGCTTGTCGCGCCAGACGCCGGGTTCGCCATGGATGCCCATGCCCATTTCCATTTCATCCTCGCCGATCTCGAAGGTTGGCTTGCCCGCCTGCGGCACCGTGCAGGGCGACAACGCGACCCCGACAGACCGGCAGGCGTCGGCGGTCTTCTGCGCCACGCGGGTGACCCCGGCCAGATCGAGGCCGGCTTCGGCGGCCGCCCCGGCGATCTTGAAGGCGAAGACCATGCCCGCCACACCGCGCCGCTTTTCGGCCTCCTCGGGCGGGGCCGAGGCCACGTCATCGGCCAGCAGCACGGTTGTGGTTTCGATGTCGTCCATTTCGACCAGATCGCCGGCCATGTCGAAGTTCATCACGTCGCCGCCGTAGTTCCCGTACAGGCGCAGCACGCCCGACCCCTGGTCGGCAGCGCGGATTGCGTCCGCCATCTGATCCGCAGACGGCGAGGCGAAAACGTTGCCGATCGCGCAGGCATCCAGCAGGCCGGTGCCGACGTAGCCGGTAAAAACGGGCAGGTGGCCCGACCCGCCGGCCGAGACGATGCCGACCTTGCCGTCTTTGCCCGGCGTGGCCCGGGCCACGACGCGGCCGTCGTCGCCGGTCAGCCGGTAGCTCTCCGGGTGGGCCGCACACAAGCCAGCCAGCGTTTCGTCAACATAGGCTTCGGGGTCGTTGAGGATCTTTTTCATGGTTTGCTCCGGAAAGAGACGAGATTGATAAGCATCACGGCGATGAGCAGAATGCCCCAGATCATTTCACGCGCGAAGTTGGTGACCTGCAACAGGTTCAGGCCCGAAGACAGGAACTGCATCGACAAAACGGCCAGGACCACGCCAATGATCCGTCCGTAGCCGCCGTAGGGATTGACCCCGCCGAGGACCGCGATCAGCACGGCCAGCAACACATAGCTGCTGCCGTAGTCGGCCTTGGCGGAATTGGCGCGCGACATGACAATCAGCCCGGCGACCGCCGAAAGCATGCCGCAAAGCCCATAGACCTTCAACAGCACACGTTCTGTGCCCATCGCCGCATAGCGTGCCGCAAGGGGGTTGGCGCCGAACATGCGGGTCTTCTGACCGAAGGCGGTGTACTTCAGCGCCCAGCCCACGCCGGCGGCAAGGATTGCGAGGATCACCAGCGGCACCGGGATGCCCAGGAGGGTTCCGTTTCCGACCCAGGCGACGGCAGGGGGCAATCCCATCACCGCGCTGCCGCCCGTCATCGCGATGGCGAGACCGGCGAAAACCAGTCCGGACCCGAGCGTCGCAAGGATCGGCGGCAGGCCGAATTTCGCGACAAGCAGGCCATTGAACAGGCCGGCCGTCAGCCCGATCGAGAGCGACAGCAATGCCGCGGCAATCAGCAGGCCGGCGCCTTGGCCGTCTCCTGCGAAGTGGCTCATGAACAGGGCCGCAATGACCGACGACAGGTTTGCAACGCCGACAACCGAAAGGTCGATGCCGCCGGTCAGCATGGCCACGGACACGGCGAGCGCGAGGATCGCGAACTCCGGGAACTGGAACGCCATCGAGGTCAGGTTGGCGGGCGAGAGGAAGCGGTCGGGCACCAAGATCGCCATCGCAACGAAGACCCCCAGCGTGATCGCCGCCAGCCGCCCCTCGGTCGAATGCAGGATACGATTGATCATGCCGCTCGAGCCTCCGCGCGCTTGGCTTGCCAGGCGGGCAGGCCGGTGCCCAGGAGGATCAGAACACCGATCGTCACCGATTGCCATGTCGAGGGGATCCCGATCACGATCAGCGAATTGCGCACCAGCACGATCAACGCGACCCCCAGAAACGTACCGGTCAGCGTGCCAACGCCACCGGTCAGACGCGCGCCGCCAAGAACCACCGCCGCGATCACGCTCAGTTCCAGTCCAACGAGGTCAAACGGGTTTGAGATCCGCGCCATCGAGGCGTGAATGATCCCGGCGAGGCCCGCCAGCGCGCCGACGAAGACGTATATGAAGAACTGGGTCCGGCGCACGTTAATGCCAATCCTGCGGGCACTTTCCGGGGCGCCGCCGATGGCGTAGATGGCGCGGCCCAGCATGGTGCGGTTCAAGATCACCCAGGTCGCCGCCGCGATGATCACGAGCGCCATGAAAGCCCAGGGGAGCGAGTAGAACGACCCGTCCGAATTGGTGCCGCGTATCATCATCCAGCGGCTGAAATCCCGCATCCCCGGCGGCAGGTTGGAGATTTGCAGCGTGCCGATGAAGGTGAGCAGAAAGCCACGGAACACCGAAAGCGTGCCCAGGGTGACGATCAGCGTCGGCAGGCCGCAAATCGCGATCAGGAAGCCGTTGATCGAACCCAGGGCCGCGCCGATGGATGTGGCGATCGCGAAGGCAAGCGGCCAGGGCATGTCCGGCGCCAGATCGCGCAGCATCACGGTCGTGGCGTACATGGCGAAGGCCGCCACGGCGGTGAAACTGACGTCAATGCCGCCAGAGACCAGCACGACCATCGCGCCGACCGCGAAAATCCCCAACACGATGGAGTTTCGCATCAGGTCGGTCAGCGTCGGGATCGACAAAAAGTTGGGGTCGCTGAACGCCGCGACGACGCAGAATGCGACGATCACCGCGAAAACAAGCACTTCGTTGCGTTTCCAGTCGAAAGATTTCATCCGTTTCTGCCTGTATTATGAAGACTTTGAGGGATCATGACGCGAGCTTGTGGCTGAGATCCGCCTCAGTCACGCCAGCGCCGCCGGGGACGACTTCGGTGATGCGTCCGCCTTTCATCACCAGGATACTGTGACAGGTTGCCAGCAACTCCGGCAGGTCGTCGGAGATGACGATGACGCCAAGGCCACTCGCCGCCAGATCGGCCATGATGCCGTGGATTTCCGCCTTGGAGCCAACATCCACGCCGACGGTGGGGCCGTTCAGGATCAACACGCGCGGCTGGCGCGCCATCCAGCGGGCCAGCACGACCCGCTGCTGGTTGCCGCCCGACAGCGAACGGACAGCGGCGGTTGCGTCGGGGGTTTTGACCGACAGGCGTTTCAGCCAGTCGGCGGCTTCGCCCCACAGGTTGCCGAGGTTGATCACGCCGTTTTTCGCGTGCGCGTCAAAACGCCCGATGGCGATGTTGTGGGCGATGCTTTGCTCCAGGAACAAGCCTTCGGTCAATCGGTCCTCTGGCACGTAGCCGATGCCGGCCGCGGCCGCGGCAATCGGATCGCCCAGGGGGATATCCTGCCCGTCAAGCGACACGCGGCCCCGGTCCGGGCGGGCCAGACCGAACAAGGCCTTGGCAAGGGCGGTGCGGCCGGAGCCCAGAATGCCCGCAACGCCCAGAACCTCGCCCGCGCGCAGCGACAGCGAGACATCTTCGAACGCCCCGTCGCGGACCAGCCCCTCGACCTTCAAGAGCGTGGGGGCCGTCGGATCAAGCGGGGCCGGCGGTTCCGAGGCGACGTTACGACCGGTCATGGCGCGCGTGAGGGAGGCGGAGTCGAAGTCGGTTGCGGGGCCCTCGGCGACCTTGGCGCCGTTGCGCAGGACCACCACGGTTTCGCAGACCTCCAGAACTTCGCCCAGTTTGTGCGATACGAACAGAACGGCGACGCCATCGGCCTTGAGGGTGCGGATCAAATCCAGCAAGCGGGCGACTTCGCGTTCGGTCAGGGCGGTTGTCGGCTCATCCATGATGATCAGGCGGGCGTCGGCGGCCAGCGCCCGGCAGATCGCGACGAGCTGCTTGTGGGCGACGGGCAGGCGCTCGACACGGGCGTCGAGATCCAATTTGACGCCAACACGGTTCAGCACCTCGGTGGCGCGCGCCCGGGCGCGCGCGTTGCGCACCAGCACCGTTCCCGTGGCGCGTTCCGCGGTCATTGTGATGTTTTCGGCGACCGTCAGATTCGGGAACAGGCTGAAATCCTGAAAAATGACCTGCACGCCCGCGGCGGTCGCGGCGGTGGGCGTCAGGCGAGACTGCGGCTCGCCGTCGAACATGATGCGGCCACCGGATTCGTGCTCGACACCAACCAAGACCTTGATCAGGGTTGATTTGCCGGATCCGTTCTCACCCGCAAGGCCAATAGCCTCGCCGGCGCGGATCGTCAGATCGACATTGTCGAGTGCGGTTATTGCCGCGTAGCGTTTTGTCACCGCCTCCAAGGTCACAAGCGGGGCGGGTTGGGTGTCTGTCGGCATGGGCTGTCCCTGTTGGGACCACGCCCCCGAGACATCCGGGGCGCGGTCGTTTTTTGCTTAAGACCGGGCGATCAGAAGTTGTACTCGGCCATGTTGGACGCATCGACGTCGACAAAGGCCTTGCCGGTGATGACTTTGTCTTCCAGCGTCACCGCCTCGTAGCCTTCGAGACCCAGATCCATGCCGTCGGTGATCTCTTCACCGTGCATGATCATCATCGCGACCTGGTTCATCGCGATCCCTGCGATCTTCGGATCCCAGAACCCGATACCATCGACAGCGCCGGTTTCCATGTACTGACCCGCGATCGAGGGCAGGGACGTGCCGAAGACGCAGGTGTCGGCTTCCATGCCACGTTCTTCGATTGCCAGGCCAATGCCGGCCACGTCGGTCGAGGCCGAGCCCTGCAAACCCTTGATGTTCGGGTAGGCGCGCAGCACTTCCTGCGCCTTGGCATAGGCCTGCTGCTGGTCGTCGGCGGTCTCGTTCTTGTCGCCCACCATCGTCATGTTCGGATAGGCTTCCATCTGCCGCGCGATCGCCCCGTCGACCCACTGGTTGTGGGTCTGGCTGCCCAGCGAGCCGACGAACACGGCATATTCGCCTTCCTCGCCCATGCACGCCGCCATGCGGTCCATCAAGTTGGCGCCAAAGTCTTCGTTCTTGAAGGCCTCGATGTCATAGAGCGTGTTCTGCTGGCTCGCCGCCTCGTGGGTGATGACGGTGATCCCGGCCTCCATCGCGCGGCCCAGAACCGGCTCAATCGCTTCGGGCGACATCGGCACGACCAACAGCGCGTCAACGCCCTGGGCGATCATGTCTTCGATCAGGGCGACCTGCTGCTGCGGGTCCGCCTGTGCCGGTCCGACGAGATAGGCGTTGTTGCCGGTCTCGGCGGCCCATTCATCGACGCCTTGGCGCATCCGGTCGAACCAGGCGATTCCGTCGATCTTGACGACGGTGGCAAGCTGCTTGGAGTGGCTGTCGGCAAAGGCCGGGGTGACAAGCATCGTACTTGCGAGTGCGGCGATGACAGCTGTGGTTTTTTTCATGTCTTCCTCCCGTTGGTGCCCCAGCCTCTGCCAGGGTCAGTGGTTTCAAGGTGTTTGGCGGAAATGCTTGGTCAAATGCCTTTCGCCAGGTCAAGCCGGGACGCGATCAATGCGGCGGCAAGGTCGGGCCGAACAAGATGGGGCAGATGCCCCGCGTTCGGAATCAGATGGATGCGCGTTTCAGCGGGCAGATGGGCCACGTCGCGCCAGTCAAGAATACGGTCGCTTGTACCGAACAGGACCGTCACCGGGCAAGGGACGGAGGCGATATCGGCGGTCACGTCGCAGGTCTGGAAGCCGTCGGTGGCCACAGACTGTGCCAGCGCGACCCGGCCTGCAAGGCCAGTCGTGTGGTGCGGCAACTGTTGGGCAATGGCGGCGTCTGACACCGGCCCGCCATCGAGAAACGAGAGTGCTTGCCGAAGCGCTTCCAAGGTCGTTGCGTTGCCCATCTCGTCCAGGAAGGCGGCGGAAATTGCGGCCCCCAGACCGATCGGCGCAAACAAGGTGAGCGACACCGCATCGACGCCGGACGACGCCGCAAGCCGCGTGGCCAATGCGCCCCCCAGGGAATGGCCGACAAGGTGCAGTGGGCCCTGTGGAAGCCGTGCGGCCACCTGGTCGACGGCCGCGTCGAAACTTGTCGCCACAGAGGTGTCGTCGCCATGACCGGGCAGATCGAGGGTCACACAGGCGAGGCCCCGTTGCGCCAATCGCCGTGGCAGGCTGCGCCATCCGGCAGAGGTGTCAAACAGCCCGTGCAACAGGACGACGGTCCCGCCGTGTTGCGCCACATCTTCGGCGGTGATGCGGCCGCGCCGGCCTGTGCCGGTAATGCCCGACAGCGGGGTGCCCTGCCGGCGCGCCGCGGCCCGGGCGGCCGGGGAGGCTGCGATCCGGTCGCCGCTCGGCCGGGGTCCGGAGGCCGCGGGTCTTTCGGGTGCTCCAGTCACAGGCGTCCCGTCATCGGGCGCCCCAGTCACGGGCGTCCCGCCATCGGGCGCCGCGGTTCCGGGCATCTCGGATCTGGCATCGGCGGCATCGGCGGCGGCGGTGGCCTGCTCGGCGCGCGGCGGTTCGCCGTCCTGTTCCACTTCGGCGATCGGGGCATCGAGGGCCACGATGTCGCCGGTGGCGACAAGCTGCGTGATCAGCCTGCCATCGGCCAGGGCCGGCACTTCGACCACGGTCTTGTCGGTCTCGACTTCCAGCAGCACATCGCCCCGGGCATATGTCTTGCCGGGGGCGACGATCCATTCGGTGACCTTCGCCTCTTCCATGGTCTCGCCAAGGCGGGGGAGCATCAGCGTCACGCTGCCCATGTCGGGGCCTCCCGCGTGACAAGCCAGCGCGCGACCTCTTCGATCAACACCGCATCCGGGATCGAGGCGCGTTCGAGCGCGGGCGAGACCGGGATCGGGATGTCTTCGCCGCCCAGGCGCAAGGGCGGTTCTTCCAACCAATCGAAGCATTGTTCGGTGACACGGGCGGCAATCTCGGACGAGACGGAGGCCGTGGTGACCGCTTCGGTCACGATCAGACAGCGCCCGGTGCGGCGGACCGAGTCCATCAGCACGCTGTCGTCCATCGGGTTGAGACAGCGCAGGTCGACAACCTCCACCGAGACGTCTGCCGCGAGCGCATCCGCGGCTTTCAGTGTTTCGTGCAACATTCGACTGTAGGTGGCGATGGTCAGATCCTGCCCCGCACGGCGGATCGCAGGGCTGCCCCAGGGCGCATCCGGGCTGTCGCCGATCTCGCCCTTCATGGTGTAAAGGCTCTTGTGCTCGATGAACACGACCGGGTCCGGCTGGCGCAGGGCGTCGCGCAACAAGTGATACGCGTCGGACACGGTTCCCGGCATCGCAAGGCGCAGGCCGGGGGTGTGCATGATCCAGGCCTCGAGCGATTGCGAATGCTGGGCGGCGGCGGAGCGTCCGGTGCCGCCTTGGGTGCGCAGAACCATCGGCACACCGATCTGACCGCCGAACATGTAGCGCGACTTGGCGGCCTGGTTGGCCAGTTGATCCATCACCATGCCGACAAAATCGACATACATGATCTCGGCCACCGGGCGCAGGCCGGTCATCGCGGCGCCGATGGCGGCCCCGACGATGCCGGGTTCGGAAATCGGTGTGTCGATCACGCGGTTGGCCCCGAACCGGTCGAGCAAACCTTTGGTGACGCCGTAAGCGCCGCCATAGAGCCCCACCTCTTCACCGATCAGAACGACGGCCTCGTCGGCCGCCATCGCATCGCTCAGGGCCAGACGCAGGGCGTCGCGATAGGCGACCTCGGTCATGGGCGTTCCCCCAGCACGGCCGCAAGTCGTGCGCGTTGCGGCTGGGGCGCAGCGGTCGTGGGGTCGTAGACATCCTCGAACATCGTCGCCGAAGCCGGCGCCGTGGCGGCGATGGCGCCCGCCATGGCCCGATCCATTTCGGCGTTGGCGTCGGCGTCGATGGTGTCGAGCGTTGCGTCATCATCCAGCGCCGTACGCGCGGTGGCGAGCGGGTCGCGTTTGCGTCCCGTTGCCTCTTCTTCGGGCGTGCGGTAAGGGCTTTTGTCCATCCGGGCGTGGCCATGGAAACGATAGGCGTCGATTTCCAGAAAGCCCGGTTGTCCGTCACGGGCACCGTCGACGATCGCCCGTGCGGTTTCCTGAACGGCCTCGACATCCGCCCCGTCCGCGCGCGCGGCGCGCAGCCCAAAGGCGTCGGCGCGGGCTGGGAAATCCTGCTTGCCCGCCGCCCGGTCCACCCGTGTGCCCATGCCGTACTGGTTGTTCACACAGCAGAACACCACCGGCAGTTTCCACAGCGCCGCCATGTTCATCGCTTCGTAGAGGATGCCTTGTCCCATCGCGCCGTCGCCGAAGAACGCGACCGAGATTGCGCCGGAGCCGGTGTTGCGCGCGGTGATGCCAGCGCCAACGATATGAGGGATTCCGCCGCCGACAATGGCATTGGCCCCGAGATGACCGAGACCGCGGTCGGCAATGTGCATCGACCCGCCTTTGCCGCGGCAATACCCGACGTCCCGGCCACCGATCTCGGCCAACATGCGCATCGGGTCCGCGCCGCGCGCCAGAAAGACGCCGTGGCCACGGTGGTGGGTGGTGAAGGTATCGCCGTCGGTCATGTGATCGGTCAGCCCGACCACGGCCTCTTCTCCGATCGACAGATGCAACATCGACCCCGCCGTCTCGCCCTTCAGGAACATCTCGCCCACCCGTTCTTCGAAAGAGCGGATCCGGCGCATGGTGCGGTACCGGTGAAGGGCGGCATCGTTGACGAGGGTCATGTGCGGATCTGCTTCAATGCGCCGAAGGCGGCTTGATAGCGGTCGAAAACCGGCGCGTAGGCCGCGTGCGCCTGCATGTCCGGTTGGATCACACGGGCGGTGCGCACCATGGCCGCACAGGCGGCGTCGATATCGGCAAACGCCCCGGCCCCCACGGCGGCGAGGATGGCGGAGCCGAGGCATGGCGCCTCTGGCTGCTCGGTCAGCTCCAGCGGCAGGCCAAGCGTGTCGGCGTGGATTTGCAGCCACAACGGCGCATTGACCGCCCCGCCGGCGACGACGATGCGGCGCGCTTCGAAGGCCGTGCCAAAGGCCTCGACGATGGCGCGGGTGCCCAGACAGATGCTCTCGATCAGGGCGCGGTAGACATGGGCAGAGGTGTGTTTCAGCGTCAGACCGGTGACCGCGCCCCGCGCCAGGGCATCCGTGTGCGGCGTCCGGTTGCCCTGGAAATGATCGACCGCCAGCACCCCTTCCGCGCCGGGTGGCAGGGTGGCGGCGGCCGCGTTGAGGTCGTCGAATGTGGCCTCGGGCGCGAAGTTGCGCTTGAACCAGGAAATCACCGACCCGGTAGAGGTCTGGCCGCCTTCGATGATGTCGCGGCCAGGATAGACGCAATCGGCATAGGTTCCCCAAACGCCGCCGACGTGAGTCTCGCGCATGGCGACACCCAGTTGCAGATGCGACGAGCCGGTGATCAGGGCAAGATCGCCGGGCTGGGTGACCCCGAGACCGATCATGCCGATAAAGGCATCGGCGCCGCCCTGGACCACCAGGCAGGATGCGGGCAGACCCAGATGGGCGGCAGCGGATGCGGTCAGCGGGCCGATGGCCTCGCCAGGGGCGACGAAATCGGCCGGCCATTTGTCGCGCAGGTCCGACAGGTCGGCTCGCGCCAACAGCGTATCTGGCCAGCCGCCGTGCTGGGTCTGGTAGTGCCAGCGCATCGTCATGTTGTTGAGCGAGGCCGTCCAGCGCCCGGTCATGCGCAGCGTCATGAAGTCCTGATACTCGCCGACCATCTTGGCGCGGGCCCAGATCTCGGGTTGGTTGCGCTTGATCCACAGGGCTTTGGGAAGCATCCATTCGGGGCTGACCGGCCCGGCACCGCCACCGTTGATCCGCAGCGCCGGATCGCCAGTGGCCAGGATATCGGCCGCCTCGGCATGGGCGCGGACGTCCATCCACAAGAGACATGGCCGCACCGGAGCACCGGTCGCATCCAGGGCCACGACCGTGCAGCTGGTTGTGTCACAGGCGAGGGCTTTGATGTCTGCGGGGTCCACGCCAGCAGCGGCGATCGCCCCTTTCGTGGCGGTCCCGGCCGCGGTCCACCAATCTTCCGGGTTCTGCTCTGCGTGGCTGGGGGCTGGGAAGGCGGTGGCGTATGAGACCGCTTTGTCGCCGACCGACCGACCGTCGAGGCCGAAGACTCGCGCGCGGATGCTCTCGGTTCCGCCGTCAATTCCAAGGACGTATGTCGTCATGGCCCCCCCTTGATACAGCGCAGGCTGCATCTGCACAATTGTGCAGGCGACAAACATATGTGTAATATGTGGCTGATATTGCGTCAAGCAGGGGCGCGACGACGATGACAGATGACACACGTATCCGGGCGGCTTGGCTCTATCACGTCGGTGGGTTCAGTCAGGACGAAGTCGGGCAGCGTCTTGGTCTGTCGCGGTTCAAGGTGCTGCGCCTGTTGTCAGACGCCCGGGCGGCCGGCGAGGTCGTGATCTCGCTCGATCATCGCAGTTCCGGCACGTTGGCGCTTGCGGAAGCGCTGCGCCGGAAATTGGCGATCCGCGACGTGCTCGTTGCACCCGACCCAGGCAGCGCGGACGCCAGCGCCGCGCGCCGGGCGGTCGGTATGGTCGCCGCAAACTGGCTTCGCGTGGTCGCCGCAAGCGGCCCGATCACCGTCGGCGTTGGCTGGGGGCGCACATTGTCGGCGATGGCGGACGCGCTGACGGGCGTGCAAAACCCGCAACTGCGGGTTGTCTCGTTGATGGGGGCGATGGTGCGCACCGGGCCGGAAGGCCCGATCGACGTCTGCGCGCGGATCGCGCAGGTTGCCGGCGGTCAGGCGCTGTTCCTGCCGGCGCCTTTTTTGGCGGATAGCCCCGAAGATGCCGCCTTGTTCATGCGACAGCGGCTGGTGCGCGAAGCTCTGGATGCGGCCCGATCCGCCAGCCACATGATCGTCTCGGTCGGCGAAGGTGGGCGGGAGGCTTTGCTGACCTCATCGGGCGTGGTCGGCAAGGCGGACCTTGCGGCAATGGCGGCGGCGGGCGTCGTGGCCGACACCACGGGGAAATTCCTGCGGGCAGACGGGACGCTCGCGCCGGTCGATCTCAACGAGCGCACACCGGCGATCGGGCTGGCGGACATGGCCCGGTCGGAGGTGACCCTTCTGGCGGCCGGGGTGACCAAAGCGCGGGCCGCTCGCGCCGTGCTACGGGCGGGGTTTGTTGACCGGATCGTCACTGACGAAGTGACGGCGAGGGTTCTGTTGCGCGGAGAGGCGTGAGGGGTCGTGGCGCTCGCACCTGTGTGGACCATACCCCCGGATCATGCAGGCGCGACGCGGGCGGGCGCGCCATGTCCTGCGCCTGCGTCGCGTCGCGATACAGGCCCTGTGTTTGGCCGTCCAGCCAAAGCCTTTAGCCTTGGACGAGTCAGCGAGACACTTTCGGTAATCTCCCTGGGAGAAAGGGAGGGTGTATCCCATGACAGAGGATCAACGGGAAATCCGTCGCAAGCAACGAGGTCTTGAGCACGCCTGTCGGCACCGCAACGTCAGCAAGACCTGCCGGTACTTCGGCGTCGGCCGGGCCGGCTTCTATCGTTGCTGCGACGGGTATCGGCGCGAGGGTGAGGCGGGTCTCGTCGGCCGCCGATCCGTGCTGCACAATCCCCCGAACAAGACGCCCGCGGGGTCGCGGAGAAGGGGCTGTATCTGCGGCGCAGTATCACCTCGGGCTGATGCGCATCGTCTGGTATCTGGAGCGCCATAACGGGATCACGCTCTCGGACGCCGGCATCTATCGCAGCCTCTGCCGGAACGGGCTCAACCGGGTGCCGCGCGGAACCCGCGCCAGAAAGGCCCTACCAAGCGCCACAACAGGCAGGGGCCGGGGCATCACATTCAGGAAGGGCGCCAAGATCCTGATATTCAACGAAAAAGCGGGGCACAAGGTGCGTCGCTTCCAATCCACTGCGATCGATGACGCGACGCGGGTCCGGCCCCTCAAGATCTTTAGACGCCACACCCAGGCGGACGCCATCGACTTCCTCGACCACGTAATCTCGACCTTCCGGTTCCGCATCCGCAAAATCAGGACCCCCTTTCGTCGAAGTCTATGAAATCACCTGTCGGGCAACGGATAATGGCCCTGGGTTCCAGACGACATTCCACTGGCATGTCGAGGATCTCGGCATCTGTCACGCCTACATCAAGCCGAGCGCGCCCCAGTTGAAAGCTAAAGTCGAACCGCCCCACCGGTCCGGCGATCAGGCGTTCCATCAGCTTCTCAGCGACAAGGGCGACGTCGATCTCGAGGCCAAGCTGCGGGACCGGGTGCGCGTCGATGACCTCGTCCGGCCGCACGGCGCACACCAAGGCAAGACGCCTTACGAAGTGCTGCGTGAGAAGCCATGATCGGAGAGACCGGTGTCCCGCCGGATCGATCAGGCTACACGTCGCGCCATGGATATCTCCTTGGTCACAAACCTCGCCGGTACAAGGAGATCGGGACTGCCGGAAAACCGCCAAGGGTGCGTTCCCTGAACGCTTACGCATCCGCAAAAGCGTTCGCAGCCCATTCCCGGTTCAGGCCAAAAAAACTCCCTGCGCCGATGAGTAGGGACTTCGTGCGCAAGGTATTGATTGTCCGCCTGATTTCAGGGCTTTGGTCGCCGAAAAAGGCCGGGATCTCGCATTTTCCCGGCAGAATTCCCTGATAGCAGGGAATACTCCGCCGAATTGAGACCGATTTGGTTCAGACGGCCTGCACCACCATTCCCCTCTCAGATCACGTACTTAGAACGCAGACCTCCCGGTGCAACGTACTGGTGAGACAGATCATGGCCACGGTGAGGATGGCCGCCTGGCGGCGTTGGGTCGGCCCGGTGACCCGTTCGGCACCACCTTTGCGCGTTAGATCGCAGTCCTCTCCGCGCGTTTGAAAAGGACCGCCTGCGCCTCCGTTGCGCGCGCCCCAAACCGGACGTGGGATTGGAAACAAGGCCGAGGCGTGCGGGCCAATCCGTCAAGAGCCGAGGGTCTTGGGCAGAGCAGGACCGCTGGCCGGATCCGGCTCAGGCGCCTGCAGAAACACTTACTGACTGGATGTAATGCCGCCATCCACATACAGTGTCTGCCCTGTCACAAAGCCAGATGCAGGCGCACAGAAAAACAGGGCAGGGCCGACGATATCCTTCGGATCGGCGATCCTGCCAAGTGGAATTCGGTTCAACAAGCCCTCACGAAAGGTGTCGTTCTCCATCACGTGCCGGATCATCTCCGTATAGACGAACGTCGGCGCGACGCCGTTGACGGTGATCCCTTCGGGCGCCAGTTCCATTGCATGTTGCTTGATCAGCATCACCAAGCCACCTTTCGTGCTGCAATAGGCGGAATAGCCGCGATCGCGCAAACCGAGCTGAGAGCGAACCGACAACAGGTGCACCTGTTTGCCGCCATTGCCGCCGGCGATCTGCCGCGCGGCGACCGCTTGCGCGAGGAACATCGCGGATTTGAGGTTCACCTCGTAGACTTCGTCAAAGGCCGCTTCTGTCACGTCGAGAAGCGGCTGTTCCTTTTGCGTGCCAACGCAATTCATCAAGATGTCGATCTGGCCATAGGCGTGCATCACATCCTGAACCGCCCGCTTGATGTCGGTCACGGAGGTCGCGTCAAGGGCGATCCCCTTGGCCTCGTGCCCTGCGTCGCAAAGCTGCGCGGCCAGGTCTTCGGACTTTTCGAGACGACGTCCGGCGATCACCACCTTGGCGCCGGACAGCGCAAGGCCCCAAGCGATCGCTTCACCGATGCCCCCATACCCGCCCGGAACGAAGGCGACCTTGCCGTGAAGGCCAAACAGCCCTGACAGCTCGTTCTGGAAGTCGATCTTGGGGGTTATGGTGGTCACGCTGCTCTCCATTCCGGGTCAAATCCCAGTCCACGCTATCATTGGCGTTGGGCGGGAACAAACAGACCTGGGGTGCCTGCGCAGTCTTCGACGCATCCAGCCGGCATTCGGGCGGGCGCATAGAGCAAGGGCTTTGTTCGGTGGGCGGAACGTGTCGTCTGTGTTTGCCAGACGAATGAACCTGATCTTGAGCGGTTGGCGGGGCCGGTTAGATCACGTATCAGGGCAGGGGTTGTCTGGCCGCCGGGGCCGTTGGATAGCGTTGTGTGCGACACGGGGGCGGGATGAAGTTCAGAGAGATCACGGCGGCGGACCTGCCGACACTGCCTGCCTTGCTGAGCGAGGGTTTCCCGTCGACCAGTCCGGGTTTCTGGACAAAGGCCCTCGATGTGCTGTCGCGCCGCCCGCCGGTCGATGGCATGCCGCGGTACGGCATCGTCATGGACGACGGCGGCGATCTGTGCGGTGTGATGCTGATGGTCGCGCAGCGCCGGGGCGCGGCGACGTTCTGCAATCTTTCGAGCTGGTATGTCCGTCCGGCCCACCGCGGTTATGCGCCGTTCATGTTCGGGCACGCGCTCAAGGCGGAGGACGTGACCTTCCTGGATTGCTCGCCGACGCCGGATGTCGTGCCCATCGTCGAAAAACACGGCTTCGAGCCCTATTCGGGCGGGTCGTTGATGCTCGACGCACGCGCGGCCGTGCGACGCGGGCCGAAGGTCGCGCGACTGACCGCGCAGGCGCTGGAGGAATGCCGCCACCCGGAAGCGGCGCGCATCGCGGAAAACATCCGCTACGGGTGCCGGGGAATGCTCGCGCATGACGCGGACGGCGCGCCAGTGCCGATCCTGTACCGGGTCGCCCGGGTCAAGCGGCACATTCCCGTCGCCCGTTTTGTCTACGGGGCCCCCGAGACGATCCTGGCGCATGCGGGTGCGATCGCGCGGCACCTGATCGCCCGCGGGGTCCCGCTTGCGCTGGTGGATTGGCCGGTTGGAGCCGAGGCGCCGCTCGGCCGGATGCTGCCGGACTACGGCGTGCGCTACAAGCGGGGCGCAGACACGCTGCCGCTTGGAGATCTGCTCGACACCGAATATGCGCTGTTCGGGATCTAGCGCCTGAAGCGGCCCCGCGCGCGCGCCTCAGCCCGCCTCAGACCGCCGCCGCCGCCTCAGCCCGGCCTTCACGGGCGAAGAACAGCCGGTAGAAGACCGGGGCGGCAACCAGGGTCAGGACCGAGGCGAAGGCGAGACCGCCCATGATCGTGACCGCCATCGACACGAAGAAGGCGTCGCCGAGCAGCGGGGTCATGCCGAGGATGGTGGTCGCCGCGGCGAGCATCACCGGGCGCAGACGCGAGATCGAGGCGTGCACGATCGCCTCTTCCAGCCGCTTGCCGTCGCCGCGCTCAAAGTCGATCTCCTCGACCAGCACGATCCCGTTCTTGATCAGCATCCCCGACAGCGACAGGAGCCCGAGCAGCGCCGTGAAGGTGAAGGGCTGGCCGGTCAGCAAAAGCCCGATCACCGCGCCGTTGATCGACATCGGCACCAATAGCCAGATGATCGTCGGTTGGCGCAGCTGCATGAACAGGAGCACCGAGATCAGCACCATGACGATGATCGAGGGGGGCAGGGCTTCCTTGAGCGCCTCGTTGGCGTCCTGCTGGTTTTCGAACTCGCCGCCCCATTCCATCGTGTAGTCGAACGGCAGCTCCATTTCCTCGATGGTCGCGCGGACTTCGGCGTGAACTTCGCTGGCGGTGCGGCTCGCGGGGATATCGGCCTCGACCCCGAGGGTGGGGACCCGGTCGCGGCGGATCAGGATCGTGTCCTGCGCCTCGAAGCGCAGCCCGTCGATCATCTGCTCGATCACGATGACCGAGCTCGAGGCGGGCGACAGCACCGATAGGTCGAGCAGCGAGGTGCCCGCGTCGCGGGGCTGGCGCGCAATGATCGGGATCAGGCGTTCGTTTTCGCGGTAGGTGCCGGCGCGCGCGCCGTCGGTCGCGAAGAGCAACGTGTTGGTCACGTCGGCGCGGGTGATCCCGGCGATCTGGGCGCGCTCGTCGGCGAAAACCGGTCGCAGCACCAGCTCGCGTTCGCGCCAGTCGAGGCGCGGGCCGAGAATGCTGTCCGACGCCGCCTCCATCCGGGCGATCGCCTCCGCCCCGAGGTCACGCAGCACGTCCGCATCGGGGCCGGAGAAGCGCACCTGGATCGGGTTCGACCCGCCGGGGCCGAAGACCATGCGCGCGACCCGCAGATCGCCGCCAGGCAGCGCCGCGGCCCCGAAGGCTTCGAGCTCTTCGCGAAGGCTGGGGATTTCCTCGATCGTTTCGGTGCGCACGAGCAGATGGCCATAGGTCGGGCTTGTATCCTCGCCCTGGTAGATCAGCATGAACCGCGTGGCCGGCCCGCCGACGAAAGCGGTCACGGAACTGACGTCGTCGCGTTGCAAGAGCCAGTCCTCGATCACCGCGAGATCCTCAGAGGTGGCCGACATCGCCGATCCCTGGGGCAGCTGATAGTGCACGAAGAACACCGGCGTATTGGAGAACGGGAAGAACTGCTGGCGCACCTGGGCGAAGCCCATGACGCAGGCCGCGGTGATGGCGATGAGACCCAAAACCACCCCCCAGCGCAGCTTCAGCATCACCCGCAGGAAGCGGCCGTAGACCTGGAAGAGGGGGCCGTCGTAGGGGTCGCCGTCGAGCGCGTGGTCGCGTTTGAAGACGTAGTGCCCGAGCATTGGCGTGACAGTGAGGGCGAGAAACCACGACAGCATCAGCGAGATGCCGATCACCGCGAACAGCGAGAACATGAACTCGCCGGTGGCGTCGTTGGACAGGCCGGTGCCGGAAAAGGCGGCGATGCCGATGACGGTGGCGCCCAGCAGCGGCACCTGGGTCTTTTTTGTGGCGAGGGTGGCGGCGTCGCGCGAACTCAGCCCCCGGTGCATCGCCACCTGCATGCCTTCGGCGACGACGATGGCGTTGTCGACCAGCATCCCCATCGCGATGATGAGCGCGCCCAGTGAGATCCGCTCCATGTCGATGGCGAAGACTTCCATGAACAGGAAGGTGCCGACCACGGTGAGCAGGAGCGTCGAGCCGACGACGATGGCGGCGCGCCAGCCCATTGTAACGGCCAGCACGACCACGACGATGGCGACCGACATCGCCAGGCTCACCAGGAAATTCTGGCTGGCCTGGTCGACGATCAGGTGTTGCTGGTAGATCGGGTGCAGCGCGACGCCTGCGGGCACGTCGGCCATGAGCTCGGCGAGCCGGGCATCGACCAGGCCGCCGACCTCGACGATGTTTTCCGAGGCGATCCCGGCGATGCCGAGCGTGAAGGCCTCTTCGCCATTGAAGCGGATGATCCGCTCGGGTTCATCGACCCGTCCGCGCGTGACGGATGCGAAGTCGAAGATGTTGATCAGCGTGCCCCCGGCCGAGATCGACAGATTGGCGATGTCGGTCACCGAATCCGCGCCCGCCGGGCCGAGGATGCGGGTGGTGTTGCGGCCGTCCTCGACGCTGCCGCCATCCGACAGGCTGTTGGCGGCGGTGATCGCGCCGAGCAGCAGGTTGGGACTGACCCCGGCGTTGAAGGAGACGGCGGGGACCGGTTCGACGAAGATCGCCTCTTCCGGGAGCCCGGTGACGTCGACATTGGCGACGCCGGCGACGGCCAGGACCTCGCGCCGGAGGGTGCGCGCGAGCCCGTGCAGCTCAGTGTCGCTGAGACCCGGCGCCGTCACCGCGTAGTAAAGCCCGAAGACATCGCCGAAAGCGTCGTTGACGTAAGGCGCCTGAGCGCCGTCGGGCAGGCCGCCGGCGGCGTCGGACACGCGGTTGCGCAGATCGCGCCAGATCCCGTCGAGATCGCGGCCGTCGTAGATCGACTTGACGTGGACGTTGATGAGCGACTGGCCGGGGGTGTTGACCGTTTCGAGAAAGTCGAGCTCCGCCATCTGCTGGATCGCCGTCTCCAAGGGCTCCGAGACTTCGCGCGCCACTTGTCCGGCGCTGGCGCCGGGGTAACCGGTGACCACCACCGCCTGCTTGATGGTGAAGGCCGGGTCTTCGAGCCGGCCGACCGAGAAAAAGCCCCAGCTGCCGCCGAGCAGGGCCGCGAAGATGATGATCCAGGTGAAGATCTGGGTGTTGATCGAATAACGCGCGAGGTTCATGGTCGTGCCCCTATTGCGCGAAACCGGCGAAGCGGCGCACCGTCTGGCCGTCTTCGAGCACCGCGACGCCGAGGGCCACGATCTCGGCCCCGGCTTCGAGCCCGGAGGTGACGAGCACGCGGCCGTTGTCGTCGGGGCGGATCTCGACGGGCACCTGGCGCAGCGTACCGGCCTCGTCGTCGGGGCCGCCTTCGAACAGCAGCACACTGGGCCCGCCGCCGGTGCCCAAGCGCAGGGCGGTCGGCGGGACGTAGAAGGCGTTGCCGTTGCTGTTCAGCGAGGCGACGATGGTCACGGAGGAGCCGGGCAGGATGGTGCGGCCCTCTGGCGGGGTCATGCCCATGGTCCAGATGAAGCTCTGGCCGACTTCCGAGGTCTCTGCCTCGAACTCGCGCAGCGCGACCGGGAAGGTCTCGTCGCTACCGGGAAACTTCGCCTCCAGTTCGACCCGGGTGAGATCGAAGGCGTTGGAGGCCTGGTACAGCACCTCCGGCACGGCCACCTTGATGCGCAGCTCCGACATGTCGTGCAGACGGGCGATCCGGGTGCCCGCGCTGATGGTGGTGAAATTCGAGATGTAGCGGGTCGATACGAGGGCGTCGTAAGGCGCGGTCAGGGTCGCGTGGTCGAGCGCGTATTCAGCGTTCTTCACCGCGACGCGCGCCAGCGCCAGTTCGGTCCCGGCGTCGTCGATGGCGACCTGGCTGACGGTGGTGCCGGCGAGCTGGCGCAGCCGCGCCAGTTTGCGCTCGGCCTGGTCGCGCCGCAGCCTCGCACTTTGCAGGTCGAGCTCGAAGATCTCCAGATCGAGCGCCGCGATGACCTCGCCCTTGGCGACGTTTATGCCTTCGATCACCGGCAGCGAGACCACCTGGCCCGAGACCTGGAAGGCGATGTCCACGGTCTCGCGGGCGGCGACCCGGCCGAAGAAATTACGCCTGAGCGTGACGTCCTCCTGTCCGATGGAGACCAGTTTGACCAGCCGCGGCGCATCGTCGGCCACGGTCGGGAAGGCGGCTGCCAGCGTCAGTCCGAGGGCGAACAGGACGGGTTTGAACATCGGTGGAACTCCGTGGCGGTTGGCCGTGCCTTTGGGGGATATTGAGTGCGGGGGGCTGGCTGGCGCGGCTTTGGGCTGGCGGGATTACTGTGGTGCGAATCTCTCCGGTCCGGTCATTCTTGGCTGAAATCTCTTCATGCCTTGAAGTCGGAATGAACTCAACTTTTGATATGTGCCCCGGTGAGCGGCACCCGGAATGCGGCTGTGCGGCCCTGTGCTGCCGAAGCGGTCGGGCGGGGCCGGCCATCTTCAGCTTCGAGAAGATCAAGCTCGCCGTTTCGCCATTGAGCCCGAGGTAACCGGCGATGTCGTTGCGGCACAGCGGCCGGAACACCGGCGCCCACCCGGGGGGGCGTGGCGGTCTCGCGCCGTGCATGGATCACCTCGAACATCCCGTGCACGAAAACGGGTCGGCCATTCGCGCCATGACCTCACTCGACAGGTCGATCTTGTTGACCTCCACATGCTCCGGCGTTTCGAGCCACTTCGGGCTGGCTGCACGCGCCGATGCCCCGCAGATCGTGCTCCCCGGGCGTTCGATTCCCGAGATCTGGCGGCCACCGTCCCTGAGCGTGGCGCAGATCGCGGCGCGCGCACTGCCGGGCAGGGTCGCGCGGGCCAGGCTCGGGAGGATTCGCCCGTTCGCGGGGCCGGGCGGCAGAGGGGGCGGCGCGGACTCCGCGTCTTCGGTCACACAAATTCACGACCCTAATTTTGTTACGCCGTTCGTCGCCTCGCTGCCCTGATCGTTGCCGGAGGTTTGCGCGGGTCAAAAAAACCTGCGGCGCGTTAGCGCTCACCCCGGGGGCGACTTGTCACAGATCATGGCGACGGGGGAGGCAGTGGTCCAAATAGCCCCCAACCCGGCGATCGCGCTGAAGCGCGGGGCGGAGGCTCTTGCCGGGGCCGAGGAACCCGAGGAACCCATTATGATTGAATACAGAATTCACGGACGCGGGGGGCAGGGCTCCGTTGCCGCTGCCTACCTGCTTGCCGCCGCCGCTTTCGAGGCGGGGTTCACCTGCCAGGCCTTTCCGGCCTTCGGCGCCGAGCGGCGCGGGGCGCCGGTCATGGCCTTCGTGCGGATCGACGAAAAGCCGATCACGCTCAGGAGCCAGGTCCGCAGCCCGGACTTCATGATCGTGCAGGACGACACCCTGCTGCTCGATCCGAACCTCACTGCGGGGTTGAACCCCGAAGGCGCGATGCTGGTCAACAGCCGCAAGCCGGCCTCGGAATTCAAGAAATCCAAGACCCGGGTCATCGCCTTTCCGGCGACCGAGCTGGCGGTCGAGGTGATCGGCCGGCCGATCCCCAACACCGCGTTGCTCGCCGCTTTCCTCGCGCTCACCGAGCACGTGCCGCAAAAGGCGCTCGCCGCTGCGCTCAAGGGCCGGTTCGCGGGCCCGGTGCTCGAAAAGAACCTCGAACTCATCGCCAAGGCCGCCGACACGGTCGAAAAGGGCGCCTGGAAGGAGAAAGCGCATGCGTGAAGCACTGGAAGGCTCGCAAGCGATCGCGCGCGCGATATCGCTGTGCAAACCCGACGTGGTCGCCGCCTACCCGATCACACCGCAGACCCATATCGTGGAGAACCTCTCCAAGCTGGTGGCCGACGGCAACCTGCACACCGAGTTCGTGAGCGTCGAGAGCGAGTTCTCCGCCGCCTCCGTCGTGCTCGGTGCCGCCGCCGCGGGCGCCCGCGCCTATACCGCCTCGGCCTCGCAGGGCATCCTGCTGATGAGCGAGGTGATGTACAACATCTCGGGCATGCGCATTCCGCTGGTGATGACCATCGCCAACCGCGCCGTCGGCGCCCCGCTCAACATCTGGAACGACCAGTCCGACACCATGGCGGTGCGCGACGCAGGCTGGATCCAGCTGCACTGCATTTCCAATCAGGAAGCGGTCGACACCACGATCCAGGCGTTCCGGCTGGCCCAGGAAACCGAGCTGCCGGTGGCGGTGAACATGGACGGTTTCGTGCTCACCCACACGATGGAAGTGATCGACGTGCCCGCGCAGGCGGAGGTCGACAAGTATCTGCCGCCGTTCGAGTTTTCCCGCAAGCTCGACCCGGCCAACCCGGTGTCGATGGGCACGCTGGTGGACCCGAACTGGTTCTCGGAAGTGCGCCATTCGCATCATGCGGCAATGGTGAAAGCCCTGCCCAAGATCGAAGAGATCGACAAGGCCTTTGCCAAGGTCTTCGGCCGTGCCTCGGGCGGGCTCCTGACCGTCGAAGGCGACAAGAAGGCCAAGGTGGCGATCCTCGCCATGGGCTCGGTCGTGGGCACGATGATGGCTGGTCAGGACGAATTCAAAGACGAAGTCGGCTCGGCCCGGATCGTCAAGCTGCGCGCGTTCAGGCCGTTCCCAGCCAAGGCGCTGCGCGATGCGTTGAAAGGGGTCGAGAAGCTTGTGGTCATCGACCGCGCGATCTCGCCCGGTCTCGGCGGCGTGCTCGGCACCGAGGTCTCCGCGGTTCTGTCGACGATGGACAACGGACCCAAGGTCTACAACTACGCCCTCGGTCTGGGCGGGCGCGACATCCAGGCGTCGATGTACAAAGACCTTCTCAAGGCGATCGAGAATCCGAAAGCCCCGCGCTTTGCGATCTTCGACGCCGATCTCAAAAAACTGCCCCCGGAGGACAGGTAATGGCTCCACGTTCCGACAATTCAAAGCGCCTGAACGAACTCAGGATGAAACACGGGCGGCCACCCGCCGGGCCCAACGAACCCAAGGCCGCGAAGGCGGAACCGACGCTACGCGAGCAACAGCCGCGCTTTCGCGGGCTTGAAAGCGGACACCGCGCTTGCCAGGGCTGCGGCGAAGCGCTGGCCGCCCGGCTGGTGATGGAAAGCGCCGGCCCCGACGTGATGGTGGCCAACGCCACCGGCTGCCTCGAGGTTTTCTCGACGCCGTGGCCGCAAACCGCCTGGCGGGTGCCGTGGATCCACTCGCTGTTCGAGAACGCCTCGGCTGTCGCCTCCGGCATGGAAGCGGCGATGAAAGCCAAGGGCAAGAACACCAAGGTGCTCAGCTTCGGGGGCGACGGGGCCACGTATGATATCGGCTTCCAGTCGCTGTCGGGGATGCTCGAGCGCCATCACAATGTGCTCTATGTCACCTATGACAACGAAGCCTACATGAACACCGGCATCCAACGCTCGTCGTCGACGCCGCACGCGGCTTCGACCACCACCAGCCCGGTCGGCGCCGAGCGGATGGGCAAGCGGCACCTCAAGAAGGACCTTCTGTCGATCGTTGCCGCCCACCACATCCCCTACGCGGCGTCCGCGTCGGTGGCTTATCCGGCCGATTTGCAGCGCAAGGTGCGCTACGCGATGGGGGTCGAGGGGCCGACCTTCCTGGTCATCCACTCGCCCTGTCCGCTGGGCTGGCGTCACGATTCGGCGCTGACCGTCGAGATCGCCCGGCGCGCGGTCGAATGCGGGCTGTTCCCGCTGGTGGAACTGGAACGCGGCGCACTCACCAACATCATGCCGATCCGCGACCCCAGGCCGGTCGCCGAATACCTGAAACTGCAGGGGCGCTTTGCGCATCTGTTCAAGAAGAACGACTACCGGGCGGCCGAGGAGCTCGACCATCTGCAGGCGCTCGCGGATCACAACATTGCCATCTATGGCCTGCGCGGCGAGGGGACCGACCCGGTGGATACCACCGGCGTCGCCCAGGTGAGGCGCGGCGGCCCGCTGGCGGGGAGGAACTGACATGGGTGAAATGACACGCGGCCAATATGCCGACGCCGGCACCTCGCTGGATTTCAAAACCGGCAACTGGCGCTCGACCCAGCGCCCGGTGCACGTACATGCCAAGGCGCCGTGCCACACCGCCTGCCCGGCCGGCGAGGACCAGCAGGCCTGGTTCGCGCTCCTGCAGGAGCAGAAGGTGGAAGAGGCGTGGAAATCGCTGGTATCGGCCAACCCGATGCCGGGGGTGACCGGCCGGGTCTGTCCGCATCCTTGCGAGACCGCCTGCAACCGCGTCCATGTGGACGGCGCGCTGGCGATCCACAATGTCGAGCGCTGGCTCGGCGACGAGGCGGTGCGACTGGGCTGGGATTACCCGGTGGCGGCGCCTGCGAAGGACGCCAAGACCGTGGCCATCGTCGGCGCGGGGCCGGCCGGGATCTCGGCCGCCTATCACTGCGTCCGCCTCGGTCTCAAAGCCGAGATCTTCGAGGCGCTGTCGGAGGCCGGCGGGTTGCTGCGCTCGGCGATCCCGCCGACCCGGCTGCCGCGCGGACCGCTCGACGCCGAGCTGGGCCGGATCCTCGATCTGCCCGGCATTACCCTCAACCTGCGCCAGCGGCTGGGGCGTGACGTGACGGTCGAGAGCCTCAAGGCGCAATATGCCGCCGTGCTGCTGGCGCCCGGCTGCGAGAAGGCCAAGCCCTGGAGCGTGCAAGGGGCGGTCCCCGCCGATCTGCACGAGGGGCTCGAGCTTCTGCGCGACTTCATGGACCACGGCGCGCTGCCGGACGCGGCCAAGGGCGACGTGATCGTCCATGGCGGCGGCAACACGGCGATGGACATCTGCCGGATCATGAAGCGCGCCGGCGCGAAGTCGGTCACGCTGATCACCGCCTCCGGCCTGCCCGGCCCCGACACCGCGCCCGACGACCTCATCAACGTGGTGCCGCGTGAGCTCGAGGAGGCGCTGGAAGAGGGGATCGAAGTGATCGACCACGCCACCGTCTCGCGGCTGATCATGAAGGGCTCGAAGGTGACCGGTGTGGAGATCATCGCGCTCAAGAAGGAGCCCGGCAAGGACGGGCGCAAGCGCCGGGTCGAGTTCGAGGGCACCGAACGGGTGGTCTCGGTCGACATGGTGGTGCCCTGCGTCGGCGAACAGGTCGATCCCGAAGGCTATGAAGGCCTGCTGGACGGCGCCTATTTCTGGCCGGACAACGCGGGTGGCCGGGTTGCCGAGAGGGTCTATGCACTGGGCGACGCCCGCGGCAGCCGCGGCACCGTGGCGGCAGCGATCGGTGACGGTCGGTTGGCGGCGGAAGCGGCGGCGGCAGAGCTGCGCGGCGAGGATGATCCGAGCGCGGACGATCGCTCGACGATCGGAATCGACGCGCTCAACACGGCCTATTACGCCGGTGCCAGTCGCACGCTGGTGGCCAAACTGCCGGTCAGCGAGCGCACCTTCGAAGCGGAAATCGAGGGATCGATCAGCCGGACGGAAGCGCTTGCCGAAGCACAGCGCTGCCTCAGCTGCGGCAATTGCCTGGCTTGCGACAATTGCTGGACCATGTGCCCCGACAACGCGGTGATCAAGACGGCCGAGCTTGCCATGGACGGCTCGCACTACGTCTTCGACTACGATTATTGCAAGGGCTGCGGGCTCTGCACGCATGAATGCCCGACGGGCTACATCCAGAGCGTGCCCGAGACCAACTAGGGCGGCTTCGGTTTGGAGGAATGGAGGGGCCGGGGGCGATGTCTCCCGGCCCTTTCCTTTGGGAAAGGGCGCGCCTGCGGCGGGCGGGGGGCGGGGGCTGC
>Ga0209121_10000760_pt1 | contig 34305 bp, 33 predicted proteins | sample Cruoilmetagenom3_FD_187292 | JGI IMG/M metagenome (GOLD analysis project Ga0209121, IMG submission 187292) | Oil polluted marine microbial communities from Coal Oil Point, Santa Barbara, California, USA - Sample 3 (SPAdes) (version 2) | ecosystem: Environmental > Aquatic > Marine > Oil seeps ... | reverse complement strand
ACCTTAGCCTGGATGAAGTCGGCTGCCTGGAGGACTTCATCCAGGTCGGGAGACCGGACCAGGTAACCATAATCACCCAGGGCAACCGACCAGGCTCCCAGGATGGGTTGGTGGGTGGGAATGAGATGCCCGTATTTGGACATCACAGCATCTTGGGAGTATGTGTAATTAAAGTTGTGGCGGCGGCTGATATAGCAGCAGTGGTAGGGCCTGGAATAAAGGGGGTCAAAGCGGTTGTTGATGAGTACATTCGCCCATTCCCGGTAGATATCAAAGTCGTTGGCGAAATTCATCATATCTGTCGTCAAGCCGCCAGGGGGGCGGATGTTGACCTCCAGTGCGATCAGGGTATTGTCAGGTTTGCGAAAGAACTCAAAATGGAAGAAGCGTTCTCGCACGCCAAAGGCTTTCGCAGTTTTTCGACCAGTCAATTCCAGATCTGGTGGGATTTCTCGCAGGGAGTAGTAATAGATATCACTACGATCGTTGACTGTCTCCATAATTCCCCGCTGATAAACATGGGAAGTATAGAATACAATATTCCCATCCCTGTCTGTGAGACCGTCGAAGGTGCAGATTGCCCCTTCAACAAATTCCTCCAGGATGTAATCCTGCAGTTTCTTCTCCAGGAAATTGGTCAATTCCTGATCGTTATGGATCTTGTAGGTAGCATTGGCGCCAACCCCAATATCAGGCTTTGCTACGAGGGGGTAGCCAACTTCAGCAACGAAATCATGAACCTCAGCGGTGTTTTTCGGTACAATTCCCGCTGCGACCGGGATACCGGCTTTCTTGAAAATCTTTTTCATTTCAGATTTTCTTTTGATCTTCATGATGTCGCTGGTTTTGATGCCGGGGATGTTGAAGTCGGTGCGCAGCTGGGCTTCCGTTTCCAACCAGAATTCATTCAGTGAATCCAGCCGATCGATCTTGCCATAGCGGTGGGTGAAATAGCCCAAAGCGCGCAGGAGCTGGTCGTAATTTGATAGGGAACCGACGCGATAATATTCCGTCAGCGCCCAGTGCAATTCGTGCGGCAACCTGTGATAATCTTCATCTGCCAGTCCCAGGACATTCGCCCACATGCGTTTGAGTTGTAGGCTGAAATTGATATAATTGGGTGGGTAATGCGGAGAAAGGAAAACAAAATTCATAGCCGTTCCTCTCAAAAGAAAATGTACTAAATAAAATATACTAAATAAAATATTGTCCAATTATACAGGAAGGAATTCCCCTATAGTTTAACAAGAGATTAAGGCATTTCTCCTTTTGTGAAGCCAAATGGAACTCAGAAGGAATTTTCGAGGTGATTATACGCAGTTAGTTATGAGCAAATCAATGGACAATCTACCGACCGGAAAGGGTGTAATTCCAGACAAAAGCAATTCCGTTTTTAAGCGAAAAATTTCTGGATACGCTGATTGAATATTTCGGGTGATATCAAGGCAATAGAATGTGCGCCAAGGCCTTCCTCGAATATGTGGCTTTCAGCCATCGGGTAGAGCCTCCGCATTCCCTCGAAATAAGGCATAACGACATCATCGGCAGAAACGGTGATCAGTAGATCGCCATCCCAATTACCCAGATCTTCCGGGTGAAAGGAATACTGCCTGACGAAATCCATCATCAAGTCGATGTGGGTCAGGATCTGGGATTTGGTGAGGTTTGACTTGAGTTCTTTGAAATATGCTCTAAACCATGCCTGCCATTCAGTGTCTGCCTGCAGTTCTTCTTTATCCGGTTGCGCAAAGGCGCGAAAAATCCATTCGGTTAGGGGCGCAGGCAGGACGCGGAAGAGGTTGAAATCGAACCGGTAATACTTATTCTCAGGAGTGGGATAAAATGTGTGCGCCAGGACAGCTTTATCTATGCGGTGCGCTTGTTCTCTCAGGAAGCACTGGGCGATCAAGCCACCCTCGCTGTAACCCATCAAGCTCATGCGGTCAACCCCAGCCTCATCCAGGATGATTCTTAGAGCATCTGCATAAGCTGCCATGGTAGCATCTGGCAGAACGGGACAGGTGGGCGTGATCACCCTGAAATCTCTATCGAAGGCTGTGATCTGGTGGATCCACATGCTGTAATCCGCAAACCCACCATGCAGTAACAACAGGTTAGGTCCTTCAGTTTGGGAATCATAATACTGCCACTTGACGCCTTCTATCTCGATTGTCTCCTGGCGATGTGTGTTGAAGAATGTGCGAACAAACGACAGTTGTTCAGGGGGGAGGTTTTTATAGACGCATTTTGGATTTGGTTGAGCGGTTTCTTTCATACACAATAACCTGCGAATAAATGACTATTCTAGTTATTCAACAACAATTAAAGTTTGTGAGCGATCATTGCTTAAAACATGGGGAGGGCATGCCAGCACCACCCTGTGAGCCGCACCATGCAAAACTGATTAAATCCACACCATTTCCTTGGAATTGATCTGCTCCTAAAGCATAGAAGGTGAAGTTGCCACTCGCTATGTTATTTGACCAGGTACCGCTAACGGAAAGTTTATCCTGGCTGATAGTCCCGGATAGGTTCGTTATCGTGCCAGACGCGTTCTCAACTGCTGAAAAGTTGTTATCATTAACCGTGATTGTCATTGTATATGCAAAAAAAGGACCACCTGGTTGGCCGCTGTAGGTTGTCCATGTCCCATCCCAGGTAAATTCAGGTGTGGGAGAGGGGGGCGGTGTATACTTCGCCAACCCCTCGATAGGCCCCTGGACACTGGCATAATAGCCCCATAGCCAGCATTCCCCTGCCTGGTCAGGGTTTTTGATGATCCAGTACTGGCCGTCCATGGATTGCCCCACGACTTCAGCCTGTTCGTTGACCAACAGTGCACCCAGATAATCATAGTCTTTGCCCGGACCACTGCGGCAGTTGGTGTTTTCGCTGACTGAGATCATTGGCTTGTCCAGGGTCGGTGTCAGGGTAATTGTCGCAGTCAGGGTAATGGTGGGGCTGAGTGTGATGGTTGAAGTAGGAGTGTTGGTATTTGTGGCAGCGGGGGCTTGTTGTGCTTCTGGTTCGCCCACGACTGGCTGGTTAGCGGTGCCGGGTTGGTTCATCAAGTTTTTTGCTACTTGAGTTTGCGTCAGCCCGATCGCGATATACTCCTCACTAAAATCGGCGGAAGGTGCACAGCCAGAAATCACAGTAAGGAACAAGATCAGTAAGAGAATGAGGCGAGAACAAACTGGGAAATTCATTATAAATCTCCTTTATTGCCGACATTTATTCCCCGATTTTTCGACAAAGCTTTACAATCTATTATTTGTTTGCATGTCTTTTAAGTAGATCGAGTTAGTTTACGCAAGATCTTAGAAAAATCCTAATTTTATTATACAAGCATTTTAAGAAGGACCTCAAATTTCATTTGGTAGAAAACGATCAGAACACGAAAATAAAGGATAGTTAGCAGATTTCACCATGATTGTTATTAAAACTGAGGTTCCATGGTTCGAGTATCATGCTGTTCAATATATTGGGAGAATTTTTTTCTTGCTTTTCATTCCCACTCTTGTGAAGATTATTAGTTTCCTGAGATTTCCGCTGTAAATAATGGCAAGAAATTCATCCCTAAGAAAAATAGTTAACCAAAATGATGTCTGAATAAAAACTTAGGCATTTTCTTATGTTATTTTGGATTCAAGGTGTGATTTCCTATATAATGGGATTAAAGATCTTTCCCAACCGGCATTCATCACATCTGCTTCAATCATCAAATTTCTTTTGTTTTGACAATCTGGAGAGGAATCATGAAAGGAAAACTAAAAGAATATTTAGCATACGGCATGCATGTCGCCACGTTGATCCTTTATTTCATCCTGCTGTTTGTTGTTGAAATTCCTCCTGGTTTGGTATTCCTGCAGTATTTCGCCTTCCTTTTCTTTGGCATCGGGATCGTTTTCGTCGTACTCAGTATCATCACACAGACCCGGAAAAAGGAAGCGCGTATTATCCAAAGCGGCGTCTATGCCCTGGTTCGACACCCCATGTATTTTGGTGCGATGTGCCTGTTCCTTGCGATGGCGCTCTTCTTGCCGCATTGGATCATGATCCTTCTTTCGATGTTGAATTTGGTGGTTATTTTCAGGTTCATGATCACCGAGGAGCGAGAGAATTTGGAGAAATTAGGACCCGAATACAAGGTGTACATGGAGGAGGTTCCCAGATTGAACCTGCTCCTGGGTCTGATGAGAGCCCTCAAACAAAAGAAGGATTAACGGACAGCTTAAAGGATAATCATGTTAAGGGAGCGGTACTTCTGTATGGAGGTTAAATCATGTTAGCAAAGGCAAACCTGGTTGGTGCTTTGACGACCATCTCAATTTATGTGCTGTATATCATCATGTTTGGACTCAGATTACTTGGTCTTCCGGAATTAGCACATCGGATCGCATCAATACAATTTCTGGCAGTCATCCCACTGATCTTCCTATTGTTGAATGTAAAAAATTTTGATCGTCCAGCGATTTACAGCATTCAAATTATCTTGATGTTATTCGTTTTATTGGTTGAACTGTTCCTGGATTATATTCTTAAAATCCCCTGGCGAGATGTGCGCTGGATGGTGATTACTTATGTCACGCTGTTTTTCGCCGGGACAGGTGGTTTATTAGGCGTGGCTGCGAAGATGACAATGCGTGGATGGACGATAACCGCCATAATCCTTTTTCTGATCATGGCAGTTCTGGCTTTTGTATCACGAGCAGTCACAGGGATTTGACGCGTATTTTGATCAAAGTATTTGTTAAGGGAATAATCTAAACTATTGCCACGTGCGTGTTTTATTCATGTTTGTTCTGTTATCGACATGGTTGGATAATTAACTGACGGATTGAAAGTTAATTTCCCGTTTTTGAAAAAAAATGCCTTTTCCATGTTGACCCAACTTCAGGCACATAATTTTCATAGAATATGGATTGCTTAATTTTATCTCTTCCCGTGCTTATCTCAAATCAGCCATATCGACCAGCCAAATTTACAGGATCAATATCATCAAGATCTCTCCACTTATTGATGGAATCGTGCTATCTGCGATTATCCACCGACCATTGTGGGTATTTTTATAATTGAGATACTATTTTTAACGCATATTTGTGACATATGAGGTAAAATTACACTTAATTACAATGAATGAGATTATTATTTCCTACGAATAGGAGTGAAAATGAAAGTTGTGATTGTAGGCGGTGTGGCAGGTGGTGCCAGTACGGCAGCCCGGTTGCGCCGTATGGATGAATCTGCTGAGATTGTGATGCTGGAGCGTGGACCCTATATTTCATTTGCGAACTGCGGTTTGCCTTATCACATTGGGGAAGTGATTAAAGACCGGGAACGCCTGCTGGTAGTCACACCTGAAAAACTGAAGGCGATGTTGAATATTGACTCACGCGTTAACAGTGAGGTGGTAAGTATCAATCGTGCAGAGAAGACCGTAACCGTGCATGACCTGGAAGCAGATCAGAATTATGAGGAAGGTTACGACAAGCTGGTGCTTTCACCAGGTGCGGCACCAATTGTCCCACCTTTACCGGGTGTCGATCTGCCCGGTGTATTTACGCTGCGCAACCTGCCTGATATGGACCGAATCAAAGCATTTGTGGGCGAAAAACAGCCTGCTCGAGCCGTTGTGGTGGGTGGAGGGTTCATTGGATTGGAAATTGCTGAGAACCTGCAGCATCGGGGTGTGCAGGTCACTTTGATTGAGCTGCTCAACCAGGTGATGGCACCCATTGACCCCGAGATGGCTGCGCTGGTGCATCAGCATCTAATTTTCAAGAAGATACGTCTGGCTTTGGGCGATGGACTTAAATCAGTTGCTGAAGGTGAGGACGGCTGGCTGAAAGTTGGTTTAGCGAGCGACCGCACTGTTGACACCCAAATGGTGATCCTTTCAATTGGTGTCCGCCCTGAAAGTAAGCTGGCTAAGGAAGCTGATCTGGAATTGGGCGTCCGGGGAACAATCAAGACAGACGAGCACATGCAGACCTCAGACCCTGATATTTATGCGGTAGGGGATGTTGTTGAGGTTACCAACAGGATCACAGGTAAACCTACAAATCTTGCATTAGCAGGACCAGCCAGCAGACAGGGACGCATCGTTGCAGATCATATCACCGGTCACAATGTCAGTTTTGGAGGTGTGGTGGGCACATCGGTGGTAAAAGTGTTTGATCTGACGGTTTCGACGGTTGGGTTGAATACGCACCAGCTGGAAGAGGCTGGAATGGAATTTATGAACGTAATCGTGCATGTATCAAATCATGCGGGGTACTACCCGGGTGCATCGCCAATGGCGCTCAAATTGCTGTTCAGTCCTGAAGGAAAGATCTATGGTGCCCAGGCGGTGGGTATTGAAGGCGTTGAGAAGCGCATAGATGTGATTGCCACGGCGATTCAGTCCGGGATGGGTGTCTTTGACCTGGAAGAGCTGGAATTGTCCTATGCTCCGCCGTATGGTTCTTCTCGCGATCCGGTGAATATTGTCGGTTTTGCCGCCGGCAACGTTTTGCGCGGTGATGTTAAGACGATGAATTGGAACCAGGTCAACCAGCTTGACCGTAACGAGATGACAATTGTTGATGTACGGCAGCCTGAAGAACTGGGATTGGGGATGATCGATGGCGCCATCAATGTTCCCCTTGAGGGGATGCGACATCATCTCAATGAGATTCCTAAGGACCGCCCAGTGCTGGTTTACTGCCAGACAGGTCAGCGCTCCTATTTTGCATCTCGGGTACTGAATCAATCAGGATATGATGCTTATAATCTGATCGGTGGATATAAAACCTATTCGCATGCGGTTGGCCGTCAGTCGAATTTTGATGTCTTTGAACACGTGACGATCTCAAGCCGGGAAGAGATCAGGGAGATCCCGCCTGTGCCCCTTGGCTCGATTGCTGAAGTGACCGTGGATGCGTGCGGTTTGCAGTGCCCTGGACCGATATTGAAGCTGTACAACAAGATCAAAGAGGTGAACGAAGGCGATATCGTCACAGTTCAGGCGACAGATTATGGTTTCACAAGTGATGTTGAAGCCTGGGCAAAGTCCACGGGCAATCGTTTACTTTCTCTGGATAGCGAGGGCGGCATCATTGTCGCCAGGATCCAGAAAGGCGCGCCCAAGGAACCGAAAGCAGGTGCCGTGATGGGCAGGAACAAGACGCTGGTGATCTTCTCTGGCGATCTGGATAAAGCCTTAGCAGGCTGTATTATTGCCAACGGTGTGATCGCCTCCGGGCATGAGGCTGCGATGTTTTTTACCTTCTGGGGTTTGAACCTGCTGAGAAAGAACGAGGCTGTCAAGGTCAAGAAGAACCTGGTTGAAAGGATGTTTGGCTGGATGATGCCGAAAGGTACCCAGCGTGCCAAACTATCTCAAATGAATATGGCAGGGCTTGGGACGGCTATGATTAAGGGCATCATGAAAAAGAAAAACGTTGATTCGCTGCCGCAGATGCTCCAAACGGCAATGGATAACGGCGTGCGCATTCAGGCCTGTCAGATGTCAATGGATTTGATGGGGATCAAACGAGAAGAACTGATCGATGGGATCGAGGTTGTTGGTGTAGCATCCATGCTGGCGGCTTCGGATGAATCGAATGGGGTGATCTTCATTTGATCTTCCTTTGTTATTTCAAAATTACACACTGCTTGATCAATTAAGGGCAGTGTGTTTTTTTGGGCTTTCTGACTGTGGTTGATTATTCAATCAAGTTCGGTGTTAGAAATGAAGAGCCTTAAACTTGTGATCCTGGTTTTGTGAGACTTTTCATAATGACTTAAGTTATAAATGATTTTTATTTGTCAGGTATTGTAACTTGACAATGAATTAACCTATCTATTCCAGACCTGGCTTTCCCCCGATAAAATTCTCCTAAGTACTGATTTCCTGATACCTACTCGCTAATTTCCACCATATCCACGATTCCAACGATCACAGAAATAATGCAGCCGTCAGGGAGGTGCAGGGTATCCCTGGCGCCGTTCCCTTCCCGGTTGACAAGGACGGTGTCGCCGATCCCGGCATGGGTGTGGTCGACAGCGATGAATTCCCCATCGGAGTCTTCACCCTCAGCAACCATTGGCTGAACAACCAGCAGGCGCCGATGATCATAATGAGGGTGACTGATGGTGGTCACCACTGTACCGACAATTTTTCCCAATAACATCCTAAGATTCCATTATGTATAGTGCGTCACACCCCGCTTGAGGGTGTAATTGAAATCCTCATGGGGTTGAACATTCAATTCATCTACGATGCCCACGATGGCCAGGTCAACGGGTACGAAAGTGATTTCAGGCATCGCCAGGGCAGCTTCGCGTGAGCGGTTCATCACCACCAGATCGCCGATGCCAGCTTCTACCACGTCTGCGGCGACCTCAAGCACGCCGAGGGGTTCTAACTGCTTATTGAGCTTTTGAACAATCAGCAGCTTAATGCCCTCTAAACCTGCGTACTTGATGGTGCAAACCGCAGTCCCATGCACACGTCCGAATATCATTTATTTGACCTCGATGTTGTTCAGCACACGGGTGATGATATTATCCAGCAAGGCGTCGTCAATAGGTTCACCTAATTTTGTCTTAACGGCTGTTCGAATGCGCTGACGTAAATCCTGATCCGAAGTCGCTGGAGGTTCACTGACAGCCTGATCTGAAGTTGGTTGCTCCTCCGCCAGGTAGGGGCGGACAGGCGCAGATGGGGGCGTTTGGTGGGGTTGAGCCAGTTTAACACCCAATTTTTCAGCCTTTTCAAAAGCCAACTCGGTCAGGACCACATCCTCATCGACCGTGAGGGTATGCTCGCCACGAGCTGCCATATCTTCAATATCGCGCTCTGTGTAAAATTTTTTGGCCATTCTTATCTCAATTCCTTTCTGCCCACGCTAGTGCACTCAGCTGTCCACACCTTCCAGATCCTCCAGCGCCGTAATCGCAGCGCGTTTGGCAGTATTGATCTCAGATTCCGTGCCAGAAAGCCACATCCGGCCGAAGCGTCCTACGGATGAAACATGGATGATTTTAATACTGGCTTTCTTTTCGGCTTCGTTGCATGCGTAGTTAATGTAAGCTGCAGGAGCACATTCCAGCACCAGCAAGGTCTCGCCAGGTACGAGGATACTGCCCTTGCGGAAGCGGTTCAGGAGCTGTGCCTGGTAGGAGTCGACACGGGTGATCACCTGGGTGGAGACCACTTTGGGTTTGATGCGATCTTCTTTTCTAAGCCCCAGGCGAGCCAGTACGACCCGCCCCGCCTCTTTGACTGCCGCCTGGTTGAGGGAATGGACTTCAAACATGCCAAATTCACGTTCAACAATCTGGGCACCGGGTTTGGCTTCGGTGGCTTTAACAGCGATATCGACGACACGGAAAACCTCATTGCCGGGTGCCATTTCAACATACAGGGAAGCCATCCCTTCAACCGGCAGGTCCCCCTGTGTGACTGTGCCGATGAAGGCGGAATATTGTGCTTGCATGCGGTCAATAAAGCAATAACATCTTAAGGAAAAATTTTCTGCCATAGCTGTTCCTTTTCTATTCTGTCACTTTCCAATCTTGATCCTGCCTACCGGTCATGCATCGCGATACCAAGGGGTGTTACAAAAAGCGGATGATCTGCAACCGCTGTGGGCAGGCCAGTTACCTCCTCGATCACCTTAGCGGTGCCCGGGAAGAGGGGGGTGCCCCCCACCAGGGTAATGGACTGAGCATCCTTGCCTTGGATATGCCTCTGGATGATTGTGCCTATTTTCTCCATAACCGGTCTCACTAACGGAAACAGACGAGTTTGTTCAGAGGGATCTTTCTTGAGTTCTTCGGCTGCTTCAAAGCTGATATTGTTCGCGCCAGCGATGACTAATGAAAAGTGGGTGCCGCCAGTTGCCTCATCCGCTGTGGTGGTCACCCGGCCGTTTTCGATGAATGCGATCCCTGTCGTGCCGCCCCCGATATCAACAATCACGCCGTTTTCCATTCGGAGGACGTTGTTGGCAGCAGTTGGCTCATCGATCAATCCCTGGCACACGAAACCTGCCGCCTTAAGCACATTGGCTGTGGATTGGCGCTCAGCCTGGGGCACACCCGGGGGAAATCCGCTGGCAGCATGGGTAAGCTCTCTACCCAACCTGGTTTCCACTCGATGTTTCATTGCCTCCAAAAGGTCTACTGCACCAATATAATCCACCACCAAGCCGTCCCTGACGACCTGGGCGAACTGGTATTCACCGATCAAAGGTTCTCCAGCTTCGTTCAAAACCACCAAAACGGTATACGCCGTTCCCAGGTCTACGCCGATGCGCAAACTGCCATAGGAGGGCAGCTCCTCAAAGAAGGTCTGGGTATCCAGGTTTGGCGAGATGACGTTTTGTGCTTGAGAAAGCAGCTTGGTAGGGTTGATCCCACTATCCAATCGTGAAGGTTCCGTCACCAATCAAGCCTGGGACTATTTGCTGCCTGTGTTGAGTTTACCTTTTTCGCTCTTCGGCAGAATCATTTCGACCTCTTCATGCGGTCTTGGGATCACATGCACGGATACCAATTCGCCCACTCGCTTGGCAGCGGCGGCACCTGCATCGGTGGCTGCCTTGACGGCACCAACATCCCCACGTACCATCACGGTGACATACCCACCGCCGACATATTCCGAGCCAATCAGGACGACGTTGGCAGATTTAACCATGGCATCCGCGGCTTCAATGGAGCCAACTAATCCTTTGGTTTCTACCATCCCCAGGGCAATTAATTTTATATCTAAAGCCATTGTGTATAATCCTTTCTAGTTTTGATGTTTACGAATGATAATTTAGAATTTCTTCGACCGCTTCTTGAACGGCCTTTTCAATTTCACCTGGCGTTGGACCGGGTTTTGGCTGTCCTGGAACCATTACAGCAGCAGGCGGCGGGCTCAGTTCGTACGCCAGACGTTTGACATTCATTAAGTGGACCGCACTCACATTATCCCCGGTGATGGACCCGCCTACGCCACCGGCACCGAGGGTCATGGATGGCATCACACCAGTGGTGAAGCCAATCGCACCCAGTGTCCCCATAACGTTGACGCCAATCCGGAAAACGGGTTTTTCCAACCCGAAGGCCATAATGACCTCCTGATCGGTCGCATGGATGATCAGGCTGTGCCCGCGCCCGCCGAACTGGATCAATTCAATGCATCGTTCACAGCCCGCTTCCCAACCTTCCTCTTCATACCAGCCGAGAACCGTGGTGAGTTTTTCTCGGGACAGAGGTTCTTCTTTCCCGGTTTTTTGTAGATGGGTGACCATGATCCGGGTTCCACGGGGGATGTCAACACCAGCTATGGCTGCCACAAAATCTGCGGATTTGCCAACCACTGCGGTGTTCATTGTGCCGTCTGGATAAAACAGGAGCTTACGTAATCTTTCCGTCTCTTGGGCGTTGGTGAAATAAGCTCCCTCGCGCTGCATCAGTGTTTTTAACTTCTGTGCAATAGGGGCATCTGCAACGACAGATTGTTCTGTGGCACAAATTGTTGAGTAATCTAAAGCCTTACTGGCGACGATATAGCGAGCGGCTTTCTCCAGATCGGCTGAACGGTCCACATATACCGGAACATTGCCCGGGCCAACCCCAATCGCTGGTTTTCCGGTGGAGTGGGCAGCGCGAACCATCGGAGTGCCGCCTGTTGCCAAGATCAGGGCGACATATTTGTGGTGCATCAAGGCCTGGGTGCCGTCGAGGCTGATATGCTGCAAACAGCTGACCAAGCCAGGTGGAGCGCCGTGATCAATGGCTGCCTGGGACATGATACGTGTGGTTTCATAGCAGCACCTGGCTGCTGCCGGGTGAGGGGCAATGATAATGGCATTGCGGGTTTTGATGGCAACCAGAATTTTAAACATGACCGTAGAAGTCGGATTGGTGCTGGGTGTCAGTGCAGCAATCACGCCGACAGGCCACGCGATTTCATATACCTTCTTGACCGGATCATGGTTGATCACGCCAACTGTTTTCAGGTCTTTGATGCTTTCCCACACGGTTCGCGATGCGAATTCATTTTTCAGCCGCTTATGTTCAGGAACGCCATAGCCTGTTTCCTCATGTGCCATGATCCCCAAGCGCTCTGAAGCATCCAGGGCGGCTGTCGCCATTGCCTCACAAACGGTATCCACCTCCTGCTGTGAAGCAGTGGACCAGGTTTTCCAGGCGGCGAAGGCGCGTGTGGAAAGGTCCCGGGCTTCCTGGATGGATTTTAAGTCCTTGTCAAGGTCAGGCATTTGGATCAGCCTTTCTGAAAGGTGATTTCTCCGTCAACTTCCAGGCTGTCGATCATAGCCATGATGACAGCGTCAATGGGTCGTTTGTCTGTGATCGTGGTTTGACGGGCACTGGAGCCATGAGCCGTCAGGACAAGATCTCCCACACCGGCATTAACAGTGTCAACGGCGACATACGGTTTTCCGATCGGTGCTCCATGTTCGTCGGTCTGGCGAACAATTAGCAGTTTTCGTCCCGTTAATTTTTCATCTTTAATCGTAGAAACCGTTGTTCCGATCACTTTGGCAATCAACATGATATTTTTTCTCCGATCAATAGGATTTTCCTGCATTTGGGGTGGGCGGTTCACCCGCTTGGTCCGCCTGGATGATCTTAATTCCAGCGCTGGCACCGATTCGGGTTGCACCAGCCGCAATCATTTGCTCAGCTTCTTCGTGAGAATGGATCCCCCCGGCAGCTTTCACACCCAGGTCCGGTCCAACCGTTTTGCGCATCAAGGAAACATCATGGACGGTTGCGCCGCCGCTGGAAAATCCTGTGGATGTTTTGACAAAATCTGCACTGGCTTCTTTTGCAAGGAGGCAGGCGACAACTTTTTCTTCATCAGTAAGCAAGGCAGTTTCGATGATTACCTTTAATATCGCCCCTGCTGCGTGGGTGGTCTTCACCACTTCATGGATGTCCTTTGCGACAGTTTCAGTATCTCCCGCTTTGAGCGCGCCGATGTTCATGACCATATCAATCTCTGTAGCGCCGTTCTCAAGGGCATTTTGAGTTTCAACCACTTTGACTTGTGTGGTGGTTGCTCCAAGCGGGAAACCAATGACTGAACATACCTTGACATCTGAATCACGAAGAAGATCGGCGCATAATTTTACGTTGGTGGGATTGATGCAGACAGAAGCAAAATGATATTTTTTGGCTTCATAGCAGAGTTGGGCAATCTGATCAGCTGTTGCGTCAGGTTTAAGAAGGGTATGGTCTATCATGCCTGCCAGGGATTTGTCATCGGGAATCACCCCTACAGTTGAGGTCAGGCGTTCTGCGCCAGCACTGATGACCTTGCCGGCATTGTCAAAGCAGGTTTGAACCCGGAAACCTTGTGCTTCATCCAGCACACAATAGGCACCCTCTGGTGATTGTTGTCGTGCTTGATATTCTGACATGGCCAATAGCACTTCGCGGGTGATTATTTCAACCAGCTTCTCAACAGTTTTCGTGTCTGGAGTCATGATGTCATCCCGTCTTTTAAGTATTTTTTTTCGATAGCTGTGATCTTGTCAAGTCGCCTGGCATGTCTTCCGCCGCCAAATTCTGTGGACAACCAGGTGTTCACAATCTGCTTTGCCAGATTCGTGCCAATCAGACCGGCGCCCAATGTCAGCACATTGGCATTGTTATGCTCACGGCTGTTTACTGCAGTGGCATAATCATAACACAGGGCAGCGCGCACCCCTGGTACTTTGTTAGCAGCCATGCAAGAGCCTATCCCTGCGCCGTCAATCATCACCCCTCGCCAGGCTTGCCCTGAAGCGACGAGTTCTGCAACCTTCTGAGCGAAATCTGGGTAATCAACCGAGTCTGTGGTATAGGTACCGACATCGATGACATCGTAGTTGTTGTCCAGCAAGTTTTCTTTGATTACTTCCTTAAGCGCCACGCCGCCATGATCCGCCCCTAAAGCCACTATGCGCTTTTTTTCGGAAGGTGTATCATTGTTTTCTGAAGTAGTCTGGTTGGGATTGGGCGTATGCCCCATGGATTGCGTCACAACATGATGGACGATGTCATGGATGTCTTGATCTGAGATGCCATTCATCATTCAAATTTCTCCAATTGAGTTTATTGGCAGCATACAGTTAAATATTGACGGCGAAAGTGAAAAGATCCGATTTAATTTGATCCAATTTAGATAGATCAACGATTCTAGATCCGTTGTTTCCTTTCATTCACCTAATTAAACCACGAATATTATAAAATAACAAATTGCTAATAGGCGAGTTCAAAGAAGTGATATCAATTGAATACGCGAATGATCCCAGAAAGAAGGCGTCTGATCATCTGTATCTTGAAAAAACAAATATAATGAAGGAGGCGGTTCGGTTTTGACAAAATTTTGTTGGAATGGTATCCTTTCCAAGTGTTTACGCTGAGCGCCCGAGTGGGCGTTTTTTCATGAGAATGGAAGGTAACAATGAGAACGATTACCTGGAATGATGATTTACAAGTCCTTGAGATGATCGATCAGCGGATCTTACCGCAGGAATTTAAAATCAATCAGTATGCTACCTATCAGGAGGTTGCTGAAGCGATCCGGAGTATGGTCGTCCGCGGTGCGCCAGCCATTGGTGCAGCAGCGGCGTTTGGGATGGTTCTGGCGGCAAATAATTCCAGCGCGGTTAATAAAGCGATTTTAATGGATGACTTACATTCAGCTGGTGAGACGCTCAACCAGGCTCGACCAACTGCAGTGAACCTCCCATGGGCTGTCAGGCGTATGTTAACTGCTGCAGAAAAATTAGATGGATCGGTTGACGAGATGCGTGACGGATTGCTGAGGGAAGCACAGGCGATCGCTGACGAGGATGTGGCGATCAACAAACGCTTGTCTGAATATGGCGCGGCATTGATCGATGATGGGGATCACATAATACATCACTGCAATACCGGCGCCCTGGCAACAGTCGATTGGGGAACAGCCCTGGGCGTCATCCACATGGCACATGAGCAGGGAAAAAACATCCATGTTTTCGTTGATGAAACCCGACCGCGACTGCAGGGAGCACGCCTGACGGCATGGGAGTTAGAGCAATACGGCATCTCCTACGACATTATCACCGATAATTCATCGGGTTACCTGATGCACAAAGGCCTGGTTCAAAAAGTGATATTTGGTGCCGATCGCGTCGCTTTGAATGGGGATGTCGCCAATAAAATTGGCAGCTATATGCTGGCATTGGCAGCTTATGACAATGGCATCCCGGTTTATTCGACCTTTCCAATTTCTACGGTCGATTTTGAACTTGAGCGAGGTGAACTAATTCCGATTGAAGAGCGTGATCAAGCCGAGGTTTTAGACTTAAAGTTGATGGGTCACCAGGTCACACCGGAAACAGCCACAGCACGCAACCCGGCTTTTGATGTCACGCCCAATCGGTTATTATCAGGCTGGATTACAGAAAAAGGTGTGATCCTCCCGCCGTTTGAAGATAATCTTCGCGCTGCGATGGAAGAATAAGGATATAAGATGAGCATTATTTTAACGGGTTCGATTGCATTTGACTATTTGATGTCATTTCCAGGTCATTTTAAGGATCATATTTTACCCGAGCACCTTGATTCCATCAGCCTTTCGTTTTTAGTCGACAGCATGGTGCGCCAGAATGGCGGCGTTGCTGCCAATATGGCTTATACCCTGGGGTTGTTGTGTGAACAGCCGCGTCTCGTCGCTACCGCTGGTGTGGATTTTAATGACTATCGAAACACTCTTGAGCAGGCGGGGGTGGATACAACGGGCGTAAAAATCATTAAAGACAAGTTCACCGCTTCGTTCTTTGTCAATACGGACCTCTCCAACGCTCAAATCGCCACCTTTTATGCCGGGGCTATGGCTGACGCCGGTCAAATCTCGATGAAAGACCTTGATCTCTCGTCGGATGATCTGGTGGTCATCTCCCCGAACGCACCGGATGCCATGATCAAATATGCGCTGGAATGCCAGGAATTGGGTGTGCCCTACATTTTTGATCCCAGTCAACAAATTGTGCGGCTCGATAAGCAAGACCTGGTTGAAGGATTATTGGGCGCACATGCACTGTTTGCGAATGAATACGAATTTGAACTACTGCACAAGCACACAGAATTGAGTGCGGACGCAATTTTATCAGCAGTGGATGTTGCTGTGATCACGTTAGGTAGAATGGGATCCCGTGTGTTTGAGCACGGCATCATCCAGGGTGAAGTGCCGGCATTTCCAGAAACCTGTGTGATGGATCCTACTGGTGTGGGTGATGCATACCGGGCTGGCTTCATCAAAGGCTATGTGAATGGTTTTGACCTGATCTTATGTGCTCAAATGGGTTCTCTTTCAGCGACATACTGCTTGGAACAAAGCTCTCCGCAGGGGCATTGTTTTTTGACGGAAGATTTCGTGGAACGCTTCCGCTCTGTATTTGATGATCATGGTGCATTGGATGCACTGCTAGAAGGCAAATCAAAATAGATTTGCCAGAAATGTAAATTTGGAGGATTTAATGGATAAATACGATGTAAAAAATTTGGATTTAGCAGAAGGCGGTCGCCGCAGAATTGAATGGGCAGAACGCGAGATGCCGGTACTGAACTCCATTCGGGAGCGGTTTAAGCGTGAACGTCCTTTCGAAGGGATCCGCATGTCTGCATGTTTGCATGTGACCGCTGAAACAGCGAATTTGATGCGCACGTTGCAATCCGGCGGCGCAGATGTGGTCCTGACGGCTTCAAATCCGCTTTCAACGCAGGACGATGTGGCGGCGTGCCTGGTTTCCCATTATGAGATCCCGGTATTTGCCATCAAAGGTGAGGACAATACCACGTATTATAAACACATCAATGCCGCATTGGACCATCAACCCATGTTGACCATGGATGATGGTGCTGACCTGGTCAGTACACTGCATAAATCCAGACGTAACCAGCTCGCTGATGTGATCGGCGGGACAGAAGAGACAACCACCGGTGTGATCCGCTTGCGTGCCATGGCAGCGGATGGAGAATTGAAGTTCCCGGTTGTGGCTGTCAACGACGCCATGACAAAGCACTTCTTTGATAACCGCTATGGTACCGGTCAATCCACCATTGACGGTATTATTCGAGCGACCAATGTGCTGCTGGCTGGAAAGACATTTGTTGTCGGCGGTTATGGGTGGTGTGCCCGCGGCCTGGCGATGCGTGCCAGAGGCATGGGCGCTAATGTGATTGTGACCGAAATTGACCCATTAAAAGCTCTGGAAGCGGTCATGGATGGTTTCCGGGTGATGCCGATGGCGGAAGCTGCCCCTCTCGGAGACTTTTTCGTGACACTGACCGGGGATATCAACGTGATCGATAAACATCATTTTGAGATCATGAAAAATGGTGCCATTGTAGCTAATTCCGGTCATTTCAATGTTGAAATCAATATCCCGGCACTGGAAGAAATGTCAGTTGAAAAGCGGCTTGTGCGACCATTTGTCGATGCCTATGAGCTCCCTGATGGTCGTGTAATACATATCCTTGGTGAGGGTCGCCTGATCAACCTGGCGGCTGCGGAAGGACATCCAGCCAGCGTGATGGATATGTCCTTTGCCAACCAATCACTGAATGCAGAATATATGGTCAAAAATGCTGACAAGCTCGAAAACAAGGTTTATGGGGTTCCGGAAAAAATTGACCACGAGATTGCCCGATTAAAGCTGGCATCCATGGATGTGATGATTGATATCCTGACGGAAGAACAAATCAAGTATTTGAATTCCTGGAAGGAAGGAACTTAAACATACCGCCAGTAAAAATTTAGAGGTTATCTCGGGAGCGAGGTAACCTCTTTTTTCTTCTCTATTGTTAAATTATCAGGATTTTTGTTTTAGAGCTAGGCTGTATCGTCATCACCGATATCTTCATCCTGTTCATCTTCATTCTCTGAGTCAATATCTGACCAGAGTTCAGCAGGATTGTTTATCATTGACTGTTCACGCACAGCTTTTTCAATTTCCAAAGCGAGCTCTTCGTTTTGTTTGAGATATTCCTTCGAATTTTCGCGTCCCTGACCCATGCGAACATCGCCGTAGGAATACCAGGAACCGCGCTTATCAACTATATCCAGCTCAACAGCCAGGTCCAGCACATCTCCCAGCTTGGAGATGCCTTCATTGTACATGATGTCAAATTCAGCTGTACGGAAGGGTGGTGCGACCTTATTTTTGACCACACGCACGCGAACGCGGTTGCCGACGATCTCAGACCCGACCTTGATCGATTGGATACGCCGCACATCAAGCCTGATTGAGGCATAAAATTTGAGCGCGTTTCCACCAGATGTGGTCTCTGGATTGCCAAACATCACGCCGATCTTGTATCTGAGCTGGTTGGTGAACACAACAGCTGTCCGGGTCTGGTTGATCGCACCTGAGAGTTTGCGCAGTGCTTGAGACATAAGGCGTGCCTGGGTGCCCATGGTCGGGTCGCCCATATCACCTTCGATCTCTGAGCGGGGAACCAGGGCGGCAACCGAGTCAATCACGACGACTTCTACCGCTCCAGAGCGCACCAGGGTTTCGGTGATCTCCAGGGCTTGTTCGCCCATATCGGGTTGTGAGATGAGCAGTTCATCAACATTGACACCGCATTTAGCTGCATAAACCGGGTCCAGTGCGTGTTCCATGTCGATGAAAGCGGCTGTGCCCCCCTTCTTTTGGGCTTCAGCCACGATGTGCTGACAAATAGTTGTTTTGCCTGAGGCTTCGGGTCCATAAATTTCAGTGATCCGGGCTTTGGGAATGCCACCCACACCTAGAGCAATATCGAGGGAAAGGGAGCCGGTGGAGATGACATCCACGGCAAGATGCTTGGCTTGGCCGAGGCGCATGATGGATCCTTCGCCGTACCTTTTTACAATATCTTTCAAAGCCTTATCCAAAACCGTCTTTTTTGCGTTGTCCATATCGCCGTCCTTTCCCTTCTTTTATTCTGATTGGAGAATGATTTACGAGTCATGCCGACTCACTGATGAAAGCTTAATGATTATAATCGTGTTTAAACTTATGAGATTAATTAAATTTTAGCACAAATGTTCAGTCTGTCAAGGCTCCATTTTCAGCATTTAAGATTAGGAAGGGATCAAAAAGCTGATAGTATCCGCTCATACGCCACAGGCAGTAATTGGCGCGTTGTTCTGTGGAATAAGCAGGGCTGTAAAACGCCATCGTTGTGAAATCGGCACCTGAAGGACCCAAACGCGTCTCCAGGTGCAGATGCGGGTTGCTTGAATATCCTGTGTTGCCAACGGTTCCCAATTTTGTTCCGCATGAAATGGGATCGCCTGGTTGGAATTCTGGCCGGGTTTCCATATGGGCATAGAGGTGATAGGCAGACATATCACCGTTTAAGGCGGGGGATTCAAAATCCGGGCATTCCCCTTGATAAACGACCGTCTCAGGAATTGGTAGATAAGCTGCAAGCAGCGCTTCCCGAGTATTTTCTGGGAGATCAGCAAGGGGTGTTTCGATCAGGATCGTATTGCCGTAGGGGATATTATCGGACAGGGTCAGGACAGTTTTCCCGGATAACATGGCATAAATTTCGATGCCCTGGATGGATATGCGCTCACCCCGCCGGAAGTAGGCGAAATCCACACCGTGGTGACCTTCATCCTTTCCAATAGGGGGGATCACAAGGGGGTTGACGTTGATTCCCGATAGTGATTCGATGGTTTCATCCTCAAGCGGACAGCAGACCATAAAGGGAACCTGTGTTGCTGTGGGGATGACAGTGGTGACTGCTGGTTGCGGCGTTTGTGTTGAGATGGGTTGCGGCGTGCTGGATGCTGGCAGTGTTTGTGTAGGGGTTGGCATCTTGGTTGGTTCAGGCGTTGTGGATGCCTGACAACTGCACAATATCAACAGGAAGCAGAACAACAGGGCTTTTTTCATGGGTTTTGAATACGCCGGCACTCCAGATAAAAGCGTTTCTCCCTGGCTTCTCCCATTGAGAAGGTTTTACGGGGAAGGGCACCATCAAGGATCACAGTTTTGAAGAGTTCCGATTTATCCATGGCAGGAACATAAAAACCAGCATTTCCAGAGATTTGACCAACTTCCTCAAGGACCTGTGTACCATGGACGTAGTCTATTTTCTCGGCGCCTTCCTGTTCAAAAAAATTATCGAGAAATTTTTGCAGAGTCCCGACCGGGAGGTTGTCCTGAGGGTTGTACACCTCGATGAGTTTGGGACCGCTGTGTGTGATTAAACCAAATTGATGCCAGATGACATTGCTCTCGTCAATGATCCTGTGCATGGACGCCTGATCTGGAAGTTCGGTGATTTTCAACTGATCCTGCCAATGTGCCCTCATGGCCTGTTCGATATCCTGGTTAAGATGGAACAGCAGCCGATGAATAGGTTTAAAAGTCAGTGCAGGATCATGTACGTTTTCGATTTCAACCAGGGCATAGCGTGCTGGATGGTTCATGCCAACAACGGGTTTTATTTCTTCCCAGATTGACTTTGCAGTCGCCAGGGAATGGTTGCCGTCTCCCATGGCGAAAAGAAGGGGGGGATATGAAGAAGGTTTGAGATTGTATTTTTCTGCAAAGGTCTCAGGTTCTATCAGAGCTTCTAAATCGGTTAGAATTTGATTTTTTACAGCAGCATCGTTCAATCTGATGCCGGACAAATGACCGCTGCCCAGCATTAAGTCGAAATCGTATAGTCTTTCACAGGTTTCAATGTGTTCATCAACCGGACCAAAAACGGTGTCGTTAGGGTCATCAAACAGGACCAGGATGTGTGGACATTCCAGATAGGCATCTTTCCGGATTTGAATTCTTGGCGGCAGTCGTTCAAGAATCGTCCCTTCGGTTGCCCGTATCAGGGTTTGGGCGCCCTTCCTGAAATCGTAATGTTCAAGATCAAGGCATACCATCAGCCCTCGCCGAGTCCGACCGTTGATTGTTCTAAGCACATAGATAAAGTCTTTTACCTTGCGAAACATCCCCGCATTGAGATAGGTCCGCATAGCCTTTTGGTTGGATTTGATCCTGTTTTCTTCTTGTGGTGTGTCTAAATAAACTTCAGGCAGTATCAGATGATAAGTTGAAGGGGCATCTCCAACGATTGACGCCACTTTTTCCCAATATTCCGGTTCAGAGGTAAACTGGTCACAGGCGATCACAGCCCACTTATTAAAATCTAAACCAGGTTTGGGGAGAAGTATTTCCGGAACCTTGATACCGATACCTGCAGTTGGGGGCATAAGAACCTTCCTAACAATCAAAGTTGTCTTCAAGACTTTGTTTTAATGATATTTTATCTTAATCTCTTGAACGGTGTGAAGCGTATCCTCCTTCATTTCGGTTTTTTGAGTTTCAAGGATTTATGGGGATTAACCAAGAAAGACGACCTGGTAGTTGGCCGTCTTTGAGAGAGGTGGGATATTGGTAATTTTCAATTATGGCGTTTCAAGCAATTTAGGGTCAACGCCAGCAGCATATGCCACACCCACTGTACCGGGTCCAGTATGGTTCCCGATTACTGGGCTGAGGTTTCCAATTAAGGTTTCATTGGGTGAATAAGTTATTCTGATTGCATTCAGCAGCTTGGATGCTGCTTCAGGAGCTGACGCTGCGACTACTCCCATCATATTGATGTTTTGATAGCCACTAACACCGGATTTGACCAGTTCAATTAATCTATCATGAGCCCGTTTGCTGGTACGTACTCTTTCAAGGGCTTCAATTTTCCCGTCCTGTAATTTCAGGATGGGTTTCAGGTCGAGTGCAGTTCCCAGGAAGCGGGAAGCCCCTCCTATTCGTCCACCGCGATGCAGGAATTCAAGGGTGTCCACGGCAAAAAAGACATCTGTGTGTGCTCGAATTTCTTCTACGATTTTTTTGCATTTCTCCAGTGACGCGCCGTGTTTGGCAGCCCTAGCAGCAGCGAGGGCCATATAAGCTAAGGGAAGCGAGGTGAATTTTGAGTCGATCAGCTCGATGTTTGCCTCCGGAATCATCTTTTTTGCTTGTGTCGCTGAATCCAATGTACCCGAAAGAGCTGATGAAATCACAACGGTGAGGATATCGTAACCCTCCGCATGCAGTTTAGTGAATACTTCAGCGAAAGCCTGAATGGTAGGCTGAGAGGTTGATGGCATTGTTTTTGATGTGGATAAGCGTGTGTAGAATGCTTTCGGTGTAATATCGATATTGTCCAACAGGGTCTCGTCACCCCAGATGACAACCAGGGGAACCGTGGTGATGTTATAGGCTGAGATCAGGTCATCTGGCAGGTAAGCGGTTGAATCGGTAACGACAGCAACTTTTGACATAAGAATAATTTCCTTTCGATACAGGTAAAATAAATCATAATAACGTGTTCTTCTTGATTACTTTAACCCGAGAGGTTGATTTCAGTTGCGGAATGAAAGAATTTTTCGTCAGGGTTGAATACGACTATAATGAAATCATAACAGGCTAATCTTGACCGAATGAGATTTACACGCTAAAATCACAGGTTGATAATTCAGCAAGAGGAAACGGTGTTGTAATAATTCGTGTTTGAAAACTTAACCAGTCGACTAACCGATATTTTTGAAAACTTGCGCCGCCATGGTCGCTTATCTGAAGCAGATGTGGATCAGGCAATGCGTGAGGTTCGTATGGCGCTGCTGGAAGCTGATGTCCATTACAGTGTGGTCAAAAGCTTCACACAGCGAGTGAAGCAGCGCGCCGTCGGACAGGAAGTTTCTAAAGCGCTTAACCCGGCTCAGCAGGTGATCAAGATTGTCAACCAGGAGCTGATTGCGACCCTGGGAGAACCCAGCGAGCTAAACCTAAAAGGTGCTCGACCTTCTGTGATTATGCTGGTCGGCTTGCAGGGATCTGGAAAGACCACAGCAGCTGCCAAACTGGCAAAGAAACTGCGCGGCCGCGGTGAGCGAGTGATGCTTGTGGCTGCCGATCCGTATCGGCCAGCAGCGGTAAAGCAGCTGCAAACTCTGGGCGAGCAAATTGATATACCGGTTTTCTATCAGGAAAACATTTCACCTCCTGCGTTAGCTCGGCAGGCATTTCAGGCAGCTCGCAACGGCGGAATCAGTGTAATGATCCTCGATACTGCCGGTCGTTCCCAAATGGATGCTGAATTGATGGATGAATTGGGTGCCATTGCCAGAAAAGTGTCCATTACCGAGACCCTGTTGGTCGTTGATGCAATGATTGGTCAGGAGGCATTGAATGTTGCCCAGGGGTTCAGGCAAGAATTGCCGGTTTCCGGCTTGTTAATGACCAAGATAGATGGTGATGCACGGGGTGGAGCGGCGATATCTATTCGGGAAGTTACGGGTATACCTATTAAATATCTGGGTGTGGGTGAATCGCTGGATGCACTCGAGGTTTACAGCCCCGACAGGCTAGCCTCACGAATTCTTGGCATGGGTGATGTGTTGGGGTTGGTTCAAAAGGCAGAATCTGCCTTTGACCAGCAAACGGCAGAGAAACAAGCCGAAAAACTCATGCGGGGAGAATTCTCCCTGGAGGACTTTGCCAACCAATTGAAACAAATGCGGAAATTGGGCCCATTCAGTCAACTGATGGAGATGCTTCCTGGTCAGATGGGTCAGGTTGCACGTCATGTTGATCCCAGGGATGCAGAGGATCAATTGAAACAGATTGAGGCAGTGATTAATTCGATGACCGTTGAAGAACGCCGCCATCCCAAATTACTGAACGCCAGCCGCAGGCGCCGGATTGCTAGCGGTTCCGGACAGGAAGTGCAAGTGGTCAACCAGGTCATGAAACGCTTCCGGGACACACAGCGGTTGATTAAAAAATTGCAAAAATCAGGTGGAAAGGATTTTGGCCGCCTGATTGGATAGCCGAACGATGAGATAGGTCAGCGTCTCCTTCAACGCTCTCTCAAACCTTTTTGAATCACCAGGCTTGTCAAATATAACATCAATATAGAAATAAGAGGAGCAAGATTTCGATGGTACGCATTCGTTTACGCCGGGTTGGATCCCGGAATCAAGCAAGTTATCGTGTTGTTGTGGCAGATAAGGAAAGCCCACGTGATGGACGATTTATTGAAACCGTCGGTCATTATAATCCCCGGACTGAACCCTCCACGGTTGTATTGAAGGATGATCGCATTTTCTACTGGTTGAGCGTTGGTGCACAACCAACAGACGCGGTTGATGGTCTTTTCAAGCAAACCGAATTGTGGGACCGATATGAGCGGTTCAAATCGGGAGAGGACCTCGCAGCGCTGGTGGAAGAAGCGGAAGAGGTTTATAAAAATCGAGTAACAGACCCACGGACTAACCCTTAAATTCAGCACAAGATCAGAAAGCAGCTAGGTAAATATGAAAGGTGAAAACCTGCAAGAATTGGTGGAATTTGTTGCCCAATCCTTGGTGGATCAACCCACAAAGGTTGAAGTAAACAAATATCAACGGGGAAACTCTGTTCAGTTGGAACTCCATGTTGCACCTCCGGACATGGGAAGAGTGATCGGTAAAAGTGGGCGTGTGGCAAATGCCGTTCGAACACTGCTCAAAGTTGCTGCAGCTCGTGATGGCAACCGGGTGAACCTTGATATTGCTGAACCCAATTAATTTTGAATGAAGATGCCTGAAGTAACGGGAATGGAACCAGGCTCGCACGCAGATCGCGAGCCTGATTTTCTCGTGGTCGGGAAATTACGGCGCGCCCACGGTGTGAAGGGCGAAATTCCATTGGAACTCTATTCGCAAATGCTGGAACTATTAGCCCCAGAACAGGTCGTGTTTATCGGGGAATCTCATATTCCTTATACGATAGAGAAAACCCGTTGGAAACAAAATTTATTGCTCATAAAGTTGATGGGCATTAGCGATCGGACGAATGTTTCAAAATTAACTAATGAGCTGGTCTATGTCCAAAGGTCGCAGCTTCCAGGCCTGGAAGAGGGAGAATTTTATTATCATCAATTAATTGGTCTTCGTGTTTACGATCGCAACGATATTTTTTTGGGGGTTCTTAGAGAAATATTGAAGACAAATGCCAATGATGTCTATGTGATCAAAAATGATGATGGGGATGAGGTATTGATCCCTGCGATAGAAGACATGATCCTGGATATTGACATTGAGCAGCAAAGAATGGTCGTCGGTGAGATGGAATGGTACGGTGAGGGGGATGAATGAAAGATCAAAAGAAGTACTGGATCGGGTTTAACCTTGTCAAGGGGATCGGTTCGGTAAGGTTTAAGCAAATCCAGTCTTTTTTTAGCGATCTTTCCCTTGCCTGGGACGCGCCGGCTGAGTCTTTTCATCAAGCTGGCTTACCTCAGAAGGCCGTGACCAATCTGCTGACATTGCGTAACCAGATTGATCTGGAGCAATATTACGAATCTATTTTGGAAAAAGGGATTGAAGTTCTGACCTTGATGGACGAGGGTTATCCACGTTTATTAAAGGAAATTGATCAATCCCCACCGGTAATCTATGTCAGGGGAACGCTGATACAGGCAGACGAATTCGCTGTTGCGATGGTGGGGACACGCCGGGTCTCTGCTTATGGTCAGCAGGTGGCAAGAGATGTCAGCACCTTTTTAGCTGGACATGGTCTGACAGTTGTAAGTGGTTTAGCTCGGGGGGTGGATGCTTTAGCCCATCAACATGCCTTGAAGGCTGGCGGACGGACAATTGCCGTGTTGGGGAGCGGCGTGGACGTAATCTACCCACCCGAACACCGAAAATTAGCGCAAGCGATTGTGGAAAACGGGGCAATTATCAGTGATTATCCCCTGGGAACACAGCCAGAGGGGCAGAATTTTCCTCCCAGGAATAGGATCATTTCAGGTCTTTCGTTAGCAACAATTGTAGTTGAGGCTGGTCAACGAAGCGGTGCCTTGATTACAGCGAATTTTGCGGTTGAGCAGGGACGCGAGGTGTTTGCGGTGCCTGGTAATGTGCTCTCACCTGTGAGTCGAGGGACGAATCGCCTGATACAGCAAGGTGCGTATGCCCTGGTGTCTCCTCAGGATGTTCTGGATGTCCTGGATTTGACACAGGTTGAGGCAATCAAAACCGCCCGACAAGTTTTGCCGGCAGATTCAACTGAAGCAGCAATTATAAAAATTTTAGACTTTGAACCGACCCATATTGATGAGATTTGTCATCGAACAGGCCTAAGCATCGAAAAAGTCTCCGCAGCTCTAACGATGATGGAATTAAAAGGCATGGTGCAGCACGTTGGTGGTATGCGGTATGCTACGGTGCGCGAGATGGCTGGAGGTCAAGGAGACAAGCATGTATGAAAATTATTATGCTGTCATCATGGCGGGTGGCAGCGGGACCCGCTTATGGCCGCTTTCAAGAAAAGACCGCCCTAAACAATCGATTATTGTCAAAGGCAGCCGGACTTTATTTCAGAGCGCTGTCGATCGACTGGTGGGATTGTTTCCTATTGAGCGTATCTTGGTGGTTACCGTTGCTGAACAAATGGCAGGATTGAGAGGGGAATATCCTGATATTCCAGAAGAAAATTATGTGATTGAACCACTACCCAGAGGAACGGCATCTGTGGTTGCCCTGGCATCCGTGGCAGTTAAGCATCGCGATCCAGATGGCGTCATGGCGATTTTGACTGCTGATCATCTGATTGAAAATCAAGCCCATTTGAAAGCATTGCTAGAAGCAGCCTATGAAACTGCACAAGATGGTTTTTTGGTCACACTGGGGATTGCCCCTACTTATCCTGCTACTGGATTTGGGTATATTCAAACAGGTGACTTAATTCAAACAATTGACGAACTGCCGATTTACTATGTTGAGCAATTCAAGGAAAAACCAAACATCGATCAAGCCCGTTCTATGATCCAGGACGGTAAGCATGTTTGGAATTCAGGCATGTTCATCTGGCAGGTTGAGACGATCACAAGCGAAATTCATCGCCAAATGCCAGGACTGTACGAGAAACTCCTCCCCATCGATCAGGCATGGAATTCCGATCAGCGAGGTTCGGTGATCGATTCCCATTGGTATGCGATCCAACCGCAGACAATTGACTACGGCATCATGGAACATGCCGGACAGGTAGCCGTGATCCCTTCGGAAGATATGGGATGGTTTGATGTCGGCAGCTGGGAATCGCTATTTGATGCACTGGATGTTGATCAATCTGGTAATATCCTGATGCGCGGTGACACAGTCACATTTGACACGCAAGGTACACTCATCTGTGAAGATTCCCCGGATCGGATGATTGTGACGATGGGTGTGAAAGATTTATTGGTTATTGATTCTGGTAAGGTAGTACTCGTTTGCGGCCGAAAAGAAGCTCAACGAATTCGTGACATTGTTGCGTTTCTGAAAGAGAACGATCGCGAACAATATTTATAGGAGTGTTAGATTTGAAGGCTTATTGCATGAAGTGTCGGGAAAAGAGAGACATTCAAGATCCTGTTGCGGCGTATAACGCTGCTGGCGCACCTGTGACGAAAGGTGTCTGTTCGGTGTGTGGGACGAAAGTTTACCGAATGGGACGTACTGATGCCCATGAAGGGCTTCCAAAACCAAAGGTGACACGCAAGAAAAAAGTGGAACGTAAGGGTAAACTGGTAATTGTTGAGTCCCCCGCTAAGGCAAAAACTGTCGGACATTTTTTAGGAAAAGGTTACACAGTTCGTGCTTCAATTGGTCATGTACGGGACCTGCTGCGCTCCAAACTTTCGGTTGATGTCGAGAATGATTTCGAACCCCGTTACCGTGTCCCCGATGAAAAGCGGGAAGTTGTCAAAGAACTTAAAAAACTGGCTCAAAAAGCTGAAACGGTGTATTTGGCGACAGATCCCGATCGAGAAGGTGAGGCAATCGCCTGGCATCTCATGGAATCTGCCGATATCGATGAGGATCGTACCAATCGCGTGGTTTTCCATGAAATCACGAAAGATGCTATTTCGCATGCTTTTGATAACCCGCGTGTACTGGATATGGACCTGGTAAATGCCCAACAAGCACGCCGCATCCTTGATCGCCTGGTGGGGTATGGAATCAGCCCGATTTTGTGGAAAAAAGTTCGCAGCCGACTTTCTGCCGGGCGAGTGCAATCTGTTGTGTTACGTTTGATCGTTGAGCGTGAACGCGAGATCGATGCTTTTGAGCCGGTTGAATACTGGTCCATCGACGCGGATTTTCTACCTGAAGGCGGAAAGGTCCCCTACAGAGCGAAACTTTCAAAAATCAACAATGAGTCCCCTGACCTTGGCAATAAAACTGCTGTGGACGAGATTCTTGAAGATATGCAAAAGGCGGCTTATGTTGTTACTTCAATTAAGCATGGCAAGCGTCGCAGGAATCCATCAGCGCCGTTCATCACCAGTACGCTCCAGCAGGATGCCTCACGAAAATTGGGCTTCACTGCTCGCAAGACCATGGCGGTTGCCCAGCAGCTCTATGAAGGCGTTGAATTGGATGGACAAGGCGTAACTGGTTTAATTACCTACATGCGTACGGATTCAACCAATATTTCCGATCTCGCCATGAAGGAAGTGCGTGACTACATCCTTGACAGGTATGACCGGGCTTACCTCCCAAAGACCCCGCCCAAATATAAAACCCGCACCCAATCTGCTCAGGAAGCTCATGAAGCGGTGCGGCCAACGTCTGTCCTGCGTCAGCCTCAAGATATCAAGAAATACTTATCCAGAGATCAATTCCGCCTGTACCAGTTGATCTGGCAGCGTTTCATTGCATCGCAGATGAAACCGGCTGTTTACAGGACCTTATCTGTGGAAATAACCGGACATGGTGACATGAACAGCTATCTCCTACGTTCATCGGGAAGCCAGCTTGAATTTCCCGGTTTCCTGGTTGTTTATGAAGAGGGAAAGGATGAGGACCAAAAAGAAGAACCGGAGGCTGATAGCGATCGCATCCCCATTGATGATATCAAGGAGAACCAGAAGCAAGACCTACAGGAACTTCACCCTGATCAACACTTCACGCAACCGCCGCCACGTTTTACAGAAGCCTCCCTGGTCCAGGTACTGGAAGAGAACGGTATTGGACGGCCGTCAACCTATGCACCGATTCTCTCCACAATTCAAAACCGGGGTTATGTCGTGCGCGACGGCAACCGCCTGGAGCCAACCGAGACCGGGTTTTTAGTGAATGACCTGGTTGTGGAATTCTTTCCCAATATCGTGGATGTCAGCTTTACCTCCAACCTCGAAGAAGAACTTGACCAAATCGCATCCGGTGAACAGGAATGGGTTGATGTGATACGGGAGTTTTACGGACCGTTTTCGGAGCGATTGACACACGCCGAAGAGGCAATGCCTGAGAAAAAAGCTGAATTGGAAAAAGTTGGCAGGCAGTGTCCAAAATGTGGGCATGATCTCATCATCCGATGGGGTCGGTATGGTAAATTTATCAGCTGCAGCAACTTTCCTGATTGCCGCTACACTGAGCCCTACCTGGAGAAAATTGGTGTTGCCTGTCCGAAATGTGACGAGGGTGAGATCGTTAAACGTAAAACACGGAGAGGACGCACATTTTATGGATGTTCTCGTTACCCGGACTGTGATTTCTCATCCTGGAAACGTCCGGTGGCGGCATCCTGTCCTGAATGTGGGGGAACTCTGGTAATTGCCAATAAACGCCAGGTCACCTGTTTGGATTGTGAGGAAACATTCCTGCAGGAAGAAATTCTGGCGGAAGCTGAGATGGCATAAAGCTTGCATCACATTTTCTGAGCGAATGATTGCATAATACACGCAATTATTTTACAATAATTGCAGGGACTATTCTTTAGATTGTTCAGATGGGAGTCGATGATGAACGTAGAAAAAATTAAATCCTGGCTTAAAGATTGGCGGATTTCCATTTCAGTTGGTGCAGTATTGGGGTTGATCCTGGGATTGGTGATCGGATGGGGAATCTGGCCGGTTCAATGGACAGACCTGGCGCCATATCACCTGCGGCAAGATCTGCGTGAGGATTATTTGCGGATGGCGATCCACACTGGCACTACCACCGGGGACGCTTCTGTGATCACAAAAGCCTGGTCAGAATTAGAGGACACGGCAGAAGAAACCCTGGATGCTGTTAGGGACCAGCCAAAATTCCTTTCCTCTGAACAAATTGCCAGTTTTGAGGCATTTATTGGCACAGAAGATATAGAAATGACACCTACCGAGGAAGTCGCCGAGTCAGTTGAATCAGATGTGGAAGATGAGGGCGGCCCAAATTGGTGGCTTTTAGGTTTACTCTGTTTGGTTTTATTTGTTGTGGGGGGAGTCGTCTTCTATATCCTTGTCTTACGTGATCGGTTACCAGAAGATCGTCAGTTGGAAAAACTAATCCCCAAAATTTTTAAACGCCAGACTGAGTCCTATGAAGGCCGAAGCGAATTTGTTACACCGCGGGCGGAACCTCCAGAGATCTTCCAGAGGGATGAACAAGCGCTGCCCGTAGCCCAATTCATGACCACTTATATGGTTGGTGATAATTTATATGATGACTCGTTCAGTATTGATGCTCCGACAGGCGAGTTCCTGGGTGAGTGCGGTGTGGGTATCTCGGAGACAGTTGGCGTTGGAGAACCCAAACGAGTGACCGCCTTTGAAGTCTGGTTATTTGACAAAAATGATATCCAGACTGTTACAAAAGTGATTATGACCACGCATGCCTATGAGGATAACCAGCTTCGCATGCGCCTGGAATCTAAGGGTGAACTGATTTTAGCAGAAATTGGGAAGACGGTTCTGCTGGAAACTGCTTCACTGCAGCTGGAGGCGCGGATTATTGATATGGCATACGGCGAAGGGGCCGCACCTGATCAAAGCTTCTTCGATCGATTGACCCTGGAACTTTCAGCATGGCCTAAAGGATAATCTCAGCAGCGAGACAAATAAAAAACAAAAAAAACCCCTGGCACTCAGGGGTTTTTCTTTCTTTGATAAGTTATTTAATCGATAGGATTTTTAGTTCGATATGTTCATTATGGGGAAGATCAACCCTGACGATAGCGCCTTCTTTATGCCCCAGCAGGGCTTTGCCAATGGGTGACTCGTGGGATATTTTTCCTTCTCGCGGATTGGCTTCTTTCCTGCCGACCAGGTGATAAGTTTCCGGTGGATAATCGCCTTCCTGGATGGTTACCTTAGCGCCAAGGGATACCTCATGGTAGTTATCCTGCGTTTCAATCAGCTCAGAATTTTTCAGTATGGTTTCGATTTCCTGGATCCTTCCCTCGAGGAAGCCCTGATCTTCTTTTGCCTTGTGATAATCAGCGTTCTCCGAAAGGTCACCCATGGAGATGGCATGTTTGAGCCGCGCGGCAAGATCATTTCTTCCGCTTGTTCTCAGTATACCTAATTCTTTTTCTAACTTTTGTTTTCCTTCTGGCGTCAGGTAATGGATATCATTCATCATTATTCCTTGAATATCAGTAAATCAGTAAGTTGATGGTTAGGGGAGAACATCCGGATCGAATAATTTTTGGTGCTCATCAATCGCAAAACGATCGGTCATACCGGCGATGTAATAGCAAACGGTTTGCTGCAATCCTGTTTCATCGATGGCATTTTGGAATTGTTCTGGCAGGATGGCAGGGCTCTTCGTGAAAGTCTCAAACAGGTTTTCAACTATCTTTTCGGCTTTTATCGCCATACGGAGAACCCGGAAATGATTGTAGAGATGTTGATATAGGAAGTCCTTCAATTCACGGTTACGGCGGTGCATATCCTCACTAAATCCGACCACGTTATAAGGAAGTTTCTGCAGGTCTTTCATGTTGCGGATATTACTGCGCCGGATCATGCGGTCGATGGATTGGATCAGGTCGGTTACTTCGATCCCGATCAGGCGCCGAATAAGGCGATGCCGTGACAGTTCATCCAGCGGTTCCGTCCTGCGCCTGCCAATGCTCTCGTTGATTACCTCCCAAAGGGAGACCCCGGCTAATTGTTCAGGAGTGATCAATCCCGACCGCAAACCGTCATCTAAATCATGGGCAGTGTAAGCAAGTTCATCAGCGGCGTTGGCAATTTGGGCTTCAAGATGACCGCGCAGGTCTGGATCAAAATCATTTGCGTCAGAGATATCGTATTTTGTCTCGTGTTTGACGATGCCTTCCAAAACCTCCCATGTCAGGTTCAAGCCCTCGAATTCTGGATAGCGATTTTCAATTTTGGTGACGATGCGGAAAGAGTGCCGGTTGTGATCAAACCCCCCATGGTCAACCATCATGCGGGATAAGGCCTTTTCGCCCGAGTGTCCAAAGGGTGGATGTCCCAGGTCATGCGCCAGGCAAATTGTCTCAACCAGGTCCTCATTGGCACCCAGGGCTCGAGCCACACTTCGTCCAATTTGGGCGACTTCCAGCGTGTGGGTCAGGCGGGTGCGGTAATAATCCCCTTCGTAATTAATAAATACTTGAGTTTTATATTCCAGCCGCCGGAACGCGGTGGTATGCAGGATGCGGTCACGATCGCGTTGAAAGACTGTGCGGTATTCCGGTTCATCTTCCGGATGCTTGCGACCTTTACTATTTTTACTGCGCACAGCATAAGGAGCCAGGTTCTGGTCTTCTAATTCTTCCAGTTGTTGTCGCGTGAAAATCATTTTATGGTTCTCCATATAACAATCGATTGTGGATTATACCGGAAAAACGCAACAGAATTGTATTAAAAATGTGAGCAGCAATTATGCTTTGCTGAAGTATTTAAATAGTAATGCGCGTACCTAAGCATTCACCTCTCAAAGCTTTGTGAAGATTGCCCTCTTCCAACCCTGAGAATATTTGGATTTCGAGGGTTGGAAATTTTTGAACGAGGGCTGTCATCCACTGGACTTTGGACAGCATCCCACCGGTGACGTCAGCCGTGTCGGCACCAGAGAGAACGGGAAGGAACTTGTCTAATGTTGAGGGCGTGATATGCTCGATGATGTCACCCGGATTGTCGGGATCCCTTAGCACACCTGGTTCTGACCCTGCAATCAGCACCTGCTGCGGGAGGAGCTGCTGTGCGAGGGTGTTAAATATTTGTTCTGTGGATAAGATCGTACCGCCCAGTGTTGTATCAAAAACCACATCTCCCTGGACAACGGGGATCATGTTGTGATCGAGGGAGAGTCTCAAAGGGTGTGTGTCCCAGCTTTGAATGGCTTGGTTGGCAGAGATGATGCCGGCGGAGGGTGAGAAGGCGATGACAGGGAGCCCGGTTTCTGCCAGGGTTTCAATCACGATCTGGTTCAATGCCCTGGCAGCCCCCCACACCTCAGCAAACCCCTGCCAGTAGGTCTGTCCCTGACCACCGAGATGGGTTTGGTGTTTGCTGGCAGCCGCGTGTCCGAAGGAGCCCGAACCATGCCCAATTAGCAGCCTTTCTTCCGGTTCCTCAAGCCTGGCATCGGCAATTTCAGCCGCAATCCTTTTTATGACATTCAGTTTGGCTGTATTAGGCTGTGATTTATCCGTGATCAGCGAGCCCCCCAGCTTGAGGAATGTTAACTCATATGTTTTCATGGTCCCTCACTTGAACTGAGGTACGTGGTGATCACCTTCTGAGCGCCAGCCTCATTCAGAGCCCGGGAGATTGAGTCCAGCTTATCAGGTGGTGCCAGTGCAATAATGCTGCCGCCGCGACCTCCGCCGGAGAGCTTGGCACCGCAAGCGCCTGCGTTTCTGGCAGCCTCAATCAGTACCTCAAGACCGGGGCTGCTGACAGTGAGTTCCATTAAAAGCTGCTGATTCCTGTCCATCAATATTCCCAGGGTGGACAGCTCCCCTTGGATCAGGGCTGCCTGTGCTTCAATCACAAGATCGCCGATTTGTTCAAATACGCGATCGATCGACTTTGGGTCAGCGGCATGCAGAGCACGCACCGCCGCCACGGTCTCTCTGGTTGGGGTTCTTTCTCCGGTGTCAGCGATCACCCAATTTGAGGGTTGTTCTATGTGAAGATGTTCGATGGGTAAACCGCGCCTGAAGAAAACGGGCTTCTGATAGGCGATCACATTGTTATCAATCCCGGATGGATTTCCATGATGAATTTTCTCAATTTCAAAAGTCAGTTTCGATATTTCGGATGGTGATAATGGCGAACCCAGAAACGCGGAGAGAGCACGGATGACTGCGACGGAGATGGCTGCGCTGGATCCCATACCAGAAGCGATGGGAATGGTGGACGAAATCTGCAGGTTAAACGCCGGAAGATGTTTCGGCGCGAGGAGGTCCAGGGTGCGGCGTACAGCCTGGGCAAGGGGATCAGCCTCAGGTAGTTCTGACAGGGATGCGTCAAGCGCGATGTCCGGTGCGTCCAGGC
>Ga0209121_10000759_pt1 | contig 34323 bp, 37 predicted proteins | sample Cruoilmetagenom3_FD_187292 | JGI IMG/M metagenome (GOLD analysis project Ga0209121, IMG submission 187292) | Oil polluted marine microbial communities from Coal Oil Point, Santa Barbara, California, USA - Sample 3 (SPAdes) (version 2) | ecosystem: Environmental > Aquatic > Marine > Oil seeps ... | reverse complement strand
CAGCATAAGCTGCACCAGGCCCACCAATTGAATGCGCTAGAGCTCTTCCTTTTTCAATATCTACTTGGTGTTTTCCCGCATCACCTCTTATTTGAAGAGCTGCCTCACCAGTAGACATTATTCCCGTCGCACCAACAGCATGTCCACAACCTATCAATCCACCTGAAGGACAACACGGTAATTCTCCATCTTTCATAGGACCACCGGCTTCAATCCATTTACCACCTTGACCAAATGGCACAAAACCTAATTCTTCGTAGCTAATGACTTCTTGTCCTGAAAAAGCATCGTGAAGCTCTGCTAGGTCTATTTGGTTTTTAATATTATTATAGTCCAGTCCCGCCATTTTATAAGCTGCCTTTGCTGCATATATATTTGAATACAATCGGCCCATATCTTCCCGATTGCCAATAAAACAATCGGTGTTAGCAGCACCAATCCCCGTAATCCATATCGGGTTTTCGATTTTTAACTCCTTCACTTTATCCTCTGATGCTAATATTAATGCAGCGGAGGCTTCAGAATAAAGACAACAATCCAACAGTTTAAATGGATAACAAATTATCCTTGAATTTAATACATCTTCGACTGTAATTTTCATCGGAGATTGGGCTTTGGGATTATTTATCGCGTTCCCATGGTTTTTAACGGAAACTAAAGCCATTTGTTCTTCGGTCGGATTACCAAATTCTTCAAAGTGTGCGTTAACCATGCTAACATACGAAGATGCTGCCATCATGCCCATTGGATATTCATAAGTCATATCCACTGAATAAGCGATGGCATTCAAAACCTCTGGTGTTGTCGTACCCGTTTTTTCGTCGTAACAATCGTTGCATTTCTCTACACCAAGACAAAGGCATAGATCGGAAAGACCAGAAGCAACTTCTGCGAATGCCATCCGAATAGTATACCCTCCCGTGGCACCACCACTCGCGATCCTTGTACCCGGTTTATTGTTCATTCCTATATATGAGTTTATGAAAATGTCTGGCATGAATTGGCGCTCAAAAAGCTCATTATAAATCCCATACACAGTAGACTCAAGATCTTTATGCGTAATCTCAGCTCCATGTTTGTTTGCATCATTTAGAGCTAATTTAGTAGCATCGTATGCTAACTCGAAATAAGATTTATTTAAGTACCTCGCTTTAAAAGGTGTTATTCCAACACCTAAAATCGCTACCTTTTTTCTAATTTTTTTCACCCAAAATTTTATGTTTTTTCAATATTATAGAGATCTACTAGAATAGTAGTTAAATTTTTTTTCATGTCTTCTACATATTACATCCTTAAATAAACTTTTATAATATCTCCATAATACATGGAAACAGCTACTTCTTTGCTAAATTCTATAAAAGACGAGTTCGTTCCTTAGCTGAAAGAAATTCCCGAACGAATTCAAAAAGAAATAAAGCTAGATTTAGAGGATCTATTCTGCCCTTTTTGCGGACATATGCTCGAGAATTATTATATAAGCAAAGCAAGGCCTCTCATCACCTTAAAATAGGACATTTCTTTAAGAGTAGCACATAAAAGATATGTGAATGAAAGATGCGTTGCTGCTGTAAATAGGAAGTTTTATAATCCTTCTTTAGATCTCTGCATGTTACCTAAAAAGATGTATGCCATGGATGTCATTCTTTTAATCGGGTATCTCATTCAACAAGAGAACAAGACGGAAGAAGTGGTGGTAATAAATTTCCAATTTATTATGACATTAACTTAGATCGAAATTTCATTAATCTCAAGAATTAGAATTAAATAATAATTGATGCATTTCTCGTAAAGTTTTGATATTAATTTGTCCAGGAGCAGTTTTATCTCTAAGAGAACCATAAGTCCATAATGAACCAAATTTAATGCATATAACTCTGGAAAAAATCCCCAATTCGCCCATAGCAAAACATACTATCTTTTTTCCCTCTTGTGAAAGTGTTCTACAAATTTTTAAAACATTTAGATTATCCTCGAATTTTTGAGGAGTAAATATTAATTTAAAGACACTTTCATGTAATTTATCTAAATCTATAGAACACTCATGAACCAACTTATCTTCAAACTTTTCTATAAGAGAAATTGTTTCTTCATATGTAGGAGTGTCTTTAAAATCATGAAAAGAGAAAATTAAATCTACATTGTTTTTGTAAGCTAAATTTGTAATTGTTTTTAAAATCTTAATATCAGACTTCATTTCTATATCCAAATAATCGGGTTTTGCTTCAACCAATAACTTTAAAATTTTTAATCGTTCATCTTTATTAAGATTATATTGACCTCGCTCTTGAATTCTCCTAAAAGTAAAGATAATTGGTATTTTAGGAATAATAAGACTTAACAATTCTGTTAAAAAGGAAACAGTGATATTTTTTACTTCATTTATGTAATCAAATCTAAATTCAATTAAATCAGGCTTTTTTTCTAGCGCTGTTTCTACTAATTGTCTATTTGTATTAAGATCATCAGATTTAATTGGAATGGCAATACAGATCTTATATTTCATTATAATCCTATAAAAAAAATTATAGTAAAAATAAATTTACACTTCGAGTATCTTTTTAATATCCTTCTCGGTTAATTCTAAAGTATTTTCAGCGTTTACCTTTCTCATCAACTTTTTCTTTTTGTAGTATTTTATTATTGGTTTCGCGTTCTTTTCGTAAGTATCTAACCGGTTTTTTAAGGTTTCTTCATTGTCGTCGCTCCTTTGTTCAAATTTAATTTCAGCGCCACATTTGTCGCAAATTCCTTCTGTTTTTGGTGGAAGAGTGTATTTATTATAGATTTCACCGCAATTTTTACAAGAGTATCTTCCTAAAATTCTTTTTGTAATGATTTCACGGCTTACATCTAGTAAGAGGAATAAATCTACATTAGTAATTTCGTCTAAAAATTCTGCTTGTTTTAAATTTCTAGGGTACCCATCCAGGAGCCATGATTTACCAACATTTCTTTCCAGCCTATCTTTTACTAATTCATTAGTTAAACTGTCAGGGACTAATTCTCCTTTATCCATATAACCTTTTGCCTTTAAGCCAAGAGGGGTCTGATTTTTTAAATTCTCTCTAAATATATCACCTGTGCTAATATGATTGATTTCGGGAAAAAGAATAAGAATTTGTGATGAAAAAGTTCCTTTACCCGCCCCAGGTGGTCCAAAAATAAGAATATGTTTAGCCAATTTTTTTATCTCGAAAAAGTAATTTTAATCAATATTTTATAAAATATAACCTACAATAAAAAATTGAACAATAAAAATCAGAATTAATAATTAAGGTTTAGAAAATAGCTTAAATAAGAATTCTTTACCATATTTTGTTATTCTATATCTTCGTTTTTGACCATGTCGCTGGTTTGGAAGCTCCTCAACTAAACCATAACATATTAAATGATTAGATATGTGATGATAACCCCCTTTTTCTGATATTTTTAGACGGATGCCTAACATTCTTGCTGTAAAATATTTATAGTTTTTTGAAAGTATAAATAAAGTTTCTAAAACATGTTTTGAATATTTCATATATCTTCGTAATTCAAAAATCAATTGCCCTCCTAAATCTATTCTAGCATCGGGAAGATTATCGTATCCAATCTTTTTTAACATTTTGTAAAGCAAAATATCACCAATTCCGAATTCTTCTTTTAGATCTTCTTTATTTAAACCAGATTTAATCGCTTCAATTAATTTATCAATATCCACATCCTTAGATAAGGATTTGCTCTTTCTCTCAGCATATTGTTTTTTATAGTTTTCTTGTACTCCTAAATCAGCTCGAATATCTTTTAAAGATTTATACCCCATTTCATTTAACTTATCATAAAACTGGACATGGCCTATTTCTAAAACTTCTTGAATTTCTAATCTGGTTTTTAATAATGTAATTTGCTCAATAAAATCTTCATCTAGAATTGCTTTTTTATTCGGATGTGCCAAAGAATTTATAAGACCTCTTCTTCTAATAGCCTCTTCCACACCACCGAATAGTGTTCTAGCTTCAGTAATATTTTTTACTCCATATTTCTCTTTAAAATCTCTGATTCTCCTTTCAATTGTAGGTGTTGATGTACCAAATTCACCAGCAATTTCGTCCAAGAGTAATCCATTTTGAATATACTCAATTAATGTATCTTCATCTATATTAATCCATCTATAGTGGTCCTCGCCCTTTTGCCCATCCCTAGTAATACCATTGTCTCCTCCACCTCTATTCACATTATATCCATATTTATTACCATATTTAGCGAGCCATGATTTATGATGCTCGATCTCTTCGATTTCACTTTTATTAATTGATTCAACATCGATACAATATCTAAGTACTTCAATAACAAATTCACCACCTTTAGTTCTATATGACATTGAAGCGTTTTTTACTCCATTCTTAACTATTGTAAATTTTTTATTATAACGAGCAAAAGCTTCGGCAAGAAAAGAATTTGGAGGATTTCTAAGATGCTTACTAAATCTTTCTTTTAATGTTTGAATTGTTCTCCCTATATAAAATTTCTTTCTTTGAAGACATTTATCCTTATTAGTATCTATAATTCTATAGATAATCCCATAATATTTTTGCCAATTAGAATTTGCCATGACTAAAATGAGTTTTATATTCTATTCTGTAGAATTTAAAGTTTTTACAGTTAAAAAAAAAGAAGACCACACTGCATTATTGAATTGTAAAATAAAATAAGTTGGAATTATTTGAAGAAAATCAACTCTTATATTAACAAATTTTGTTTTTTATTAATATTAAAGAGTATAAGTGAATTAAATAACTTTCTTAAAATATTTACCAAAATTCACCATGAAATTATTCCGTTACAAAAGGATTATCTACATTTTTAATTAGAAATTCAACTCTTTTCTTTTCTTTAATACTCAACAAATTCGAAAATTTACGAACAATTGAGGTACCATAATAACTATTTCCGAAAAAAGTATTTGATTTATTTATTGTATTAATTAATAGCTTTTCGCCCCCCATATGGAAATATAACGAAATATCGTTGATGATTAACACTGGAGTTGGGCTACTGTTATAAATTTCTATAATTTCATATATTTTATGAAAATTATGACAAATGTTGCTATACATTTCATTTTTATTCTTAGCATTTAGGCGAGGGGGAATAATATCTCCTATAAATTTAATGTTATTACATTTTACGCTATTTTCGAAATAATCTTGAACTCTTCCACCAATCTTTAAATCGTTAAAATAAGTTAATTTTGGAGCAAAATCTAATATGCTAATCTCTTTAGGGTCAATATTTTTACTTTCTAGGAGAAATTGAACAAAATTAGCGGTATATAAAGTTTTACCAGTATTCGTTTCCCCATAGATAAGGGTTTTCTGACCGATTAAATTGCCAAAATTTAAGTCTCTATTAAATTTCATAAATTTTTTAGAATAATAAAATTTTTTTTTATATTTAGTAGAACCTATCTCTTGAATACCCAGAGCGCTTAAGAATTTTTAAAATGATAAATCCGATTATACACCCGATTAGAGAACTCCAAAAAAATAACCACCAATAAAGTAATAAACCTCCAAGCGAGAAAGACCCATATATTGGTATTATAATCTCTCCAATTGTCCCCCCTATGAATACAGTACCAAAGGGTTCTGTAAATGCGGCATATTCAACATACTTTGGTTTTTTTTTCCATAAAATGTGAGACACGATTCCAACAACAATCGCGCCAAATATACCCCCATGAAAAGCATGGATCGTGCCGATTCCAGCTGAAAACCGTATACTTGCAATACCTAAAGCAGTAATGCTAGAAAAAGTAACTCCTATTAGAACTCCCGTTATTACATTTATTAAATGAACGAAGGGATTAATCTTTGTACCGAACAACAAGAAATATCCAAATGGATTAAGATAGCTTAAAGTAATTCCAACAGCTATGAAAACAGCTGTCATAGCAATTTTTAAGGTCAAGATTACATCTTTTTCGCTCATTTTATTCAATTTTTCTTTGTTTTATCTATTTCTTGCCTTCAATTTAATCTTTCACTATTATCTGAAAATTAATTATCTTTAAAATTTAAACCTTATTTAATTAAGTATAGTTGCCTTGTTCTAAAAGACAACGAACTAATCGATTTTTTTTGACGGAAGGCACTAACTACCTAAAGGAGTGACATTTGATTATGAAAATTGGAGATAAGACGATTAACCCTACAAAAATAATTTGTATTGGTACGAATTATTTGGATCACATTGAAGAAACAAAGTTAGAGACGCCAAAAGAACCCGTTCTTTTTCCTAAAACATTAAATTGTCTGATAGGGGATGGTGAAGCAATTATTTATCCTAACTGGATATTTAGTAACCGAAAATACAACCGAATTGATTTTGAAGTAGAATTAGCGTTTATCATTAAAGATAGATGTAAATATGTGAGTGCAAGTCAAGCTTACGATCACATTTTAGGTTATACTGTATTTAACGATATTACTGCGAGGAAGATACAAACAAAAGACATAGTTTCAAAATTACCCTGGTTTCGCTCTAAATCATTAGATACTTTCGGTCCAATTGGTCCTAGAATTGTAAGTCTTTCTGAAATTAAAGATCCTCATGATCTCAAAATTGAGTTAAAAGTAAATGGAGAGATTAAACAGTTATCGAATACTAAATATTTGTTGTTTAAAGTTCCGGAGCTTTTAGAAAATATTTCAAAATTTTTTACTATGGAACCAGGAGATATTATAGCGACTGGAACACCCGCAGGCATAGGGCCAATCAAGCCTGGAGATTTGATAGAAGCATCGATCGAGAAAATTGGTACACTGACAAATAAAGTTGTATTAGAGAAGGAGCTGACTTAAATGGTAAAAATTGGCAACAAAAACATAAATCCAACTAAAATGGTATGTATAGGGAGGAATTATTTGGACCATATTAGAGAAACAAATGCACCAATTCCTACAGAGCCGGTATTTTTTGTTAAAACACTTAATACGCTAGTAACAGATAATAAACCAATAATTTATCCTAAAATTCTGTATGAAAGTGAGAAATATAATAGAGTCGATCACGAAGTTGAACTCGCTTTCATTATCTTTCAAACGTGTAAAAATGTTTCAGCGGAAGTGGCGTTCGATTATATCCAAGGATACACAATTTTTCTTGATTTAACTGCGAGAATTATGCAAAAAAGCGATAGAAATATAAATTTACCATGGTATAGAAGCAAAAATTTCGATACTTTTGGACCAATAGGACCAACAATTATTCCAAGCAGCGAAATTAACGACCCACATAACCTAACAATTCAATTAAAGATTAACGGGCAAACCAAACAATTTTCTAATACGAAACATATGTTGTTCAAAATTCCTCAAATTTTAGAATATTTATCGAAGTTCGTTACTTTAGAAAGAGGAGATATAATCGCAACGGGTACTCCAAGCGGAATAAGTCCAATACAACCGGGAGATATCCTGGAAGCTTCTATAGAGAAAATAGGTACAATTACCCATGAAGTTATTTTAGAAGTGAAATAGCTAATTATTTTAGTCTTCTAAATTATGCAAATTTTCAATAATCTTTTTCTAATTAATTAAATATTTATAATTATATGATGGAAGAAATATCTGAAGAAGTAAAGAAAGAGGTATTTAGATTAGTGTCAACTCCAGGAATAGAAATTGATGATATTCCTGATATAGTCAATAAGGATTATAATACTCAACTTGATTATGAAAAAGTTATGGAAATATTATCTAATGAATATATGAAACATAATCTCGATTATGGTCGTCGTTTATGTTGCAGATTTTAAGTAAAACACAGAGATATCATAGAGATTTTTGTTTTTAAATTTAGATTAACAAAAACAGTTCTAATAAAAACATATCTAATTTTAAATCTTTTAGTAGGTCCATATTATTAAAAATATAGGTATAAACTCTTTCTTCGCTAAAATACTTCAAACACAAATTTTTCCCTTTTACTTCCTTCAATGTTTTAACTACTTCGATAAGAATTGATTTTAAAAATTTTATAACTATGTCCTTTTCACTTTTAAGCAAACTAATATCAATTATATTAAACCATGATTCTTTTGAAAAGGTTATATTTTCCAATTCGGGTTGGTTTTTAAATTTCTCTTGTTCTCTAAATTGCTTAAATATTTTTTCTATTTTCTGTAAAACTATGTTTTTTGATTTGTTATACATTTTATTTTCTAAGATACTTCTCAAAATAATAAAAATTTGTTGAAATACTCCTAAAATATCAAAAAAGTCCGCTACTTGATTTATTGATTCTACTTCCTCCCATTGGCCGTAATAATCTTCAATTACTTTAAGAAATGGTAAATATATGTTCATATTTCCATCCCAACTATGTCCTTTTTTTATCCAAACTGGCTTGAATTCTTTTATAAAAGACTCTTTTATAACATTAAGTCTACCCATCAAAATCTCCGTTTTAGTATTTTTTGTACCAGCAGCAACGAAAAGCAATTTTAGTTTTGGTTCCAATATATATATCCACCTCAATCCGCCCATTTCTATAGAATCTAGCGATTGGTGAAATTCTTCCATAGAGAAATGATGAAAGGCCGTTAGAAATCCAGAAACGATATCCTCATCGGCATCTGTTTTCAAAAATGATTTATATAACAATTTAATGCCCGAATCACTATTTAATATCCAAAGTATCATCTCTCAACCTTACCCTTTAATACACTTAAAATTTGAATAGATTTCGTTCAATATTCATTCTTTTTGTTTTCTCAATTAATGATATTATTAATTAGATAAATAAATACATATCAACAAAAAATAATAATTTTCATAAAATTTTTTAATTTTGAATTATTTTGAAACTCACTAAGTTCAAAATTAATTTTTTGAAAGACTTAGAACGTAATAATAATACGGTTTCAATATACGAAAGATATTGGAATGAATAAAATCGAAAGATTATGCGTTATTTTTATGTTTCTTAGCCTTTAAATCACTAATTTTGAGTATTAAATTTAAATAAAAAATTTGACGAGGAAAATGAGTAAAACAAACAAAATCATTGTTAAGGCCCTTGTGACTGGAGGGAGAGAAAATTTATCTTTCATAAATTTTCCCCTAATGCTTCAGGAGGGCCCCCTATCGGCCCCGCTGTAGGTCCTACTGGCATAAAACGGGAATTGAATCGATTTCCTATGCAAACATCAAGGACGTAGTGGACGCCGTTAACGAAAGAACCATGCTTTTTAAAGGTTTAACTGTACCCATTAGAATCGAATGCGATCCTGCGACAAAACAGTTTGAGATATTCGTAGAGACGCCAAGTACAGCTTCACTACTTTTAAAAGAATTAGGCGCTGAAAAAGGGAGTTCTAATAGTTCTGATGAGAAAATTGGAGATTTAACTCTTGAACAAGTAGTTAACGTTGTTAACGCTAAAAAGGACATCTTTTTAGATAAAACATTCAAAACTGCTGTAAAGACCGTAATTGGGACGGTGTTGTCAATTGGAGCCACAATAGAAGGTGAGGACCCGCGAGTAATTCAGAAAAAGATTGATAATGGAGAATATGCTGACATGATAAAGGGGGAGATGTAAGAAATGAAAATTGATGATAAGCTGTTAAAAAAATCGTTAGATGCTGCAATTGAACATTCGATTATTAAAAAGGAAGGCTTTAAAGATAAAGTTAGGAAATTTGACGAATCAATTGACCTCATTATGAATTTGAAAGACATTAACCTCAAAGATCCTAAACAGAGGATCGATAAGGAAATAATACTACCTAATAACATATTAACTAAAGATAGGCCTAACATCTGCGTAATTGCCTCAGACGAGATACTTCTTGAAGCTAAGAATCTTGGACTTGAAACGATGGATAAAGACGGTTTAATCAAACTAAATAACGAAGAAAAAAAGTATAAGAAAAAATTTGTAAAGAAATACAATTTCTTCGTAGTAGAAGACAAAATGATGCCAAATGTAGCTCGATATTTAGCGAGATTCCTTGGACCACTAGGTAAAATGCCGAAACCTTTCCCTAGCGGATATGGTATTATTTCCCGTCCGGACGATTTAAACGTGGCAATTGAGAGATACTTAAAAGTTATTCGAATTCAATTAAAGAAGCAACCACTTATTCAAGTTAAAGTAGGAAAAAAATCTATGGACAAGGATAAAATATTTGAAAACATGAAAGCTATCGTTGAGTACATTGCTGATCAGATGCCTCATAAATATAACAATATTAAATCTATGTTTTTAAAAACTACAATGGGACATCCAATAAAAATCGATGAACAGTTTTTGAAAGGTATAGAGGTGTAAAAAAGTGATCAAAAAAAAAGAAATTCAGCAATGGAAATTGGATGAAGTCGTTCATTTAGTTGATTTGTTTAAAAACCATAAAATCATTGCTGTAATAGAAGTTGCTAGATTAAACGACAAGCAAATTCAAGAGATGCGAAAAATCTTAAGAGGAAAAGCAGTAATAAGAATGTCAAAGAAGAAGCTTCAACTAAGAGCCGTAGAACAGTATAAAAACGAGTCTAAAAAAAACAACTTAGATGAACTCGCTGAAAAAATTCCAGGACAATCCGCATTATGTTTTACCAACATAGATATCTTTGAATTAAAGAATATATTTAATGAAAATGAATGGATGGTCTCTGCTAAACCTAACGAGATTACGCCAGTAGATATTTGGGTTACTGAGGGGGACACAGGATTGCCCACTGGACAAGTTATCAGTGAATTGAACATGACGCTCCGACTTCCAACTAAAATCCAGAACGATACGATTTGGGTTAGAGAAGATACGCGAACGCATTCAGCTGGAGATTATGTTGACGTAAAACAGGCAGCAGTCTTAAAGAAGTTAGGTGTAGCTCCAATTAAATCGCTTATTAAAATTTATTGCGCGTGGAGCGACGGTGAAATAATTCCTGAGGAAATTCTGTATATGGATATGGAACAATTCCAACAAGAGCTTGCATCTGCGTATTTCGGTGCGCGAAGTTTGGCTTTAGAATTAGGCATTATCGATAAAGAAACGATTGAACCGTTAATCCAAAAAGCACATCGAGAGGCTCTTGGAATCCTTTTTGAATTACCTGTTTATTTTGACGATATGAGGGATGAATATATCCGAAAAGCCGCATCAAATGCTAGCGCTATCAAAGCCATAGTACTTGGAGAAGACCTACAAGTTCCAACCAAGGAAAAAAAAAGTAAAAAAGAAAAGGTTGAAGAAGATGAGGAAGAAGAAGTTGGAATTGGAGGCTTATTTGGTAATTAAATTAATTTTTTTAAATAAAATAAATAACAACAAATTATAATTGGATAAAAAAAAAGAGGTATAAAAAGATGGAATCAATATATGCTGCGTTACTGCTTAATAAAGCAAATAAAAAGATTACAGAAGCAAACATCGAAAAAGTCTTAAAAGCTGCAGATGTAACTGTTGACAAAGCTCAACTTACAAAAGTAGTAGCAGGGCTTAAAGAGGCTGACATTGAAACAATAATCAGTTCTGCCGCCGCAGCTCCAATGATGGCTGCTCCGGTTGCTTCTTCAGCGTCTGCAGAAGCAGCCCCCAAGAAAAGGAAGCAAGAAAAGGAAGAAGAAGTTGAGGAAGAACCTACGGGAATTGGCTCGTTATTTTAAACGGGTTAAGACTCTTCAGCAAAACAAAGCAAAAATTATTTCAAAATTTTTTTAAATTATTTTTTTTCTACTATTTTTTAACGATACTGTTTTCGAATTGCATAGAAACAAAATATCTGTTTAAATGAACATATTAAATCAAAAAGTTTTTTTTAAATTCATTTTTTTTTAAGTTACATTTCTCAATTGAGAAACTTTTATTTTAACAAAAAAGGATTACAATCACTAAAAGTTTTGTGTTGATAAACTATGGCCGGAAAATTCCTCAAGTTCTTCTCTCCTTTTGTACGGGTAATGCCTGAACTCAAGCAACCCCAGAGAGAGGTAAGTTTCAAAGAAAAGTTAATGTGGACAGGGCTTGCATTAATAATCTATTTAATAATGTCAAATATTCCGCTTTATGGTGTAAATGCTGCCGCCACTACAGATTATTATTATTGGTTAAGAGTTATTTTAGCAAGTCAGAGAGGTACGCTTACAGAATTAGGTATAGGCCCAATAGTAACGGCAGGTTTAATAATGCAATTACTCCTAGGTTCCAAAATCATAAAAGTTGACATGAGCGATCCATACGATCGGGCTATGTTTAGCGGTTCTCAAAAAGTATTCGCAATGTTTTTGACTGTGTTCAATATCGTCGCATACATAATCGGAGGTGCTTTTGGACCGTTAAACATTCAAAGTGGAACGTTTATATTTTTGCAATTACTTTTTTCTGGAGTCATCATTATCTTACTTGATGAGTTACTACAAAAAGGTTGGGGAATTGGAAGCGGAGTCTCCTTATTTATTGCTACTGGTGTTGCGGGACAAATATTTTGGAATTTATTTAGTTTTGTTGAAGTAGGTGCTAATGAAGGTGCAAGAGGAATTGTTATTGCATTCTTTCAATCTTTGACGGATCCTAATATAAATACCGCTGAATTGTTTTGGAGGCATAGCAGATTACCTTCTCTTTTTGGAGGAATTACAACTTTAGCCATATTCCTAGTAGTTATTTGGTTCGAATCTACTAGAGTCGAAATACCGTTAGCTTATAAGGGATATAGAGGTTTTAAGGGGAAATATCCGATGAAGTTACTGTATGTTTCAAATATTCCAGTTATTTTAGTTAACGCCCTATACGCCAACTTTCTATTTTTTGGACAAATTATTGCAGGACCTAATTCTGGTTTTAGAAATGCCGATACTAGGTGGTTTCTTGATTTAATAGGTCAATTCGAAAGTGTTCCAGGGGGTGGGGGAGCTGGTGATTATTTAGTCCCCAAACCAGGGTGTTTACTTTATTACCTTACACCTCCTCAAGGATTGCTTCAATTAGTAGCTGACCCCCTTAGAGCAATAATATATCTAATAATATTTATATTTCTATGTATCATGCTCGGCCGTGTCTGGGTCGATGTTTCTGGACTTGCGCCGCGCGATATCGCCCAGCAAATATTAGATTCAGGGATGCAAATACCAGGGTTTCGAAGTTCAGATAAAATCATTGAGCGGATTTTAAAGCGATATATCCCAACACTAATAATCTTAAACGGCATAATAATCGCAATAATGAGTTTCTTCGCCGATTCTCTAGGTGCGTTGACTTCAGGCACGGGACTTTTGATAGCTATAGGCATCATCCATCAATATAGCGAGTCTATCGCTAAGGAAATGGCAGCACAGCAATATCCAGGTATGCGAGCTTTCTTAGGAATGGATTGATGAGAATCTTATCCAAAAGAAATGGCAATGTATTTTTTTTAATAAAAAATTTTAATCTGAAAAGTTTAAAAAATTACTAAGATTACTTCAATATAATCATGCTTTTATTTATTGCTCAAGAATCAAATGCTTTTTTATATTGGATTAGCTTCCCGCCTGGGTCTATGATTTTTATATTATTAATGGCTTCCGTAACGGCAATAATTAGTACTGGACTAACCAGATGGTTAATTGATACTGATGAAATTAATCGAAAACAAGTTATATCAAAGGCTCACGACGAAGAAAAAGCAAAAATCATTGAATTAGCTGAAACGGACCCTGAAAAATATAACAAGTTAAGAAAGAGGTGGGAACGATTGGATTCGATGTTAAAACAATCACAGCAGAAAATGGCTTTGAGACGCATGTTACCCAGTTGCATAACATTCGTTCCAATGATAGTCCTATTTACATTAGTGAGAGGGATTTTCGAGAACAACCCCGTTGCGTTGTCTCCAATGAATGCAAACGATGTAGCGCTCATAGGCAACATGATGGCAGGTACTACGGGGTCTACGGTATATCCATGGACTGCCCTTGTGTACGAAGCTGCCAAAATTATTAGATTAGAAGCTGGTTGGATAAATTTTACTGCTTGGTATTTTCTATGTAGTTTTGGTGTGAACACGCTTGTTCAGAGAATTTTTAGATTACAAACGCAAGCATCGGGAGGAATGGAGCAGATGATGGGTGGTGGGAAAGCTAAATCTTTGGAATTTCCTAAAGTTTAAATTAACAAAAGATATTTTTTGATTCTATTACTTTCCTTATTTCTATAAGTAATAAAGCGCAGACAGAGGGATTCGAACCCTCGGATGCTTTCACACACCGGCTTTCTGGGACCGTTTTTCCGCTCCAAGCCGGCGCCGTACCAGGCTAGGCAATGTCTGCAAAAAAAATTAGCGCTAACGGCGCACAATGGCGACGCTCAGCAATATTTCTATTTTTATGGTTTTTTAGAAGTTAAATAATTATTTTGTAGGAATGGAAACGGTCTCTTTCATTTTTTTTTCTAATTTTGCTTTTTTAATAGCAGTTTCGACGTTCTCATGTGAAGCTCCTTTTTTGATTTCAATCGCGTCTGCTATCGGTTCTATATGTCTGTAATTAACCCTTCTTCGGCGAATTCCCAAACCATCAACTAAAATATAATTTTTATCGATGATATCGACGATAACGCAATATTTTCCTGCTTCCCTTCCCATAGTTTTGACGCAAATGCGTCCTATGTCATATACGCTCATTTAATTCGTCACCAAATTAATTTTAATAAATTTATCATTACTGAATTTTTTAATTTTCAGAAAAGATAAACGATCTATCGTAAATTAAGGAATAATTTCAATTATAAATTTTTTATGATTTTTAAGAAGAAAAAGTTTAACTAAAATTTTTTAACTCAGATAGGATTTTCTCTAGCACTTCTTCAATAGATAAATTTTCTGTGTTAATAATTAAATCAAATAATTCGTTAATCGAATTCTTATCGCTTAAATCAATGTTATAAAGTTTTTTGAAGCGTTCCAATTCAGATTTTTCCCTTAAAGTTGTTTCTTTTAATTTTTCTTCGATTGATGTTTGGTCTCTCTCTGACATTCTTTTAACGCGTAATTCTAATGGACAAGTTAAGTGTATTCTAAAATCTGCTATGGATTTGAGAATATGTCCGCTCAATTGGCTATCAATAATAACATTACCTTTCTTTGCCATGTTAACAACTTTATTATCTAAATCATTGTCAATATCAGGATGAATTTCGACATAATTCGTATATTCTTCTAAAGACATGTTCTTTTCTTTTGCAAGATCTCGGAACGCTTGTCCCGTTGAGTAATAAAGTATTCCAAGGCGTTTTGCTAATAATTTGGCAATGGTCGATTTTCCTGTTCCATGAACCCCAGATATGGCAATTATCATTTTTACATTTCTCAACATTGAATTTAGCTATTAAAAGAAATTAAAACCAGAAAATATTTAATATTTTTGAAATTCCAAGATCGGATTAACCTTCTATTTGCCACACAGATTCTTTTAGTAAAGTTTGCAAACATTTAGCACAGTACCTTCCGCTTTCAGGTCGATTTGCTCTTCTGGAAACCTTATTTGTTTTTTTCATTTTCGCTGGTCTTAATCTTGGTACAGCTTGAAGAGTTTTTTTGCAAATGGCACATTGAGCCTTACTAGGTTTTTTTCTCCAATAGTGAGAAACAGTCTGAGTTCCAGGAGTTTTCAGCTTTTTTCGTTTTTGAGCTTTTGATCTTAAACCCGGTCTTGGCAAGATGATAACCTTTAGTTTTTCAATTTGAAATTTTTATTGATATTGTCAATAATTAATTAAAATTAATTAATTTTATTATTTTTGCTACTTCCCAAGATTCAATTTTTCTTTAAACACTACATATAAATCGTACAAAGAGTCTGCTATAGTATCTCTATAATTTTTATTATTAGCAATTTTTTCTTCGTTTTGTAAGATTTCTTCGAAGATTTTTTGCAATTTTATCTTGTCTAATTCTAAACCGGGAAATTTATCAAGGTTTTTCTTCAAATCTTTAAAAAGTCCAAAAATTAGCTCGTTATTATCAAAACTACTTAATTTTAGCGCGTCTATTAATGTTATGAAAGAGGCTGTAATTTCAGAAGTAATCCCAGGAATTTCAAGAATAGAAGAACTAATTGATTCTGAGAATTGGCTAGTAGAAAAGTTAAGAGAAGATATTTTGTTGATAATGTCAATAGCTTTATAATAATCGTCAGTAAAATTCATGTGATTCAATAGTTTTGAAAGGGCTATATTACATTTATTTAACGATAAGTTAAGCTCCAATAAATCGTTCGTAGCACTCTTAATCGATCTTTGAAAAAAGACTTCTTTTAAAATACCTTTTTGATATTTTAGATTTAAATTAAGTATTGTATTTACTGTTGCAAATATTTCAGATTCAAGCTCAGATTTATTTTCAATAGAGTTTTTTTTGCGATTTGTCATTTCTCTAAAGCTAGTAATGCTATATTATAAATGTAGGGCGTAAGAAATAATAAAATACTGCAAATATTATCCCGATTGCTAATGACGAGATGAGCACGCGAAAAGTGGATGAGTTAGATAATTCTCTAATAGCAAGGGTTATTAAAATAGGAACCCACACGGCAATCGTCAAAGCGTCAATAAGATGAAGCACCGTCCAAGTTGGGGATGCAAACATAGGATTGAATAAATTTGGATCAAACGGAAAGAGACTAGGAAAAATAATATAAGGGAAACCAATTAAAATTATTAAAATCTCAATACTATTTATTAATAAATAGGGGGTAAAAGCGCACAACATCATATTAAATTTTGAAGCTTGTTGTTGGTGCAAAGTTCCTCCTTTATAGATGCTGAAAGGACTCATCTCAGCTTGACTGTATTTTTCTTTTCCTTCTTTTTTTTCTCCAAAACGCGCTTCTAACCTTTCTGAAAAATCAACGGCAACATTTGCGCCTTTAGAAAAAAACCATATCAATATGAAACCAAAAATAAAATAAAACATAAATCCAAACGCAAAAAAGGCTATAAAAGCGGCTAAATCTATAAAAAACCTACCAAGGCTAAAAGCAGGTATCGTTTGAATATAAATATGTGAAAAAAAGGCTAAACCCATGAGTCCATAAATGAGCGAATTTAATAATAAAATTTTATATCCTGGAGCGCCTTTCCTCTTATGGTTTATGCTCCAAAAAGCCCTATTTGGTTTAGTAAACAACCAAAGTATTGTAATATACCAAGGGGTAGGAGAAATGAATTCTTCTTCTATACGCTTAAATATAGAAAAATTTTCTATCCTTTCACTTCTAAGTCGTCTACCACAAAAAGCACACACGAACGAGTCGGTTCGATTATAGTTGCCACATCTAGGACATCTATTAGATACATTTGTTGACATGGTTATTTAGCACTTACTAATTTTTATATTTATCATATAATTGTAATCATTTAAAAATTTCTTTAATGAGGGCATTTTTTTGAATTTAAAGGTATTAAAAAGTTAATATTAGCTTAATTTATAGAATTTCGTAAAAGTACCAATACAGAATACGAATCTAACTAATATTCAATTAAATAATGGTTGTTATATTTTAAAATTTTATAGCTTTTTTCTGTAAATAGTTTAATTAATTCTAGATTAGTTCGTGTATGACTCGTAATTTCAAATACTTTTATACTTGATGGGGCTTTAGCATAAGCCATTAATGGAATTAATTGATCACTAAGGTATTTATCAACAGGAATTTCGTTTTGAATGTATTTAATCATTTCTTTAGCAGCAATATTACCTAATTTTTCTGATGATAGTCTTTTTTCCCCTAAAATAGTGCCTGTTGATATTATTGCTCCGGTATTCGAATGAGCCCACAAACAAAGGCCAACTCCAGGACTCAATGAATTTACCCAAACATCTTTGATGTCTGTCTCGATCCCTAAAGTTTTATTTATTTCCATATTAATAGATTTCTTAATTCGATTCGCAATGTTGTTTCCATTACGTTTTAGATGATTTGTCAGGACAATTTCCCCTTTGATTAGATCGACATCCCCTAAATTAGTAAGATTAATAGGTTTAAGGTTATTTTTTGGAGGAATTATCGTACAATTAGTCTGAGCTCCTCCCTTAGGATAAAATCCAAATTTTTTAATTTCTATATTAATTGTCAATCCAGATCTTTTAAATATTTGATAAATAACATTAGTAAGGTAGTTTAAGCTAGGTGCCCATTTACCAAAAGTACCTCCTCCTTCTAGATTAATATTAATTTTATCCTGTTGAGATAGCCTTAAACACGCAATTTGAATTGGTTGGAGTAATAACCCTATGCTTGCTGCTGTATTGATTTTTACGTGTATTTTATTTTTTAAAGATTTAATATTTGGAATAAAAGTAATTTCTTCAGTTCCGACATTGCAATCGCTTAATTTACTATTGGTTAGATTAGCAAGGGCTTTAAGACCGAGTAAGTGTTGTAATCTTAAACCGGGTTTAGGGCGATTCGCACGAATATTTCTTATTCTCAGTGGTTTGTTAAATAGAACTGAATATCCAGCGCTAAGACGTAGGATTGCTCCGCCTCCTTCTCCAAACGATCCATCAATTTCTAAAAAATCGCTTCCATTCAAAAGCTATCTCCTTCATATAAGGATTTTATACGTTGGATACCATCGTACCCTTTTATTAAATTTACGACTTCCTTAGGCACTAACACCGTCCAATTTCTATTTTCTTTGCTTATTAATTTTCTTACATTTGTCGCGTTATATTTTTTCTTAAAAATTTCTAATTTCTCTCCTACAATAAATCCCTTATTTTGAAACAGTTGTCGAACCCAATCACTATTGGAATATATCGTATCAAAATCGCCTACTATTGAAATAACATGGTCCACCCATTTGTTTGCGTTAAAAATATCGGGAATTGCAAATATTTCAAATCTATCTGAGTTGATATTTCTCACTTTTAAGGCAGAACTTATAAAACTTACTCTTTCTTCACTAGTAAAGGGATCTGTTTTAGTTTTAGATAATTGAGAACTTCCTATTCCTATTTTAATTTTTTTATAGCCTTTAAATATTTTATTGAGCACATAAATATGACCGTGATGTAATGGTTGAAATCTTCCAATAAATAACGCAGTATTTCTTTTTGAACTTGTTAATTTAGTTTTATTATTGTTGACCTTAAATTTTGTAACTAAGTCCGTATTAAGTAATTTTTTCCATATCGTTTTTGCATAATCAATAGTTTTTTCATTCTGTAAGAGTTTTATCAATTCAGACTGAGTGTAGAAACGACTTTCGCTGATTTGTAATTCGTTTGGATTGGGTTTTAGCTTCACATTATTTTTTACTAGTCCTAAAAATATGTACGCAATTTCAGTTGTATTCTTATTTTCCTCTATATTTAAATCGTAAAATAATAGTTTGTCAATTGCTATATGAGGTATACCAAACTCCTCTTCAAGCTCTCTCTTTGCTTCCCCTTCAATATCTCTCAGAGTTAAATTTCTTTTATACACAACATGCCCCGAGGCTGAGTCAGTAAAATATTCGGGAAAACTTTTTTTATTTTTAACGCGTTTTTGAACAAGATAGAGTATTTTTTTATCAGGAGTAATAGAAACTACAAAAAGGCGTGTTATTAAGTGACTAATTTTCTTTTCGTGAGCCTCTTCCCTTTCCACGGGAAAGATGTATTTTGTGATTTGTCCTGAATGCAAAAATCTAATATTTTTATTCGCGATACATGCCAAGATTTCTTTTTCCATATTCAAAGCCTTTTTTAAAAACTAAATGAAATTTCGTCTCCCAAATCAATTCCTATTTCTTTAGCTGCGTTCCCTAGATTTATAGAAACTTCGAGATAGCCGGATGAGCCTTTAACGAATAATATTGATTTTGGTGGCACCGATTCAAAATGGGATGTAAATTTCCCATGATATTCTTGATTTTTATATAACATAACAATTTTTTTACCGTGCTCTAAAATTATTGAAGTTCCTAATATTCTATTTTCTTTTAAGGGGATGTTTGTTGTTCCATTACCAAAAGTATCTATATATTGAATAACACAAGTTATATTTTTATTTTTTGGAGAAATTTCATACTTGAGAGGGCATTTCACAAATTTTGATGGATTAAAAGAAGGTCCAAAATTATTCAATGGGACATTTTTAGTAATGTACGCTCCGATTGGCGCCATTATGTCTCTTCCATGAAATATTTTTGAAATTGGTTTAAAGAAATAATTTTGATTTTCCACAGTTACACATTCAACAATATCGTCTGGAGAAAATACATTACTAAATATGCCATTATCAGGTCCGACAAAAAATTGATTACTAGCAGTTTTAATTGCTAAAATCTTTCGGGAACTGCCTACTCCCGGATCAACTACAACGATAAAAACAGTTTCTTCAGGATAATAATTATGCGTTGCTTTAACAATATAGGAGGTTTCTATAATTGAGAATGGAGCGATATTGTGAGAAATATCAATAATTTTTACTTTAGGATTAATCTTTAAAATTACTCCTTTCATACTAGCTACATAATGGTGCCCTTTCGCTCCAAAATCTGTAACTAATCCTATAATTTTTTTATCCAATTTTGCCATTATATAGAAACTTTAGTGAAGAAATCGAAAAACGATTAAATCATTTTTTTTTGTATTCTTCATCAAGGAGAAAAAATTCCTCAAGAGCTTTTGACTTCAAACGATACTCTTCTTCTTTATTAAAATCAACTAATTTCTTAGAAAGTTCGCTAGCTTTTTTATATGAAATATACGCTGAATGAAAATTTTCATTCCTGAGAAAATTCCTTGCCTCTTGAACGTGTTTATCCCTTGCTTTTGATATATCTGGAACATCTTCCGAAAAAGTAGCTTTCTCTTTTAAAGATTCAGCAATGTCAATAACATATAAATCCTGAGCAATTTCAGCAGCTTTTTTGAAGAATTTCGCGGCTTTTTCGTAATCTAAAGCCTTCAAGGCATTTTCCGCCGTATCATAATACTCCGAGATTTTTTCGTGTTCTCCGTCTTCAATTTTTTTTAATAATTCTTGAGCAATTTTTCTTTCTTGTTTCCCACCACTCAACATAAATTTAGTTATATTAATAACGCTATCTTTTAATGCATCTGGTTTCAGGATGTCGATTAATGGTTCGAGGTGTTCTAAATAAATATCTTTTAAGAGTGGTTCAAATTCTTCTGAATTCATTTTTAAAAAGGTTAACCCTAAAACTTCAATTGCTTCAGCTCCTTCTTTAAGAGCAGATCTGAATTTTTCAGGTTTATCATTTTCATTTAATAATAATCCAACAATAATCCCAGAAGCCTTTCGAGCTAATTTTCCTTTAAATTTATAAACATAAGAAAAAATTTGATTTTCTTTTAATTTCAACAAGTTGTACTCGTCTTTAGAATGATCTAAATTAAGCCTTAGAAATAAATCGTTAGTGATTTCAAAATCGGATTTAGATTTATTATAATAACCTAATACTCTATAATCGGCATCTATAGGGATTAATATTACAAAACTTCCTTTTGGCAATTGTTATTCAATTCCTTATTTTGTTTATATTATAATGTAAATAAAGTTAAATCATAAAAAAACTAGATACTTTAAGGTTCTTTACTGCTAATAATCCTATTAGTTTCTTCTCTTATAGATTGAATGACATTTAATAATTGAGCATAATATAGGTTATTAGAAACCGCTTTAGCAGCTTGTCTTATTAATTCTATAGCTTTCTTTTCTTCTTCAGTGATAGATTCAATTGATTTTTTTTCGTATAGTTCTTTTATCTTGGCGTTAAAATCATCTGAAATCTCTTGAATGTTTTCACTAGATTTCATACGAAATTGTTTAAGTACTTCCACAATAAGTCGGATATTCTCGTTAACAGAAATTGTTTCTTCAGAAAATTTTTGCGACATATTCTGAATTGCGGTGCTCATTTGAGTGATCTGAGCGATTGTACCATCTAGTGAAGTTGTAATCTGATTTATTTTAGTTATCATGTCATTCAATAATCTTTCTGCCATTTTTTTATCAACTCATTACTATTATACTACATTATTTATACTATACATCATTTTGAGATATTTGTTTCATGGATTTTACCGAACTAATTGCTTCAGAAAGAAGTAAATTAACTGTATCTTGGTTAAGTACTTCCGCGGACAATTTTGCGAATTCTTCTAGGTTTTTCACGAGCGTTTCAAGAGCAACTAATCCTAGTCCTTCCTGTATTTTCGTCAATTCAAGTTTTGTACTCTCTCCAATGTCTTTCAGGACTTCGATGTGTTTGCCCTTCGTTACTTCAATTTCCTCTGAAAATTCTTTTAACTTTTCATTTAGATTAGAGATTTTTAGCTCAATATTTTGATTTAGCCCGTCTAAAGAGGTTTTCAATCCTTGAATTGCTTGACCAAGTTGGGCAATTCTTTGGTAGATTGAGTTTAAGAGGTCTGTAAGCATTTCTGTGATGATTTATTCACCTATTTGGTTTTTTTTTAATATTATGTATAATATCATTTTTTGATTTTAATTATTATAAATATAACAGAGCACATCAATAAAAAAATTTTTATTATTTTGTGCTTTTTGACTTTATAATATAAGGAAAATAAAAAAAATTATTTGAAAAAACAGAATATAAATTAAGCACAGGGCCATTAGCTCAGTTTTAAACGAGAATCTATCTTGTTTACTGAAATGGTTAACAAGGCTTAATTGAAGCTTGGTCAACAAGCGCAGGTCTTATAATTGACCCGTGGACAGACAAAATAGTTAAAATGTCCATATCAGTAAAAGCCTGAGATCCGGGGTTCAAATCCCCGATGGCCCACTCTTCTCCTTTTTCTATATTTCAAGAGTAAATTATTTAATAAAACCACTTATCTTTAAGCCGTTAATAAGCCATGAAATCACAAGTTCTAAACCTAGCATGTTTTCTTTAGTGTGAATTGTCGAATTAGGAGTAAAAGTTTCGTGATATTTAGAAGTTATGTATCCTATGTCAGGATTTTCATTATTGATCGTATAAATTAATTTTTAGTTAAAAGATAATTTAAATGTTATACTTTTTGAAAAAGAACAAGACTTACCTAAACTAAACAAGTTTTACTAATTATAAAACTATGGACTATTTATCTAAATTAATAGATATTAAATTCAGAACCCACTTTTTAATTTGCATTAGATTTTTAAGTAAGCCCGCGACAAAACTATCTGGAAAGGGTTTTTCTTGGTCGAAAGTTTGAACTGTGCTCATCCACTTATTTAAAGCTAATTGAACCAAACTGGCTCCTTCGGCTTCCATGAATATAGGTACGACTGCAGCGCTTTCCCGGGCGTCTCCAATGGCAAAATAAACTTTTCGATTAATGTCTTTTAACATAACGAAATTTACGCATTCATCTAGTTTCCTTTCAACTAGAATAGTTTTAAGGATGTCAGTTTTCATAGAACTATCTTTCGTTAAAAATTTTTCTTTTCTATTCTTTAGTTTAGGCTGAACATTGGTGATTAGCTTATCCCCACTACTTCCTTCAGGGAAGTATTTTGTAATTCTCAAAGAATTCTCAAGAGTTTCGATCTTTATAAATTTCTTAGTGTTTGAATATAGTATAGCCTGAGAACCACCTTTACTTTCAGAGGTAGAAAGTTTTATAAAAATATTTCGCATTGTAACGGAATTATTCGTATGATACGCTAATTCAAATAATGCTCGTGAAGAAAATGGTCCATTATCTTCTTCGATTTGTTTAAAAGGCCATTGAGTTGATATTACATTATTAAATTGATCTAAGAGTAAATTTTCTACCATCGTTAATAACCCTAAATATTTAGTATAATATTGTTCTTCTAGTTTTTATTATTTAGTATTGAATAATTATTATGTCATCGAAATTTATTATTAAAAGCGGTGTTATATCTTTCCTAACTTAAAATGAAATAATATTAGAAAATTATTATTTTTGAGTTATTTGATCGTAAGCTTTTTCAAATCTCTCAACAGCAGATATAATATTTTCAGATGTTGCCCCAATAGCAGCGTTCATTACGATATAGGGCGTTATATATTCAGTACTACACGTCCCAAATACGCTTTCTTCGGGATTATATACTCGTGGACCAGTGACTCTTAAGTTATATAAAGCGCCCCCTAACGCGAACAACTCTTCTTTTTTTAAGTTATTTAAAGACACGGCAACAGCTACAGGATTAAATATATCGAGAATTTTTTCGTTGATTTTTTCCGCAACTCCTTTTAATTTGTTTTCTAGTAATTTTCGATTATGTTGTTGTTCCCTTAAGAGTGTTTGGTACCCTTCTATTCCTAAAGATAACATTGATATAAGAAAGTTCACAACTGGAGCAGCAGAAGCACGACCCGCGTAAGCTTGGCTGATTTTGGTTATAATTTCTTCGTTTGGAGATGCTATTATAGCTCCACCAACAGGTGTGAGAATATTTTTATCAGTTGATTGAATAACTGCATCCACTCTTCCAGCGTCGATACCAACCCGGATTAATTTCATCCATTCTGAACTTTGTACACCATAGGCGTTAATAACTATATGAACCAGATCTTTTTTTTTAGCAAACTTGCTAATCTCTTTAATATCGTCGTGTTCTCGAGGAGGAAAGAAGCTTGTTAAAGAGATCACTGCAAAACAATCACTATCTAAACTAGCTTCAATGTCTTCGATTGGTATTCTAACTGCATCCCCAAAAATTTTCCCTTCCACAGTTTTTATTCTCATTCCCATTAAATTAATTGCTTTTATTATAGATTTGTGGTCAATTTGAGGAACAATTACAGTTCTTTTATTAATTAATTCTTTTTTATTCCAATTAGGTCTGAGAGCCCCTAGAGATAAAGCTAGAGACATTCCAGTGCATTGAGGGACGACTATGGCTTTTTTTATATTTGGTAATCCAAATTTTCTAAGGAAATTAAGAGCTAAATAATTACTGAGTTCATACATTATAGAACCTCCAGGAGCTTTTGGTTGTGGTGCTGTTAAGAATCCACTTCGTCCTATCCCATGACAAAATCCACTTGAAGTTTTTAAGTGTAAACTCGATGCAATTCTTGCTTCACGCTCCCCTACTCGAGAAGCTTTATCATCTTTGTCGGTATCCATATTTGAAAGCATTTGAAGCAAAAACTCGATTTGACCTTCATTCCAAGGCTTTTGAGGGACATTTCTTTGCTCAAATAGCGTTTTCATTGGTTTTAAGAAATTGTTTAAAACTAGCTGCCCTCTATCTAACATATTTTGTGGAATTGATGTGCTCTTAAAATAATCAATAATTTTATTAAAGTCAAACATATATTTCCCTTGAAATTACTTAAATCTTGAATTTGGCGGCCCCCAGGGGGATTTTCTCGAAAAGAACAAATCTCTTTCCATATCGAACCCCTATCCCTCCGCAGGATAACTGGGTTTGAAGCCCAGCGTCAGAGACCACTTATCGTATGAGATCGAAATGATCAAATCAAATTCCGACCGCCGGGGGCCACTTTACTGTTAATACAGTAATTTTACTGTTAATACTTAATATTTATTGATTTAAATGAATTTTATGTTTATTTTAAATTTTCGATATTATCTAATTATTCTATCTTTAATGTCTTCACAATTTATTCGTCGACATCCAGGTGTCATTAATCCAATATTATAGATGGTGTCAATAAAATTGACTATAATATGAGATGTCGCGCCAAATATGATGTTTTTTTTATTTTCTGCGGATCTGTAATTAAATTTACCGACTCCAATTAGGTCTCCTTTGAGAGCGTAAGTCCTTTCTTTGTAGTTTTTTTTATTTGCAAAAAAAGTTATTGGTATTTTTACTACTTCTTTTACTTCGTTATCTTCTTTTACAATTCTTACATCTTTATCGATATAGGCTACAAAAGCGGTAATAATAAATCCTTTAGGTGTAAGATGGTCGTCAATAGAGCCCAAAACGTTGACATTTGTTTTAGAAATTCCTAGTTCTTCTTCGAGTTCTCTTAAAGCCGTTTCTAAATAAGATTTATCAAGCATTGGGTCGAATTTACCTCCGGGAAATGCCATTTCTCCCGAATGTTTATCTGTTTTACTTTTAGTTCTTCGAATTAAAACTAAATCATACGGTTTATCCTTGTATGGAAGAATTAGAAAAACGATGGCAGAATTAGTGAAATGTTCGTGCATCATAGCCAGACGATCTGGAGAATTAAAGACTTTCAGTTTCTTTCTAATAAAGTTCTCATCAAAAATATAATCCATAGGTATCAGTATTTTAGATATTGTATTGAATTATTAAAATTTCTTAGTTATTTGGTTTCGATATTTGATATACTCTTTTAAATCTTTTATTTTTTCAAGTTTAAATCGCTCCAATCCTAAGTTTGAAAGAGTAAATCCATATAATTCTTCTAGAAAAGTTACAATCATATAAGCCGTTGCTCCCCAAATAGTATATTTTTTGCGATTTTCTTTATTGATATAATTAAAGTAAAATATAGGGAACTTATTGCCATCAATGTCTACAGCTTGTTCTCGAAAACTTTTTTTGTTTAAGAAAAAATCGACGGGAATTTTTAATATTCTCTGAACCTCTCTATCCTCTTTAATTAATTTTTGATTTTGATCAATAATTGCTACAAATGGGGTGATAATATACTTCGTCATTGTAGGAAAATCGTTAAGACAACCAAGAATTTTAATATTTTTCCTTGGTACGCCAATCTCTTCTTCAGTTTCTCTTAAAGCGGTGTCTTTTATGGATTTATCTTTATTAACTTCGAATTTCCCCCCTGGAAACGACATTTCACCTCTATGGTTTGTTCCTCTATTTGAACGATGAATTAATATTAATTCGTATGGTTTTTCTTTATATGGAACGATAGAAAAAAGCACTGCTGAACGTGTAAAAAAATCATCTTTAAGAGATATTCTCAAAGGTGAATCACAGTCAAAAAGTTTGTTCTTAATAAGATTTTCGTCGAAAATTAACTTCAAAGAATCCATGAATTTTAGGAAAAATTTTAAGATAGTTATTAATTTAAGAGTATAATACTCAATCCTAATAAAATTTTTAGTAAGTGTTAAAATTGAAGTTACCTAAAGAACTTAGAGAGAAAGGAGACCTTAGCGCTACAGCAAGTAAGGGAAAGAGATGCTCTGTGAAAGGTTGTGGAGAGATCGCTATAAGATCGCTTTCAGAAAATAAATGGAAAACTTACGTTGAGAAAGCAAATTTAAAAATTATTGAAAACAGGCAGCATAAAATTTACCTCTGTAAAAAACATTATAAAGACGCGAATAAATATAGAAAATCCCAAGAAAAAGTATACCAGAAGAAGGGTTTTTTAGAAAATTCCGCTGCTTTAGGTAAAGGGAAACGTTGGGATTAACTGATACTCTTAACCTAAAACATTTTTATGTAAAAAAATTCATTTGCTCGTAAAGAGAATTAATTCTAAGATAATCGTTATTTATCAGCCCTATTGTCAGTAAAGATAAGGCAATTATAAAAATTATAAGACCAATTAGTTTTTTTCTCATGTTAATCAAATATTATAATATTTGAAATAAATTAAAAATTTATGTTTATATTATTTAGTAAGATTTATTAAAGTCTTAATTTTTATATCAATTTTCTTAAGTTTTAAATCAAAATCTTTGCTTTTAGCTTTAAAATCGTCTTCAGAAATTTCTTTTGCTGAAAATCGTCCTTTGTTTAAGTTTCTCTCCGATTGAAGTTCGGCTTTTTCCATTTTTAATTCCTTAATCCAAATTTTCATGCCTTCTGTCAAATCTTTTTTCTCCGTTTCGAATTCCTTTTTTGCTATGTTGTACTTTTCTCGTAGATTTTCAAACGATTCTTTATCGACTTTGTGTAATTTAAATTCTTTTGAAAGGTTTTTTAATTGAAAGATTTTCTTTTCGATATCGTCTTGAATTCTCTGAACTATAAATGGTTTCTCCATTTTTTGCTCTAAATCGCCTTCTTTTTGTTTTAGTTCAGTTATTAAAGTTTTAATCGCTTCGAGTTTTATATTAACAGTTTTTTTATATTCTGGATCTACATCGTATCTTGGATCTTTTACAGATTTTTGAAGTTCTTTTAGTTTTTCTATTAGTATTTGTTTATTTAATTGAGTATCATTATATTCTATGTTCAAGATCATCTGTTCCTTAACTTCAAAAGGTAGAGGTTTCTCTACAATTTCTTTTTCGTCTTTTTTGTCCTTTTTCTTTTTGCCTTTTTTTTCTTGTTTTTCAGATAATTCTTCGACTTCTTCTTCTATAATAATTTCCTCCGCGGGTTCTTCGCTAAGCTTTTTCTTGTCTTTAATGAATTCTTTAACTTTCTCGACTTCGGTTTTTTCTTGCTTTTTTACGCTTGCTAGAACTGGCTTCCCACAGATTATACAGAATTTGTCATTCTCCTTTAAGGGATTGCCGCAATAAACACAGTATTTAGCCATTTAACATCTCACTTCTCGGTTTGTTTTAATGTTTTGCACATACTTATCTTAATAATGAATATTAATTATTTAAAAATAATAGAGTCCAATATTTGAAAAACTGATATACTGTTATTAATATTTAAATAATTAATAAATATAATTAGTATGGAACTAAATGAGATTAATTCATATGAATGTTTGCCTTCTGGAAAAATAAATATTTAAAAAAACTTGAGGGTAAATTGATATTATGAGAAAAAAATATTCTTTAGTAGTCATATTGTTGTTATTTTCTTTTACTACGTTTAATTTTCAAAAGGACTCAATCTTTCATCCCAGCATTACTCAAGAAGGCTTGAGAATATCTGATCCGGATGATGTCGAAGTAGAAAATGTGACATATAATGCTTGGGCAACGCCATCTTACGCTTCTGAAGAAATTAATTATTCGAATGATCCAAATGCCACGATAGTTCGAGAAGGGTCGGATATTTTTCACAGTAGAATATATCGAAATTACGGGATAACTAGGTATTATTACGCTTATATATCCTATAATATTACGCTCGCTCAAGCCTTAGTAGACGATATTTTAATGGGCACACCACAAAAATTAAAAATCATATTTCGATGTAAAATCAGTCAATACTTAACAAATAGTCATAGTATTATTTCTGAATTAACTAAGGGCGACACTCAGCAACAAGTAAAATATTACGATTGGGGCTTGGATTGGAGAAATATTGAGCATGAATTTAATATTACTTCTGGAAATATTGGTAATAATAATTCTATAAAAATCAACATTACCTCAGCAGCAGATTTCAACCCATCTGGTTTTCCGGGAGTGGATTCTTTTGATACTTGGATCGAGACCTTTTTTATTGGCGTGAATTATCAACCTGAAATTAATTTTACAACGCCTTCTCAAAGTAGCGAGTTAATTTCTCAATTTTATGATTACGATATAAATGTATCTATTTCCGATCCGGAGTTAGATAGTTATAATAATGTTTCAGTTAGAATTTTTAATAATGTATCAAGTCCTTTATTGAACTGGACATATATGACTCAGATTGATTCAACTGATCAATGGACGCACGCGATCCAACCAATTATATTTCCAAATAACCAATATATAGTTGAAGTAAGAGCAAAAGACGATTTAGGATATGCTTACGAGTCAATTTCGATTCTGATTCAGAATTTACGACCTCAAATACAAATTCAAAACATTGAAAATAACGATATTATAACTCAAGTTAATAACTTTACTTTAGATGTCGCAATTGTCGATAACGAGGGCGATATTTTTTCTAACGCTTCGATTATGATCTACGATTCAAATAGTAATCCCCAATTGTCTAATTGGACTGCCTTAACTCACGTAATTGGCTCTGATTATGAATTCTCTTTTAATCCAAGTGATTTCGAAGAAGGAGCTTATATTATTTCTGTGCGAGCAGAGGACGATAAGGGTTTTGGCTATATTAATATAACTATAGAAATAAGATTTGAAAAACCGTTTGATTTCATGCCTTTTGTCATTATTGGAGCTATAGTTTCATTAGCAATTATAGGAGTAGTTATCGCATATATAAAAATTCCTTCTTGGATCTTTGCTAGAAGAGATAGAAGAATTCAGGATTCAAAGTTAGATAATTAGATTTAGTAAAAACAAAATTCTCTTTCTTTTTTTTCTTAGTATGATGGGAAGAAAAAGCAATAATTACACTTATTTCTCTGATATATTAAAATAAATTTCTGATTTTAATATTATTATATTAAAAAATATTAATTTTAAATAACTATTAAATTACATTATAGATTTATTTCATTTTTCCTTTTTATTTCAATGTTAAAAATTGAGAAGAAAATTCCCGTCCACATTGGTCTTTTTGGCCATATAGATTCCGGCAAGACGGCGGTAGTCGCTGTTTTAAGCGAGTTTATTTCAACTGCAGGAATTGACGCTCATCCTCAGAGCAAGGAAAGGGGAATTACAATAGATTTAGGTTTTACGAGTTTAATTTTAGAGGAATATTTGATCACCTTAGTAGATGGTCCTGGTCACGCCGATTTGATTAAAATTAGTGCTTCTTCAGTGGAGATTATTGATTGTGCTCTAATCGTAATTGATATAACTAAAGGCCCTCAGATTCAAACTGGAGAACATTTAATAATGATAGAATCGCTCGATATCAAAGATGTTATAGTAGTACTTAACAAAATTGACTTATTTAAAGGAGATTTAGATGCAGAAGTTAAGAAAATTAGAGAATTTTTTAAATCGACCTCATATGGTTCGGACATCCCTATTTTTTCGGTTTCTGCAAAAAATCAACTCGGATTTGAAGATTTAAAGAAAGGAATTTTAGAGAAAATTAAAGCTTTAGATATTAAAAGAAATTACGAAGGAAGTGTTATTATCCCAATTGATCACCATTTTTTAATAAAGGGAAGAGGAGCGGTAATTACTGGTACAATATTGGAGGGGAGGTTAAAACCAAACCAGGATATAGATGTGATCCCGGTTAATACTTCAGGTAGAGTCAAAACTATTCAAATTTTTCATCAGAATGTTAATGAAGCTAAAGCAGGCGATAGGGTTGGAATAAATATAAAGGGACTAGATATTAAAAAGGTATATCGAGGTTGTTACGCTACAAATAACAAGAAAGCATTCGATTTTTGCGACTTAATTGATATTCGAGTAAAACAAAATAAATTATTCAAACCTAAGACTCAATTTGGAACCCAAGTGCATGTTACAATAGGGATGTTCACAGTTACGGGGAATTTATTTCCATATTACGAAAAAAATGGGAAAAAGATTCAATTAGAAAGTTCGGGTGATTTAAACACATACAATGCCTTTTTATGGTTGAACGAAAAAGTCTTTATTAATAAAGAAAGAAGTACAATGCTTTTAAGTCGATTAGACCTTCCACCGACAACTTTAAGGATACTCGGTGCAGCAAAATTGATCACAGTAATTAAAGACCCTCCAAAATTGTATAAGTTTAAACTAAAGAAAGGATATGTTCAAAATCCCGAACACACTCAAGGGATCGTTTGTAGAGGTTTAGCTCAAAGCTACGAAGGAGCTAAAAAAATTATTGGTCGCAAATTGGAGCCCCCATTTACTAAAATTATCGATACATTTGGAACGAAAGGATTAGTAATTGTAGGGATTGAAACTAAAGACCAAACCGTGAAAAAAGGTGACCCCATCGCTCTTAAAGAATTACGGAGTTTCACATTGAAATCTAAAAAAGATTTAAATTTGCTGAAAATTATTAATAATATTAAGTGAGGTTGTTAAATTGGAAAAAATTGAAACATCAGAAATAAATATCGATCCAGAAATATTGGGGGAAATTATGCAAAGTTTAGAGAAGTTAGAAAGTTCTACAGATTTGGAGGGTTCTGCAATCGTATCAAAAACGGGATTGAGAATAGCAAGCTCTGAAACTGCCGATATTGTAGCAGATATTTATAGTGCCAGCCCTGCCACATTAATTTCTTTGGGAGAAAAAATTAGTAGTGGTTTGGGACAAGGAGATTTAAGAGAAATTGTAATTAAAGGGGTAAAAGGTTATACTATTATTTTAGTTGGCGATACAGACAATAATTTCATGCTTTTTACAAATTGCAAGAAGGGTTATAAGCTTGGCTACTATTTCCATAAAATCCGTAAATCCTTTAAAGAAATGGAGCCCGTTCTTAAGAAAATTGAATCAAAAGATTTACATACTTAATAAATTATTAGCTAAGTTAAAAATACTCATTTTAGATTACTTAAAAGGTACATTTATACATGTGTCCATTTAACGGTATCGTTGTCTAATAAATTAAAATAATTGCAAGGCATACTTGGGGGCACACCGTTGTTAATTGTATATATCCAACCAACTCCAACACTATTAATCTCTTTTATATATATTCCCCAATCATAATCTAAAATAACAATTTCACAGCAATTAAGTAAAATGTGATATGCTGTAGTTTCATAATTAGTCAAAGTTATATTTTCAAATTTCTCGTTAGGTTTTATACCAGAATAATCAATTAATAGCGTAATATTTTCAACACTGTACTGTTTCACATCTCTTTCTCCATTATCTGGATTAATAGGAGGTTCTGGATTTTGGAGTAGGGTAGTATTAAAAAGAAATAGTAAACTAAAGCAAGATATTCCAATAAGTACCAATAAAATATATTTAATCCTTTTTTCCATGGTTCAAAATAAAAACAATTTAAAAAAAATAATAATTTATTGTAAATCTAATTTTTGTTTTTCTTCGTTTTTCTTTTTTCATAGATAATCAAGATTATTGTTGTTATACTAAGGTTAGTAATTATGATTAATACAGGGAATGCAGGAATAATTGGAATTTCAGTGTTTAAGTCAGGTAGATTAGTTAATATCATCTCAAGCGTATAATTTCCAAAAGAAGTATTTGTGTAAACCAGAAGACCTGAAATTTTATCGTATATAGATTTGGTTCTCTGAAGTAATCCGCCTTTCTGACGAAAATCAAATGTAATGTTATTTTGAGTCTCTTCTATGATAACGGTTGCATTCATCCATGGAGGTTCATCTTGTGCGTAGGCTTGTTGTTTTAAGTAAGTGAAATTATTAATTGGAATTAAAAATCCTGACTTAAATTTATTATAGCCTATAGCTAAATTCATGTCTACTTCGCCATTTGAAATATTGTAGAATGTAGTATTTGTAACAAGAACGCCTAGTCTATTTTCCTTGAACTCTATGTTCATATATGATATTGGACTTTCAAAAAGATTAAAGAAATCGTTAGGATCCTTACCGTAGAACCCCGTGAAATTAACTAGTATTTGCCCTCCAGGAGTGGTATTGGCAAATCCTCTTGGTGGAGCAACCCAATCTAACTCTCTCCACTCAAGAGGCTTACTTGTATTAAAAGAAGATACATTATAAATATAAACTTTATTTAAATCTAATTCTCCACAATAATTTTCAGGAATTGCTGTATCAGCTTTAATAATCGGAGTTAGGGCGAAAAAGATTGTTTGAAATACCAATATCGAGGTGAAAATACCAAGAAATATGCTTTTTTTAGTCATAAGATCAATTTTTTTTATTTAATTTTTGACAGAAATGTTAGGAAACTTATCCCATCTGTCTAAAAATTAAAAGTCAAAATATAATAAAAAGATTATGAATTTTTTAGTTAAAACCTATCCACGATTCCCCCCTTCTACTATAGATAGAATTAATCTAGAGTGGTTACTTTAAAAGGTTTTATGAAGGATAGAGCTCGAAATAAATAGGTTAGGATTCCTATAGGCGATCTCAGATTTAAATGGAGTTAAGAAGAGTTTCATCAAAATTCTTTTCAATTACTTATTAATTGAGAAATATATTTGGAATAATTATTTGGATCAATCTAAAATTCAATAAATTATCTTGTAAACCTTGTATTTTTAAATATTGGATTTCATAAGATTTTAAATTAATAATTAATTTATCAAATTTAATACAAATAGTTTTGAAATATCTAAACTTTAAAAAAATTTTGCCAAACAAAGAAGGAATAAAAGTTAAGATGGGTATTGATTCAAAAGTATCTAAAGAACATGGAAAATCTCACATCTCATTCGAAAACAATATTGGAAGCGAAGAAATTGAAAAATTTAATCAATCAGTTTGGTTAGAAAAAAATAATTTTCGAATTGCGTTAATAGGTACATTCTCAGCCTTGGCAGTTGTTTTGGGGTATATGTTTGCGTATCTTCCCAACATTGAGATTTTTACCTTGATGATCTTTTTAGCTGGTTTCGTAATGAACAAAAAGGAAGGAGCCATAGTTGGGTTGTTAAGTTCAGCTATATTTACTTTTTTTAATCCATTCGGACCT
>Ga0209121_10000758_pt1 | contig 34324 bp, 54 predicted proteins | sample Cruoilmetagenom3_FD_187292 | JGI IMG/M metagenome (GOLD analysis project Ga0209121, IMG submission 187292) | Oil polluted marine microbial communities from Coal Oil Point, Santa Barbara, California, USA - Sample 3 (SPAdes) (version 2) | ecosystem: Environmental > Aquatic > Marine > Oil seeps ... | reverse complement strand
TGCAGAGGTGGTGGGCAATCTATGCCAGGCCTGCCTCCGATGCAATAATGCGTAGGAGTCCCCAGTTTTGTTCTCCAACTCGGGTTAATACACTCCTCATATCGGTTTTTGAGTTCAGGCATGGTCTCTATCTCCTTAATCTCCTGGAGTTCCTTCAGCTCTTTGATTGTGTACTTGGCCTGTCCTTGGTGGGACTACTCATTTATCTCCTCTTTCACCCCCTAGCTTTTCCGTTGCTTTCGTGCGTCTTCTGAGTCTCGCTGGCTTCGTTTTAAGGGCAAATACATTCCTTCTATTTCTTCTTTGGCGCCTAGTTCTCCCCTTCATTCTCTATTCCAAAGACTCCCACTCCATCCGTGTTTAATAACCAAGTGTCTGGAGCACTCGGCTTGTAGGCTCTCTGGGGTAGCTCCCAGCTGGCTAAACCGGGCTACCAGCTCCCCTTCGTGTAGAAGTAATAGGATATGGTCGTCCGGGTGCTCCAGGGTAAAGCCGAAGTTGCCAAACTGACCCAGTCCCTGGATTTGGGCTTGTGTAGTCATTTTGTATTACCTCCTTTCCGTGGTACTGCAATGTTTTTAAGTTGCAAGCAAATCAATCATATTTCTGAGCGTTAGATGGTCGGGGTCGATTCCCGGAGGAACCTTCCCCTTTTCTATAACCCTAGCTCTCACATAATCTATATCCGCATCCATCTTTTCAGCAGCAGGGCGGAATATATCATTTACACGCTCAAGCTCCGATTTAACTTGTTCCTTTATGGCCGTTGTTTACCTCACCTTCTGTCTATGCCTCTTTGGCTTGGCGCCATTATCTTTGAGTGCTGCGTCTTCGGTTTTGACCATGCGATCCCGTTCCTCGCCAATCTTCTCAAAATCGTGCTCCATCTGCTCAGTAAGGTGCTGGTCAGCGATATCCTTCGGTTCTGCCATCTCAACCTTGTAAACCGTGCCATCCTGGCGGTCGAGGAGGAGCTTCAGTATAGCACCCTTCTTGAGCTGGTCAACAGGCGGACAGATCCCAACAGGCAGTCCGAGATGAAACCCGTCGTAGTGCAAAGAGATGTCGTTGCCACCGGGATTGGTATGCAGTGCTGCATCCTCGTCAAGCATGACTATTCTGCTTGGCTCACCCACTGGCTCTTGGGCCGGAGCTGGCTCAGGGGGCTCTCTCTTGACCATCTCAAGGTCAAACTGAGCCTGAACAGAACCTATAGTGAGATAGAGGGGCACCTTTTGCATGAGCAGGTTGGTTAGACGGGCGATGTTGCTGGGGTGGAGCTGCACGTCTGCCTGGATAGTTGAGGTGAGCTCTAGCTTGTCGTCATCATACTTTGACTTGATCGATACCTTTTGAACCTTGGTTGCCTTGATTGTAATTTCCACTTTCTACCCCCTTTTTTATTCACAATATTGACAGAGACTAGAGTAGGGTGATATACTCAAAAAGAGTAGGCAGGTTGATGGTTTGCTTGCTGTTACCTCCTTTCAGAGAAGGCGGAAGTTATGCTCCCGCCTTCTTATATTGCTTGCCCCTATCCATTCCCCTTAGTGCCCCCTGAAAAATGCCGTGGTGTTGATTTCACAGCTACGGACAATAGCGTCTCACTAACATCTGTAGAACCACACTCCTGGCAAGTGAAATGGGCATTGGCTTTAACTCTAACCGCTACGGGGGTTCTGCATCGTCTTCTTTCTCCCAGTGTCTAGCCCAACATTTTGGGCATTGGCGGGGATGCTCTAGCTCGCTCTCCCATTCATGCCCGCACCGATAACATTGGTGGATATACTTGATTACAGCCTTAAATTTACTCATAAGAGAAAGTATAGCAAATCTGACAAGGTTTGTCAAGCCATTTTGTCACTATTTTAGGAGGAATTTAGTAGACTTTTAGCGAATATCGGGAGAGACCCCGTTTCAAATCTGATGAGACGCCACAGAATCAATTTTGGGGCGGTTTTGGAGGGTGGTCAATGGTATTGGATAAATGCTATGATGCGGGTATGTGCTGGCGGGTCTATTTCCTGGATAAAGTGTCGGGGGATCTGAATATTATCTCTGTCTTCTCGTCATACGATGCCTGGTACGCTTTTATCAGCCAAGCCCGCTACAGCGGTGTATTTGAAGATGACAGGTATAAAAGCTGGATTGAGGTAGTGGCGACTCCGTCAGCACTCAGTTTACAATAAATCTTATCGTAAACCCTTAATAGTTGCCGTATCTCTCTCGTAAAGCCTCATCAGAGCTTGGCGGATTGTATACCTATCTAGGGCTTCCCTCATATAAGCTTCCTGGTAGGACATCTCGTCCATTCTGTCCGGTATCGGGATATTACCATAGGCTTTTATTAAAGTTTCAGTACTAGGCATCTTTCCCCCTTTCCCTTTCTGTCCAATAGTGGTCACTATTGTTCACTTTAGTTTACAAAAGTCATCACCAGCCGAAGACCAAGTTGACGAATTCGTCCTTGGCCTCCTTGTAGTCTTTATGGAAGATAGTGCGATACTGGAATCCCTCATCAAACTTCTGCCGAGAATATTCCGGAACTTTAGTGTGCTTGCGGATTCGGTTGCAAAGCTCAAAGGCAGCCTTTATATCGCACTCTTCCCAGATTGGGCGATAATAACGCCCGGTCATATTCTTGATGCTCAATAAAATATCTGCCATGTTACCTCCTAGAAGAAGAATGACCGCTGGACTGGCATAGTTTCCAGCTCCTCGGTCTTGGCTTTCTCTTTTGCCTGGCGCCGCTCTCCCCGCGCCTTCTCCTTCCGGTGCTTCACCCGCTTCTCGTAAATCCAGTCCTTCAATTGCTTAAGCTTTCGCCACTGGTATTCAGTCAGGGTTTCAACCTTTATGTCCTCTGGCATTTTGTCCTTCATCTCGTTGCCGGCAACATAAAGGTAAATCTCAGTCCAATCGCTGCCTATTGGTGCGGTGAGTGAGGCAGTAAACAGGTAGCAGGCCGCTTCGGCATCGGTGGCGGTTATCTCTCTGCCTTCTCTGGTGGCCACTATGTTTTCCGCAAGGCGCTCAAGGGTAACCCTGGTTCTCAGCCACTCGGGCAGGTCATCTCCCCAGCCGCCACTCATTACAATTATGGGGTCAAAGAGAGCTCCAACTATGTCGTCTATCCAGCCGATGTCTTTCCTCCCTGTTTTCATTGGGAATACCCGCAGGAGACTGTCTGCTTTAGCTGACAGAGGAATGCGGGGCTACCCCCTTTCAATAAAGACTTGACATATAGAACAATATAGTCTACAATAAAAGTATGAAACAGACTCTGATGATAAAGCTTGCTTCTAGCCCAGAGCAACATCAAGCTCTCCTTCAAACGGTGGAGCGGTTTAACGAAGCCTGCAATTACGCATCCCAAATTGCTTTTGAAAGTAGCACATTCGGGCAGTATTACCTTCATCACCTCACCTATGATTACCTTCGCCAGCACTACAAACTTTCGGCTCAGATGGCAGTGAGAGCGATAGCCAAAGTTTCTGAGAGCTACAAGATGGATAGAAAATCTCAACACTTCTTCAATCCTCATTCGGCTATGGTCTATGACCAGCGCATTCTCTCCTGGAAGGGACTGGATAAGGTCTCCATTCTTACTCTTAACGGCAGGCAGATTATCCCTATTAGAATAGGAGCATATCAGGAAGTGAGGATTGATAGGAAGGTTAGACAATCCGACCTCGTTCTCAGCGATGGCATCTTTTATCTGGCAGCTGTGGTTGATGCCCCGGAGCCAACGCCCAATGTACCTGATGGCTTTTTGGGTATTGACCTGGGCATTGTTAATATCGCTGCCGATTCTGACGGCGAGACCTACTCTGGAGGGCAGGTGAACGGCATGAGAAAGCGCCATGCCAAACTGCGTGCTAAACTTCAAGCCAATGGTTCCAAACAAGCCAAGAGACTTCTTAAAAAGCGTTCCAGGAAGGAGCAGCGATTCGCTGCCCACACCAACCACGTGATTTCCAAGAGTATTGTTGCAAAGGCCAAAGACAGCGGTCGGGGAATCGCCCTTGAAGACCTCACCCACATCAGAGACCGCATCACGGTTAGGAAAGGACAGAGGAGACAACAGCACTCTTGGGCTTTCAGTCAACTGAGGCTCTTTATTGTGTATAAAGCCAGGCTCACAGGTGTAGTAACAATGCTGGTTGACCCCAGAAATTCCTCTCGCACCTGTCCTCAGTGTGGCTTTGTTTCTAAATCCAATCGTAAGTCTCAATCCCTATTCTCCTGTGTATCCTGCGGGTTTTCCTCGCTCGCAGATACCGTCGCTGCTGGCATTATCGCCAGTAGGGCCACTGTAAACTGGCCGGACTTCTCGCCCGCCCCTGGTGGGGCTGGGCAGGGAAAAGCTGTCAGCTTTAGCTGACAGTGGTTTACAAAGCCTCCTTTCGTGGTATATTGCCAACTAGTGGAGTGGGGTGCCGGAGGATCCCCGCCCCCGGCACCCCCCCCGGATTACGTGGTTACCTTTTTCTGGGTTCTCCTTACCGGTTTCTTGGGTACCGGTTCTTCTCCAAGGGCTTCCTGCTCTGCTTTAGCAGCTTCCTGCTCAACATCGATGGCATGTTCTAATTCATCAGCTTGGTCTTCGAGAGAGGATTCGGGTTCTTCCAGATCTTCCGGAGTCTCGGGGTCAGGCTCTGTCTCTTCCGCAGCTGGCGGCGCCTCATCACCCCATTGTACGAACATAGGCATGACCAGAACACGCGGCGACTTCTGGTACTCAAAGACTACCGGGCCAGTCGTATCGTATTGCGAGAAGACGATAATACCCTGCTTGCCGGAAAGGTAGCCTAGAAGGTAATGGTAGTCTAGTGCCGTCCTACCCGGCTCACCCTGAGTGCTAAGGGTATCAATGGTGGCCGAGATTTCCTGGTCATCTGCCTTGGCGGAAAGGGTAAGCTTGCCATCAGCGAAAACCATGCGGACAATGCCACCGCCGTCTTTAGCAACGTCCCGGACTCGTTTTACCGCCGCTTCCAGTTGCGGGGCGAAGAGTTGACTCTGCAGTATGGGCTCCCCTTTTGGAACTAACTTGAGCCAGTCTGGGGGACTGCCGGCGGTCAGGTTGATGACCACGGTAGCCGTCTGCCCGAAGTCCACCTGGAGCTTGTTTTCCCCGACAAGAGCCAGGTGAAGATGCCGCTTGGCGATAATTATGGGTATCAGGGACGGGGCATCCGTTGGTGGTGTTCGGGGAGTCTTAGCGAAGACATGCCCCAGGATGCTCACGCCGTGTGCCGGCACTATGATTTTCTCCTCGATGGGGAACGAAAGCCCCAGCACCTGGTGGCTCATTCTATAGCCATCTCCGGCAGCTACCTCAAGGGGATTCCCGAGCACCAGCGTTATGCCGCTAAGCACGGGCCGGGTGTCTTCGGTAGCTACGTAGGGCAGGGCGTCGAGCATCGCCGGTATCAGGGTGTCGCCGTCAACCATACCCTCGGCCCTGGTCGGCAGCTCCGGTAGTACAGGGAAGTCCTGGACATCCTCGGTGGGATAACTGGCGTTGCCGCCGGCCCATGCCAGGGAAACCATCTTTTCCTCAGACTCAATTTTGAGCACCTCATTACCGGGTACGTACTTCAGCATTTCGGCAAGCGAGGCGTAAGGGAGTAGCATAGGCTCCTCGGCTTCGGGTAGGTCAGCTATGATCATGGTTTCGAGGTCGGTTGCCACCACCTTGCCTTCACCGAGTCTGATGTAGGGAAGGACTGGCAGCGTAAACTTTTTGGCGATTACCGGCTTTAGTAGTGCCATGGTCTCGTTTAGCTTGCTAACTTGAATTTCCAACTTGTATCACCTCCTTTTCATAGATTTTTGGGCTTTGAATCGACTAATCTGGCTATGCCTGCCCGGAAGCTCACTGAATTAGTTGGCACTCGCCAACAATTAGAAGAAGCGCCGTTGCGCCGGCTCTTCGGTCTTTGCGGCAGCCGTCTTCCTGGCCGTTGGGGTGGCCGTTCTAACTGGGGCTACCGGCTCTGGGATTGTTGACTTAGGGAAATGTGGAGCTGCATCCCACTGATGGTTGGCTTCGTCGACAAACGACGGTATGCGCTCGAGCACCGTCTGCAGGCTGCCCTGCAACGTGGTAATTTGCGGGTCGCAGTCGGTTGCCTGAGCTCCCAGCAAGATATGGTCTCCCTTGATGAGAATGTTAATCTTGAGATCTTCCCGTACCATGGTTCACCTCCTTTCTTTACTTTCTCTCGGATTGTAAAGCTAATAGTGCCACTGCCTCTGGTATGCCTTCTATCCACCAACTCTCGGGCATAAGGACATTTACCGCATGCCCATAGCACTCGACTCTTATCCTAGACTCGTGGGAGTTGTAGATTTTACCAACAACGGCTGCCGCATCTCGTGGAGAGTCAGCAAATACCAGTAGGGGATCTTCATGGTTTCCATAAACTCTTAGCCCTTTATCTTTGGTGTAATATTGAAGCGTCACTTTATAGAGTCGCTTACCACCGACATCTAGTGGCTTCCAGATTCGGTTCATATTCACATCCTTTACTTTCCTCTCCTTTGTCAAATAATTACATTGCTGCTCGGCTATGCTGCCGACACCAGGTGGCAATAACACCGTCTGCCTTTACAGGTACCCCTTGTTCGTCTATATCCCGGACGACATCATCTGGTAATAGGTTGAATCTAGTTGACATCTCCTGGATTAGTGTTTCTCTCTGCAAGGGGGTTACCCGGTCGAGGTCGACGAGGTAGAATAAGGAATCTTGGCCGGAAAGGTTCCCACGGTAAGGTAAAGGTGGCGAGATAGGAACTTTCCCGTCCGGAGGGAACACCCGTTTCCACATATCCTGCCTTTCAGGGTCTATTGCCTCGGCATAACATTGACAGTCTTTCAATTATCTCCTCCTTTACAATCTTCGCTTTTGTAAACTTGCCCTATGCATACCAACTGGAGTACTCGGGCTTCCCGTCCCACAAATCACACCAACCGTAGGGCGTTGGAATGAAGTATCGCAGAGAGCCATCGGGGTTCACATAAAAAGACACCCTCTTGGTGATGGTAGGGTTATCTGGAGTGATGTCTTTGTCATGTTTTGTTAGTGCCTGAAAGCCTTCGATGATAAAGGCATCCTTCTGCGGCATCAGGCTCTCGGACATGAAGCCCTCTGACCCGGGCATGGTTTTGGCGCCAATCTTGCGCAAGACCACGGACGCCGGCTTAACCCCGACAACCTGGTAGAAGTCGCAGTTAGTCTGGTCGTACCCCCAGGAGTGATGCAGGATATCCCCCACCTTATAGGGGTTCTGAAACCTCTTCTTGGCTTCCTGCTTGACCTGTTTCCTCTGCTCTTTGTAGCTAAGTACCACTGTCCCACCTCCTTTCTAAGACTATTATCCTCCCACCGCACTTTTCACAAACCCTGTACTTCGGCTGTTTCAATGCCCAGCCATAATACTTGGCACCGCAACTCTCACACTTTCCTTCAGGCATAAAGTCACCTCCTTATTCCAATAGTTTCTTCCACCCGGGTTTAAGGTCACTTCCCTTGACCGGATGGTGTAAGGTTCCAGAAATACTGGGTGCAACCATCGGAGCGAAGATATACCAGCCTGGGACTCCGGATGTAAAGACTTCAAGCCTGGGGTGCTTCTTGGTGGCTGGGATCTCCCCGAGGCGCTGCTTGACCATCAAGTGTCTATCCATATTCACCGCCTTCAATCCTCTAGCTTGGGTAGCCCTAGCTCTGATGATACCAGTATGCGCTTAATAACTTGGAGTAGACCTTCTTCTGTCTTACTGCCCCAGGCAGTCTGGTACCGGTAGGTTGACCAAGCAGGGTCCCGGGACTTTTTGAGACAGGGTCTGAGCACGTCAATTATATACTGAGCTCGTTTTTCCTCTTCCATCTCGCTTTGCCTCCTTTCCCTAGCTGTAGAATTCGTTGCCGAACATCGCTTCGGCATCTTCCATCTCAGCAGCCAGGCCGTCGTGGTCATCACCGAGGATGCCTTCTAGAGCTTCCTGCAACTCAGACCGGAAGGGTTGCTTCTCAGGTGCCGGCTTATTGTAACAACACGGGCAGCCTTCACCGGCCCAGAAGCGGTTGCGCTCGTCTGAAGTGAACTCGTCGGTAATACCTAGCAGCTCCCATGGCTCGCCACACCGCTTGCAATATACATCCATAGCGTCACCTCCTTTCTTTTATTTGCCCGCTAGGGCTCTAGCGGGAGGATTAATCTTCCCTTAGCTCCAATTCACCCTGGCAAGTGAGGTTTGGGCAAGGTGCATAACCTTCTTCAATCCACTTCTTTGCAAGTTTTATGCTTTCCCTATCCTCGTAAGCCAAGCCGCACTTGTTGCACACTACCTTGACTGGCATGAGTTCACCCCCTTTCTAAAGCAGTTTCAGCTATTCCATTCCAGGATAAGCACAAGGAAAAGAATGCCTACTACCACAAGTAAGACCATATCCCACACGTCAAACATGCTCTTACCTCCCTAAGCCTTTTTCCCAGACGCCGGTACACAGAGAGCGTCTTTCGCTGCTGATGCAGTTCCCACCAGTCCGCCACCTGCAATATATGACCAGCTCAGGGTGTGGACAATGAACCGGTGGAGAAGCTGGGGGAGATGGTGGCGGCGTGGGAACTCTATGGGTGAGCTTAAACAGTTTGAACAAGGCGGTCACCTCCTTTCCTTAGTCATACTCTAAGTCAAGCACTTCGCCCGTCCGCTTATAGTGCTCAACCGTTTTGACAGCATTGGGGAAACCTAGCCTAAGTTTCTCAAAGTTGCTGCTGTCAGCCTTGAAGCAGAGCTTGAGTAACATAGTCCCGAAGTTGGTTTGGTTATCGCTCTCGTGAATGATGTCCAGGTCAATCTTGAGACTCACCTTTGACCTCCTTTCCTTAGTAAATAAAATAGCCACCTGCGACCGGGGTCTTACCCTCTGCTACAAAAGCAAGACTCACCGGTAGCAGACGGCTTACTAGGCATTTTACCACAGTAAGCACCTGTTGTAATCCCCTCCAGCTTCATTGAAGCCCTGAGAGCCAAATCTAGCCCCCTCAAAGGTGAAAGTAATACTAGGGGACTCACCGATGCAGGAGTGAAGGGGCAAGGGTCAGCTCATCCAGTCTAGCTCTGGCTTCTGTTTACCACCAGCGGAGAGACATTACCCCCCCAGATAAAATAAGGGGGGCTACCCCCCTTCTCGGAGTAAGCCCCCTAAAAACAACCATATTGAAAGCAAAAAACGCCCCTAGTAAACCAGAAGCGTCTTTTGCTTTTAGCTCTTTACTTTAGATAATCCCTAACCGCCAGCTTGACTAATTCAGCTATTCTATCGCTAACCGCTTTAGGTAGTGCCTTGCCATAGCGTATAGCCTTGCGTCTCTTATTTTTACTGATAGGCTTTAGGCTATCGCCTAAATCTACATACAGCCGCATATAGCTTGAGCCTAACTTAACTCTGGCAAACGGCTTGAGTGTTAAGCCACTAATGCCCATAGCTTCAATGTAGAATAGCGGTTGCTTATCGTGAAATATATCCCTAGCGATATTATTCCATCTACCTCTTAACGGTAGCCTAGTCTCACCTAGACTGTGCATAGCCTTGCGTTCGGCTTGCCAGTCTAGGCTTGCTTCCAGTCTATCCTCGGCTTGCCAGTCCTCAATTAGCCCCTCAATATAGACTTCGTAATGGTGGCTATCAATAGGGCAATTCTTATGCCCAAACACGCAAAACCCGCCACTATCTACGAATAGCTTGACTAATACCGCTTGACGGCTAGGGGTTGACCACTTTGGCAAGTTTGCCATAATAGTATCCCCCTTCCTATTGCTCAACCGTAGTTTAGGGATAGCTAGGCTCTATTGTGTGCTACGCTGGCACTAATTCCTTAACTTTACCTTTCGGCTTGACCTCTTCCACTTCGGCTTGTGCTACCGCTTCGGCTTGTGCTACCGCTTCGGCTTGTGCTCTGGCTTGCAAGGCACTATCAAGCTGACCTTTATCATGCTGGCTTATAGGCTCACCCGCTTTGCTGGCAAGTTCTACTTGTGCTTTATAGCCATCGCCGTTAGACTCAATTACGCTTCCAGCATAAGCCAGCAGATTAGCTGTGAAGTTATCCTTAACCATCCTAACATTATCGGCTATGCCTTTAGCAATCTTAACTACGGGGCGACCACTCTGGCTAAACCTAACCGAGCCAGCTTTATCGTATCCTAGCCTTAACGGGCAACCTATATCTGCCGATGGTATAGCAGTATCACCCATAGCGTTGGTGGCGGTAAAAAACGGGAGCCACACTTGCTCAAGGTCTATTGACCATGCCTTACGCCCTTGCGGTTTGCTGGTGGTAGGAATGAGTAGACTCTTAATATAGTTTGGAGTTTGCATTAGCTCAATACCTCTCTTTATTTTATTGAGCCTAGCCTATCCCTAAACTACGGTTGAGCTAAACTCTATAACCGACTATAGCTAATCCCTTTCGGTAGCCAGCTAAAATGCTGGCGGTCAACCTAATCAGCGTTAGCCGTTTTCACTATTATTGAGCTGGTGGCTCAATTTAGCTATTCGGTTTTTGTTAAGGTTCGGTGGTTCGGTGGCAGTCTACATTTGAAACCTTTACAATCTATCAGATAGTAAAATTAGTAAGTGTAAACTGTAATTACCATAATAAACGAAGCTAATATTGAAAGTCAAGTGCCAATTTTAGCTTCAAAATTTAAAATTTTAGCTTCAATTTTAATTAAAATCACAATTTACGAATTTTATAAAATTGATAAAAATTGATATGGCAACCCCCTGTCTATCCCTTCACCCTGGCGGAGCTATCCTAAAGGTGGGTTTTACCTATCTAAATGCCGGGAGCCAGGGCTGTTTTGGGCAGAGGAAAGCATAACCCCGTAGGGGTTATGTAATAGCGGTGTTTTGCGGAGGAAATTAGAGGGGGGCAACTCCTAGTCTTTTACGGAGTAGTGCTTAGGGGAAACGAGGGTAGGAAAAGTCGAGTGTCAAAGTCGTGGGGGTTTTCACCGGAGAATAGCGGGACGTCCCCTGTCATGCTACCCCTCAGAGTCGGCAGGCATGTCTGACCTGCCAGCGGGGTATTGACCTCCCACCCTTTGACCAGTTACTTAACGCTTGAGGCGAACGAACTTTCTAACCGGCTTATATTTCCAGCCCACAAAGCGGCGGTCGTCGGATGCCTCCTCTCGCCCTGAAAACTCTACCAAGCCTTCCGTGATGAGCTCCCACACCTTCTTGGAGAATGAGAAGTAAACCGGGTGATGGTAGTAGTATACCCGCCGGCGGTCCCTAGCCATCTGGTCAAGGGCATCCTTGTAAGCCTGGTGCATGCCGGAGATATAGTCCTCCCCTACCCGGGCGAGGTGGTCGAGGATGAACTGTTTTGTTGCTATCGGGTGGTGGTTTCCACCACGCCCTCTTGCGAGAGGTAGATTAGTCGCCATTTAACACCTCGAAGGATTTATTCCTAGCGTCCTTCCTGAGATTCTCTTGCTCCTCGGGCGTCATCTGGACATCTTCAGCATTGAGCCTTTTGTAAAGTTCCCTAGCTATTGAGTCTGGAGACTTTATCACTTGCCCATTCCGATACGTAGGTGTTAGAACTGGGCAGGACTCATGCCCCAGTTTTGATCCCGATAGGCAATAATCGAGCAGCCATCTTTTCCCAAGCAGGCGGCCATTGGCATAGCATACATACCTAGGAACTTTCCCCGGAGTTACATCTATTAGGGGGCATGCCTTTTCTACCATTTTTCCTCCTTTAGCAAATCATCGTAAAACTCCTGCAATTCTGCACCCTTGACCTTTCTATAGCGCAGGGTAGTGTTGATACTAGCGTGGCCGAGCAGCTCCTGGAGGAGCCGGGCATCGTCGAGGTTAGGCCTCTTCTTGATGGCGTTAATAGCAAAGGCATCCCGGAACTTATGGGGGGAGACATGATGCTTCTGCTCGTTTTCTGGATTCTCAAGCTCCGTAAAGCCGGCACGGTTGGCACAGTCCACCACGACACCCCAGGCCCACTGCCTTGTCCTGCCGAATAGCAGCTTCTTACCGTTAACCTCGGACACTCCACCACTCTTTATGTAGAGGCGGACCATCTCGAGCGTATCTTTGTCCACCGGTATCTTTCGCAGATGGCGTATCTCCTTCCCTTTGGCAACGGCTTTCTCAACCCTGATGCCGCACTTGGGGCAAAAGACGCTACTCTTAGCCAAGCCGGCACCGCAGTCGGGGCAGTTCAGCTTGATACGCACTTTCTCATGCTCAATCTTTACCTGCCGCCGGGGGAAGTCGATATGTCTAACCTCGAGCCCCAGGACCTCACCAACGCGGCACCCCAGCCGGCGGAGCAGTCGGATGAGCAGCTTGTCGCGCAGGCAGAGAGCAGCGTCCTCTATTAGAGAAGTCTCTCCTGGCTCAAGATATTCTTTAACTGGCAAGACTAATTCCTCCTCTGGGGATTTGGCGGGAATTTCGGGCTATTAAACATACCTCGTTGCTGTGGCTGCGGGGCTATCCCCAACATCTTCTGCAGGTCACCGGTCGGCATGTCCTGCCTCCCGACGCCAACGCAGTAAAATGCTCCACAGTCGGGATTGGCACAAACATCAAACTCGAAAGTTAGCACCGGCACGATACTTAATCCCCGCATAATGGTCTGTATCTCAGCTATGGGTGTGAGGGCCCGCAATGCTATCATGCGGGTTCCCTCTGGTACCTTACCCTTGGCCACCTCCTCATCTTTCATTATCCCGGTGACCGTCTTGGTCCAACCACACACCGGGCATTTGTCATGCACGATGGGAAACTCCAACTCCTGTTTTTGGTTTTCCTGATTGTCGGTAGTCATATTAACCTCCTTTTAGCTTTGCCTTGATACCTTCACGGTTATGGTTCCTTCGACTGCCTCTATAACCCGCACACTTTTCCGCAACTTTCGTTCAACTGTCCAGCCCTGAGGGGGAAGATAGCACCGGGTGTCGTATCTATCTGCGATGTGCCCAGGGGGGATCTGCCAGGCGACTCTCTCACTAGCCAAGTAAACCTTCATCGCTTACTCTTCCTTTATGTGGTCTCCGAAATGGAGAATCATCCACCCGGGGTTCATTGGTACGCGGCCTACCATCCCCAGATGAAAGTATAAGGCTCCCCCGGTCTCTGTGTTGGTGAGTTTAACTAACCAGTTGAGTGGGTTTTTGTGGAGGTGGACTAGGGAGCGAAAGCGGGGATCCTTGTTGTTGATAAGCCGAATGTCAAACATCTTCTTCCCATCCCGAGCCAGCTCCCAGAAATAGGGGTAGGCTTTGAACTCGATTACCCTGTACTTTATCCTCACGGCTGCCCCCCTCGCTATTCCTCTGCTCCAATTTCACCTAACTTCTTTTTCCACTCGGAATCTAACGCAGCACGCTTTTCCCAATACTCTTTATCAATTGGCTTTCGCTGCTCTGCTATCTCCTGACTATGTTGAGCTATTTCCTTCTCGTATTCCTCCTTGAGCTGTTCAGCCTTTGCTTTGTATTCCTCCTCTATCTGCTGCCTTGTTTTTTCCATTAGCTCCTCCTTTACTTTAGTAGGGAATGTAAACTATCAAATCTGAAAGGTAAACTATGTAAGTGATAACTAGATTGTAGCATTTGGCGGAAAGGTTGTCAACCCCTGACAGGGTAATTTAGGGCAAAAAGAGAGGGGGAGCGAAAACTCCCCCTCCTAGGCTTCGATGGTGAGACTGGCTAGCTGCTATGTGGTTGCTTCGGGGACTTCTTCGACTTCGTCCCCAGGGCATTGGATTAAGAGAATGTCGTTGTCAAAGCCTATCTTACAAGACTGCCCACCCTGATAAGCCGATGGGACTTTATTTATTCCCAGTTTCTTAATATAGGCGAACCCCTCCTCGGTCTCCAGGTCGAGAAGCTCCACGTCTTCCCTATTAAACTTGCCCTCCTTGATGAGCTGTTTGACTCTCTGGCAGGGTCCACAATTTGTGCTAACGAATACCTTTACTGGTTCAGATATAACAGTTAAGGGACGAGGGGTTTCATCCTCTCGTCCCTTAATCTCCTCGAAGTATTTAGGCAGGCAATTTCGCATTTTGTCTACGAGTTCGGCTCTGGTCATCCCCTTCTTAATCCCGCAGAACTCAGCCGCTTCTTTTATTCGACTCTGCTGACTAGTAGTCTTATAGTTCTTTGGGCGAAGACCGATTACAAATCCTGGTTTACCACCTGCCATTATTTAACCACTCCTACTAGAATTTGCCGGGGATGCAGGTCCTCATAGCAGTTACCAGTGCCGATCGGCTTATACCAGTATGGATACCACAAGCCCTAGCCGCATCCCTGACCCGCTTTTGCGGTGCAGTTATCGGATAATCCTTGGGTAATCGGGAAAGAACAAAGCCAGCGTGCTGCTTGGTGGTTACACTCTCAAGCCGATGAGGTCCTGGTCGGCCCTTAATGTAATAGCCCGGTAGAGATTTGAATACAGCCACTTTAATCTCCTTCTTCTAACACAGGACTCTAAAGTTGTTTTTTAGAGCCTATCATGGTCGCCTTCTGCCTGACTACTGGGCTGACTGACCTCTTCGACCTCTTCCTCAATTATATCAGGTGGTGGGATAATGTCAAGAGTGCACCAAATCTTGCAGTTTCGGCATTTAATCTTCAAAGCGCCGATTACTATAGCTTGGTAAGCTAGAAAGCGACCGCACTTGGGGCAACGGACTTCCTCCATCTGGAGGCCATTGTCCTCAGCCTCTAGTCTGGGCACTTTACCGTTTTCGACTGCTACTCCCTGCAAGACCATGTTTCTCTCTAATCCTCTAGTTCTCCTGCAAATGGGAGAGGCGAGGGCTCTTCTTTGGCAACAGGGGCAGCCTTGTCAGGGTTGAAATACTGAACGGAGCAGTCAAACTCCTCAAGTCGCTGTCTCAATTCCTCCGGAGCTGCTACCTTTATCTCGTCGAGGTCTTTACATATTGCAACAGCCTGCTCGATATCATCCTCAGTCAGGACATCAACTTCGGTTTCGAGCTTTGCAGCGGTCTCTTCGTCTCCTCGCTCCTTCAGTTCCTGGTAGTACCACTGAACGACAGGCCCGAGGATGCATGGCCGACAGGTATCCGGGTCTTCTTCCTTAACCCACTCAGCCATGGGCTGTAGATTTTTACAGGCACATTTTATCTCTGGGCTCTCTAATGGTTGTGTCTCGACTATTTCTTCCTGCATTGTTACCTCCGTTTCATACGCTCTATTATGTAATTTAGTTTCTACTACATCGAGGGTCATTCGTATTCTTGATGGAGTCCGACTAGCAACCGCATCAATCAGGTCTTTTATCGCTTGGCTCATCTCAGTAGGTGCTGGTATTTTGATTATAAGTTTTCTAGTTTCCTCAAGAGCAGAGAGTTCTTTGCTTGATAATCTTGCTCCCCAATCTGTAGAACCTAATTCTCTACGAATGGCATTAAGTTTCTCGGTAATGTAGCCCATGTCACTAGGAGACTTTGCCGATTCCCTTAGAATATCTCCAGCATTTTCAATTTTCCTAGCGATAAATGCCCCAGCATTAGTTTCCTTTGGTGCCAAGCGAAGAGGGTTATTTTCAAGGTTAGCATCCCAAAAGTCTCTTACCTCTTTCGGTATCCTTGGCTCCCAATCTATCTTTATAACCTCTGGGGTAATAGGCACAGGCGCTTGATTTCCCAATACTGTATCCGCAGCTCGGGTTGCAATGGCTTTGATTTCTTCAACCGTCATGGACACTTTAACTCCGTGCCAAGTCAGGATAGTCCTTCAGCACTTCAGCGGGAACTGGTTTGCCTTGACCAATTGCCTGTCTGACTACACCTTTATGACCTTCAGCAACTTTTGCTAATTCAGCCTCTAGTGCTGTACCAGTAAGTCTCGGCATATTTGCCACTCGCCATTCTCTCGCTTGTCTAACATACTCCTCCCTAGTCATCTGCCAGTGCTCTTTAACTTTAGGCACAGCTTCAGGCATACCAGCTTCAGCTTTGGGGAGTATCTTACCCTTTTCGGGTATTCCAGTTTTGTAATTCCAAATATCTAGTGCTTCTTGGGGGCTATCTATATTAGTGGCACCACTAATTCCCGACTCTTTGGTTGGTATCAGTCTCCATCTAACAGGTTGTTCTACACCTTTCCTAGCAACCCCCATATCCCAAGCCTTTTCACCAACAACATACGCAACCTTTTTATCACCAATGCGAATTTCATATTCAGTTTCATTTATCTTAGCTATTTTAGCAGCTTCAGGCACAGCTTCAGCTTTGGGGATTGCTACCTCTGGGGTACCAGGATTGTCTTGTTTGCCCACTTCCTTGGCACTGCCATTACGAGAAATTGTGACTGAGCTAATGTCGATATCCGTCCCTTCAAGCCTACTGCGGAGTTCTTCATAGTGGTTGTCTTCCTCTTGAGCAATATGCCTATAGAGAGCGGAAACTGGTCCGGCTCCAGCTCCCTTGGCATGCTCAGACCTCTTGCGGTACCAATCGGCAGCGGTTCTTTCCTCTATCATACTGTCCTGGAGTCCCTGCTCAACAGTTTCAGGGTCTTCATATTCTAGGGCATAGCGATGCAGCCCCTCGAGAACTGTTTGGGCGGTTGCCCTAGCTATATCCTCTATTTCTTCTCTTGATAGTGGCATAGGTTACTCATCCTCGAGGTCACCTGCAATCTGGAAAGCTGGAGACTCTTCTCTGGCAACAGGGGTAACCGGTGTTGTGGTCTGTCGAAATATAAAATTGCCAAGAAGACTACCGGCAAAGCCGAACATGAATGTTAAGAAAATCTTTTGGCTCTCGGTTAAGGGTTCGTTTATCATTTCGCACTCCCTTCCCTTGAGAGGAGTATTAGAGAGTTCCTTTACTTTGCCAGAATTCCCATATCCTCGGCATACTCCAGGACGCTTTCTTCCAACTCTCTTGATGGCACTTGGTCTAACTGACGATGTATAATACCCCCCTTGAAAAAGCCGTCTTCAAACATCTGCCGGGCATCATCATCCCACCAGTCGGCTACATATTCACCGGCTAGCTCCGAGGTGTCTTTCACCTGGATACCAATATGGAGACGGTCTCTTTCCTCCCAGCACTCTACCCTCGCTTCGTCGCGAGTTGGCCATCTGGGTTCAGTGCTTACCTCACTCCCACACTCACAATCAGCAATGTCTACAATCAGGTGTTCAGTTATTTCTTCGGGCAAAGTCTGTAGCAAAGCACGAATATCTATTACTTCATATGGGTCATCAAGCCCTCTAGTAATGGCTTCTTTTACTTTATTCTTGACTTCGGGATTAATCATAGCAACACTTTTTTTGTCTAGCTCAGTAGATAATTCAGCAGTTAAGTCTTTCGCTACTGGAAGAGCCTTAGCTGTAGGAAGCTTCTCGAGCAAGCTCAGATAGTTTACAGTCCTTCGGATATGATCTGCTAAGACAACATATTCAACAGATTTTCGAGCGCACACATACTTTAGCTTCCCCTTCTCATGCCCAATACTTCTTGCTTCCTCTTCACTTAGTGGCATTTTAAGCCTCCTTCCATTGTCGTTCTACTTCCTTAGCAGCTTCTTCGGCTGCCATTGCCTTTGCCTGGTCAAGCGTTATGCTAGCAGCGGGATCTTTACTGGTAGCGGTGCTTTCGCCAGTGGCCACCGAGCCCATAACCCGTTTGCGGAAGCCCTTGAACTCATTAGCCATATGTGGATACTCAGTGGCATAGTTGCCGCTATAGATAGCCTCAACCGAGACTTTAGGGCTGTTTGCGCCTATCCAGGTGATGATTTCCTGGTAAACGGGGTTGTCGGGGTCCTGGGAGATAAGCTCCTCGGATGCCGCTTCCAGTTCAAGGGTATGTTTGTTCGAGAGGCAATCGCAGGGCTTTCCGGCTATCTTAAGACCAGCAGCCAGGTCAAGCTCAGCTCGGTAGAGTTCTCTACCGAGCCGCCGCTTCAACTCCCTGGTTGTTTCGGCTGACGTGGGTAGTGCTATTGCAGAAGGCTGGGGAGTAGAGTCTACCTGAGTAGAGACTACAGAAGTAGAAGGTTCGGCTGGCTCTTCTTCAGGTTCCGCTCCCGACTTTGGGGGGCGGCTAACCACTAGCTTCAGGAAAGCGCCGACGACTCTCCCCCCCTCTTCGATTAGTTTTGCCTTCATCGGGTCCATGTTTCAAATATAGACCAGAAAAAGGGCAAAGTCAATACCTTGACAAGCCTTCCTCTTGGGATTAGAATATTGTCAGCGTTGTCACTCTTGTCAAGAATAGGCCTTGTAGAGTGTGAAACCCCTTGTCACTCAGGATTTAGGAGGAGAGCATGCCGGTAAAAATCTTTCAGCCTTCCAAGCATAAAGACGAGATAAAGCAACTCTTGAGAGACGGGATAACCGTGGAAGAATGTGCCACCCGTTTCCCCCTCTCGGAGCGGACTATCTATCGCTACCTCAAAGAAGTCCAGAGCGAGAGCTCAGGCAATGTTACCGAAGACAAGCCAGCATCCGCTCAGAAGGTAGTAACCAAGCCGGTGGACCTCGCAGTTATGACTACGAAGCAGCCGGGGCCGATTATCTTTCGTATGGGCGGCAATGAAATCGATATGAACCCAGGGGATCTGTATGATGCCTGGAGGTATTGCGAAGATATCAAGCGCATTGAACCATCAATAGACGATGATTTTACTGTAATGTTAAAGGTGGCCGCAAAGCATCTCTGGGAATTATTCTCTCGCAGAGAAGCTAGCCGAGCAGGTGTAAATCTAGAATTGGTGAAGGAGTAATTAGATGGCAGATTCCAAGTTAGAGGAGATACTGAAGAAAGAAACCCACGGTGTCGACAGAACTCCAGATGGTCAACCCGACCTGAGATCAGCTCTCGAGCGGGAGCTGGAAGGAGAAGACTCGGAGCTAGCCAAGGAATTGCAACGCACCCGGGCTGAGGAAATCATTGCCCGCCGGCGGATTGCAATAGAAAGAATGCGAGCTGGGCAAGCGGCCCCCGACACAAGCGGGAGCAGGGCACAGGAGCGTGGCAAGGAGTGGCTGACTGACGTCGCCCAGGGGCTACTCGAGAGAGGACTAGACCCGAATGTTGTTGGGCGGACAATCGATTACCTGCTCGGGAATGCTCAATCCCCCATGATCGGGTTACCCGGGACCGCTGCTCCAGCACAAGGTATGACTTTTACCGATATGAAGGAGATTTTCAAGATGGGGCAGGAAGGCAATCGGAGTGACCCTGCCATCACCGCCATCCTGGAAAAACTAACTCAAAAGGTTACGGACATTGAGAATAAATACCTTTCCCGTGAACCTTCCACCAAGACTAATTACGTACTCGTGAAGGCGGACGGCAGCATCCAGGAAGTTGAGTCAGGAAAGCCCATTATTCTTGAGCCAAAACCCGTCACGGGTGAACCTCTCGATGTGGTGAGAGAAAGGAACCGCCATGCCGAGAAGATGGAGGAAATCGGTACTGAGCGCACATTTAAACAGACGCTAGGTCAGGCTGTCGAAGAAATACCGGTGAATCTGGGTAAGGGCTTTGCAGCGGAAAGCGCTCAGCGAAAGGGAAAACCAGCAACTTCCCCTCCTGCTGAAAAGGGGAGCCTCAATAGTTTTCAATGCAAAAAGTGCGGAGCGACTATCTTCGTTCCGCCAGACATTCCCCCGCAGATAACTTGCGCTAAGTGTGGCACGGTTTACCAATCAGAAGAGACGCCAGAACCACCAGCGCCGTCACCATCTCCCAGCGCACCACCTTCGGAGGAGTAGCGTGATATGGCCTTAAAAAAACTAGGAGAGGACATCGCCAGAGCTGGCGGCATCTTGCGTGGCGGCTGGGGTGAGAAAGTCGCCATTGGAATCCTTTTCGGCTATCTTGACCCGATCACGCCCCAACAGGTTTACGAGTATATATCTTCACAGAAAGACCTACTTGCTAATCTCTCGGAGGAAGAGTGGGCGCATTACAAGAAATTGGCAGAGGGCATGCCTCTCTCCAACATTGATACTACCCGGGTACTGCTAGAGCTAAAAAAGAGGCGTCTCGACCTCTTGTCAATCATTTTGAACACACCTAATGGAGAAAAGTGGTGCAGCGACCAGATAGATAGGCTCAGAGAAAAACTAGGGGTATTGACAGAATAAGAATTTGGTCTATACTAGGGTAAGGGAGGTGAGGGATGGACTTTCAAGAGGTAGACCAAATCTTAGCTCGCCACGGGCTTTCTCAAGAGCCTGCTTTCGACAAGGTTAGTATTGACATCCGCCCCATACCCGATATGAATGGCTGTCCACTGGGGCTCTATTATCCCGACTCCGCTACTATCGTCATTCCACCAGACGGCTATGAGTCCGTCCTGTTGCACGAGCTCGGGCACCGCTACGGCCATTACTATTACGACAACCTTTCAGAAGTATTCGCTGAAGATTACCGGCGCCGCTACCAGAGAGGCAACGCCCTAATGTATAGCGGTGGAGATTTCACTAGGCTACAAAGGTTCGGCGAACTCTTCCAGGAAGGTGAGAAGGGTACGCTGGCAATGGCATTTTCATCCCCTCTATCCTCCTCCGACTTAAGGGCACTCCAAGATGGATATTGGCTATACTCAAATGGTGAACCTATACCGCATCTCACATATTCCGAGAACGGTCTCCCAACTCTCACCATACGCTTCCAGAAAGGTGTAGACTGGCTTGCTATCACCGGTGCTGTGATGGCTAGTGTGCTGGTCGGGAGCGTTGTGGCAGTCGGCTATGCTGTCTACAAGATTGCCGACACCATGCCGTGGTTCATACCCGTTGCCTTGTTTGGCGTCGTATCCTTCTTTGGCCTGAGAGCACTTTCTAAAAAAGCCCCGGAGATGCTGAGAGGAGGTAGATATACAGAATCCTGAAGATAGAGAGGAAGGCACATACGTCGACTATGACGCCTGTGACCAAGCAGCTTTTTGCTGCGAGTGCATCGAGTGCGGCTACATTATAGCCTCAGAAGTGCATTGCAACACTATTTTGTGCCCGAGGTGTGGTGGCCAGATGCGAAGGTGGGAGCGCCCCGGACCAGGGCAGCCTTCAAGTGTTACCTATATTCATCCACATGGAGATCACGACTGCGTGTGTCCGGTAGATGGTACTGTGGTAACAGTTGGTGAGGGAGAAAAATGCTCCGGTATTGCCTGCCCGAATTGCGGTGCAAGGATGCGAGCGGTTGATATTGGCGAGCGCAGGGATACCTGGGTAGGCAACGCATCGCCGGAAGGTGCTGGGCTATCTACTGGCCTTCTGTTTCTAGGTGGCATAGTAGGAGGCTTTATCGTCCTGGCATCATTAGCTCGTGTAGGGACTAAATAACCTGAAGAGGAGGTGAGCTATGCCGAACTTCGATGGAACTGGACCTCAAGGAAGGGGACCAATGACCGGGCGTGGCATGGGTTTCTGTGTTTTGCCAGCTTCCGAGCTTCCTCAAAGCCGACCACCACTAATATCCCCAGTGTCACCTTACACACCACCGATGTATTACGGGAGACCCCGTTGGGGTTTGGGTAGGAGAGGTGGTAGAGGTAGGGGTTTTGGTAGACGATTTTAGCTAAGAACACTAACCAAGGAGGTAGATATGCAGAATCCTGAAGATAGAAATGATGCTGTGATAGTAGCCCCCGAGGAATCATGGCAACTCTTAGCAGTGGCCCCTGTGCCTCAAGCATTTGAGCGTGCCTTCGTAACTGCCCTGCTTAACCCGAGGGCAACGATAAATAAAGTCGAGCCGCTGAGCTTTGCCGTTGGCGATAGAATTGACCTTGCCGTTTATTACACGCCAGCCAATGATGAAGACAGCCAGTGGCAGACGGTCGTGGTTGTGAAGGAAGGCTCAACTGTCCTCGTCCAAGAGAGGCAAAAACATCTAAGCCAAAGCCCGGGCAAGATAACGGCTAATTGCGACACGGACGAAACCATGCCCGACGCAGAAGTTGATCTCGTTATCGAGGTGTGGGGACACCAAGATTATTGGGAGACAAGCTGGCCCTACTAAGGAGAAGGCGCAATGTTGGAACTCGCTGCTGAAATTGGCTCAGTTAATGCCGTTGCCGCCGGTGCCTGGACAGACATTATTAGTATCACTGCTCCTTCCGAGGCTTCGCCCGGCGAAACAGTCAATGTGCAGGTAAAAGTCAAAAACCTGTTTACCACCTATATCTATATCGCAACAACTGGTAAGTACGACAATAGCATTTTTTACCTTTCCCCTGAGTCTATCTCCGTAGGCGCCGGAGCTACATATACCTTCTCTGGCTCATTTACCATGCCTGGAAAGTCGGTCCGAGTATATATTTGGAGCTGGTACTGGACAGGCACAGAGTGGTATCAGGACGACTACAGCTATAAGGACATCGACGTGATAGTGACCTGGCAGAAGCTAGCTACCAAGGCCATCACTATCACCCCCGAGGCAGTAGAGGCGTGGGAGAAGTTGGCGACCAAGGCCGTCACTATTACCCCTGAAGTAGTAGAGGCGTGGGAGAAGTTGGCGACCAAGTCTTACACCTTGACCCCTATAGTGATGGGCTGGCAGGAGCTGGCTAGCAAGGCAGTTACAATACTTCCAATAGCGCCTGGGTGGGAAAGGCTAGCGACCAAGTCTTACACGTTAGCCCCAAAGGAATTTACCATCCCCCCCGATTTCGAGAAGGTATTGGATAAAGTCTACCCTGAGGGAGAGACTTTTAATGGAGAAGCGGAGCGGGCGATTGCCGAGTTCAAGCTGACTCCCGAGCAAATACCCGGTACCAGATGGTGGGCGGAAACAGTGATGGCCGATAAGATGGCATCCGAAGTGGAAAAAGAGGGTGCCAAAATGCTGACGCTGAAGGTGTATGAGAATACCACCCCCACCCTCTGGACAGAGTATATTCTCATAGCCGAAGCCACCAAACCAGCAGTGCCGGCAAGAGCTGTCGCATCACCGATAGCCTGGGCACCTATCATCTACGCTTCCCTGGGGATAGTCGGGATTATCGCCTTCTACTTCTTCTTTCTCCGCCCTGTTATAGATTTTGTTTACAAGTCACCCGGGGCGGCAATAGGCACAGGATTGATATTTCTCGGCATCGCTGCTCTGGGCGTTCTTGGGCTTGCTGTATATAAAGGCACGAGCGTCAAAGAAGCCATAACAGGCAAGCAGGGAGGTGAGAATTTATGAAGAGGTCTTGACAAAAGAGTAAACCAGGGTATAATCTAAAGACAATTGAAAAGCGGGGAAGAATCCTGAGTTGGAAAGTTCAGGCTTCCCCGCTTTCTTTTTAGCCAGGGTTCTTCCCAAGCAAAAAAGGAGGAGAAAAAGTGGCTACTAATTGGACTCCGGTTGCAATGGATGTGGGGGTGGGTGGTGTCGCTGGTGTGGCTGACCAATTCGTGCAGAACTGGGATGCGAAGCGGAAACGTGAAGAGCCCGCATTGAGCCTATGGAAAGAGGGAGGCACCTATCTGAACTATGGCGTCCCTATCCTTGCCGTGCTCGGTATGGCTTTAGGGTTTATCAGAGAACCATGGGCATCCAGGGCTATCCTGGCTGGGTCGCAGTTAGCAGGTAGGAAGGCGACCTATGCCATGACGAAAGCAGAGCAGTCAGCCCCATATCGCCCGGTTCCTAACTATCTGCCAAAGTCGCCAGTACCCCAGACCCAGAAGCCAGGATTTGACCTGGTCGGAATCTTATAGGGGTGTAACCGTCTAGAATGACGTACATCTAAGGAGAAGAAAAGAAATGGGATACATTGTACAGACAGATGAAGTTGCCCTGGTAAAGCAGGAAAAATACCGTGCTGATGCGCAGAAAGAGGGCTTTGAGCATGCCCTTGCCCTGAGCATAGCTACTCCCGGTCCTTTTGACGCCAACAAGCCGTGGAATGGTAAATACATCAACCTGAAGGCAAGGGCGTTTGATTACGTGAACGATATCGTTCTCCCAACGTCCGGTGCCGCTCTAGCCGCTGGGCTTGCCGGGTGGCTGACCATGCCACTGGCGGTCATTGGCAACCCGTATAGCGTCTTCGCCAATAACGCGCCGGCTGCCATTAACCCACAGGTACAGAATACTCAGGTATGGGTATTCTACAAGTACTGCATACCCTATGCCATCACGTTCCCGGTGACCTACCTGATAATGACCTCCGGTCAACAGGGTCAGTTCCGGAAGGATGAGTTTGACCTCGAGCCCTGCTATTCCAAGCTGTCAACCGATGGGTTCTTCAGCTCCCCCGTTGTCTACGACAAGGCAGAGTTCTGCGGAGCTACCGTCAGGGCCAGAATCGTCTCGCCGGCAATTGCCTTCGTGCTCCAGGGTTGGGTTATCGAACCAAGACAATAAAAGAATAAAGGTCGCTCTAGCTTAGTCTAGGCAAGTATCCCTTCTTAAAAGGGGGAGAAAGGAGAAAAAGCAATGGGTCTTTCTACAGACGTTAATACTATCCTCTATGGCACAAGAAGAATAGCCAGGAGAGTCGGAGTGGTTGGGGACCTGGTGTTGTTTGCCCCAACGACTGTGCCCATCTTCACCGTTACTGGGGGCGATATCCTGGTTCACGCTCTCTATGCCAAAGTTACCACGGTGATGGATGGTGTTGCTACCACAATTACACTCAGCCACACGACCGCGATATCAGGCACTGTCGTTCCAATCGCTGGTGCCGGTGTAGTCATCAACGCTGCAACGGTGGATGCACTCATCACTATCACTGGTGCAGTGGGTGTGGCACCTACCCTGTTCGATGGCGCTGCTCGTGGTGTCGGTATACCGAATATCACCAACATCCAGATTTTGGTTCCCGGCTCTATCGGTATGATAGTGGGTGGAGCAACTAATGCCGGGCTTCTGGCCTGGACTATTATCTACTCCCGCCTGGACGAAGAATCGCTGGTCACTGTGGTGTAAAGGAGTAATAAGATGGGATTAAAAACTGAAATTCAAGCAGCATTGCAAAATGCCGGCACGGGTCTAAAGGTATACCGGGCAGCTGCCGCCGATATTGTCGCGGCGACGACAATCTTCACCATCACCGGTGGATTTGTCCTGGTGACCGGATTGGTTGGTATCGTCACGGTAATTCGCAGCGGTGGCGCAGGTGCAACTATGTCATTGACTCATACCGTCGGACCCACCGCTCTACACACTCCGAATGCAGCGGTAACTGGAAACGCAACCGTCGGCACCATTTTCACCATAACGGGAGTGCCGGGGGATGCCCTGGTGGTCAGCGTTGGCACAGGTGTTCTCAACACCGCACCACCCATACAGGGTCCTATGATGGGAGGTGCGCTACTGGGTGTCCAGCAGTTCGGTATGATTATGAGCATAGGTAATATTCAGGTGGCACACAGTGCGATTGGTGGTGCCCCTGGTTCGACCCGCTACATCCTCACCTACATCCCGCTGGATATGGGTGCCGTAGTTACTTAAACCTGACAATCGGGGAGGGTGCAACTCCCTCCCCAGCTCAATTTGGGGATGAGATAGAATGCCCCGAAGGAGGAAAAATGTTTAAAAGTGGATTAGGAGTTCAGGTAGACAGGGCAGAAGACGCAATTCAAGTCGTGGTCACGCCGGGAGATCCCTTTTTTACCATCGCCGGTGGCATGGTATTAGTTCGAGCCATTGTTGGTATCTGCACGGCAACGTTCGGGGGCAATGCTAGTAATCTGGGTTTTGTGCTTAACCCTGATGCCCCCACCGGCGCCAATACTGTCCTTTCCCTCTTGGCAACTGACATTGGCACAGCCACCGTTGTTGGAGATATTGTCTCTTTCGTCGGTGCTCCTGGCACTGGACTGCAGGGTGGCCATCTTGCCGCTCAGGTCATGGGGGTGACATCCGGCGTGGGAGTTGCCTGTGCTCCGGGCGTCATCGGCCTGGTCGCTACGGACAATACTAGCGGACCAGCAATGCGCTGGTCACTCTGGTATCTTCCCATTGATGCCGGTGCGACAGTCGTTGCTATACCTTAAGTTAATACCAACGCCGTTATAAGGCTAGTGGTTTGGGGAGGGCGGTATTACAGCCGCTCTCCCACCCGGGTAACTAAATAATTGAATAGCATCATGGCTCCCCTTAATGAGCAGAGAGCAGAAATAAAGGAGGTTGCTATGGAAATATCAGGCATTTATGATAATGGCCCGATAGCCCCGGTCGCTAAGGTTCACGAAAACTTGGGCATACTCACCGAAGGCGCATACCGCTACTACAACATCTACTACATAGAAGGTTTACCGCGTTCCCGTCCCCTCATAATCGATATGGTTGCCCTTAATAATGCTGCCAACATTGCGGCCTACACCCAGCTTACCGCACAGTTGGTACCCGCTATCCGACCCGGTGGCAGCGATAGGATGAAGGAATTTCTCCATCTGCGATGGGAGCCGATTGACGATGTTGAGGGGAATCTATATGAGCTAAACAACCAGGGAAGGTACAGCGCCCAGGGGGTCTTCGCCTCGGTAACCAGGTTTAGCCGCGACCTTGACCCGTATTTAGCCGCTACCACCTTCTTTGTCCTCGGTATTAACAAGGACGCCACGATTAGTGCCTATAATCCCAACGCAGTAGCACTACCCAGGGCAAGGTTTATCTTCCAGGGTTATCGCTATCTGGTCACACCGCTAGACGCAAAACCTGCAGTCGCTACTGAGCTGCCGGCTACAGCGGCGGTGTACTAAAAAGGAGTATGAAATGGCAGATAGAATAGGTATAAGAAAAGCTGGTAATGCTGGACTGGTAACTACGACAGGCGGCAATGATTTACTCCATACTCAGGCATTGGTGACTGTCCAGGCAGTTACCTTTCCTGCCCGGTCGTTCATTATCCGCAAGATAATGTGGTACAACAATACCGGCGCCAACGTCACCCTTGCAATCGGTACGCTAGATGGAACGCCGGCATTCGTCCAGCTCCTACCCACCATCTACTCACTAAATACCTTTGACAATGCGCTAACAGAAGCCGAGCTGCCCGGGGTCGAGTTCATAGCAGCGGCACCGACAGAGGTAGTAGGACTCAGGTTTAACGGCAATGCCTATGTCCTGGCATCGGCCGCTGGTGTCCTGATCGCAATTGAGGTGGAAGAGCTGGGGGCATAATTTTCTTGCCGGAGGTAAGTTATGGATAATAGAAACAGGCCGGCAAGACCAAGGTTCTTCATTGGCGCTGCGGCAGCTATAGTCGCTGCCGTTGAAGGCGCCCTCTTGCTGGGCCGAAAAGTTGAAGCAGCTACAGGGCCTGTAGTTCACCTCACGCAAGAGGTGATGGCCCTCTTGAGCAGCATCGCCCAGGGCGTCGGAGCCATCCTCGAAAAGCTGGAAGATATTATTGATGCCATCCAGGGCATCCCTGGTGGTGGAGGTGGTGGGGCTGCTGTTCATCCACCCAATGCCACTACCATTGATGCACAGCTTGTTAGCTGCGCCTTCGCACAGCCCAAAACCTTCCGACTGCCTTCCATCGATATCCCTGACGGCATGGAGTTACAGATTAAAGGCGCGCCCAACAATAGAGGCATAGTATATGTCGCCCGGTCTGAGACTAAAGCTGCCTCTATATTTACCTCCTGGCCCCTACTTCCCAATGAGGCTATTGGGTATAAGGTAAAGAACGCCCAGGAGATATGGATAGGAGCTCAGCTCGCTCCACCAACCGTTCCAGCACAGGAAGGCGTTTATATAACAGTCGAGCAGGACTGAAAGGAGTTAAGTTATGGCTTCAGTAAGCTCGATGCCGCCGATGTTGCGGCTCCAGAGGTCATTGCAGTCGGGTATATACATAATGACCGCTGCCTGGCAGGTCGTCTACACTGAATCATGCGTGGTCTCCTTTCTGTTCGCTGGCGCCGAGATTGACCTTTCGGTGATGGCCGGCGTTGATGCCATAGATATTCGTGTAAGAAAGACATTGACAGTTGGAGGCGCATGGATTGTCCATGAGCAGGCTCCAACCTATGTCGGTCCGCAGCCGGTCAATCATCCCACCGTTCATATCGGCACTATCGCCAATACCTTTGGGATTGAGATAGCTATGAGGCAGACTGCCGGTGTTTTGAGGTTGATAACCTGTGAGTTCAATGACGCTAAAAGGATAGGATTAGCTTAAACAGGAGCAGAAGGAGCAAATGACACAAGCTTTATTTGGTGGCTATGGATTTGCAAATCCCAGCACCGTCAATGCTTCCTATAATGCAGTATCAAGTGGCGGAGGGTGGACGGCAGGTGCTCTTGAGTATACCAGAACACAGTTGGTAGCCACACCGGGGACGATAAGCAGGCTCCTTGTAAAGCTCAGCTCGGCCCCAGGGCTAGGAAAATCCTATACTATTACCGTAAGGAAGAATGGTGTTGATACTGGACTCACATGTATCATTTCTGGTGCTGAAACTATTGGGAGTGATATTGTAAATACTATCCCTGTAGTTGCTGGCGATAGGCTTTCCCTGAAGCAAACTCCAAACGGTGGCCCAGCGGCAACGCACATTTATTGGTCTACAGTTTTTGAGCCAACTATGTTAGGTGAAAGTCTTCTACTAGGCGTAGGGGCTGGTGATAAGTTAGTAGACAATTATATACGTGCAAGTGGTGCTTATGGTATTTCTACAATAACAGAAACTTCCACATGGCAGGTCTTGCCTGTTGCTGGAACTATAAAAAGTTTGTTTATTAGACTTTCTCAAAGTCCTGGTGTGCTCCCAGATGGGTATAGGTTTACACTAAGGGTCAATGGTGTTTCTACGTCTCTTACCTGCACTATTACAGCCCCAGCTACTACGGGGAGCAATACCATTGATGCTATCGTGGTCTCTGCCGGAGATTGCATTGACATATTTGTAGAACCACTGAACTTACCAGCAAATAATGTTACTGTCCAAATGGGGTTAGCATTCGTTCCAGACGGCGCCCATGTAGTAGGTTTAGTCCTGGGAAGTGAGCGTTTCGGTTTAAGTGCAATAGATACGGAATACAATGCATTGCTGACTCCTAACTACAACTGGTCATGGGGTGTGACCGAAGCTGGCTTTGAAATATTGGGGCAAACTTGTAAGCTAAGTGGATTATATATTCTACTTGAAAATGCACCGGGTATAGGAAAGTCATTTACCTTTACATTACGGGTTAATGGAGTTTCGGTTCCTCTCAGTGTAACTATATCAAATATGAACACTACAGGAAGTGATTTTGGGCATCAAGTTAGTATATCCGATAATGATTTTGTTACTATAATGTGCGTGCCATCGGGAAATCCAGCAGTTGGACGGGATTACTGGGGGTGTGTTATTTCTGAACTAATAGCGCCCTCGGTAACCACTCTCCAAGCCACGGAGGTGACCTGATGTCTCAGGCCACACTTAACGGCATACTCACCGACGATGGCGGGGAAGCCTGTAGCTGTTATTTTGAGTACGGCGACACGCTAGCAATGGTAGATACGACAACGCCTACCATTGGCTTGAGAACTGGCGATACCTTCTCAGCAACTCTCCTGGGCTTGGTACCGGGCACAACCTATTATTACCGAGCGGCTGCCACCAACAGCATGGGGACGAGATTTGGCACCGTTCTCACCTTTACTACCTTGCATGTCACACCACCGGTTGAAATACCGAGTCCGTATGGAGTGATGATCGGCGACGAGATTATTTGCCTGATGGAGGCTGGGTAATGATTGACTTACTCAATGAGTTAAGACGAATAAAGAATAAATCGGCTGCCGAGACCTTTGACCCGGCGGAAGACAGCCTAGAAGCGATATCCTCTGCCTACATCTCATTCTGGGGAACTACCGATGCTAACGGCAGTGCTTTGGGCACAACCATTGTTTGTGGCGCATTAGCTGCTGAACCCAGCTTTACAGGTTTGGCAGTAAAAATAGTTGATGGCGACGCTGCAGGGCTGGTAAAGACTATTTCTGGTCACCCTGCCGGCACAAACACCCTGACCGTTGCTTCCCCCTTTACTGATAATACCGGTGCCGTTGTTCAAATCGTTACCGGCACCAGGTTTGTAATTCTCTCAGCCAGCGGGGGGGGGTCTCTAGCTCCTATCCTGGCTCCCAGCATCGGTTTATGGATGTTCGGAGAATGCGACCCCGCTATGGCTGCCAGCACAACTGTTCTACTGCTTACTAACTTAGCTGGTTTCCCTGACGATATTTTCAATGATGAGTTCTATGTCCAGGTTATCCATAATATCAATGCCATTGGCGCGGCTCCGGAGGGCGAGATAAGGCAGGTAACCGATTATGTCGGGGCTACCGGCACTTTCACCTGCAATGCTTTCACCGCTAATGTTGAGGCTGGCGACCTGGTGTGCGTTATCCATGAGAGCTTGATAACCCCGGGCTTGGAAGTTCTCAGCACTATCGTCAACGCCATCTTTGACTTAGTAAATGCAGGGCTGGTGACCACTGAGACAGGTGGGACGATACTTACTACTGGTCCAGGCACTGAAGATGACATCTATATCAATAATGCCCCAGCAGGTGTTTATAAACCCTTGAAGGTAATGATTGACTTTTCTGTTTTTGTTCGGGGTGCCGAGAATCATGGTAGCCAAGCCACTGAGACAATAGTTCTCAGAACTTACTATCGCATATATCCTGGCGGTAACCTTATCAAAAAGGATGAAGTGACCCTTGCTGGTGCTCGGGACCCAGCACTGATAAATGTGGAGCTTGAACCTAACCGATATGGTTGCTCGGTTACAATGGAAAGAATCGCTGGAAATGCTAGATATTATGACTGGAGTTGTGTTTATGATGCTTAAGTGGGGTGTGCTTAGATGCCAGTAGCAATAGCGTTCGATAAAAAATCCGTAAACCACCAGCTCCTCCTGGGGCTCACCTTTGACGAGATGACGGGTGTTATTACTCATGATAGGGCAAAGCCCTATCACCCGATGACGCTCTCGGGAACACCTGCTACCTGGAACTCCTTGCCCAGTGGGTTACCTTTTCTTCGTTTTGATGGCGCTAACGATTACCTCCAATGCTCTGCCGCTCTTACAGGCGACCTTGATATTACTGGAGATTTTACTCTACTAGCCTGGGTAAAACCAAACTTTGTCGGTATGGGCGCTATGGTAATAATGTGCCGTAACGGGACTGATGTCTGCGGCTGGTGTATGTGGCTCTACGACAACCCCACACTGGGTCCGCTACTCTCTTTGCGAACAAACCAGGGAGGAAGTCACTCAGAATGCTGGGGTGCGGGCTTCACTGCTGGTGAATGGCAACTGGTAGGATATACCAGAAACCAAGCTAATGTTTCAGCCATCTGTTTCAGAAACGGGGAACCGCTTATTACTAACATAGGTGCTGGGGGAATGCTGAATCCTGTTGCCTGTGCTGGTGCTCCTGCGAAGAAGCTGCTTATCGGTGTCCAGGATGGGGAAGGTTCAAACTTTTTCAAGGGTGATATAGCTGGCGGTGAATGCGGTCCCCGTGCCTGGGATAGAGAGTTATCAATACCTGAGATGAAATATGTATTCTTAACAGAGGAGCACTGGTTCTCATGAGTCAGTCATTTGATTCTTACCGAATAAATCATCAGCTCCTTGTGGGGCTGACCCTTGAGGAGATGACCGGGGCTCTTGCCTGGGATAGAGCCAAGCCTCATCACCCCTTTACCTTGCAAGACCCTGGAGCAGGAGCTATTACCTGGGCAAGCCTTACTAGTGGTTTACCCGTTTTGTTGCTTGCCCCAGGGGTTGGAGCAGCAAACTATGTCTGGGTAGAATGTGCATCCGCTCCTGCCGCTGATTTAGATTTCGCTTTAGTCACCGATGATTTCACATTGGTCGCTTGGGTTAGACCTACTGACCTAACGGCGGTAAACTGTGTTATGTGCTACGGTGCTCAGGCTGTGCTAGGCGGAGGTGGCTACCAGATGGTCATTGGTGTGGATGGCAAGTTGACCTTCGCCACTTGCCAGGGAGTAACTACTCAATCATCTCAAAGCCGTCCCAATATAACGATAAATAACTGGTGGCTGGTTGGAGCTACCCGTGCTGGTGCTGTTGGATTAACCTACATAAATGGTATTGACCAAACCGCTGTTCCAGGCACTCATATAACGCCAACAACTCAAACCGAGCCATTCCATATCGGTGTTCGCCAGACTGGTAGTGGTCCGATAACCTACGATGCCCCGTTTATCGGTAATATAGCTTATCCCCGTGTCTGGCATAGGAAGTTGGAGCCCTGGGAGATGCTGGAGATATTCACCTGTGAACGACATTTCTTTGGAGTTTGACTATGAGCATAGATGAATTAGGTCGCATAAAGAGAATAGAAACCCTGGCTAGCGTAGGATTGCCATATCTAGCCGAGACCTGGCAGGCTGCCGCCATAGATGCCACAGTTTGGACTCAGGTTCTTACCGCTGGGGGCACCATAACCGACCCGCCAGACTTAACCGAGGAGCCTTATCAGAAGGTTGTCCTGGCTGGTGCTGCCACTGGTGATGCTGCCAGGCTTAATACAATTCACGAATGGCAGTTAGCCCCTGACATCTGGGGAGCCAACACCTTTAATAAACTCCTGATAATGGAGTGGGAAGCCAAGTTTGCCGTTGTAGCCGATATTGATAACGCCACCTTCTTCATGGGGCTGAGTGCAATACCTCTAGCGACAAGAGCCTCACCTAATATTGCTGGCTTCATATTAACCGCAGGTGACTTGAACTCTATTACTGATGATGCTACGGGAGAGACTGCCAAGGCGGTTGGTACTCCTGTGCTGACCACCTGGCATAAGTATGGGATAGTTGCCTATAATAAAATTATTGAGTTCTATGTGGATGGGGCGATGGCAGCTAGGCACACGACAACTGACGCTGAGGACTTGCCTGACATGAACTGCTACGGGCAGTTCTATATTGCTCAGAATGGTGGTGGGGGTGGTAGTGGCGAACTACATGTTGCCACAGTAAGTATAAGACCAGGAGTGATATTATAATGCCAAAAGGAGCAATGGGAGAGGAAATAAGGACATGGCTACCTGCCGACTATAGAAGAATACTGGAAGCAATATGGCAGGTTCCATCAATCATAGGTGTTGAGTGGGACCAGTCTATAGATGAGTGGCGCCACATAGATGAGTATGGTAATACCATCACACCTAAGGCTTCGGATTTCGATAGGCACCCTATCTGGGGAGGCATGCGGCGTTGCACCCTAGCTGCTGCCGGCACAGTCAACCATTATGGTGCCAACCCCCGCGGCGATGGGCTTACACTGAATGGTACTGATGGCAGGGTTATGGTGGAGATACCGAAATTCTACGTCAAGGCAGAACGGCCTTCAGCTAATGTCTATCGTTGGTGGATTTCGCCTGAGGCTCGGCCTGGATATGTAGTTCATCCGGCCTTTGTGCAGAGGGGAGGGATAGAGAGAGACCATATCTACGTCGGGGCTTACACTGCCGACTTTGAGTACGACGGTGCGAATGCGGCTTACAATGCTGCCAACGAGAAGCTCCATTCTAGGACAGGCAAGCAGTCTTATACAGGTAGCAACGATTGTATCTGGAGCATACCCATTGACGACCTGGCCAATGAGCCGAATATCGGTGATGAGGTATCCACGCCCACTGAGGGCGGGTTCTTTATCGTTGACTATCTCAAGACAGCGGGGGCTTGGGGTGGAGGCGGCGCCGGTGATACGGCTACTATCTGGCTGAGAAAACCTGGAGACGCAACATGTGGGATGGCCGGGGCTGAGGTTCTGACCAATGATACCCAGGTCAATGCCATTGGTAACACAACGGCTGGGCCTACGGGTAGAGTGGTAACTATCACTCATGTCAGGACTCTGTCTGGGCAGATCGGAGCTGGCTGGGGCATGTTGAGCATCTGGCCGCTAAGTGCCGTGCAGCTACTCTTCTATACGGAGTATGCCGGTGCCGACAGTCAGACGCTGGTGGGCAAAGGTATCGTCTATAAGGCTGGTGGCACAGGGTTCAATGGCGAGATCAGCGGGTTTGATGCTCTTGATACCAATATCGGGGTCAACGGCACTGGAGCCGGCACTGGCATTGACGGACTGACCCCAATTGCCTATCGAGGTATCGAGAACCTCTGGGGCAACCTCTGGCAGTTCATCGACGGCTATGAGGCGGTAGATGGAGATGTAGGAGCCACCGATGTTAAATATCGTCTAATCAACCGAGACGGCTCAGGAACATATATTATTTCTATTGATACTGAAAAATGTAATGGTTGTAGGGATTGCGCCGAGGCTTGTCCTT
>Ga0209121_10000757_pt1 | contig 34374 bp, 37 predicted proteins | sample Cruoilmetagenom3_FD_187292 | JGI IMG/M metagenome (GOLD analysis project Ga0209121, IMG submission 187292) | Oil polluted marine microbial communities from Coal Oil Point, Santa Barbara, California, USA - Sample 3 (SPAdes) (version 2) | ecosystem: Environmental > Aquatic > Marine > Oil seeps ... | reverse complement strand
GAGCCGATCCGGCCCGACGGCGGTGCCGTGGTCGACACGGACATCGATCGGCAGCAGGCAATCGGGCTTGCCAACGACAACGGGCCTCAGACCGAAAAATCGGTCTGTAAAAACGCGCAGGTTGAACACGACCCGCGGCACGGTGGAGGAGATTACCACGCCGGTGATCTCGGGCGCTGGGAAGCCGTGATGGCGGGTGAGCGTGTCCCACCAGACGAAATACTGGTCGGCGGTGCGCTGGTATTCGGTCGAGGTCCGCAGCGAGAAGAGGAACTTCTCGCCGTCCCAGACGGAAAAGACGGTGTTGGTGTTGCCGGTGTCGATGGCGAGCAGCATGCGCCTGCCTCCTCAGAAAAAAACGTCACCCGCCGCGATGCGGCGCAGACCGTCGGACGTAGATAGTACGAGATACCCGGCGGCGTCCACCTCACGGAAGACGCCGGTCACCTCCTCGGCGGGGAGACGCGCGGTGATGGTCTCGCCGAGCTTTGCGGCGCGCGCCATCCAGGCGGTTCGCAGCGGCGCGAAACCAAAGGCGGTGAGTTGCGCCTCCCAGCCCGCGTAGGCCGGCGCCAGCTCTGCCAGGAAGTCCTCCGGTGAGACGCGAGCGCCCGTCGCCCCGGCCAGTGACACCGGGCGCAGCGCGCCCTCCTCCACCGCGCCGGCCCCGGGCGCATCGGCGAGGTTCACCCCGATCCCGATGGCGAGCCCCGCCATGCCACCCCGAGCCATCAAGCTCTCGAGCAGGATACCGGCGAGCTTGCCGCCGTTCAGGAGCACGTCGTTGGGCCATTTGAGCGCGAAGGCCTCGGGTCGGCCGGTCACAGCGGCACAGGCATCAAAAAGCGCCAGGGCGGCGGCGAAGCTTCTCAACGCCGCCGTCTCGGGCGCGACGGCGGGCAGGACCAGGGTGGCGGCGAAATTGCCTTCCGGGTTTTCCCAAGGACGCCCCCGCCTGCCCCGCGCGCAGGTCTGCCTTGTGGCGGTGATCCAGGTCGGACCGCTGAGCTCGGGAAACCGGCGGGCCGCCTCGTCGAGCGTGGAGGCGATCTCGCCGAGCGGCAGGTGGCCATATCCGGGGGGCCAGCTCATCGGCGCGCACCCTGCGAAGCCGCTTCGAAGCGGCTTGAGGATGCGGTTTCAAAACCGCATGGGACGCGAATTCGAATTCGCGTGGTCAAGGCGTTTCGAAACGCCTTTTTCCCCGCCCCGCCGCGGCGTTCAGTTGACAAGCGCCGCTGCTGCCGCCGCTGCCGCACCCTCGACGCCGAACAGGTTGAAAAGGCCAAGCAGCATTGCCGCCGCGCAGGCCACGAGCACCACCCAAGCGGCCGGGCTCATCGGCGTCTCGAGCACTTCCTCGGTCTCGCCGAAGTACATGAAGTAGACGATCCTGAGATAGTAGAAAGCGCCGATTACCGAGGCGATCACGCCCGCTACCGCGAGCCAGGTGAGGTCCGCCTGCACCGCGGCGTTCAGCACAGCGAACTTGGCGAAGAAGCCGAGCATCGGCGGCACGCCCGCAAGCGAGAACAGGAGCACGAGCATCGCCAACGCCTTGACCGGCTCGGCCTTGCCGTACTGGTTCAGTGCCGCGATGTCGGTGACCGGTTTGCCGTCGCGTTCCATCGACATGATGAAGGCAAAGGTGCCGACGTTCATCGCCAGGTAAATCGCCATGTAGATCAGCATCGCCTGCACGCCGAGCTCGCTTCCGGCGGCAAGACCGACGAGGGCGAAGCCCATATGCGAGATCGACGAATAGGCCATCAGCCGCTTGATATTGGTCTGGCCGATCGCGGCGACGGCACCGAGGAACATCGACAGAAGGGCCAGCAGCGCGACGATCTGGCTCCAGTCTGCCACGGCGCCGCCGAAGGCGTCGAACATCACCCGGGCGAAAAGCCCCATCGCGGCAAGCTTCGGCGCGGTGGCGAAGAAGGCGGTGACAGGCGTGGGCGCACCTTCGTAGACATCCGGCGTCCACATATGGAACGGCACTGCCGAGACTTTGAACGCCATCCCGGCGGCCACAAATGTGAGGCCGAACAGGAGGCCCATCGAGAGATGGCCGTCAGTCGCCGCCGTGAGGATGCCGTCGAACCGTGTCGTGCCGGAATAGCCGTAGGCGAGCGAGGCACCGTAGAGCATGAGGCCCGAGGAGAGCGCCCCGAGCAGGAAGTATTTCATGCCCGCTTCGGTCGATTTCACCGAGTCGCGGTTCATCGCCGCGACCACGTAGAGCGAAAGCGATTGCAGCTCGAGGCCCATGTAGAGGGTCATCAGGTCGCCGGCCGCGACCATCACCATCATGCCCACCGTCGCGAGCGCGATCAGCAGCGGGTATTCGAACCGGTCGAGCCCGCGCTTCTTCATGGTCTCCTGCCCGGCCAACAGCACGGCGGCGCCGGCGAGCAACACGCCCACCTGGCCGAAGCGCGCGAAGGCGTCGTCGGAAATCAAACCGCCAAAGACCGCGCCGGTCACCGCGGGTTGTGAGCCCACCAGCACCGCCAGCGCCGCCATCACCGCTGCGGTCACCCAGGTGACGAGGGGCGTGAGCTTGTCCTTGCCGGTGTAGACCACCGCCACCAGCGCCAGCATCGCGTAAAGGGCGAGCAGGAGCTCCGGCAGGATGGCTTGCAGATCGAACGAGGTCATCTCTTGTCCTCTCAATGGGCGGCCGGGCTCGCGTCCGCGAGCGCGGGCACGGCGGCCTGGTATTGGTCAAGCAGCGCCGTCACCGACGGGCCGATGATGTCGGTCACGAGGCTCGGGTAGACGCCGAGCAGCAGGGTCATGAACACAAGCGGTGCGAAGATCGCCTTTTCCCTTGTGTCCATGTCGGAGATCGTCTTCAGGCTTTCCTTGATAAGCTCGCCGAGCACGACCCGGCGATAGAGCCAGAGCGCGTAACCAGCCGACAGGATAACCCCCAACGCGGCCACGGCAGCGATCCAGGTGTTGGCCTGGAACATGCCCATGAGCGTGAGGAATTCGCCGACGAAACCGGACGTGCCGGGAAGGCCGACGTTGGCCATGGTGAAGAACATGAAGATCAGCGCATAGGCCGGCATCCGGTTCACGAGGCCGCCATAGGCGTCGATTTCGCGGGTGTGCATCCGGTCATAGATCACGCCGACGCACAAAAAGAGCGCGCCGGAGATGAAGCCGTGCGAAATCATCTGGAAGATCGCGCCGTCGATACCTTGCTGGTTGGCGGCGAAAATGCCGGCGGTGACGTAACCCATGTGGGCGACCGACGAATAGGCGATGAGTTTCTTCATGTCCTCCTGCGCCAGCGCCACGAGCGAGGCGTAGACGATGGCGATGACCGAGATCCAGAGCACGAAATCGGTCATCACGTGGGATCCGACCGGGAACATCGGCAGGGAGAACCGCAGGAAACCGTAGCCGCCCATCTTCAGGAGCACCGCGGCCAGGATCACCGAGCCCGCCGTCGGCGCCTGCACGTGAGCGTCGGGCAACCAGGTGTGCACCGGCCACATCGGCATCTTCACCGCGAAGGAGGCGAAGAAGGCGAGGAACAGCAACGTCTGCGCCCCGCCGACGATCTGGATCCCGAGGAGCCGGAAGCTGTCGGACGCGAAGTTATGCGCCATCAGCTCGGGTATGTCGGTCGTGCCGGCCTCCACGTACATGTAGATCATCGCCACCAGCATCAGCACCGAGCCGAGGAAGGTGTAGAGAAAGAACTTGAACGCCGCGTAGATCCGCTCCTTACCGCCCCAGATGCCGATGATCAGGAACATCGGGATCAGGCCGGCCTCGAAGAACAGGTAGAACAGCACCAGATCGAGCGCGGTAAAAACGCCGATCATCAGGGTTTCGAGGATCAGGAAAGCGATCATGTATTCCTTGACCCGGGTCTCCACATTCCAGGTCGAGGCGATGGTGATCGGCATCAAGGCGGTCGTCAGCAGCACGAACAGCACCGAGATCCCGTCAACCCCCATCTTGTAGGTGAACCCCATGATCCAGGTCTGTTCCTCGACCATCTGGAAGCCGGTGTCGGCCGGGTCGAAGCGAAACAAGATCGCCAGCGAGATCAGGAAGGTCGCGGTGGTCGCGGCCAGCGCCAGCCACTTGGCGTTGCGCCGCGCCGCTTCGTCGTCGCCGCGCAGGAACAGCGCGAGGATCACGGCCGCGACGAGCGGCAGGAAGGTGACGATGGTAAGCAGGTTGTCCATCAGTTCGCCCCTCCGATGAGCGCCATGATCGTGATCATAGCGACGATGCCGAGCACCATCGCAAAGGCATAGGTAAAGACGTAGCCCGATTGCAGGCGGCCGGCGGCCCGGGTGAACCAGGGAATGATCCCCAGGGCCAGTCCGTTGATCGCACCGTCGATGATCTTGCCGTCACCGAACTTCCACAGGAAACGTCCAAGCGCCTTTGCGGGGTTCACGAAGAGGAAGTCATAGGCCTTGTCGAAGTACCACGCGTTGAGCAGGAAGGCGTGGAGGTATTTCTGTCTGCTGGCGAGCCGCTTCGGCATTGCGGGGTTCACGATGTAGAACCAGTAGGCGAAGGCGAGACCGATCAGCATGGCCACGAAGGGCGAGAGCTTCACCCAGATCGGCGCGTGGTGGGCATCGTCGAGGGTGTGATTGTCGGGATGCATGAAGATCGCGCCTTCTGGAGCGGTGCCGGCGCCCGCGTCATGGGCCCCCGCGTCGGCCATGTCGGTCGCGGCATGGTCGTGCGCCGCAGCGGTATCCGCCGCCTGCTCATCGGCGGCGGGTGCCGCTTCTTCGCTGTGGTCCGCTTCCGTAGCCCCCTCGGTGGCTTCGACGTGGTGATCGGGGATGCCGAAGAAGGCGTTCACCCTGTCATGCGAGCCGAAGAACGAGCCGTAGAACACCATGCCCGAGAACACAGCACCAAGGGCCAGCACACCGAGTGGCACCAGGATCACGTTGGGGCTCTCGTGGGCATGCTCATGGGTGTGCTTGTCGCCGCGCGGCTTGCCCCAGAAGGTGAGGAACATCAGCCGCCAGGAATAGAAGCTGGTGAACAGCGCGGCGATGACCAGCGCCCAGAAGGCGGCGCCGCCGTTGGTGCCAGCCCAGGCGCTCTCGATGATCGCGTCTTTCGACAGGAAGCCCGCGAAACCGATGGTGGTGAGCGGAATACCGACGCCGGTGATCGCCAGCGTGCCGATCAGCATGATCCAGAAGGTGACCGGGAACTTGTCCTTGAGGCCGCCATATTTGCGCATGTCCTGCTCGTGGTGCATGCCGTGGATGACCGAGCCCGCGCCGAGGAACAGCATCGCCTTGAAGAAGGCGTGGGTCAGCAGGTGGAACATGGCGACCGAGTAGACACCGACGCCCGCGGCCACGAACATGTAGCCGAGTTGCGACATGGTCGAATAGGCGATCACGCGTTTGATGTCGGTCTGAACGAGACCGATGGTCGCGGCGACGAAGGCCGAGGCCGCACCGATGAAGACCACCATGCCCAGCGCTGCGGGCGCGTATTCGAACAGCGGCGACATCCGGCAGACGAGGAACACGCCCGCCGTCACCATCGTCGCGGCGTGGATCAGGGCCGAGACCGGGGTCGGGCCCTCCATCGCGTCCGGGAGCCAGGTGTGCAGGAACAGCTGGGCCGATTTGCCCATCGCGCCGATGAACAGCAGCACCGCGAGCACGTTGGCCGCGTTCCAGTCCGCCCAGAGGAAATGCAGCTGGGTTTCGGCGAGCGCCGGGGCTGCAGCGAAGATGTCGTCCAGCCGGATCGAGTCGGTCATGAGGAACAGACCGGCGATGCCAAGCATGAAGCCGAAGTCACCGATCCGGTTGACCACGAAAGCCTTGATCGCGGCCGCGTTGGCCGAGGGCTTTTTGTAGTAGAAGCCGATCAGCAGGTACGAGGCCAACCCGACGCCCTCCCAGCCGAAGAACATCTGAACGAGGTTGTCGGCGGTCACCAGCATCAGCATCGCGAACGTGAAGAACGACAGGTATGCGAAGAACCGCGGCCGGTAGCTTTCGGGCTCGAACTGCGGGTCATTCGCCATGTAGCCGATCGAGTAGAGATGGACGAGCGCCGAGATCGTGGTGACCACGATCAGCATGATGGCTGTCAGCCGGTCGAGGCGGATCGACCAGTCAGCCTGGACCGAGCCGGAATCGATCCAGCGCATGATCTGGATGTGCTGAGTGCCTTCCGGCAGCCAGATGAAGGTGATCCAGCTGAGCAGCATCGCCAGGAACAGGAGCCCCGTGGTGACGTATTGCGCCGGTTTGTCGCCGATCATGCGGTGGCCGAAGCCCGCGATGAGGGCGCCAATGAGCGGAGCGAAGAGGATGATCGTGTACATCTGGATCAGCCTTTCATCACGTTGACATCTTCCACCGCGATCGAGCCGCGGGTGCGGAAGAAGCTCACCAGGATGGCGAGGCCGATGGCAGCCTCCGCCGCGGCCACGGTGAGCACGAACAGGGTAAACACCTGACCGGTGAGATCGTCGAGGTAGGCCGAGAAGGCCACCAGGTTGATGTTCACCGCGAGCAGCATGAGCTCGATCGACATGAGCAGCACGATGACGTTCTTGCGGTTCAGGAAGAGCCCGAAGATGCCGATGACGAACAGCGCCGACGCCAGCCCCAGGTAATGTTCAAGTCCGATCATGTCGTCCCTCTTGTCTGGCCTCTTTCGGGCCTTCGTTCTTGGTCTTGCTACCTGGCTCCTGGCGAGCCCGGATAATGAAGTTTGCAGCCGCAGCTCAGATCGTAGGTTTCGCCTCGTGTGCCGAGCGCGACCCGGTGGCCGAGCACCGAGCCGAGATCGACCAGCGTGAGGTCGTCCGCGCGGCGCCAGCCTGCCAACGATGCGTAGCCCCGAGGCGCTTTGCGCACGAAACGCGCCAATTGCTCATAGGCGCCGTGCGCTTTGGCCGCTGCGAGGTCTTCCTCCGGCATCAACGCCGCACCCTTGGGAGCGAAAGACCAGGCCGTGCCGTCGGCGCAATCGATCACCACATGGGTTTCACCGCTGAGGCAATCGGCGCTCTGGTGGAAGATCTGCAACACGTAGCCCTGCCACAGGTTTTCGGCCGGCCCGAGCCCCTCTTCGCCGTCCGGCGCGTAGAGGTGGGTCAAACCGCAATCCTCCAGCGGCACGGTGCTGGTCACCGCACGGGTCTCGCCCGCACAGGCCGACCCGGCGGCCGTCGCACCGCTGGCACAGGCGCAGAGCGCGAGCGTTATGGCGAAGCTGCGGATCAAAGCCCCTGCCCCGGTTTCACGTCGACCATCTTGATCGCGGCTTTCGGGTCGCGGTGCATCTGGGCGACCACGTTCTGGCGCTTGATGTCCTTGCGGTGCCGGATCGTCAGAACGATCGCGCCGATCATCGCGACCAGCAGGATCAGCCCCGAGAGCTGGAACAAGAGCAGATATTCGGTGTAGATCACCCGGCCGAGCTGGGTGGTGTTGGGCACGTCGCTCACCATCGGCTGCGCCAGCGGCGCGATCCCATCGGCGGTGATCCAGGTGCCGAAGATCATGCCAAGCTCGACCAGCAGCACGACACCGATGAGCAGGCCGATGGGCAGGTATTGCGCCATGCCGGCCTTGAGCTCGGCGAAATCGACGTCGAGCATCATCACCACGAACAAAAACAGCACCGCCACCGCGCCGACGTAGACGATCATCAACAGCATTGCGAGGAACTCGGCGCCCATCAGCACGAACAGCCCGGTGGCGCCCACGAAGGTGGTGATGAGCCAGAGAACCGAGTGCACCGGGTTGCGGCTCACCACGGTGAACAGCCCGCCCGTGAGCAGCACCAGCGCCAGGACATAGAATGTGAAACCGGCGACGGTCATGCGCCCCCCTCCTCGTCGTTAATGTCTTCGAACACGCCCTTGGCGATCTCCAGCGCGCGGTTCATCGCCGGCAGCCCGCCGAGCATCGACATCTGGTAGATCACCTCGGCGATCTCCTTTTCCGATGCCCCCGCCTCGCGCGCATGGCGCACGGTGAGAGCGATCTGCGGCTGCGCGGTCGCGCCGGCGGCCACGAGGCCCGCGATCGTCACCAGCAGCCGGGTTTTGGCGTCGAGCCCGTCTGGGTTGAAGGCGTTGCCGAACACCGCTTCCATCCAGTCCTTGGGCATGGTCGGAAACAGCTTGTCGAGGCCCTCGGGGGTGAATTCGGCAAGGGCCGGGTTCATCGCCCGCGCCATTGCCGCGCCCTGCTCCAGCATCTGGGTGTATGTCTTGGCGAAATCGCTCATCTGTACGGCGCGTCCAGTTCGATGTTGCCGGCGATCTCGGCTTCCCAGCGCTCGCCGTTGTCGAGCAGCTTCTGCTTGTCGTAGAACAGCTCTTCGCGGGTCTCGGTGGCGTATTCGAAGTTCGGCCCCTCGACGATGGCATCGACCGGGCAAGCCTCCTGGCAGAGACCGCAGTAGATGCACTTGGTCATGTCGATGTCGTAGCGCGTGGTGCGGCGCGAACCGTCGTCGCGGGGCTCGGCGTCGATGGTGATCGCCTGGGCCGGGCAGACCGCCTCGCAGAGCTTGCAGGCGATGCAGCGCTCTTCGCCGTTGGGGTAACGGCGCAGCGCGTGTTCACCGCGGAAGCGCGGGCTGAGCGGGGTTTTCTCGTAGGGGTAATTCACCGTGTACTTCGGGCTGAAGAAGTACTTCAGCCCCAGTTTGAAGCCCATGGCGATGTCCCAAAGGACAAAATACTTGGCGGCGCGGACGTAGTCGAAAGCCATGGATCAGCCCCCTGTGGTCCAGCGCGCGTAGGTGCCCCAGAACGCGCCGTATTGTGCAAAGAAAGCCACCAGGACGACCCAGGCGAGCGAGAGCGGCAGGAAGACCTTCCAACCGATCCGCATGAGCTGGTCGTAGCGGTAGCGCGGGACGATGGCCTTGGTCATCGCGAAGACGAACCAGAAGAACGTCATCTTGATGAGCAGCCAGAAGATGCCGTCGGGCAGCGCTTCGATGGGCGACAGCCAACCGCCGAAGAACAGGATCGAGATCATCGCCGTCATCAGGGTGATGGCCACGTATTCGCCGATCATGAACAAGAGGAACGGGGTCGAGCTGTATTCGACCTGGTAGCCCGCGACGAGTTCCGAATCCGCTTCCGGCAAGTCGAAGGGCGGGCGATTGGTCTCGGCATGGGCGGAGATGATGAACAGGACCACCATCGGGAAATGCGGCAGCCAGTACCAGGAGATGAGGCCCCTGCCGTCTTGCGCATGGACGATGTCGGTGAGGTTCATCGAACCGGTCGACAGGATCACGCCGATGATGATGAGGCCGATGGAGACCTCATAGGAGATCATCTGCGCCGCCGAGCGGAGCGAGCCGAGGAACGAATATTTCGAGTTCGACGCCCAGCCGCCCATGATGACGCCGTAGACCTCGAGCGAGGAGACGGCGAAGATGAACAGGATGGCGACGTTGATGTCGGCGAGCACCCAACCGTCGTTGAACGGGATCACCGCCCAGGCGACCATTGCGAGCGCCAGCGACAGCATCGGCGCGAGGAAGAAGACGAACTTGTCGGCGCCGGCGGGCACGACGATCTCTTTCAGCACGTATTTGATGAAATCGGAGAAGCTTTGCAGCAGGCCGAAGGCGCCAACCACGTTGGGCCCTTTGCGAAGCTGCACCGCCGCCCAGACCTTGCGGTCCGCCCAGAGGATGAACGCGAGCGCCACAAGAAGCGGCACGACGATCAGAAGCACCTGGCCCGTGGTGAGCAAGATGATCCCGAGATTGGTGGTCGTGAAGAATTCATACATTTTGCATGGGCCTCAGATCGTCGGTATCCCGTTTTCCTCGCAAGCCGCCACCGTCACTTCCGCGTCGATGGTCCGCAAGCCTTGTGGCAGCGCCTCGGAGATCACGTAAACCGCGTCCCCCGTCCAGCGGCTGCCCTGATCGTCCGTATTGGTGCGCACGTGGCGCGCAAAACCGTAGCCGCGGATGAGCGCGTATTGCGCCGCGGCACATTCGCCGTAAGCCGTTATGTCCGAGCCGTCGCGCGCGCCCGTCATCTCGACGTGGAACTGCACGAGATCACCGTCGAGCAGCTGGGTTTCGATCCCGAGATAGCCGGGCTCGAACACCGGCTGCGCACGTGTCACGGGCTCCTCCGCCTCGGCCGTCGCACAGGCCGCGAGGGCGACGCCCATGCCAAGCATCGTGGCGATATGGCGGGCGGCGTGCCTCATTGCGCGGCGATGTCCTCTGCCTGGCGGGTCGCGGCCTGGGCCGAAAGCTCGGCCATCAGTTGCGACGCCCGCGCGATCGGGTTGGTCAGGTAGAAATCCTTCACCGCGTTGCGGAAGGTCGCCTTGGCCGGTTTGCGGCGGCTCTTGACCGGCTGCCAGGAGTTTTGGTCGACCACGTCGATGTGGTGCAGATGCGGCACCGCGTTGAACATCGCCGACCGCAGGCCCGAATGGGTATCCCAGGGTTGGGTGGCGCCCAGCTCGGCCGAGAGCGCGCGCAGGATCGCCCAGGTTTCCTTCGCCTCGCCCGGCGGGAAGCCAGCGCGCAAAGCAAGTTGAGGCCGGCCTTCGGTATTGACGAAGATGCCGGTTTCTTCCGTATAGGCGGCACCCGGCAGGATCACGTCGGCCCGGTGCGCACCGCGGTCACCGTGGCTGCCGAGGTAGATGACCGTCGGCCCTGTCTCGATCTCAAGTTCATCGGCGCCGAGGTTGAAGATCACGTCGGCGCCGTCGGTGGCGGCCTTGAGCCCGCCCTCGGTCACCGCATTCACATCCATCGCACCGACCCGGCCGGCAGCGGTGTGGAGCACCATGAACTTCGAGTTGGAGTTCTCGGCGAGCTGCATCGCCAGCGCGAGCACTGCCTCGCCGTCCGCTTCGGTGACCGCGCCCTGGCCGATGATGACCACGGTGTCCATCTCCTTAGCCGGACCGATGTCTTTTGCGGCAAGCTCTTCGAGCGCCGCACGGTCAGTGCCGACATGGACATAGTCGTAAGTGAGATCAACGGCTTCTCCGACCAAGCCCACGGTAGAGCCGCGCAGCCAGGCCTTGCGGATCCGGGCGTTCAGCACCGGCGCTTCGTCGCGCGGGTTGGTGCCGATGAGCTGGATCATCTGGGCGTTGTCGATGTCTTCGATGCTCGCGGTGCCGACATAGCCGGACCGGTTGTCGGCAGGCAGCTTCGCATTGTCCACGCGGCATTCAACGCTGCCGCCCTGCCCTTCGACGAGCTGTTTGAGCGAGAAGGCCGCTTCGGTCGAGGCGAGATCGCCAACCAGACCGGCAAGCTTTTTCGCCCCCTCGATCGCCTTCGCGGCGGCGCTCAGCGCCTCCGGCCAGGTGGCGGGCTGAAGCTTGCCGCCTTTGCGCACGTAGGGCTTGTCGAGCCGTTGCCGGCGCAGACCGTCCCAGACGAAGCGGGTCTTGTCGGAGATCCACTCTTCATTCACGCCGTCGTGGTTGCGCGGCAGGATGCGTTTGACTTCCCGCCCCTTGGTGTCGACCCGGATGTTCGAGCCGAGCGCGTCCATCACGTCGATGGTCTCGGTCTTGGTCAACTCCCAGGGCCGGGCGGTGAAGGCGTAGGGCTTCGAAGTGAGCGCACCGACCGGGCAGAGGTCAATGATATTGCCCTGGAGGTTCGAGGCCAGCGTTTCGTTCAGATACGAGGTGATCTCGGCATCCTCGCCGCGCCCGGTCTGGCCCATCTGGGTGATGCCCGCCACCTCGGTGGTGAAGCGCACGCAACGGGTGCAGGAGATACAGCGGGTCATATGGGTGGCGACCAGCGGCCCCAGTTCGAGGTCTTCCGTCGCGCGCTTGGGCTCGTGGAACCGGCTCATGTCGACGCCATAGGCCATCGCCTGGTCCTGCAGATCGCATTCGCCGCCCTGGTCGCAGATCGGGCAGTCGAGCGGGTGGTTGATGAGCATGAACTCCATCACCCCCTCGCGGGCCTTCTTGACCATCGGCGAGTTGGTCTTGACCACCGGCGGCTGGCCTTCCGGCCCGGGCCGCAGGTCTTTCACCTGCATCGCGCAGGAGGCGGCGGGCTTCGGCGGGCCACCGACCACTTCGACGAGGCACATCCGGCAGTTACCGGCAATCGACAGCCGTTCGTGGTAGCAGAACCGCGGCACCTCGATGCCGGCCACTTCCGCCGCCTGGAGGATGGTCATCGCCCCATCCACCTCGATCTCGTTGCCGTCGATGACGATCTTTTTCAGGTCGCTCATGTCTTACTCCGCCGCCACGTGGCCGCACTGATGCGTCTTCCAAAGACGCGCTTCTTCCAGGTACGACCAGCCAAAGGCATAGTCGCTGTCGCCATTCGCTTCGAGATGCCGAAACCGCTCCATGCCTTCCGCACTATCCGGGCGGTGGCCTTCTGGCACCCACCACATCACCAGCCTTAAGCTTTCCACCGCGTCGAACCACTCGGCCCGACGTTCGAAAAACTGCCGGTGCACGGTGTTCCAGACGAAGGCCTCGAGCGAGCCCACGTCTTCCCAGACCGACAGGGTCGAGGCGAGCCGTGGCGTGCCGCCTAGGGCGCCGGTCGGGTCGTTCTGCGCCGCGTCCATGTCGTCGTCGGTCATCCGCCAGACGAAGCCCTTGCTGCGCTCGGCCACACCGTTCACGAAATCCAGCCCGTCAACGAAGGCCTTCACCCGCGGGTCGTCCCAGTCGTGACGCAGGACCCCGAGGTTCAGTTCGGCGATATGATGACCCGCAGACTGCATGATCACTCCGCCGCCATCCGACCGGCCTTGGCCGACCTGATCCGGTCTTCGATCTCCGGTCGGAACTGGCGGATCAGTCCCTGGATCGGCCAGGCGGCGGCGTCGCCGAGGGCACAGATCGTGTGGCCTTCCACTTGTTTGGTGACGTCGAACAGCATGTCGATCTCTTCGAGCTCCGCGTCGCCCGTCACCAGCCGTTCCATCACCCGCATCATCCAGCCGGTGCCTTCGCGGCAGGGCGTGCACTGGCCGCAGCTTTCGTGTTTGTAGAATTTGCTCAATCGCCAGATCGCTTTGACCATGTCGACCGACTGATCCATCACGATCACCGCCGCAGTGCCGAGCGACGAGCCTTTGTCGCGCAAGCCATCGTAGTCCATGATCGCGTCGCGGATGTTCTCGCCGCGCACCACCGGCACAGACGAGCCGCCCGGGATCACCGCCTTGAGGTTATCCCAGCCGCCGCGGATGCCGCCGCAATGCTTCTCGATCAACTCCTCGAAGCCGATGCCCATCTCGTCCTCGACGACGCAAGGATTGTTCACATGACCGCTGATCGCGAAGATCTTGGTGCCGGTGTTGTTGGCGCGCCCCAGCCCGGCAAACCAGCCGCCGCCGCGGCGCAGGATGGTCGGCACCACCGCGATGCTTTCGACGTTGTTCACCGTGGTCGGGCAGCCGTACAGGCCCGCCATCGCCGGGAACGGCGGCTTCATCCGCGGCATGCCCTTCTTGCCTTCGAGGCTTTCAAGCAGGGCCGATTCCTCACCGCAGATATAGGCGCCGGCGCCATGGTGGACGAAGAGATCGAAATCCCAGCCCGATCCGGCCGCGTTCTTGCCCAGCAGCCCATCCTCATAGGCCTCGTCGATTGCCGCCTGAAGCGCCTCGCGCTCGCGGATGAACTCGCCGCGGATGTAGATGTAGGCGGTGTGCGCCCCCATCGCGAAGCCCGCCAGCAACGCGCCCTCGACCAGCGTATGCGGGTCGTGGCGCAGGATCTCGCGGTCCTTGCAGGTGCCGGGCTCGGATTCGTCGGCGTTGATGACGAGGTAGGACGCGCGCCCGTCCGATTCCTTTGGCATGAACGACCACTTGAGGCCGGTCGGGAAACCCGCACCGCCCCGGCCGCGCAAGCCCGACGCTTTCATCTCGTCGACGATCCAGTCGCGCCCCTTCTTGATGATCGCCGCCGTCCCGTCCCAATGGCCGCGCGATTTCGCGCCCGAAAGGGCGCGGTCGTGCATGCCATAGAGGTTGGTGAAGATCCGGTCCTCGTCCCTCAGCATTCGTCGTTCATCCTTCACTCTTCTGGCGAGACCGCCAGATCCGAAACGCCGTGATCACGACGAAGGCGAAGCCCGCCAGCGCGATCAGGTCGAGGAGAGCGCGGGTGCGCTGCGGCCAGTCGTAGTGGTTTCCGGCCCAGACGGCGGCGATCCAGTACACACCCGTGCCGGCGGCAACGAGGCTCACCAGCCTGCCCTGCCGCCCGGTCGCGTCTGTGTCCCGTCCGTTTGCCACGCTCTCTTCTTCCTCAGCTCTTGTCGCCGTCGTAGAGGCCCGATTTCTCGGCCCGCTGGGCGAACTCGGTTGTGCCGCCCGCCGCAAGTGTCTTGGCCTGTTCGAGCCAGTTGTCGCGGCTCACCCGACCTTTGAAGCCCTTGAGGTTGGCATTGACCCAGGCGACCTCGTCCGCGCTCCAGTTGGCGATCTGATCCCAATGGAAAAAGCCGAGCTCGTTGCAGAGCTGTTCGAGCTTGGGCCCGATGCCCTTGATGAGCTTGAGATCGTCGGCCTGGCCACCGCGCGCCGCGGTGAGCGCCTCGGGACGTGTGCCTTCGGCTTCGCCCTCGATCACGCCGTCACCGTCGTAGTCCTTCGCGCCCGGTTCGGGCATGGCGGCGAGCGCCGCGTCGGCCTCGGCATCGGCCTTGGCCTGCGCCGCTTCAGCCGCGGCCGCGACGCGGGCGGCTTCCGCTTCCGCTTCCGCCTTGGCCGCCGCTGGGGCCGCTTCCGCTTCGGCTCGCGCCGCTTCGGCGTCAGCCGCCGCGCGCGCCGCCTCGGCATCGGCCGCTGCGCCTGCCGGCGTGCCGCTGGCTGCCGTTGCCGCTCCGCCCGCCGCAGCGGCGCTCGCGTCTTGCGTCGAAACCGAACCGGTTGCGCTGGCCGCGGCCACGTCCGTGCAGAACAGCCGCTGCAACACCAGGGCCAGGGCGACCGCCACCGCGACTCCCACAATCAGGCCCCAGACTCCCGTGATCAGAATGGCCGCCACGATGCCGACCAGAACCCCCACGACCCAACAAATGCCGCGACACGAAAAGACACGTTCTGAAGTATTACTCATTTCGATCTCCCTGAGATGCGATCGTCCACGTCCGGGCCCAACCCGTCGGCTTGTGCCGTTCCTGATATTGGTCCCATACGATCTCGATACCTATACCCGCGACTAGTACACGTCGCCCTTGTTCACTTTCTTCGAAAATTCGGTCTCGCCGCCCGCAGCGAGGAGCTTGGCCTGTTCGACCCAGTTGTCACGGCTCACGCGCCCCTTGAACCCTTGCAGGTTCTCGTCGACCCAGCCGACCTCGGCGCCGGTCCAGGCGGCGATCTGGTCGAAATGGAAGAACCCGAGAGAATGCAGGAGCGCCTCGAGCTTCGGTCCCACGCCCTTGATCGCCTTGAGATCGTCGGCGCCGCCGCCGCGCGGCGCGTCGAGGGCGGCCGGTTTCGCCACCGGGGCGCCCACGTTCTCGGGCACGGCCTCCGGCTGGGCTGGCTTCGCCGGCTGCTGCGACGCCTTCGGCGCCGGCGGAGCCTCCGCCTTGGGCTTCGGTTTGGTCTCCGCCTTGGGCTTCGGTTTGGTCTCCGCCTTGGGCTTCGGGGCCCCTTTGCGGCCGCTCACATGTACACTGCGCCCACCCGCCACCCAAGGCGTCGTGACCGGCACTTCGCTGCCGTCGATCCGCTTGATCGTATCGCCCAGCCCCACCGCCAGCGCGACGGAGGCGTTATGCGCCGTGCGCCCGCTCTCGAAGTCGGGCAGACTGGTGAGACCGCCCAGCGGTTCGGCCGCATAGCGGCCATTCTGCGGGCCCGGAACCGGCACCGCGCCGGCGGCAAATTCGCCGAGGATCTCGCCGAAGGCGTCCGCGGTCAGGTCTTCGTAGAAATCCTTGCCCGCCTGGATCATCGGCGCGTTGGTGCAAGCGCCGAGGCATTCGACCTCTTCCCAGCTGAAGCGCCCGTCTTGCGACAGCATGTGCGGCTCGGGCGCGATCTTTTCCTTCGCCACGGCGATCAGGTCTTCGGCCCCCATGATCATGCACGACAGGGTGCCGCAAATCTGGAAATGCGCGACGCTGCCGACCGGGCGGAGCTGGAACATGAAGTAGAAGGTTGCCACCTCGAGCACGCGGATATGCGCCATGCCGAGCATGTCGGCGACATGTTCGATCGCCGGCTTCGACAGCCACCCCTCCTGCTCCTGGGCCCGCCACAAGAGCGGGATCACCGCCGAGGCCTCGCGGCCCTCGGGGTACTTCGTGAGCTGCGCCTGGGCCCATTCGAGGTTGGCGGGCGTGAACGCGAAGCTTTCGGGCTGGTCGTGATACAGGCGTCTGAGCATGGTCACTCCGCAAGGTTCTTGAAATGCGTCGCAGGTACGCAGAGCGCGCCCGGGACGGTCTGTTCGGCGACCACGTCGTCGCCATCGAGGAGCGCGGCAAAATGCTTCGAACTGGCGTTCACCGCGCACATCCAGCCGCCGGTTTGATTGGCAATGAAGAGATAACCGCTGCCGAGCGCGGCCATCGCGGTCGCGCCGTCCATCACCTGCGCCAGCGACGGGCGCGGTTCGTCATCCGCGAGCGCAGGGGCCGCGATGAGCGCGAAGCAAGCGAAGAGCGAAGCCCGTTTCACCTGTCGATCTCCCCGAACACGATGTCGATCGTGCCCACAAGGGCGGCGACGTCGGCAAGCTGGTGGCCCTTGGCCATCTGGATCAGCGTTTGCAGGTGGGCGTAGCCCGGCGCGCGGATCTTGCAACGGTAGGGCCGGTTGGTGCCGTCGGCCACGAGGTAAACCCCGAACTCGCCCTTCGGCGCTTCGACGGAGGTGTAGGTTTCGCCCGCCGGCACGTGGAAACCTTCGGTGTAGAGCTTGAAGTGATGGATCAGCGCTTCCATCGAGCTCTTCATCTCGCCCCGCTTGGGCGGTGCGATCTTGCCGCGGGTGAGCACGTCGCCCTGCCCGTCCGGCGCGCGCAGCTTGTCGACCGCCTGCAGGATGATCTTGGTCGATTCCCGCATCTCGGCCATGCGCACGTTGTTGCGGTCGTAGGTGTCGCCGTGGGTGCCGACTGGCACCGCGAAGTCGAACTCGTCATAAAGCTCGTAGGGTTGCGCGCGGCGGATGTCCCAGGCAAAGCCGGAGCCGCGCACCATCACGCCGGTGAGTCCCCAGGTGTTGATGTCGTCCTCGGTGACGATGCCGATATCGACCGTGCGCTGCTTGAAGATCCGGTTCTCGGTGATGATCGCGTCGAAATCGTCGAGGAATTTTGGAAACTCCGTCGCCCATTCCTCGATATCGTCGAGTAGTCCGAGCGGCAGGTCCTGGTGGACGCCGCCCGGGCGGATGTAGTTCGCGTGCAGCCGCGCACCGCAGGCGCGGTCGTAGAATTCCATCAGCTTCTCGCGCTGGACGTAGCCCCAGAGCGGCGGGCTCAGCGCGCCGACGTCGATGGTCAGCGACATGACGTTGAGCAGGTGACTCAGCACCCGCCCGATCTCCATGTAGAGCACCCGGATCAGCGCGGCGCGGCGCGGCACGGCGGTCGCCGTGAGCTTCTCGATGGCAAGGCAGAAGGCATGTTCCTGGTTCATGGGCGCGACGTAGTCGAGCCGGTCGAAATAGGGGATGTTCTGCAGGTAGGTGCGGCTCTCCATCAACTTCTCGGTGCCGCGGTGCAAGAGGCCGATATGCGGGTCGGCGCGCTCGACGATCTCGCCTTCGAGTTCCAGCACCATCCGCAGCACGCCGTGCGACGCCGGGTGCTGGGGGCCGAAATTGATGTTGAAATTGCGGATCTTCTGCTCGCCGGTCTCGGCGTCGTGGAAGCCTTTTTCGCTGCCGTCCATCATTGATCGGCCTCCTTCGGTGTGAACATCGCCATCACCTCGGCGCCGGTCATCTTGGTCGTTTCGTTGGCGAGCGAATAACTCCCAGGCTTGTCGTCGATGAAGATTTCCATGCCGATTTCGAACTGGCCGGGATCGTCGAAGGCCTGGATCGAGACCTGGTTCATCGACCTGTCTTTCGTGCGCCAAACCAAGGTCGATCCGCAGGACGCGCAGGAGACCCGCTGGCCCCAGTCGCTGCTGTCATAGACGAGCAGCGGCGCGCCCTCTTCGAATTCCAGGCTGTCACCGCAGGCGACCGACAGGAAGATGCCGCCGGACCAACGCCGGCACATCGAGCAATGGCACACCCCTGCAGGATGGTCGGGCGACGGCGTGGCGGTGAAGCGGCAGGCCCCACACAGGCAACGTCCTTTCAAGGCGGTCATTCCTTGGCCTCCCCTTTCTCGTCACCGGGCAGGATGTACTCGGCACCCTCCCAGGGAGTCATGAAATCGAACTGGCGGTATTCCTGCACGAGGGACACCGGCTCGTAGACCACGCGTTTCTGCGCTTCGTCGTAACGCACTTCGGTGTAGCCGGTGGTCGGGAAATCCTTTTTCAGCGGGTGACCGCGGAAGCCGTAGTCGGTGAGGATCCGGCGCATGTCGGGGTGGTCGGCGAAGAGGATGCCGAACATGTCGAACACCTCCCGTTCGTACCAGTTGGCGGCCTTGTGGACACCGGTGATCGAGGGAACCATGTCGCCCTCGCCGACCGCGCATTTCACCCGGATGCGGTGGTTCTGCCACATCGACAGGAGATGGTAGACGACGTCGAATCGGGTCTCGCGCTCGGGCCAGTCAACCGCGGTGATATCGACGAGCGTGGTGAAGCGGCAGCCGGTGTCGGCCTTGAGGAACTCGATGAACCCGGGCAACGCGTTCGTCCGGATCTCGACGGTGAGTTCATCAAGCGTGACATGCCAGCCAGCGACCTGCTCGGGGCGTTTCGCCTCGATCCGGGCGCCGAGGTCCATCAGGGCTTCGCTCATCTGGGCTACCTCTCGATCGTTCCGGTGCGGCGGATCTTCCGCTGGAGCTGCATGATGCCGTAGACCAGCGCCTCGGCGGTCGGCGGGCAACCGGGCACGTAGACATCGACCGGGATCAGCCGGTCGACCCCGCGCACGACGGAATAGGAATAGTGGTAGTAGCCACCGCCGTTGGCGCAGGAGCCCATCGACAGCACATAGCGCGGCTCCGGCATCTGGTCGTAGAGCTTGCGGACCGCCGGGGCCATCTTGTTGGTGACCGTGCCCGAGACGATCATCAGGTCGGCCTGACGCGGCGAGGCGCGCGGCGCTGTGCCGAAACGCTCGAGGTCGTAGCGCGGCATCGCGCCATGGATCATCTCGACCGCGCAGCAGGCGAGGCCGAAGGTCATCCAGTGCAGGCTGCCGGTGCGCGCCCAGGTGATGATGTCGTCGGTGGTGGTAAGCAGGAAGCCCTTGTCGGCCAGTTGCTCGCCCAGCTTTTTCGCCGAGACGTCCTTGTCGGCGCCCGCGCTGTTGGCGCCGGTCTGGATTTTCTCTGGCATCACGCCCATTCCAGCGCCCCCTTCTTCCACTCGTAGGCGAAGCCGATGGTCAACACGCCGAGGAACACCATCATCGACCAGAACCCGAGCAGCCCAACATCCTTGAATGCCACCGCCCAGGGAAACAGGAAGGCGATCTCGAGATCGAAGATGATGAACAGGATCGAGACCAGGTAGAAGCGCACGTCGAACTTCATCCGTGCGTCGTCGAAGGCGTTGAACCCGCATTCATAGGCCGACACTTTCTCGGGGTCCGGATTGCGCACCGCAAGCACCAGGGCAGCGATCAGGAAGACCGCGCCGAGGGCGATCGCAACAACGAGAAAAACGACTACGGGCAAGTATTCGCGAAGAAACTCTTCCACCGGCAGCTCCTTGTGTCTCGCGGGCCCACCTCAACCAGAGGCTAGCGCGCGTCAGCCAAGCATAGGCGCGGTTTACTCCCCGCACCCGGGGGGGTCAACCAAAGCTCCATCATATTCTCATGCCTGAATAACACCGGTCTATCGCCCTGTTTTCGGAAGTTTTGCCCTAACGGCCTTGGCTTACCGTCGCCCGGCAGAACGTGGCCGAAATCTTTTTGTGGCCCACGGGATATATTGGCATGCGGAAACGATGCTGCATCCGCCAAAAACCGAGGCCAGTCTCCGACTCGCGCCGTCCCGCATTCGGGCCGGCCCCGGGCGCCATCACATCGCCCTGAGCGCGGCGAGCGCATGCCGGTGCTGCGCGGCGCTGTCGGGCGAGAAACAGCACAGCACGATCCGGTCGGGCAAGTCGTGGTGCTCGCGCCAGCGGGTCACTTCGGCCACCGCGATCGTCGCCGCCTGGTCGACCGGATAGCCGTAAACGCCGGTCGAGATCGCCGGAAAGGCGATGCTCCGGCAGCCCGCCGCCTCTGCCAGCGTCAGGCTCTCGCAGTAGCACGACGCGAGCAGCTCCGCTTCGCCCGCCCCGCCCCCCTGCCAGACCGGCCCGACGGTGTGGATCACATGTTTCGCCGGCAGATCGTGGGCCCTGGTCATCCGTGCTTCGCCGGTCGGACAGCCGCCCAACGTACGACACTCCGCCAGCAGCCCCGGTCCCGCCGCCCGGTGGATCGCCCCATCCACCCCACCGCCGCCGAGGAGCCGGGTGTTGGCCGCGTTGACGATCGCGTCCACGGCAAGGCGCGTGATATCGCCCTCGGTGATTTCTATGGTCATTGGCACCATCCTGTCCGGGTGCCGCCATCATGGTCATTGGCACCATCCTGTCCGGGTGCCGCCATCATAGCGCCGCCCCAGCCCGGCACCAAGCATGAGGTCGGTCACGTCGGTCCCGTCGAGCTGCAGATCGATGAGCATTCGTCCGTACTTGTCGTCATCGACATGGGCGAGCTCGATCCGTCGCGCGCTCCAGATCGCGTGGCGCAGGTGCTGGGTCGCCGCGATGGCGCGGGCATGTTCGCTCACGCAGAGCGGCGAAAACAATTCCGGCGCGTCGTAGCCCGCGAGCCGCGCACTCACGCCGGGTTTGCCGGGGCAGGCCAACTCCACCGTATCGCCGTCGATCACACCGGTGACCCGACAGCCCTCGACCGGCTCGAACGCCGGGGCGTCCAGCCCGATCAGCCGCACCGCCACCAACACCGGAACGAACCCCCAGAAGACCAGGTTGAACAGTCGTTCGCCCCAGCCCATCCGGGCCCTGCTCGTGCGCCCAAAACGTTTCATGCATGCCTCCCCGGGCTGCGCCCGGCGTGGCAGTCCACCGGGCCGCCGACCCGTTCCGGGACCTTTGGGAGTCGGCGCATCTGGGCGGGCGTCTGTTTCACGGAATCCTCCAGGGCATCACCCTCTTCTTGCCCGTCCTGGGCCCGAAATGCCACTGGCCCCGTCCCCGAGCATGGGCTATCCCGAGCCCATGACCGACACGCTCACGATCCGCCGCCCCGACGACTGGCACCTGCACCTGCGCGACGGCGCGATGCTGGAGGCCGTCCTGCCCGAGACCGCGCGCGATTTCGCCCGCGCCATCGTCATGCCCAACCTCGTGCCGCCGGTCGTCACCGGCGCAGACGCCATCGCCTACCGCGCCCGGATCATGGCGGCCCTGCCCGACGGCATGGACTTCACCCCGCTTATGACCCTCTATCTCACCGAGGAAACCGACGCCGATGACGTCGCAATGGCGGCGCAAGAAGGGGCCATCACGGCAGTGAAGCTCTACCCCGCGGGTGTCACCACCAATTCCGCTTCCGGCGTGCGCGACTTCGACAAGGTCCGGCCGGTGCTCGAGAAAATGGCAGAGATCGGCCTGCCGCTCTGCGTGCACGGTGAGGTCACGGCAGCCGAGGTCGACATCTTCGACCGCGAAGCGGTGTTCATCGACAAGGTGCTCGACCCGATCCGCCGGTCCACACCGGGGCTGCGCGTGGTGATGGAGCACATCACCACCTCCAACGGGGTCAACTACGTGGCCGCCGGCGGCGACGACATCGCCGGCACGATCACCACCCATCACCTCATCATCAACCGCAACGACATCCTCGTCGGCGGCATCCACCCGCATTACTATTGCCTGCCGGTCGCCAAGCGCGAGAGCCACCGGCTGGCCCTCAGGCGGGCGGCAACCTCCGGCGATGCGAGCTTCTTTCTCGGCACCGATAGCGCCCCGCATCTCACTCACCTGAAGGAACACGCCTGCGGCTGCGCCGGGATCTTCTCGGCGACCAACACGCTCTCCTGCCTCGCCGAAGTGTTCGAACAGGACGCGGCCCTCGACAAGCTCGAAGCCTTCACCTCGCTGAACGGTCCTGCTTTCTACCGGCTGCCGGTGAACGAGGAGACGGTCAAGCTCACCCGCGGCGCTCCTGTTACCTACCCGGAGGTGATCGACACCGCCGACGGCCCGGTCACCGTGTTCGACCCCGGCTTCCCGCTGCACTGGCGGGTGGAGCCGTGACAAAATTCTTCGAAGAATTTTGCCAAGGGATTTCGAAATCCCTTGGTCCCGCCCGCGAAGGAGCCGCCCGATGATCCCCGCCACCTATCCCGACAAGTCCGAAATCGCCCGCCTAACCGCGCGGATGCTGCTCGAGATCGGCGCGGTCAACTTCCGCCCCGAGGAGCCCTTCATCCTCGCCTCCGGATTGCCGAGCCCGACCTATATCGACTGCCGCAAGCTGATCTCCTATCCCCGCATCCGCAGCACGCTGATGGACTTCCTCGCCGTCACGGTGATGCGCGAAGCCGGTTTCGAGGCGTTCGACAACATCGCCGGTGGAGAGACCGCCGGCATCCCCTTCGCGGCCCTCGTCGCCGAGCGCCTCGCCCTGCCGATGAGCTATGTGCGCAAGAAGCCCAAGGGCTACGGACGGGGGGCGCGGATCGAGGGCGACATGAATTCGGGCGAGCGGGTGTTGCTGGTCGAGGACCTCACCACCGACGGCGGCTCGAAGCTGTCCTTCGTCGACGCGATTCGCGAAACCGGAGCAACCTGCGGCCATACCGCGGTGATCTTTTTCTACGGAATCTTCCCGGAGACAGAGAAAACTCTTGGCGATCAAGGGGTTGAGCTTCATCATCTTTGCACCTGGTGGGACGTGCTCGCCGAGGCACGCGCGTCGGACGCCTTCGCGGCCGACACGCTCGATGCGGTCGAGGCCTTCCTCGGCGCGCCGCGGGCGTGGCAGGAGGAACACAGGTCCGGTTGAATGCGCGGGGGCCCGCCGGGGATAAGCTGTTGATAACTCGCACAGGTCTGGGGGCGGAATCCGTGCACCAACGCGTGACACAACAAGATGTCGTCTTGGGCGCCCTGGATTGATACCATATTGAGGTCAATCGGGCGCAAACATGGGAATTGCCCACAAAGATTCCCACATGGTCACGGCTCCCGGGAGCGGTTAACCCCACTATCAGAGAGGGGACAGAATGAACGAGATCTCACAGCTTCGGCAGGACACGCAGCAGGATGAAGACGGCACCGGGACCGGCATGCCGCACAATATCGAGGCCGAGCAGCAGCTGCTCGGCGCGATCCTGACCAACAACGAGATCTACGACCGGGTCGCGCAGATCATCAAGCCGCCGCATTTCTACGAGCCGGTGCATGAACGCATCTACGCGCTCGCAGAGCAAAGGATCGCGGCCAACATGCTGGCCTCGCCGGTCACGCTGAAACCCTTCCTCGCCGATGACGAGGGGCTCAAGGAACTGGGCGGCGCAGCCTATCTCGCCCGTCTTGCCGGCGCCGCGATCAGCTCGTTCGCCGCGCGCGACTACGCGCAGATGATCTACGAGATGCACCAGCGCCGCGAGTTGATGAAGCTCGGCGCCGAGATCGGCGACCGCGCCGGGCGGCTGGAGGCGAAAGACGAACCCGGCGAGCAGATCGTCGCCGCCGAACAGGCGCTTTATAAACTCGCCGAGACAGGCCAGGCCACAACCGGATTCAAGTCTTTCCTCTCGGCCGTCACCGCGGCGGTCAGCGTCGCCAACGCCGCCTACGGGCGCGACGGCGGACTCGCCGGCACCTCGACCGGGCTCAACGACCTCGATGGCAAGCTCGGCGGGTTGCACCGGTCGGACTTGTTGATCCTCGCCGGGCGCCCCTCGATGGGCAAGACCTCGCTCGCCACCAACATCGCCTTCAACATCGCCAAGGCCTACAAGCGCGGCAAGCTGCACGATGGCTCCGAGGGCGCGGTGAACGGCGGCGTGGTCGGGTTCTACTCGCTCGAAATGTCGGCCGAACAGCTCGCCGCGCGGATCTTGTCGGAGGCCAGTGAGGTGCCGTCGGAGCAGATCCGTCGCGGCGACATGACCGAAGCCGAGTTCCGCCGCTTCGTCGATGCCGCCAAGGCGCTCGAAAGCTGCCCGCTGTTCATCGACGACACCCCCGCCCTTCCCATCGCTCAGCTCGCCGCCCGGGCGCGGCGGCTCAAGCGCGAGCACGGGCTCGACGTGCTGTTCGTCGACTACCTCCAGCTGGTGCGCGGCACGGCCGAGAACCGGGTGAACGAGATCGGCGAGATCTCGATGGGCCTCAAGGCCATCGCCAAGGAGCTCGACATCCCCGTGGTTGCGCTTTCCCAGCTCTCGCGCCAGGTCGAGAACCGCGACGACAAGCGCCCGCAGCTCTCGGATTTGCGCGAATCCGGGTCGATCGAGCAGGACGCCGACGTGGTCATGTTCGTTTTCCGCGAGGAATACTACGCCGAACGAGAGAAGCCGTCCGATGACAGGCTCGAGGAAATGGCCGCCTGGCAGGACCGGATGGACAAGTTGCACGGGCGCGCCGAGGTCATCATCGGCAAGCAGCGTCACGGGCCGATCGGCAACGTGGAACTCAGCTTCGAGGGCCGCTTCACCCGCTTCGGCAACCTTGTGAAGCCCTGGCAGCAGGGCAGCGGCGAAGGGTTCTGAGATGTCGATCCACACGTTCATGGCCGGCTACAAACGGGTCTGGGAGGGGCAGGACAGCGACGGGTTCGCAGCCCTCTTTGCGCCGGGTGGGCGATACCACAACACGCCGTTCCAGGTGCAGGACACGCCCGAGAAGCTCGCCAGCTACTGGGACCGGATCAAGCTCCAGGACGACATCGCGCTCAGCTACGACGTGCTGGCCGAGACGCCCGAGGGGGGCGTCGCGCACTGGCACGTCGAGTACCAGGTCACCTCGGAAGACCTGTTCGAAGTCTGGGCGAAATCGACCGGCACCGGCCTGCCGGAGCGCAAGCCCGGCGATCCCCTGCCCCGGATGGTGCTCGACGGCACGCTCGTGGGGACGTTCGACACAGAGGGCCGCGCCACCGAGGTCCGGATCTGGTGGCATTCGATGCCGCTCATGCCCTGAAGCGCCATGCCGGGCCGCAAGACCTCGCTCGCCCGCTGGGCGCCGCTGCTTTCCGAGCCGGAGGCCCGTGCCGCGCTCGGCCAAGCGCTCGTGCCCCTTCTCGCGGCTGAGGTGACCGCGCGGTTGCCCGCCGACCTCGCCTTCGACCCGGCCCGCGACGATATCAACGCCTGGATCGACCGGGCCGACAGGGTCGCCCAGATCCACACCATCACCCGGGAAGACACCCGGGCGCTCGCCGGGCTGCTGCTCCTGTTCTACGATGGCGACGAACCCGACGGCGATCTGATGATCGGTTATTTCCTCGGCCCCGCCCATTGGGGCCAGGGGCTCGCCAGCGACATGCTGGCAGGTCTTGTCGCCGACCTCGACCAAGGTCCGGTGCGGCGGCTCCATGCCGGGACCGATGCCGACAACCACGCCTCGCAGCGGGTGCTGGCGAAGGCGGGGTTCACCCGCGACGTCGCGGACAGTACACCCGGCCGCACCGCCTTTTCGCGGCTCTGCGGCGGCTGATCCGGCGGCTGCCCCCCTGCCCCGGCGTCGGTTCGCCCATCACCACCAGGCCGCAACACCGCGCTGGTCGATCGCCACCGCCTGGTTCACTATGACGCCGATGTGCCTGCCGCCGGACAGCGACTCGCACCGGGCCGTCCGGTGCCGGTTCGGGACCCGGGCCGGGGGGTGCTGTACGCTGAAAACGGGAGGCGCGACGCCTTGACCATTGCCACACGCGCGGCCATCCGCTTCGGGACCGGCCTGTCGCCCGTCCTTGCCCCGCCCGCGGATGCCGGCGCCATGATCGACGCCCTTGCCGGACCCGACGATGCGCAGGCGCGGTTCCCGGTCGCAGGGCTCGCCGAGATCTGGCCGTTGATCGCGGAACTCGCCGCCGCCCGCCGCGCGCGCAAAGCCGTCGAGGAAGGCGGCGCGGCGCGGTACAAGCAGGTCACGTCGGCGATCAAAGACATGCAACTTGCGGGGCTCAGGGCCCGGCTCATGCGGGCCGTGCGCACCCGCGACGGGTTTCGCGAGCGGCTGACGTGGTTCTGGGCCGATCATTTCACCGTCCGCGCGAAAAACGTCCGCTTCCGCGCCGGCCCCGCCACCTATGTCGAGGAGGCTATCCGGCCCCACGTCGGCGGGCGGTTCGCTGACATGCTGCGTGCCGCCGCGATCCACCCGGTGATGCTGACCTATCTCGATCAGAACAACTCGATCGGACCGATGAGCCCGGCCGGGCTGCGCCGGTCGCGCGGGCTGAACGAAAACCTCGCCCGCGAGATCCTCGAACTGCACACGCTGGGCGTCGGCGCGCGGTTCACCCAAGCGGACGTGACCGAATTCGCAGAGCTCCTGACCGGGCTCACCTTTACCGTCGACGACGGCTTCCGTTTCCGGCCCCGGTGGGCCGAGCCCGGCGCCGAACATGTGCTTGGAAAACGCTACGGCGGCGACCGCCGGGCAAGTGCGGACGACATCTTCGCAGCGCTCGACGACATCGCCCGTGCGCCCGCCACCGCCGCGCATCTCGCGCGCAAACTCGCGGTGCATTTCGTCTCGGACGACCCCGATCCCGGCCTGGTCGCGGCGATGACCGACGCCTACATGGCGCATGACGGCGAACTGGCGCGGGTCTACGAGGCCATGCTGGCCCATCCCGCCGCCTGGGAAAACCCCGGCGCGAAGGCTCGCCAGCCGTTCGAGTTCATCGCCGCCTCCCTGCGCGCGCTCGGCACGTCCGAAACGCGGCTCGCGGCGTTGAAGAAAGGTGAAATCAAACGGCTCATCCTGCGCCCGCTCGCGCGCATGGGACAGCCTTACGAGGAACCGCCCGGGCCCGACGGCTGGCCCGAGGCGGCCGATGCCTGGATCACCCCGCCCGCGCTTGCCGAGCGGATCTCATGGGCGATGCACGTGAAAGCCCTGCACGGCGCGCCCCTGCCCGCGCCCCGGGCGTTCGCCCGGGCGGCACTGGGGCCCGAGGTTTCCGACGATCTTGTCGCCGCCGTGCGGATGGCCGAGAGCAAGCGCGCGGGGGTGGGCATCGTGCTCGCATCGCCCGCGTTCAACCGGCGCTAGGAGCATGAAGATGCCACGCAACACCGCCCTGTCCCGCCGCCATTTCCTGCGCACCGGCGCCGCGTTGGGCTGCTCCGCCGCCGCCGCACCGCTGATGACCCGGGTCACCTTCGCCGCGGTTCCGGGCGACAACAGGCTCGTCGTCATCATCCTGCGCGGCGCGATGGACGGGCTCGACGTGGTGCGCCCGGTCGGCGATCCGGCCTTCGCCGCCCTGCGGGGGGCGGACCTTGCGGGAAAGAAGCCCGGGCCGGACCTCGACGGCTTCTTCGCCCTCCACCCGGCGCTCGCGGAGTTGATGCCGATGTGGCGGACCGGGACGCTCGGCTTCGCCCATGCGGTCGCGACCCCCTATCGCAACAAACGCAGTCATTTTGATGGGCAGGACATCCTCGAAGCTGGCAGCGGGCACGACGTGCCGGACAACCAGATGCGCGACGGCTGGCTGAACCGGCTGATCGGGGCCCTGCCCGGCACCACCAGCGAGACCGCCTATGCCATCGGCCTCGACCAGCTCAAGGTGATCTCGGGCGCCGCCCCGGTTCGGCAATGGAGCCCGGACGCGCGGGTCGACCTCGACGCGCAGAGCCGCCGCCTGCTCGAACGCCTCTATGAAGGCGATCCGCTGTTTCACGCCGCCGGCAACACCGCCTTCGACCTCGCCGACCACGTGCCCGGGGATGACATGAGCGGCGCGGGCAAAAAGCGAGGGCCCACCCCCGCAAGGCTCGCCGCCTATGCCGCCGACAGGCTGCGGGAGGAAACGCGGATCGCCGCTTTCTCGATCAACGGCTGGGATACCCACCGCAACCAACGCGCGGTCCTCGGCGACCAGCTCGAGGCGCTGGCCGCCACGCTCACCACCCTCGAAACCGGGCTGGGCCCCGAGATCTGGGCGAAGACGACGGTGCTCGCGATGACCGAGTTCGGCCGCACGGTCCGCGCCAACGGCACCGGCGGCACCGACCACGGCACCGGCGGAGCGATGTTGCTCGCGGGCGGCACGGTGCGCGGCGGCCGGGTGTTCGGCGACTGGCCCGGCCTCGATGAGTCCGCGCTCTACGAGGGGCGCGACCTTCTGCCGACCCGCGACGTGCGCGCCTTCGCGGCCTGGGCGATGCGCGGGCTTTACGGGATCGACCAGGGTCTGCTCGAAGGCACCGTGTTTCCCGGGCTCGACATGGGCGACAATCCGGGCGTGCTGATCTAGATATTGCCGCGCCCCGGCCTGCGGCCTGGATCCAGACCGTTTCAGATTGAACCAATCTGAAACGGGTTTTGGTCTAGATTCAAGAGGTTGAGAGAAATCCTGGGACCAGACAGTTTCCGTCTGATCCGTTTTTGCTCTAGGTTTCCGCCATGTTCGTTCCGTTGATGTTGCTGCTGGTGTCGCTCGCGGGGGTGGTCGTGGCCTTCGCCCTGCCCGGCTGGTCCGACCTTCTGCTGTTGTCCGGTCCGATGGCGCTGGCCAGCCTCTACCTTCTGCTGCGCGCCCTCCCTGTCAGGCCCAAGCGCGCAGACCAGGTGATCCTTGACGGCTCCAACGTCATGCATTGGCGCGACGGCAAGCCGGACATCGCCACCGTTCGCGAGGTGCTCGATCACGCGGCAGCACTTGGCATGCACCCGGGCGTCGTGTTCGACGCCAACGCCGGCTACCTCCTGTTCGACAAATATGCCGGCGACCGTGCCTTCGCCCATTTCCTCAAACTGCCGCCTGACCGGATCATGGTGGTGCCCAAAGGCACGCCAGCCGACCCGACGATCCTCACCGCCGCCCGCGATCTCGGCGCACGTGTCATCTCGAACGACCGCTTCCGCGATTGGGTGGAAGACTTCCCGGAGTTGACCGCACCGGGCCATCTCATCCGCGGCGGCTACCGCGACGGCGCGCTGTGGTTGGACACCGACGCGCCCCGCGTGCGGTAACAAAAACGGTCCACCGGCCCCCGCGATAAGGGCCCCTAGCGCTCGCGCGCCGGGCCTTCCGGTGGGCGGTCGATCAGCCGCTCGATCTCGTCCATCACGTCCGACGGTAGTGGGCCGAAGTCCATCGCCGCGGCGTTTTCCTCGGCCTGGGCGACCGTCTTGGCCCCCGGCACCGGGATCAGCCCGGGCGCGCGCGCGAGCAGCCAGCCGAGCGCGCCCTGCCCCGGCGTCCGCCCACCGGTCTTCAGCAAGTCTCGCACCGCATCGAGACGCGCGATCAGCGCGTCCGACACCCGGCCATCCTTGAAATAGTCGAGCCATTCGAAGGTGTTCGCCCGAATATCGTCCTTTGCCACTGTCGCGCCGGCGACGAATTTTCCGGTGAGCACCCCCATCGCCAGCGGCGAGCGGATGAGCTGCTGGAGCCCGTGACGTTCGGCCACCGCGTGTTGCGAGGGGGCGTCGAAGAACAGGTTCATCGTGTATTCCACTGCGGCGAAGCCGGGCCACCCGGCGGCGGCGTCGAGCCGGTCGGGGAAATCGGTGCTCCAGCCGTAGCTGCCGATCTTGCCCTCTGTCCGCAGTGCCTCCAGCGTGTCGAATACCTGCGCCACTTCGGCAACGGGCAAGGTGTTGACGTGGCAGAGCAGCACGTCGATCCTGTCGCGCCGGAGCCTTGCCAGGCTCGCCTCGGCCGAGGCCCGGATCGCTGCCGGGTTGGTGTCGTCGCGGATCACCTGGCGTGTCGCCCGGTCGAAGACGGGTCCGAATTTCGACACCACGACGGACCCAGCGCGGTTTCCGAGTACCTGGCCCAGCAAGTCCTCCGAATGGCCCGCGCCGTAGACGGCGGCGGTGTCGAAGACCCGCACGCCCGCTGCCCAGGCAGCCTCGATCGTGCGCGCGCTCTCGGCGTCATCGGTGCCGGAATAGCCCAGCGGCGTCTCGTCCGCCCAGAGCGGACCGCCGATGGCCCAGCAGCCCATGCCGATCCGGGGGGTGTCGGTGAGGGGATTGGGGGTCATGGTCATGGGGATCTCCTTCGCCCCCATGATGCGCCGAATTCCGGTGCTTGTCGCGCCTGCACACTCGGACGGTCGCGAAACCGCACTTTCAGAATTGAGAGAGCACCTAGAGCGCGATCCAAAAAGTGGGTACCGGTTTTCGGACCAAATTGCGCGGTAAAACAAACTGATAGGGCGCCGTTCATGATCCAGAAATCATGGACGCCGCTCTAGCGTGGGCGCGGACACCTCACCAGCCGCCAGTGAGGCTCTTCCAGCCGAGGCCCGCGCGCCGGGAGAACTCGGACCCTTGAAGGCGGCCCTCCCGGATCGCGGCGTGGTCCGCGGCGGCGCGCGCGAGGATGCCGTCGGCGCGCCAGGCGGCGCGCAGCGCCGGGATCGACAGTTTGAAGTTGATCTTGCGCGCCGCGGCAATGTCGGCCCTCGCAGCGGCAATCATCTCCTCAAGCCCGGTCTGCGGCAGCACATGCCAGCCACGCCGTGCAAGCTCAGGTGCTGCGACCAGCATCATGGCCAGTCCCGCCGCCTTGCCGACCGCGCGCACTGCCGGTTCGCGGATGTACTGCGCGCCCAGCGCCTGGGCCGAGGCCCACATCAGCGTCCCCCCCGTCTCGGCGAGATAGGCGTCGAGCGCGTCGGCACTGCCGAACGGCTCGCGGTCGACATCGGCCCAGCGGGCGACGACGAGCCGGTCGAGCATATCGCCCGGCAGCCCGCCCGAACGCATCACCTCCGCCAGCGGCTTGACCACCTCATGGGCGCGCGCCGGCTTGCCGTCGTCGATCTCGACGAGCACGTCGCGCCAGAATTGCAGCCGCATCTTCGCCACCAGCGGCTCGCCTGAGACCCAGGGCGCGCGCGCAATCTCGAGGTTGAAGGCATAGAGCGGAAACAGGCGCGCGCGGGCTTCGACCGGCGCGGCCATCGCCGCGCTGAACCGGTCGGGGTCACCCCGGCGGACAATCTCGGCACAGGCGGCCAGGGTCATCGCGGCCGCACCACGCTCAGTGCGTAGCCGAAACGCCGCCGGTGGGCGCGCCAAAGGTTGATCTCGGCCTGGCCCTCGTCAAGCACCTTCGTCAGCGCCGCATCCGCCCCCGGCCGCAGCTTCGCGACCCGTGCCTCCATCGGAGTGTAATAAGCTTCCCAGGCCGCGTCAGAGAGCACCTGCTGCCCGAGAAGCGTGTAGCCCGCCGCCTCGATGCGCTGGTTGAGCACCTCCATCCCCGCCATCTGAGGGTATTCCGCCTCGTTCTCGGCGCGCAGTTCCGGGTTCGGATCATCGACCAGCCAGACCAGCTCGGAAAACGCCAGGGCGCCCCCCGGGGCGAGCTTGTCGCGCATCGTGCGGAGCCCCGCCTCGACCCCGAGAAAATAGAGCGCACCGGCAACCCAGATGAAATCGAACGGACCGTCCGCATCGGCCATATCGCCCTGGCGCGCGGTGACGCGGGGCTCCTGCGCCCATGCCGCCCTCGTCCGCTCAACGAAGGGCGGATGGCGGTCCACCGCCAAGATCTGCCCCCCGGGGGCCGCCACCAGCAGCCCTGCGATATCGGCCCCTGGCCCGCAGCCGCCATCGAGAATGCGCGCATCCTGGGCCACGCCCGCGAGGCCGACCGCCCAGGCAAGGCTCTCGGCATCACCCGGGCCCTCACGCGGCAGATCCGCGTGCAGGGTGAAAAACGCGCTCATTCGGCCGCCCGACCGGTCGCTGCCACCGGCATGTAGCCGTCGCGCTGGAGCTTCCAGTTGATCGCATCGAGCAGGGCCTCGAACGAGGCATCGACGATATTGGGGCTCACCCCCACGGTCGACCAGCGCCGGCCGGCGCCATCTTCGCTGTCGATGATGACCCGGGTCACCGCATCGGTGCCGCCATGGGTGATCCGCACCTTGAAGTCGACGAGTTGGATGTCGTCGATACAGGCCTGGTAGGGGCCGAGATCCTTCGCCAGAGCGCGCGCGAGCGCGTTGACCGGCCCGCCGTCGGACCCGTGCAGCGACTGGCTTTCGGAGACCGAAAGCTTCTTTTCGTCGCCGATCTTCACCACCACGACGGCTTCCGAGATCGACACCATTCGGTCGTAGCGGTTCTTGCGCCGCTCGACCGTGACCCGGTAGCGCTTGACCTCGAAGTATTCGGGCAGATCCCCGAGGATCCGCCGTGCCAGAAGCTCGAAACTCGCCTGCGCGCTGTCGTAGGCATAGCCCTGGTCTTCGCGGCGCTTGATCTCGTCGAGAATCTCGCCGAGACGTGGATCGCCCTTCTCGACCGTGATCCCGGCCTCCGCCAGCCGCCGGCGCAGGTTCGACTGTCCGGCCTGGTTCGACATCGGCACGAGACGCGCGTTGCCAACGCGTTCGGGCTCGATATGCTCGTAGGTGGTCGGGTCCTTCAAGATTGCCGAGGCGTGCAGCCCGGCCTTGTGGGTGAAGGCGCTGGCGCCGACGTAAGGTGCCGAGCGCAGCGGCACCCGATTGAGGATGTCGTCGAGTTGACGCGAGACCACGGTGAGCGACGCGAGGTCGTCCTCGGTGACCCCGATCTTGAACTGGCTCCGATACGGTTCCTTGAGCAGGAGCGTCGGGATGAGGGAGATCAGGTTGGCATTGCCACAGCGCTCGCCGAGCCCGTTGAGCGTACCCTGCACCTGCCGCGCACCGGCCTCGATGCCCGCGAGCGAGCCCGCCACCGCGCAGCCGGTGTCGTCGTGGCAATGGATGCCGAGCTTCTCGCCCGGAATGCCGGCCTCGATCACCGCACGGGTGATATCGTGGATCTCATCCGGCAAAGTGCCGCCGTTGGTGTCGCAGAGCACCACCCAGCGCGCGCCGGCGTGGTAGGCCGCGAGCACCGCGTCGAGCGCATAGGGCGCGTTGGCCTTGTAACCGTCGAAGAAGTGCTCGGCGTCGAACAGCGCCTCGCGTCCCTGCGTCCTCACATGGCCGACGCTCGCGCGGATGTTCTCGAGGTTCTCTTCGAGGGTGATCCCGAGCGCGGTGGTGACATGAAAATCATGGGTCTTGCCGACCAGGCAGACCCCCGGCGTGCCGGCGTTCATCACCTGCGCCAGCACATCGTCATTCGCCGCCGAGCGCCCGGCCCGCTTGGTCATGCCGAAGGCTGTGAAGGTGGCCTGGGTCTCGGGCCGCGCGTCGAAAAAGTCGCTGTCGGTCGGGTTCGCCCCCGGCCAGCCGCCCTCGATGTAGTCGACCCCGAGCCCGTCCAGCGCCTCGGCAATGGCGCTCTTCTCGACAACCGAGAACTGAACCCCCTGGGTCTGCTGCCCGTCGCGCAAGGTGGTGTCGTAGATGTAGAGGCGTTCAGTCATAGCTCTGCTCCTTGATCCTGGCAGAATGTGGTCGGGGGAACGGTCGGTGTCGCCCGCGAAATCGACCGGGGGGGCAGCGCCCCCCGGCCTCCTTCTGCCTGACCCTTACGCATCACAAACCCTCCAGCTTCGCCGCGTCGAAGCCAGATTCGAAGGTCCATTCTGCGCCATCGGGAGTATCTGTAAGCCTCACTCCCGCTGCCTCGAGCGATTTTCGAAGAAAATCCGCTCTATCGTAGTCCTTTGCCTCCCGCGCAAGTCGGCGTTCCTGAACGATTCTCATCACTTGATTCAGCACCTGCATCGCCGGCTCGTCGACGAGTTTCGGCTGAATGAACCTGACGCCCAGCAACTCAGCAGATGCAACAAGCTTTTCCCCTTCGCCCGCCGCGGCAAGCTCGTGGAGCCTCGCGATCGCGCCTGGCGTGTTTAGATCGTCAGCAAGAAGATCTACGAACTTTCGATCTGGTTCGGCCGCGGGCTCCACTTCCGCGAAGTCCGACCACCACTTCCGCAGCGTCGCCTCCGCCTCCGCCCGCTTCTTCTCGGTCCAGTCCATCGGCTTTCGGTAATGGGTGCCCAGAAAGACGAAGCGGATCACCTCACCTGCCACCGGCGGCTGGCCGTCGTGACCGCCGAGCAGATCATGCACGGTGAAGAAGTTGCCCAAGCTCTTGGACATC
>Ga0209121_10000756_pt1 | contig 34393 bp, 40 predicted proteins | sample Cruoilmetagenom3_FD_187292 | JGI IMG/M metagenome (GOLD analysis project Ga0209121, IMG submission 187292) | Oil polluted marine microbial communities from Coal Oil Point, Santa Barbara, California, USA - Sample 3 (SPAdes) (version 2) | ecosystem: Environmental > Aquatic > Marine > Oil seeps ... | reverse complement strand
AAGATATATAGAAAGCCAATTTGAGACGGAAATTATAGCAGAAAGTGGGCAAAATGGCGAGCGAGGAGCCCAAGGATGTAAATATCTATTTTGTAAAAGTGTCAAGGGGTGCTTAAACCCAGCCACTATGGGCGCGTTCAGGGTCGCCGCTCTAGTTTGTCCATGTTGATTCTTGTTGTTATGCTACGCTTTCACCGCCTGACAGCGTGTTTTCAGCATATGCTACTAAGTTCGTACACAATTTATCCAGTAGATCAAATCTGACTCCATCACTTAACAGTTTTTCCAGAGTTGCAGTTATTAGAACAGGCTTCTTTCTTCTCACACCTACTTGAAGCTTATAGGTGTCTCGTGCGTCATTTTCCGCAGAATTCCATGTCTCTTCTCCGACTTCACTGCAAATCGCACTCAGAATTCTGGTATTCCACATAACTGACCTTAGTCCAAAAAAAGGTGCTTCAACAATAGGTTCAGATTCTTCATCTAATAAGGATAGCAGACAGCTATTGTCTCTGCGATGTTCCTCGAGTTCTTCTCTATCACAGTCACCGTCAAACACTACAAACGTCGGCAGATTCAACCCGTTGGCGATAGCTAGGGGCCGACTCATATTTGTCTTTCCTTCACATACAACGAAATGACAATCCGCTCAAATGTATCAAAATGCCAAAGTGTCCTCAGAACGAGATCAACATCTACAGCGACAGTGAATGTGAACGCATCGTGAAATCGGCTAAGGACCTTGCTGAGAAGTCCAATGTGCAGACACATCTGAGGTGGGACCTGTTGATTGTCGTTGCCCTCTCGACTGCTCTGAGGCGAGGAGAACTCCTGAATTGTACATGGGGAGATGAGGGAATATGATGTAATGAAGCTTGCAGGTCATGCTGATTTCAAGACAACGCACAAGTATTACCTTCGTGTCCACGATGATCTGGTCGATCGCGCAAGGCAGGCAACTGCCCGCGGGTTATGCAAGAATCTGTTGCAAAAGTGTTGCAGCGATGATTTTGATCCTCCGGCCAGAAAAGACAGTAAAACATAACTACTTGGCAGTCAATATTTTAAAAGATTTGGTAGGAGTAGAATTAAGCCGCTCACAAACGGAGAATTAATCCGTTGGTCCGGATTCTCACCTCTATGTCCATAACGTACAACGGGTTCATTGCCAGTCTCAGTAATTGGGATAACGGACTGAAAGTCCACCGATCATCATGGCTACATGGAAGGACAAACACGCCTTTCTGACTGTTGCGCAGCAAGCTTAAGTACATTGCATGTTGGCTGAAGAGACTGAAGATGCGGACGAATCCATACCTGTCTGAGATTCTGGGGCCAGACTCTGGATTCCACAAAAAGCCGGTCTGCCTTTGAAGTGTACGGGCCTTTTTTTGAAAGGATGGTAACAAACTGTTTGCTCGCCGTAACACCTTCCATTAGACTATTGGAGACGGTTAAATGGTGCTTTTATCTAAGTTCTTAGGCTACGAAGGGAAAAGATGTCAACGACTCGGAAGAAAGATCTCGTCGACCAAATTACCGAAAGCACTCAGGTTAAGAATGCATTAGTCAAAGCTATCGTTCAGAATTTTCTCGATGAAATCGTCTCTGAGCTGACCAAAGGTAATCGCTTGGAATTTCGCGACTTTGGTGTCTTTGAAGTCACAAAAAGAGCAGCAAGAAAAGCTCGGAATCCCAAGACTTTGGAGCCAATTGACGTCCCCGCAAGGCGAAGAGTCAAGTTTAAGATGGGTCGAATTATAAAAAAGAAGCTAAGCACCAGAGTTGCTAAAAAATGAGCAGTTTCTGTCTACGCCCCTTCGTGTGCCATAAAGCTTAATACTCTTTGAAACAGTGCTGTGGTTTTTGTCATCTGAAAACGCATACGTATACTTGGTCAGGACATAGTTAGGTTTAAGGACGAAAGCGGTTATGAAAACAACTATTAAAGCCACAGGGTGTAAATATTTAGACCAAACCGGTCGACTGCTGGCAATTGGAGTTCTGATAGCAGCTTTCATCATGGCTTCAGACCAAGGCTGGTGTGCTGCAAGGAGCGCAACAAAGGTCGTAACTTATCCCGCTCCGACTGGTGAAGTCTTGTCAAACGAGTATGAAGTGCACGCAGCGGGCCAGAAGGTTGATGCATACATAGCTCGCGTTCTCGACCCGCCATTCGCTGGAAAGCAATGGGACCACGGCGGCTCGTATTCGTTTGCTAACTTCGACATGTCAGGTCCTGTTGTTGTCCGTATTATGTCCAAACGGTCGCTTAAGAACGTTGTGATCCGGCCACAATCGTCCGGGATACAACCAACACTGCTGGATGACCACACATTGGAACTGACGCTGGACCAACCGTATAAGCTCAGCATAGAGCCAGATGGCAGAAAAGCCCCATTGCTGTTATTTGCGAATCCCCTGGAGATAAATGTACCAAAGTCCGACGACGAGGATGTCATCTACTTTGGCCCCGGTGTGCACAAACCGGAAAAGATCGTCTTGAATAGCAATCAGACACTTTATCTTGCCGGTGGCGCTGTTGTGAAGGCCGAGGTATTAGCTCAAGGTACCAACATCCGGATTTATGGACGCGGCATTCTGGATGGCTCCGACTGGGAATGGCGCAAAGGTCCGGTGGGCAACCTGATTGCCATTCGCAATAGTGCTGATGTTGAAATCAACGGCATCACGCTACGCGGTTCATCCCATTGGACCATCGTACCGAAGAACTGCCAGCGGGTAACAATCCGGAATGTGAAGCTTTGTAATTCCCGCGTTCAGAACGATGATGGCATCAATCCATGCAATTCCCAAGATGTGCTGATTACTGATTGCTTTATCCGGAGCGATGATGATTGTGTTGCTCTTAAGGGACTCGACTTTAGTGCTACTAACAGCAACGTTGAACGAATCACGGTGGAAAACTCAATTCTCTGGTGTGACCGGGCTCGCATTTTTCTGCTTGGACATGAGAGTCGTGCTGCTTTTATGCGAAACGTAACGCTCCGGAACCTTGACATTGTCCATTTTAGTATGACTCCATTCCTTTTGGAGCCGGGTGAGGATATGCGGCTTGAAGACATCAAGGTCGAGGATATCCGGATTCACGGTGAGGGCCAAAAGGAGTTTATCCGCCTTCGTCCAGTAGTAAACCAGTATATGCGTAAGAAGGTACCCGGATTCATACAGAATATCCGGTTCCGTAACATAACATTGCACGGCCAATCCGGTGATTACCTTGTACAGATTCAGGGGGCAGACGCCGAACATATTGTTCGCGACGTAACCTTTGAGAACATTTCTATCGTGGGTTCGAAACTAACCGAAGAATCCAGGCGAGTGCGTATTGGAGAGCACACTGAAAACATTAGTTTCCATACGGAGGTCCAATGAATGCCCTTCGGATCTTTGCTGATTCTTAAAAAACACTTGCAATATCATATCAAGTGCTGGCCAGTTTCATGAGCTACTGATTTTAGGGGGCATTATAGCCCTCATTCTCATTATTGCCTCAAAAGGCATGTTTTACGCTTTCTGTCCACCCTTATTTTTAGCCTAAAAACGCTGATTTTTGTCATCGTATTCAATGTCTTCGGTGAATGAAAGGAATCTACTTTTTAAACTTATATATAATAAATACTTATGATATAAATCCGAAATACCATCGCGCATGTCTCCATTTTGTTACCGTTTTGCTTAGTTCTAAGCCCATTTTTTCGCTTGATTCGCACGCTCTAAACTACGATAGATTGGATATTATGATAAAGGTTTGGACCTATAAAAGAGAAAAAATCAAGGGCTGGTGGGTCGGATGGTACGAGAGTGGCAAACGCAAAGCAAAGGCCTTACCGAACAAAGCTCTTGCCGAACATTTTCGCCAGATAAAATACGCCCAATTAAACTCAGATTTTTTTACTGGGACTGTTACCATCGTTGTATAAATCAGCATTATTTGGTATAAATGAACCATGCCGCACAGAACGCAAAGTAAAGAACGGGATGTGATCCTGGATTCGATAACCGAGGGTGTTTTCACTGTCGATTCGGATTGGTCCATCACCTCATTTAACCGGGCAGCAGAGGAAATTACCGGAATTCCTCGCAAAAAGGCCCTCGGCCAGAAGTGCAGCGCTATATTACGTGCGGATGTCTGCGAAACGGACTGTGCCCTGCGCCAGACAATGAGAGCCGGCAAATCCGTAATAAACAAGGCGGTCCACATCATCGATGCAAAAGGAGAACGACATGCGATTGCCATATCTACGGCCCTGCTAAAAGATGAAAAGGGTAAGGTTATTGGGGGCGTGGAAACATTCCGTGATATGAGCCTGGTCGAAGAGCTTCGGAAGAAAATTGAAGGCCGTTACTGTTGCGAGGATATAATCAGCCAAAATCACCGGATGCAAAACCTCTTTGGTATCCTTCCCAATATTGCGGAAAGCGATTGCACCGTTTTGGTTGAGGGCGAGAGCGGCACAGGCAAGGAACTCTTCGCTCGGGCGATTCACAATTTGAGCTTTCGCAAAGGCAAATCCTTTGTTGCGGTTAATTGTGGTGCTCTGCCCGATACTTTATTGGAATCAGAATTATTCGGTTATAAAGCTGGAGCTTTTACGGATGCCAAGAAAGACAAGCCCGGACGTTTTGCGATGGCTGAAGGCGGCACGCTCTTTTTGGATGAGATTGGTGACGTATCTGCAGCAGTACAAGTGCGATTGCTTCGTGTTTTGCAGGAACGCACTTATGAGCCTTTGGGCGCTGTCTCTTCCGTTAATGCCAATGTCCGTGTTATCACGGCAGCCAATAAGAAGCTTAGTGAGCTTGTTGAACAGGGCAGGTTCAGGGAAGATTTATATTATCGAATCAACGTTATGAGATTAGAATTGCCGCCGTTGCGAGAGCGTAAAGACGATGTTCCGCTTTTGGTAAACAGCTTCATCAACCGCTTCAGACGACTACGCAATAAGAACATCAGTTGTGTTACAGATGAAGTGCTGGCGAGCCTTTTGGCGTACGACTATCCGGGTAACGTCAGGGAGCTTGAGAATATAATTGAGCATTGTTTTGTGCTGTGCCAGGGCGAGATAATTGAAAAGAAACATTTGCCGGCATCAGTTTGTCCGGGATCAAATGCGGACAAAATAAAGATGGGCGAGATAACAACGCTTAAACAGATGGAGCAACTTCTCATTATCGAGGCATTGCGACGAAACAAAGGTAATCAGACAGCTACGGCCAAAGAATTGGGTATCAACAAGAGCACGTTGTTTCGAAAGCTGAAGGCGTATGACATCAAATCCCAGGCAACTACTTAGGTAAGCATCAACCTGGTCAGTTCATAGCCCCACACAAGCAGGAAGTGCTAAGGGTTGCATATTGCAATAGCAGGCAATGGGTAGTAGTTGCAATTTGCAATCCCGTGCCGTGTTTTCCTAACCAGCAATGACTTCAATATATTTCGTAAAACCTTTCTTTACATTGTGTTAGCACACTTCTTCCCTTTATCGGTTTTCCTGGCATGCTTCTTGCGTAAACCACCTTTGAAAGGTTATTGCAATGAAAATAGCGATACCAATATGGCGTGGCCGTGTTTCGTGCGCATTTGATTTTGCTCACAGGATTTTGCTCGTAAACGTAGAAAATGGTTGTGAAACAAGTCGTTCAGAGATTCCTTTTCCGCCCGAGTCGGATCCTGAAAAGGTCAATGGATTAAAGTCCCTTGGCGTAGAGGTGCTCATCTGCGGAGCAATCTCGCGTTGGCTGGCTTTACAGATTAGAGCTTCCGGGATTAAGGTTTTGCCTTACGTTGTAGGTCAGGCCGACGAGGTACTGAATGCATATTTGACAGGCAGTCTGATTCACCCGAAGTTCGTTCTGCCCGGTTCTTGGCCAGGCGCCCGGCGGGGTTTTTGTCGAGGACGTCGAAAACGTCGACCACCAGGCATTCGTTAATGAAACACAACAAGTTTTTAGAAGCTGTTTGCGTAGTACGAGATCGGATTCCTGCAACCGACGGGGACGGAGTCTAAAGAGAATAAGAAAAGGAGAACAAATGAAAGTAGCAGTAACATCACAAGGCCAGGAGCTTTCGAGTGAGATTGATCTAAGATTTGGGCGAGCGAAGTGGCTTATCGTAGTGGATACAGAGACAGAAAAGTCTGAAGCACACGACAACACGGTGAATTTAAATGCCGCCCAGGGAGCGGGGATTCAGACCGGACAAAACATAGCCAATCTCGATATTGACGCAGTAATAAGCGGTAATGTGGGCCCAAATGCATTTAGGACGCTTAGTGCAGCCAAGATAAAGATATTTCTTACTGAGGAACAAACAGTCCAGCAGGCGATAGATTCGTTCAAAGCAGGAAAGCTTAAAGAGGTAGACCAGGCCAATGTTGAAGGTCACTGGATTTAGTGTGTGCATTTTTTAGACAGGTGTAAAGCTATGCAGATTTTCTTAGATTGTATTCCCTGCTTCATTCGTCAGGCACTCGATGCCGCTCGACTGTCAACCGACGATAAACAGATTCACGAGAAGGTGGTTCGAGAGGTTATTATCCTCGCTAAAGACTTAGACATGAGTCAGAGCCCGCCGGTTATGGGGCAGAAGATACATCGATTGATTCGTGAATTAGTTGGTACTGAAGATCCATATATTGATGTTAAGAAGCAATTCAATAATGCAGCTCTTCGTTTATATTCAAAAATGCGCACTTATATCACTGTGTCCGGAGATATGCTTGAGACAGCGATACGGCTGGCAATAGCAGGGAATATCATCGATTTCGGGGTAAATAGCAAATTACAGGAAAGCGAACTTGAAAAAACGATTAGCGAATGTTTGGCTGCTGAATTCTCTGATATGCAACTGGAACCGTTTCAGCAGGCAATAAACGAAGCCGAAGAGATACTCTATATTGCTGATAATGCCGGTGAGATTATCTTTGACCGCCTGTTGATTGAGCAGTTGCCTATAGAAAAGGTTACCGTAGTTGTCAAAGGTTCGCCCGTAATTAATGATGCCACAATGGAAGACGCGATCCTTGCCGGTTTGCCACAAATTGTAGATGTGATTGACAACGGTTCTGATGGGCCCGGGACGATTTTGGAAACCTGCTCGGATGTTTTTGTCAATCGTTTCAAGGGGGCTGATCTGGTGATTGCCAAGGGACAGGGTAACTACGAGACCCTAAGTGATGTAGATAAGAATATATTCTTCGTATTAAAGGCCAAGTGTCCTGTTATCGCACAGGACCTTGGATGTGAAGTTGGTGAGATGGTTTTCAGAAAAAGCAAAACATTTAGAAATGCTGAGGATATGGTGAAGGAGGCCGAATAAATGCCAGGTTTTGATGGTACGGGGCCGTTAGGTCAAGGCCCGATGACAGGACGAGGTCAAGGATTTTGCGCCTTGACAGTCTCCGGAGAAGATCAGGGCGAAGTGAAAGGTTTTGCGGGACTGCAGAGTGTGCCCGTTGGTCAAATAAATGAGAATTTTCAAAATGCTGAAAAGGAGGTGATTATCATGCCAAGAGGAGATGGAACAGGTCCTGCTGGAATGGGACCAATGACAGGTAGAGCCGCCGGTTTCTGTGCGGGTTTTCCAGTGCCGGGTTATATGAACCCTGTTATGGGTAAAGCCGGTTTCTATGGTCCCGGCGCGTCGGCATTCGGGCCCTATGGTGCAGGTTCGTATGGTTATGGTGCCGGCTATGGAATGCCTTATGGTGGCTGGGGTCGCAGAGGCCTTGGTTTTGGCCGAGGCTTCGGTCGGGGTTTCGGTCGGGGCTGGGGCCGCGGTCGCGGCAGATTTGGTTATTGGTAGTAAATTTAATCCGGATTGGTGACCAGTTGCAGAAAGGAGGCATATGATACCAAGAAGTGGCGGGCTAGGGTCCCGGTAGAGCCAGGGGCAAGATGAGTGGCCTTTTGCCGCAGGGCCAGGCGGTAGTTGTGTGTGCCTGAACTGTGGCCATAAGGTTACTCACATGGCTGGCGTGCCTTGTAGCCAGAAGAATTACCCGAAATGTGGCATGAGAATGACGAGAGGTTGACATTTTCAATAAATAGGGCGAAACGATAATATCATGGAAAAAAGGTTCTACAGAGGCAGACGTGAATTTTTAGAATTAGCAGGTGTAGGTTTATTAAGTGCCCTGGTGACCCACAAAGCTGAAGGTGCAGAAATACGTGGAGTACAGTTTAAGGCGTTGGATAAAAATACCCAAATTGATGTCGGCCACAGAGGAAAGGAAATAATAGAAAAAGCATATAAACTGGGACATGAATATGAGAAGAAGCACGGGGGATGTTGCAGGTGTACAGTTGCTGCTCTCCAGGATGCTATTGAGTTTATTCCCAAAAACGAAGATGTATTCAGAGCAGCTTGTTGTTTAGATGGCGGAGCAACTCCAACCGGTATGCAGAATTGTGGGGCATTTACAGGTTCAGGGATAATTATTGGGTATTTATGTGGAACAGGTCCGTTTGGATATACAAGTTTAGCTCATAAATTAATTCATGAGGTATATGAAGGATTTAAAGAAACGTATGAAACTGTCTTGTGCAAAGATGTTAGAGACAAAGGTAAAGGTAACTGCCCGGAAATAGTAGCAAGAGCAACCCGATGGACTGCTGAAGCAATATTGAGGCAGTTCACCAACTATAGTAAAGAAGTGATAGAAAAATAGGAAGTTTGCAAGTTATTTTAAAAGAGGACTTCTTGATTGAAAGGAAGTTGAAAAATGAAAGGAATGACGGATTTATTCAGTAAGGATGGGAATATAGTGAGATGGATAACAAAGAGGCCGATTTCAATTTTGGTTTGTGTCGCTCTGATTGCCTTGCTGGCAGTAGGAACATTGGGTACAGCTGCAACAGAGGGTAGGGTCAAGGTAATGTTTCTCCGTGGTGGTGGTGTCCACGATTGGAAAAACAACACACCTATTCTTAAGGTGGTAATGGATCGGACCAATGATTTTGAGGTGACCTTTACCGAGAATCTGGACGACCTCAAAGATCGCATCAAGCAATTCGATATCGTCATCCAGTACACCACCGGAATGGCCCTTACCCCAGAGCAGGAAAAAGGATACTGCGATTTCGTCGCCAACGGCGGCGGATACGTCGGAATCCACAGCGCCAGCGATTCATTCAAGAACGCTGACCGCTACTGGGAAATGGTCGGAGGGCGATTCGCAGGCCACGGCAGCGGAAAGTACAAGGTCTATATCTATGATAAGGAGCACCCCATAACCAAGGGCCTCCAAGATTTCGAAATTCAGGATGAGACGTATTCCCATAACTACCATAAGAACGCGACCATGCGATGCCTGACCCGGATGAATCGGGGCAATGAGAGACAGGCGATGAGTTGGGTGTCGCACTACGGCAAAGGAAGGATGTTTTATACGGGTAACGGGCACGGGCGGGAGGCGTGGAGCAATCCGCACTTCCAGCAGCTTGTTGTTCGGGCAATGTACTGGGCTGCCGGTCGCAAAGTCAAAGACCCGCCGAATGTGCAATATTAATATGATGGGCTAACATATTTGGTTTGTTGAGTTGGCTCAAACAAAAGTAAGGAAAAAGACAAATGAAAAGGTTAATTGTAGTTTGTATGCTGGTTGGGATTGTTGTGATGGCGGTTGATGCCTTAGCAGCAGCGCCCCAGAGTGCCCGAAATCCTGAGTCTGGCTTCGTAAGCATTTTTAACGGCAAGGACCTGACCGGCTGGGATGGTGACCCGCGGCTGTGGTCGGTAAAGGACGGCGTAATCCGCGGGCAGACTACAGAGGAAAATCCTGCCCGTGGCAATACGTTCTGCATCTGGCGGGACGGCAAGGTCAAGAACTTCATCCTCAAAATCAAATTCCGCATCCAGAACGGCAACTCCGGCGTTCAGTACCGCAGCAAAGAAGTCAACAAGTGGGTCATCTCCGGCTATCAGGCAGAAGTACAAAACGCACCCGGCAAAGTGGGCTTTCTCTATCACGAGCGAGGCCGAGGATGGCTGGTTAACGTCGGCGATATGATGATCATCGACGAGCAGGGCAACAAGAAAGTCGTTGGCAAGGTATCCGACGTCGAGGCACTGAAAAAGGCCGTCTATTACAAGGACAAGGATTGGAACGAATACACCATCATTGCACGGGGCAACCACATACTGCAATACCTCAACGGATACCCTACGATAGAGCTTATTGACAGCGACCGCGTGACCAACCCTGACGACCCGAGGGACAGCAAAGGCGCCGCACTGGAAGGACTGCTTGCGCTACAAATCCATGCGGGCCCGCCGATGGTCGTCGAATTCAAGGACATTTACATAAAACATCTGCCGGAAAATTACGGCAAGGCCGTCCGACTCTTCAACGGCACAGACCTTACCGGCTGGACCTTCTCCAGTGACGCTCTCAAGAACACTTTCGCCGTCAAAGACGGCGCGATGACTGTGACGGGCAGGCCCGCCGGCTATATACGCACGAAGAAAGACTATACAAACTACGTCGTTCGACTGCAGATGCGGCACATAAAGCCGGGCAACAGCGGGCTGTTGGTGCGAATGACCGGCCCCGACAAGGTCTGGCCCAAGTCAATCGAGGCCCAGGGTATGTCCGGCAGCATGGGCGATATCTTTAACATCGGCAGCTTCCCGATGAAAACCGACCCCGCTCGTACCAGAGGCCGTCATACCCCGAAGATGCATTCGTCGAACGAAAAACCGCTCGGCCAGTGGAACGATAACGAAGTCTATATGAACGGCGGCGACCTGAGAATTTATATCAATCGCCTCCTCCAGAACAGCGCAACCGAATGCGAGGAGACGCCGGGCAAGATATGTCTGCAGTCGGAAGGCTCGCCAAAGGAATTCCGTAATGTTGTCCTGATTCCAATCAAGTAGGGTATCCAAGGTAGAGATGCCGGATTTTGTGCGGGTTAGGCGGTGTCGTGATATATGAAGCCCGTTGTGGGTAGAATCGGTTTTCGATGCCGGAGCAGATGCAGGTGAGTTTAGTGGTAAATTCAAGTTAGCATTAATTGCAGAAAGGATGGATATTATGCCTAGAGGAGATGGTACAGGGCCTACAGGCCAAGGCCGCGGCACAGGCCGCGGTATGGGGCGAGGGCAAGGCCAAGGTAGAGGCAGAATGGGTGGACCGTTCGCCGCAGGACCGGGCGGAAGTTGTATATGCCCGAACTGTGCAGCAGTAGTCTCTCATGTTGTCGGGCAGCCTTGCAATACAAGAAGTTGTCCAAAATGTGGTACGAAAATGACAAGATCTTAATCTTATTTCGAAAGGAGATTTATCATGCCAGGTGGAGATGGAACAGGTCCTGGAGGTATGGGACCAATGACAGGTAGAGCCGCAGGTTTTTGCGCTGGTTATCCCGTGCCGGGTTATGCGAATCCCGTAGGTGGACGTGGTATGGGTATGGGCTGGGGTCGAGGTCGAGGTGGCGGTTTTGGCCGAGGTCGAGGTTTTGGTTGGGGCAGAGCCGGATATGACTTGCCTGCTTATGGTAGTGCTGTGAATCCATACGCTTATGGCGGTGCTGTGAACCCATATGCGTATGGCGGTGTGCCGTTTGCGCCAACAGTTGCACCTAAGCAAGAGCTGGATAGCCTCAAAGGCCAGGCCGAATATCTTGAAGATGCTCTTGATGGAATTAAGAAGCGCATAGAAGAACTCAATAGCCAGAAAACCGGCCAAGAGTAAGAGAAGCAGTATAATCCTGTTCAGGAAAGTTTGTCACACCAAACCGAGCAGAAAGGACAGTGCGTGCTTTGACAATGATGGTCTATAGATTTGACTCTGCCGGGAGTTTTGTAAAAAAATTTAATCTTGTAGAGGTATAACGATGCCAATATTTGAGTACAAGTGTAAGAAATGCGGGCACAAGACGGAGTTTCTAGAAAAAAGCGCCGGCAAAAATAAGCACATCTGCGAAAAATGTGGAAGTTTGGATACGCAAAAAATGTTTTCAGGGTTCGCTGTTGGACAAAGTAGCAAGGGAAGTAATTCCTGTCCCACCGGGACGTGTCCGACCGGGACATGTGGACTCTGATAGAAAGGATTTTTTATGAAAATCGCAGTAACATCTACAGGGCCTACGCTTGACGACAATGTGGAGGCTCGATTCGGTCGGTGTCCCTATTTTTTGATCGTTGATACTGACACAATGCAATTAGAGGCTATTGAAAATTCTAATATTGCCCTTGGCGGCGGTGCGGGGATTCAGTCCGCTCAGCTAATGTCGGAAAAAGGAGTAACAACAGTACTAACCGGCAACTGTGGCCCTAACGCATTTAACGTATTTGGGCAGGCGGGCATACAGGTTATCGTTGGTGTCAATGGACCTGTCCGCGATGCCGTTGAGCAATTCAAAACGGGAGTTTTTTCTTCTGCCTCGGGGCCAAGTGTAACCAGTCACTTCGGCGTGAACACAGCACCGGCAGATCCGACACCAACGGGACAGCCGACGACCGGCCCACTCGGCCAAGGTGGCGGAATGGGCTTCGGTATGGGCGGCGGCCGAGGTATGGGTGGCGGACGTGGCATGGGTGGTGGACGCGGCATGGGCAAAGGTATGGGCCGCGGTGGCGGAATGGGGCGAGGCATGGGGCGTGGCATGGGTATGCCTTCGACCAGCCCGGTAGCAGATTTTATGGAAAATGCCGGACCGCAAAACCCTAATCAGGAACTAGCTGAGCTAAAACGGCAGGCAGAGATACTTGAGCAGCAAAAACAACAACTGAATCAAAGGATAACACAGCTTGGAAGCAGTCGCAGGGCTATTGCTGTTGTTGATTCTGAGAAGTGTACAGGTTGCGGTGTCTGTCTCGATGTATGTCCGGCAGGTGCTATTGAAGTTGAGAAAAAAGCCGTTATTGACGAGGAGATCTGTACCGGATGCGCTGCCTGTATTACCGAATGTCCCAACAAGGCAATCATAATTACCCAGAAGGAGTTTAGTAAATAGACTAACACGAGTTAGAACACCAGGAAAGTTGATATATCACCTTTCTCTTACTCGCTTCCGATAGATGATAGCAACAGATCAAAGGTATAGCTAAATGGAAAAAGGAATAGTCCCGCAATGCGCAAGATGCAGGAGCAAAGAGTGTCGCAACGGCAAGGATTGTTTCTCACAAACTCCGAGGCACAGGCCCTTGTATTATAATGATGTAGCGAAATTGCACCAGGCCGCTTCTGCAATTGAGGCACGGTATTATGGCAAAGAAACACGATTGGGTGAAATAGTCCTGTTTGCTAAAGAGCTGGGGTATCAAAAAATTGGTTTGGCATTTTGTATCGGTTTGAGTGAAGAGGCACAAATCGTTGAGAGTATTCTTTCAAATCACTTTGAGGTTGTTTCGGTTTGCTGCAAAGTCTGTGGAATTGACAAGAAAGATTTTGGCTTGCAGCAGATATCCCCACAGAATGATGAGGTCATGTGCAACCCGGCCGGACAGGCCCAGTTACTTAATGAGGCGGAAACTCAGTTCAATGTGATATGCGGGCTTTGTGTCGGCCACGATGCAATCTTTGCCAAGCTTTCAGATGCACCGGTGACAACGCTTATTGCCAAGGATCGCGTATTGGCACACAATCCTGCGGCAGCGATTTATTGCCAATATATACGAAAACGTTTTGGCAAAACACATAACGGTGATGCATGATGGATCAAACATTTAAGGCGACGGAGATTACCATTGGCTTCCATCCGGATGGTTACAGGATAGACAAAACAGCGTCACCGATGAACAGATACACAAAGTGGGATATTTTGTCGGGTAATCACTGGTGCAATCCTAAACCGGTTTGCTTTGATTCTCTGCCCCAGAACGGCTGGATTGCAAAAGATAAATTTGATTGGGACAGAGTTAATACGATTGTGGAGTAAGTTTGATATGAAAATAGCGATTGCAAGTGGTAAAGGCGGCACGGGCAAAACAACCATTGCCACAAATCTTGCCTGTTCCATTGCTCGAATGGGCCAAACCGTGCAGTATCTTGATTGTGATGTTGAGGAACCGAACGGCCACATATTTCTGAAGCCGGAGATAGAAGAGACTCAGAGTGTGACGATAGGTGTTCCGGAAGTTGACACTGAATTATGTAACGGATGCGGCAAGTGCGGCCAGCTTTGCCAATACAGTGCGATCATTTGTTTGAAAGATACCGCCATGACTTTTGAGCAGTTGTGCCATTCCTGCGGTGGATGTATGGCCGTCTGCCCACAAGCCGCTATTAAGGAAAAACAACGTAAAATCGGAATCGCTGAATTCGGCAGAGCGAACGGAGTCTTATATGGTGCAGGCAAACTCGATATTGGTGCCATCCAAAGCCCTGCCTTGATAAAACGTGTCAAACAAAAATCGACAGACAGTGATACGGCAGTCATCGATGTCCCACCCGGCACCTCATGCCCGGTGATCGAAGCGGTTAAGGGAGCAGATTTTGTTCTGCTGGTTACCGAACCTACACCCTTCGGCTTGAATGACCTGCAACTGGCAGTGGAGATGGTAAGAAAGCTTAAGCTTGCCTTTGCAGTAGCAATAAACCGTTGCGACATAGGTGATAACCGAGTTGTAGAATATTGTCAGCAAGAGGATATAGACATTCTCCTTGAGATGCCGAATGACCGATTGGTCGCAGAGGCATATTCCCAAGGGATCAAAATAATTGATGCCTTACCCGGCTACGAAGAAAAGTTCGTGCAGCTATACCGGAAAATCAATGCGAGTGCGGTGGTCAAATGAAAGAAGATCTTGAATTCATGGAGCGAATAACCCGGGACTTGGCGGCGAGAAAGGCGGCATGTAAAGTCCTTGGAGTTTCCGAAGACGCCGGCAAGGAAGATATGAAGAAAGCCTACAGAAAAGCATCAATGAAATGCCATCCTGACCACAATCAAGATGACGCCGAGGCAGCCAAAAGATTTGTGCTTGTAAAATGTGCATATGAGTTGTTAGCCGAAAATAAGCCCTGTCCGCAGTTGCTGAAGGAAATCAATGCATGGGAAGGCGTCCCGGAAGATGGCAAATACAAACTTGATAACCCATGGGGACATTTTTTGTGGTGGCGTGAGAAGTTTTTCAACTCTGAAAAGGAGAAAAGATCCAACGATAACCGTCCTTCTTGTATTTAACAGAAACCCTTACGATGGTACGGATGTAACGTGGAATGGCCTTCGGCTGGCGGAACAACTGCTTGATGCCGGCTTGGAAGTGAAGATATTTTTGATGAACGATTCGGTCGATTTAGCTCGTGATGCGGCTACGCCGCCTGAAGGTTACTTTGATTTAGGGAAAATGTTAAAGGAACTGATTGAAAGAAGTGTTCCTGTCAAAGTGTGTGGTACTTGCAAAGTGCGTTGCGGCATCCATAAAGGGGAGCCTTATTTTGAAGGCGCTCAGGAAGCTAAGATGACCGAATTAGCAGAGTGGATTAAGAACGCAGATAAAATTATTACATTTTAAATGAGGCAAATTATGGGAAAAAAAGTAGATGTTTTGGTTGTAGGAGGAGGACCGGCTGGAATCGTAAGTGCGGTAACCGCACGAAAATATTACCCAGCCAAAAGAATTTCTCTGATGAAGAATATTGAAAAAGGGGTCATCCCCTGTGGGATTCCCTATATGTTCGCAAGTTTGAACAGTCCCGATGAGAACAAGCTTGGCAATGCTCCTTTAGAAAAAAACAATATCGACATGATATTGGATGAAGCAGTAACAATAGATCGCAAAGAAAAAGTAGTTGTTACTAAAACAAGTAAGCGATATGGTTATGAAAAATTAATCCTCGCAACAGGTTCCTCACCTACTGCTCCTCCGATACCAGGTATTAGCAAAAAGGGTATTTACCCAATCTACAAGGATATGGCATATCTCAAAAACTCAATAGAAGAAATCAAAAAGACAAAAAACGTTTTAATAATTGGGGGTGGTTTTATAGGGGTAGAGTTTGCAGATGAGATATCCAAAATAGACAATACGAACGTCTATTTGGTCGAAATTCTTCCTACTTTGCTGGCGAATTCCTTTGATGTGGAATTTTCTGTGATTGCTGAAGAAGCGTTGAAGTCAGAAGGCGTGGTTTTGCTGACCGGCATCTGCATTGAAGAGATTTTGGGCAGCGACAAAGTGGAAGGTGTACGCTTTTCAGATGGTAACGAAATTCCGGTTGATAGCATTATCCTGGGTGTTGGGGGTATGCCTAATACAAAATTGGCCACCGGTGCAGGATTAAACCCGGGTAAAGGTAAAGGAATATGGGTGGACGAGTACATGCGTACGACCGATCCCGATATTTTTGCCATAGGTGATTGTGCCGGCAAAAGAGATTTCTACACACGGAAAGATGTACCTGTCATGCTGGCTTCCACAGCCACCGCGGAAGCCAGGATTGCAGGAGCAAATCTTTATCGGCTAAAAGTGGTGCGAGAGAACAAGGGAACCATCGCGATCTACTCAACTTATATTAACGGCATGGTGTTAGGTTCGGCTGGTCTTACGGAAAACATCGCTCGAAACGAAGGTTTTGAAATCGTCACAGGCATCTTTGATGGGGTAGACAAACATCCGTCGACATTACCGGGTGCGAGCAAAGTTAAGGTTAAGCTAATTTTTTCAAAACATTCTGGCATCATATTGGGAGGACAAGTAGCAGGAGGAATATCCTGCGGAGAGATAATAAATCTTATAGGGGTGGCTATTCAAAAGAGGGTATCGTTTGCAGAGTTAGAGACCTTACAAATGGCGACTCACCCCTATTTAACAAGTGCTCCGACTGTTTACCCGATTGTGTTAGCTGCCCAGGATGCATCAAATAAAATGTAACTTGATATTGTGTTATGAAAGAAAACTATGGAAGAATTAGTTGTCATAAGTGGTAAGGGCTTAATAGATAAAGCCAGCGGATAAGGTTATTTCGCTTTAGGTGTTGGGAATGAGTCTCGCGAAGCTGTCTGACAACTTTTACGACCAGATTAAACCACGTTTGCATGAGCGCATCGGCCGAGAGCTGCGTTTAGCTTATCGTGTGCTTGATTTGGGTTGTGGCGCGTGTGAGCTTGCACAGTACTTGTCCGAGACCTATGGTCAAAAGGTTACAGGAGTGGATATTTCTGCCAATAGCTTTCCCAATAACCGAAATATCACCAAAAATACCAAGCGTATTCGCTGTATTCGTAAAGATGCTGCTCGCCTTACTTTTATTCGAAACAAAACGATAGACGCAGCGATAATATTTTGGGCTTTGCATGAGATGAAAAATGCTCAGGCGATTTTACAAGAAACCCATCGCGTTTTGCGACCGGGCGGCAAAGTGCTCGTTGTTGAATTCCCGCGTAACTCATTGGCCCAAAAGTTATGGAACGAGAGTTACTATACCATCAAAGAATTAACAGGTTCTCTCCGTAAGGCCGGTTTCAAAGATATTCGGGCTAAACGAATTGAACGTAAACAAATTCTTTGGGTAACAGGTTTCCGCAGTAAGAATTGATCTGAAAATAAAGAAACTATAAGTATTAAAACATATGAAAAGGCAAAAGAGTTATTTGTTCAAGAATACGGTATTTAAAGAAGGTGATGAATCGGCGAAGACTGTTTTCGGCGGCCCGGGTGAGTTGGAAGTTGGCCCGGCTCCTGAATTTGAAGGAAGTCAGGAGACGTTAAATCCGGAGGAAATGTTTGTCGCGGCAGTTAATAGCTGTATAATGACAACCTTTTTCTACTTTGTGCGAAGGTCAAATATTGAAGTTTTATCGTACTATTCAGATGCCGAAGGGCGTGTTGAAAAACAAAGAGACGGTTTCAGATTCACCAACGTTGAAGTCAGGGCAAAGATTACATTGCAACAACCGGACATTGCTGAAAAAGTTCGCGAACTCGGAGATTTAGCTGAAAAATACTGTCTTGTTTCCCGGTCAGTAACCTGTCCTGTTCAATATTCCTTGGTGGTGCAAGTCAAAGAATCATAAGATTAAAATAGGATATAATGAGAATGAACATGGTAAAATCACAGGTTGAACGAAAAAAATATAACGAGATGTAATTTTACCATGGGGGTGCTCTGTGGTACGTTTTTTCCTGTTGGTAGGGCGCTTGCAACTAAAGGAGTTAAGAGCGATTGCAAATGAGGAAATTATATCCTGAATCAAAAGTTGAGCTTAGGGGATTTATGGCCCGATATTACGATATCGGCCTCGATATAGCTACATTCGGAAGGTATCTGCCGTTTATTGAACAGGTTGTACGTATGATAAAGATTAAACCGGACGACAGAATCTTCGACTTAGGGGTAGGTACAGGCAGAAACGCTTGCCTTATGGCCAAATACTTGTCCGAAAACGGCGAACTGATCGGTGTCGATGTTTCTAAAGACATGATTACTCAGTTTGAAAAAAGATGTGCAGATTTCCCCAATGTTAAAATTATCAATCGAAGAATCGACCAGACCTTACCTTATAAAAGTGATTTTAGCAAAGTTTTTATCTCATTTGTTTTGCATGGGTTCCCACAAAATGCCAGGAAAGTAATTATTGAAAACGCCTTTCAATCCTTAAAACAACACGGGGAGTTTCTCATCTTGGATTATAATGAATTCTCGTTGACGGATATCCCTTTTTACTTCAGGCTTGCTTTTAAGCTTATGGAATGCCCTTATGCCTTTGATTTTATCGAAAAAGATTGGAAGAAAATATTGGCCGATATAGGATTCAATAACTTTAGGGAACACTTTTTCTTTGGTAATTTTATAAGATTGCTAAGGGCCGTAAAACCAAATAGTTTTGAACAATCATAACAAAAACCGACTATAATAATCTTACGGAAATTAAATCTCAGCAACAATTATATGAGAGAATGTTGAAGAAGTGTGATTAAGGTTTTTTGGGAGTTAGTGAAAAATGATGCACATCAGTGAAAATAAATGTGTTGGATGTGGGATTTGCGTTGATGTTTGTCCCCAAGAGGGCATTACACTAAGCAAAGGTGTAGCACAAATAGAGAAAGATAAATGCGTAGAGTGTCATTCTTGTTTACAAGAATGCCCACAAGACGCTATTAGTTTTTTAGAGAATATTAATCTTGTGATGGCCTTTGGAACTGACGACGGCAACACACTAAAAAGCGATAACCACGTGGGAATGTCAAAGTATTTTAGGCTATATCGATTTTCTGACGGCCATGAGGATTTCATTGAACAAAGAAGCAATCTCAAATACAAAGAGGATGAAACAAAAATGCACGGGGACCCGGGAAAAGCCAAAGTCACAGCTTCAGCGTTAGGAAATGTTGATATACTTGTTGGACAAATGTTTGGTCCAAATATAACAAGGTTAAGAAATAAATTTGTATGCGCGGTTGTAAGAAATAATACTATCGATGATGCGATTCAAATGGTGCATAAAAACATCGATGAAATTATAGAAGAAAAGAACAAAAGTAATAGACGAGGAATTGTCTTAAAATAAAGCTGTTATTGGTTCATAAGGAATTTCATTTTGAAAGAGTTAGTTGTCATAAGCGGTAAAGGCGGAACCGGCAAAACAAGTATCGTGGCAGCCCTTGCGGCCCTTGCGAAAAAAGCAGTGTTAGCTGATTGCGATGTAGATGCGGCGGATTTGCACCTGGTTTTAGAGCCGAAAGTACGGCAAACCAACGATTTTTCCGGCGGCAAAAAGGCATCTATAATTGCTGAAAAGTGTATTGGCTGTGGCAAGTGCCAGGATATGTGCAGATTTGATGCTATAAACTTTAATGGGCCGGCAAATGACACAGTTGACAAAACGTTTACAGTTGACCCAATTTCGTGTGAAGGCTGCAAGGTGTGTGTGGAGTTTTGTCCGGCTGATGCGATTGAGTTTAACGATAGTATCAACGGCCAGTGGTTTATATCAGATACACGGTTTGGGCCTATGGTACACGCCAAATTAGGCATAGCTGAGGAAAACAGTGGCAAATTGGTGACTGTTATTCGCAAAGAGGCAAAGAAAATAGCACAGGAGCAAAAGAAGGATTTGCTCATTGTCGATGGTTCGCCGGGAATAGGTTGTCCTGTAATTGCGTCAATTACAGGGGCGGATCTGGTGCTGGTCGTCACAGAACCCACCCTTTCCGGCAAACACGATTTAGACAGGGTCTCCAAGCTTACTGCAAGCTTTGGAATCGAGACTATGGTTTGTGTCAACAAAGCAGATGTAAACCCGCAAATAACGAATCAAATAAGCGAAGATGCTAAAAAGCGAGGATTAAAGGTGATAGGGAAAATCGCTTATGACGAGGCTTTCACAAAGGCGCAGATTGTTAAGGCAAGTGTGGTCGAATATACAGGAGGTGCCATAACAGAACAGATAAAGGCATTGTGGAGACAGGTGACTTATGCCCTCGGTTGAACACAAGCTGCACGCAAACGGATCGAAGGCATCGAGATTTAATTTTGATCGGGTAGCCGGTTCCTATGATAGATGGTACGCCGACAGGCGGGGCGCAATGTATGACCGCTTAGAAAAGAAGTTAATCGCCAGCTTCCTGCCAACTGAGACCGAAGGGAAAAGACTGCTGGAAATAGGTTGCGGAACAGGCCACTGGAGCAGGTTTTTCAGCCAATGCGGTTTTGAGGTTACAGGTCTCGACATCTCTGAGCGTATGGTAAATACAGCACTGCAAAAGGGCATTCCAAACGTTTCATTTTATGTGGCTGATGGGCATTTATTGCCGTTCCAAGATAGCACTTTCGACCTGACTGCGGCAATTACAACGCTTGAGTTTGTTCGTGATGCCGAAGTCGTATTACGAGAGATGATACGATGCACTCGCAAGCCGGGCAGGATATTGCTTGGTATGCTGAATGGATTATCTACAGTTAATCGGCAAAAACAGAGGCTGGGCCGTCCTGAAAATCCATATGCCGTCGCCCGACTGTTCTCACCCGTTGAACTGAGAGAATTTCTGGAGCAGCACGGCCAAGTGGAAATATTTGTTGGAGGTTTTGTTCCTACGCAAAATTGGCTGATACCTTTGGCTCCTTGGATTGATCGTATTGCTCAATTGTTTGGAAGTCAAAAAGGAGCCTTTATGGCGGCTGTGCTGAAATTATGAAAGTACAAGCGGAAATAAGTCTATATCCATTACGCTGCGACAACCTGACCGAGCCAATTCAGCAATTTGCTGAGCTGTTGAAGAGTGATAGCCTAAAGGTCGAAATCGGGCCAATGAGCACCCTCATAACAGGAGACAGCCAAGCAGTTTTCGAAAACCTCAGAAAGGCTTTTGAAAGGCTCGCCAAAGAATATAAGGTGGTAGTAGCTGCAAAAATTTCTAACGCATGCCCCGAAATTAGGGGCAATAAATATGTTCTTTGAAGAATGGAAAATTAATTATGGCGAATGAAAATAGCGTTTCTCAAATTGACGAAAACAAACGTAAACAAATGCAGGCTGAACAGGAACAAATCCGGCAGAGGATAAAAAAAATAAAGCACCAGATACTTATCTTCAGCGGCAAAGGAGGCGTGGGTAAAAGTACGGTGGCGGTAAACCTGGCAGTCTCGCTCGCTCTTTCCGGCAAAAGGGTCGGGCTGCTCGACATTGATATACACGGCCCAAGTATACCCAAGATCTTAAATCTCGAAGCCGAAACCATTCAGGCATTAGGAAATACAATTTTGCCGATAGACATGGTGGAAAATTTGAAGGTCATGTCAATAGGATTCCTGCTGCGAGGAAGTGACGACGCTGTAATATGGAGAGGCCCGATGAAATATCAGATGATAAAGCAATTCTTAAAAGATGTAGATTGGGGCAATTTGGACTTTTTGATTGTTGATTCGCCTCCTGGTACTGGAGATGAGCCACTTTCGATTGTCCAGCTTTTGGAAAATGCCGATGGCGCAATTATAGTTACCACCCCTCAGGAAGTGGCACTGTCTGACGTTCGTAAATGCATTAACTTTTGTCACAATCTCAGGCTGCCTGTTCTCGGCGTATTGGAAAATATGAGCGGTTTTGTCTGTCCGAAGTGCGGTGAGCGGACGGACATATTTAAGTCCGGGGGAGGTGAAATTATGGCTAACGAGATGCAGGTACGCTTCCTGGGCCGGATTCCCATAGATCCACAAATCGTACAAGCCTGTGATTCAGGGAGACCATTTATATATCACTACAGCCAAAGTCAAACGGCAAAGGCTTTCGAAAAAATATTGAATCCCATTCTCGAGCTTGACACCAATGCTCAGGAATTAAACGAAACACAATCTTTACAAACAGGAGGCAAGAAAATGCGCATAGCAGTTCCATTAGCACAGGGCAAAATGAGTCTTCATTTCGGCCATTGCGATCAGTTTGCAATCTTTGATATCGATGATAATCTTAAGAAGGTTATAAATAGGAATGATGAAACTCCTCCCGGCCATGAACCTGGAGTTTTGCCGCGGTGGCTGCATGAAAATAATGTCAATGTTATTATAGCAGGCGGTATGGGACAGCGAGCTCAGCAGTTGTTTACACAGAATGATATTAAAGTGGTTGTTGGCGCATCATCCGGCACACCTGAAGAACTTGTATTAGCCTATTTGCAAGACACACTCCACACGGGAGATAACATTTGTGACCACTGATTCGGGTAGAAGAGCCTGCATATTCTGCAATGGTCAGTTTAGCAATCCGGCAAAAGTCAGACAAATTGCAAAGGATTGTGACTTGCTAATCGCCGCAGATGGAGGGGCAAAATATTTTGTCGATATAAGGCTCACTCCTCATGTCATCATTGGTGACATGGACTCTGTTGACTCTGGTATGTCGAAGAACAATAGTGGTATTGAGCACATTCGGTATCCGGAAGCGAAAGATAAGTCCGATGCGGAACTTGCTGTGGAATATGCCTTAGAGCACGGATGCGAACAGGCCATTCTTGTCGCGGCAACGGGCGGACGTCTTGATCACACATTGGGAAATGTTGCATTGATCGCCAGTCACCCAGGGCAAGTAGCTATCTTTGACGGTACATCTACACTCATTGCAGTCGATAAAAGTGAGAAATGTATGCTGCATGGCAGAATTGGAGCTATTGTTTCTTTGATGCCATATAGTACCGGTTCGCTTAAGGTAAGAACAAATGGCCTTAAGTATCCGTTACAAGATGAGCGCTTGGTATCTGCTACACATGGCCTGAGTAATGAATTGTCTCAAACGGAAGCTTGCATCTGTGTTTCTGATGGTATTCTACTGGTTTATATAGAGAACCATGACATATCTTGTCAGGTAAGTTTGAGGGAAAATAACGAAAGGAAGCAGTTGTGAAGATTGAAACAGTACAAAATACTGTTGCTAATATACGTAATCGCGTACACCCCAAATATGTTGTTTGTAGTTTTGCAAATGCGAAGGGACTACATTTGGAATTTGACGTGACTGATGATGGAAGTGTTAAGGCTGATTTTCAATGTGACGAAGCTTTTGAAGGATATCCGGGTGTACTGCATGGCGGCGTGATCTCATCGATTTTAGATGGTGCAATGGGCAATTGCATATTTGCATGTGGACAGACGGCTGTTACAGTTGAAATGACCACAAGATTTCGGCATCCTGTTACAACATGCAGACAGGCAACTGTCTCAGCCAGAATTATACGAACTTCGCATCCCCTGTATTTGTTGGAGGCTGAAATTGCCCAGGATGGAGAAATTAAAGCTACCGCTAAGGGTAAATTCTATGACCAGCCGGATCTGGTTGATGTTTTGGGGCCGTTTTCATGATTCAAAATATTCGCATAACGACATTAGTTGAAAACACCGCATCAGGGGCAGGTTTATTGGCGGAACACGGCTTATCATTCTGGATTGAATACGGCGATAAGCGCATTCTTTTCGATACAGGCCAAAGCGATATTCTTATTAAAAACGCGAAGGTACTCGGCATCGATTTAGCTGAGACTGATGCTATTGTATTAAGTCACGGTCATTATGACCATACCGGTGGCCTGGCTTCTGTACTTAACATTGCTGAGAAAGCAAAGATTTATTTGCACCCTGCAGCAACTGAACCAAAGTTCAGTAAAAAATTCTCAGGGGCAAAATTGATCGGTATGTCTGATTCTGCGAAGAAGGCTATTCAAGGCCGTGATGTTATATGGACAGCGACACCTGCCCAATTATTTCCTGGAATAAAAGTGACTGGGCAAGTGCCACATATAAATAACTTTGAGGATGTCGGAGGAGCCTTTTTCCTTGATGGAAATTGCCAGAAATCCGACAAACTGTTAGATGACCAAAGCTTGTTTATCGAATCGGCAAAAGGGTTGATTGTCGTTTTTGGATGTGCACATTCAGGTGTTGTAAATACACTCGACCATATCAGAAAATCAACAGGCCAAAATAAAATATACGTGGTCATCGGTGGTATGCACCTGGCAAATGCGAGTCAGATACGAATCGCAAATACAATAGAGGCCTTCAAAAAATACGAAATTCAAAAAATTGTACCTTTGCATTGTACCGGTCAAAGTGCTATGGAAAATTTTAAAAATGCCTTTGGTGATAAATGTCTATCTTTGGGAACAGGGAAGCAAATCTGTTTTTAATGGAGTGCAATATGTCGTATGTCAAGTGAACGACCGGAATTGAGTAAGATATGCAAGATATTGTCTCAAATTAGCAGTTCCGACTGGGTAGCTGTTAAGTTTCAGGAACATATGTCCGTGGCTGACATTGAATCCGTCAGGTTTTGTGAAGCAGTATATAAGGCACAGAAGAGGAATGTCTCACTATCTTTCGATAACGTATGCTGTGATGGTGCCAGAAGATGTTTTGGTTGGCTTAAGAACAATGATATGAAGCTGGCTAAAAGGCTCTCTCAGAGAACAGCCGTAGACCAAGATGTAGCCTATAAATTGATAAGAAGTGTGCCGGTTCTCAATGAAAACATCGTTGGGGTTTCCCTTGGCACGAACATTCAGGGGGATGTTTACATAAGTTATGTCAATCCTGAATCAACTATGAAACTGGTCAGAGATTGGCAGAAAATGACCAGGCAAAATCTACGTGTGGAAATTTCAGGCATAATGTCCGTGTGCGGAAACGTTGCAGTTAAAAGCTGCCTTGGACAAAAAATCAGTATCTCTTTCGGTTGCCCTGACTCCAGAGAATTTGGAGGTATTCAAAAAGAACAGCTTGTTATTGGTATACCTTACAATATCGCATCCAGCCTATGCAGTACAGGCAGGTATTGTTTGAATCAATGAATGGTGGAGATATTTTATGAGCAATAATCCACTCCGCAGATTAAAGACTAAAGCTGCGACGCAGAGCAAGATTAACTTTGTACAAGAAAATTCCAACAAGAAAGATAGTAATAATGCCAACGTACGAATATAGATGTCAGGATTGTGGCTGGATATTTGAAACGTTCCAAGGCATGAAGGACAAATCCCTGGAGAAATGCCCGAAGTGTAATGGCAAGGTTCAGCGTTTGATCAGCGGCGGAGGGGGCATAATTTTCAAAGATTCAAGATCCGATGCAACTGATTACGCTGCCGGTAATATGCCGGCTTGTGGTCGAGACCGGCCCTGCTGTGGACGTGATACGCCCTGCGACCAGAGGCCGTGCGAGTCTTAAATGAAAATCCATAACGACAGTAAGCCCTGGTAGGATAACCCTGAGTATGAGTGTTTATAAGAATTATGCAGGAATCAGGCGAGACGTTCCCGATTACGTAACCATCGTTGTATCCTGCAAGACAAGAACCGCAGAAGAAATAAAGGAGGTCATCGATGCCGGAGCTACAGATATTGGCGAAAATTACGTTCAGGAAGCCGGGCAGATGTACAGTGCTCTAAAGAAAGATGCCGCTAAAGTCAGATGGCATATGATAGGCAGCTTGCAGACGAACAAAATAAACAAAGCACTAAGAATCTTCGATGCAATTCAGAGTGTCGATTCTCTGCCAAAGGCCGTGGCTATTGATAGAAGGGTTGAAAGAGCAAGAAAGCAAAGAGTTCCAATTTATATAGAAATAAACATTGGTAGCGAGGACTCAAAAGCTGGCATAAAACCAATAGAACATGAACCTTTTGATGAATACATTGAAAATTTTGTCAGGGATATATCGAGGCTTGGGCACGTAAGATTGGAGGGCCTAATGACCATGGGGCCTCGTTCTGGAAATCCTGAAGACGTCAGGCCATATTTTAGAAGGACAAAAAGGATATTCGAGAGAATCAGGATGCTTCATCTTCCAAACGTAGATATGAAGTATTTGTCAATGGGTATGACAAATTCATACAGGGTAGCAGTAGAGGAAGGTTCCAATATGATTAGAATTGGAACGGCAATATTTAGAGAGAGAACATACGAATAAGGAAAAATGACAGAAGGCTATCTCTTAAAGATTATGTCGTAGTTTCTTGCGGAATGCTTGTTCCGGAACTCAATTATCTGAGAAAGCAGGGGTTTCTTTGCCGTCCGATGTGGAGATGTACCATAATAACAGCTCTGGGAATATGATAGGAAAAAAATGAAAATAATAGGGATCAATTGTAGTCCGCGTAAAGGTCAGACAACCCAAAAAAGTTTGGAGGTCTGTCTCGACGCAGTTCGCGATGAGTCGAGTAAAATCAGAACGGATATCATTGAGCTTGCCGGTTCAGACATCTGTGGTTGTCTGGATTGCGGCTACTGCAAGAAACAGCTCAAGTGCAAACAAGAAGATGATTTCAACTCCCTCATCTCTGCGCTCAATGATAAGGAGCTTGCAGGAATCATAATCGGTACGCCTGTATATTTGGGGACAATGACCTCCCAGTGCAAAGCCTTCTTGGATAGGTGTGTGATGTTTAGACGCAATGGTTTTATTTTTCGCAATAAAGTCGGCGGAGTTCTGGCTGTAGGGGGTGTGCGTAACGGTGGTCAGGAGCTCACGATTCAGGCCGTGCAGGCGGCAATGCTCTGTCAGGATATGATATGTGTTGGTGACGGAATTAATACGGCACACTTCGGAGCAGCGTTATGGAGCGGCGGGCCAGGTGGGATTGAGAGTGATGAGATAGGGCTTGAAACCGCCAGAAATCTTGGTAGACGGCTCGCTCAAGTAGCTGTAAAAATGGGAACATAATTTACAACAGAGCAACAATTTCTCGTTCCTCTTCCAGCATAGCATATCTCGCAGCATGCAAGCCTTCAGAAGCAAATACAGTTGAAAAGATCATGATAGTGATCCTGGCCCGAAACCATCCTGTTATGTAAGCCAGTCGCAGTTTTGAAGATGGACAATCAAATGGAATGGTGGGAAAAAGATGGTGGAGTAAGGTTTCTTAAGGAAATCGGGTTGAGATCGGATCAAACGATTTTAGATTTCGGTTGCCGGGTAGGTCATTATACCATTCCGGCGGCCAAGGCAGTTGGAAATGAAGGAATCGTCTACGCCCTGGACAAAGAATCGGAAGCCTTAGATGAATTGAGCCGCAAAGTAACCGCTCATAACTTGACCAATGTAAGAGTAACAAAAACTTCGGGTCAAATAAAGCTGCCTTTGGAAAGCAGTGTGATCGACGTAGTTTTTCTTTACGATGTTCTGCACTATTTTGGAACAGACGAAAGAACGAAGCTCTATCATGAGGTTTCCCGAGTTCTCAAGCAAAGTGGTCTGCTTTCAGTTTATCCAAAGCACACTGCGGAAGACAATCCTCTAATGGAATTGATATACCTTAGCTCAACCGATATTGAGCGGGAAATCCAAAGCTCAGGTTTCCAATTCGAACGACGATACTGCGGAATCATCAGTCACGATGACGAACTTAGCAAGGGCTGCGTATTGAATTTCAGAAAGTCTGTAGGTGCCCCATGAAAATAACGATTCTTTATGATAACAACGCCAATCCGGGATTTGAGTCGGGATGGGGCTTTTCGTGCCTGGTGGATAGTAGCCAACGAATCCTTTTTGACACTGGAGATGACGGCCAAAAGCTCATATTTAACTTCGAAAAAGCGAACATCGATCCTAAGAGTGTGAATAAAGTAGTACTCTCGCACAACCATTGGGACCACGTAGATGGCCTGGAGGGTTTCCGGAAATTTAACTCCGAAGCTGAAGTCATATATCCAAACGCATTTTCAGAGCCGACAGAAATATCCCCGGGAATCTATTCAACCGGGGCGCTCGGGGTGCTTCTAAAGGAACAATCCTTGGTGGTGAAAACCGAAAAGGGAAATATTGTGATCACTGGCTGTGCACATCCCGGTCTGGAGAGAATTCTTCAAACAGCCGAAAGTCTTGGTCAAATTTACGGTGTCCTCGGCGGCTTTCACGGGTTTTCCGAGTTCGATGAGCTTGATGGTATTCAATTGATTGGACCTTGTCACTGTACACAGTATATGGAGGAAATAAAGGAAAGATATCCAGCAAAATTTATGGAAATAAAGGCTGGCAGTGTAATCGAGATATAAATAAAATTTGAAATGGTAACTTTCTTTGACCGGCAAATGCAAAAGCATCCATCGAATGCAAAGTGTTCGAGGAACGCCTATGGAGAGAAGTTAAACAACTGCTGTGGCAGACATCAGGTTGTATTGTAACAATGACAGTTGATAATTCCGAAATAAGCTGCAATTACTATTAGATTATGTATGTGGCCCATTTGCACTCTAACGTTTGTTGCATGGATTGGTGCTGGGCAAACGCCAAAGTACCAAGGACCATGCGACTTGGTTGCGTCGCAAGATGGCAAGATTCTTTATGTCGCTAACCTGGACGCAAAGGAGATATCCTTCGTTGACATCCACAGCGGCGAAGGTATCCGTTCAATCGGCATGCCGAGCAAACCGACCGGTCTGACGTTGAGTCCTGATGGCCGAGAGCTTTATGTAACCTGTGCTGCTGCACACAGCACGCTCGTCGTCATGGATGCCGAATCCGGTAAGATAAAGACGACGATTCCAGCAGGACACACGGCGTGCGGCCCGACGGTTACGCCCAATGGAAAACGGTTGTATGTATGCAACCGCTTCGACAATGACGTCTCTGTGATTGACCTAAAGACCTGCAAGGAGGTAGCCAGGATATCTGCCACTCGTGAGCCGCTCGCCGCAGCCATTACTCCCGATGGCAAGTCCGTGCTGGTAATCAATCACCTTCCGACAGGCCGCGCCGATACGTCCGATGTGGCTGCCGTAGTGAGCATCATTGATACACATAGCAACGCGACAACTACGATTCGTCTTCCCAGCGGTGCCTCCGGGCTGCGGGGCGTTTGTGTTTCTCCCGATGGTAAGTACGCTTATGTGACGCATATTTTGGCCCGTTACGAGCTGCCCGCCATCCAGGTGGACTGCGGATGGATAAACGCCAATGCACTGAGCATCATCGACACACAAAAAAAGAAGCTTCTCGGCACTGTGCTATTGGATGATATGTACCTGGGTGCAGCAAATCCATGGGGTGTGGTTTGCACCACCGATGGGAAATGGATCTGCGTGACCCACGCGGGCACCCACGAACTGAGCGTGATCGATGCACCAGCCCTCTTGAGGAAACTGCTGGCGGTGCCGGTAAATCCACCGCCAGAAAAGCTTGGAGAAGTAGTATATGACGATCGCAACGAGTTGCTGGACTATTTCCGTCGTCTCCGGGCGGAGCTTCGGGGTGAAGAACCGGAAAATGGTGAAATGTACATTTTGGGTTCCAGTGCCGGTGTGTCTAATGACCTTACCTTTCTGGCTGGCCTGCGTCGGCGAATCAAGCTAAAGGGTAAGGGGCCGCGCAGACTAGCTGTCATTGGTTCTAAGGCCTATGTCGCCGAGTATTTCAGCGATACATTAGACATCGTTCAGCTTGAATCCAAAACGTCTAATCAAATCCGAGAACTGGCGCTCAGCCCCAATCCACGATTGACCGACCAGCGACGTGGCGAGATGCTCTTCAACGATGCAGAATTGTGCTTTCAACACTGGCAGAGTTGCGCCAGTTGCCATCCAGATGCCCGCATGGATGGCCTTAACTGGGACCTGACCAATGACGGGATAGTCAACCTGAAAAATACAAAGAGCCTGCTCATCAGTCACAAGACACCGCCGGTGATGAGTTCGGGAGTTCGTGCATCGGCCGAAGTTGCAGTTTGGGGAGGCATCAGACATATTCTCTTTGCTGAGCCGCTCGGTGAGGATGGCTTGGCAATCGATACATACCTGAAGTCGGTCGAGACGGTACCCAGCCCATATCTCGTTGATGGTCAGTTCAGCCCGGCGGCCAATCGAGGCAAGAAGCTGTTTTTCAGCGAGAAAGTTGGCTGCTCCAAGTGCCATACGGCCCCCTTGTACACTGATATGCAGATGCACGATGTAGGGTCGAAAAGCCCGTGTGATCACCGTAGGGACTTTGACACTCCAACACTGATCGAAGTCTGGCGGACAGCCCCATACTTTCATGACGGGCGCTATACCACCGTCAAGGAGTCAATCTCTAACTGCAAAAGTGCTACGGAGCATGGGGATGTGGACCTCAATGAGCAACAGGTAAGCGATCTGGTCGAGTTCATATTGTCGCTGTAGCTAAAAGAGGCGGAATGACCTGGATAAAACACCACGCTTAATATTAAAATTGAAATTTTGCACAATTCTTGTTAGAAGATAGCTTTCGGTGGTTTGGCTCAAAATAGCAGGATTGGAATAGAGAGCAGCCAAGTCAAGCATATATTATCTCAGAAGTTGCAAAAAGGCCGTGGGAAAGGATGAAGTTATGGTTATCAGAATTTTATTTGGCGTGATAATTGGAGGCGCAATTGGTGCGGTTCTGGGCTACTTCGGAAAGTGTTCATCCGGTAGCTGCCCGCTGACGGCGAATCCACTCCGCGGCGGGATCTATGGAGCCGTGGTGGGGGTTTTACTGGCATCGGCCTTCTCAACGCCAACGCCACCGAAAGACAAACCGACGCCGCCGCCGGAGAAATCAACGCCAGTGAGCAAGACAGCGAAAGTACCGAAGAAGGAAACCGAAATACTGAAAGAAAGCCCGGAAGGTTCGGACGCTGTTCACATAGACAGCGAATCGGATGTGAATGCAATGGTCCTTAAAGAAGACAGGAGTGATTTTGTGGAATCCTTAACGAAAGACAGCTTTTTACAAAAAGTTTTTAACTACGAGCAAAACAAAGAATGGAAGTTTGAAGGCAAACTGCCTTGCATCATTGACTTTTATGCCGATTGGTGTGGGCCGTGCAAAATGGTAGAACCCATTTTACAAGAACTTGCTCGAGAATATCAAGGTAAGGTCAATATTTATAGAGTGGACACACAAGCTCAGCAGGAATTAGCCGCCGCTTTCGGCATTCAGAGCATCCCCAGCATGCTGTTTGTACCGCTAAATGACAAGCCGCAAATGGCAGTAGGTGCCTTACCCAAAAAGACACTGGAAAAAGCGATGATAGAAGTTTTAAAAGTTGAATAATGTAGGCTTATAATGAAACTGTGTATCATGACGAAAAAGAGTGACGATCTTTAACGGTTCCGGTTCAGTTTCGATAAACAGGTAGATATGCCCGGATTAGCTGCACTTATTACAGCTACGTATGATCGGTCAATTGCTCGAAACATCCTCGAGATGACAGAGTCAATGTGCCATGAGAGTTTCTACAAAAAGGATGTTTTTGATGATGGCTTGACTCCATTAGTCGCTTCCCGTGTGCACCTGAATGTCATTAACAGACATCCCCAGCCGATTTACAATGAGGACTCTACTATTCTTATTATGATGGATGGCGAACTCCGTGCCGGCAATCGTCTGAGAGAGAAACTAAGGCTAGCAGGGCATGTTATACGGACTGACAGCGACGCAGAATTGATACTGCATCTTTATGAGCAGGAGGGGGAAGCTTTTGTCAATGAGTTGAAGGGTTGGTTCTTGGCCTTGATATGCGACACAAAGACGGGCAAAAATCTGATTTTCAACGATCGATTTGGAATTTACCGAGCGTACTATGCGCAACAGAATGACACACTCATCATCGCCTCGGAGATTAAGAGTATTTTAAGGTCTCGCCAAGGATCTTTTGGACCGAACAAAGACAAATTTCCCGAATATTTCCTTTACGATGCTGTTCTCCACGATGAGACTCTTTTTAAGGGTATATACAGACTGCCACCGGCTTCAGTGTGGACGTATAAAGGAGGGATTCTCACGAAGAAACAATACTTTGATTTTTCCGCCTTTTCAGAACAGATATCCCTAACCAAAGCCGAGTTCGATGAGGAAGCAAATAGGATCTTTCGGAAAATCATGCCCGCCTACGCTGGTGACAGAGGCATAGGTTTGTCTCTAACGGGAGGATGGGACTCAAGGTCCGCGCTGGCCACAATCAGCGCTATGGGTTATTCGGTGCCTTGTCATACATGGTGCGGGCCATACGGAGACAGCTTCGATGTGAAGTTTGCCAGACGGGCGGCGCAGATTACCGGCCAGGAACATCACGTTTTCTATATACATAAAGATTTCTTTGAAAATTTCGCAGATTATGTTCACAAAACAATCTATATATCCGACGCGTCAGCGGATGTGTTCAAAGCCCATGAGCTTTACTTTAACAGGCTTACGAGAAACCTGACGCCGATACGACTGACAGGGAAACATGGATCACACACAATGTCCAGAAGCTCGCTTGAGCGAGACCTTTTCCGTCCGTACAAAGTAGACAGGAGAATATTCTCCAAAGAGTTTATTGAAGATACCGGGGATTTTAACGATTACGTATATATTCGCAGCAGGGACAATAAATGGATAATCGATGCCATCCGGTGGTTGTGGCTTCACGCGTACACGGCCATAGAGACAAGCCAATTGGTTGTAAGATGTCCTTTCATTGACGAAGAACTGGCCACACTTCTGCTGAAGGCTCCAACACATTATCTTGATCACCGCAGTGTTCAGAAATTCATTATTAAGAAGAACTGTCCGTCTTTGGCCGACATCCCCTCGGATAGAGGTGATTACATTAGAACGGACAAAGTCTTGAAAAACATAAAACTGATAGCACTTTCTCTTGTTTGTCGGCCCTTTGAACGATTGGAAAGGGCTTATTTGCATCCTGCCGTGCCACACAGTTTCGTCAGGTTGGATCCGCTCATGAGAGCCACGAGATTAGAGAGAATATTCCTTGGATCCGGTCTTCTGGTAGGCTGTCGACGATGGATGAAAAACGAGTTGAAAACATACTTCGAAAGCATGCTCGTAGATGAGCGAACATTGTCAAGGCCTTATTTGGACTCCCAGTTCGTGAAGAAAATGACTGTTGACCACTTTAATGATAAGGCTAACTACACAAGGGAAATCGGGAAAATAATTACCCTTGAAATGTGGCATCGCTTGTTTGTTGATTAGGAATATCAAATAGGCGAGAAAGAATATTTTCTTCAGATGTGCGAAAAATGCGAACGAGTCTCATGTCATTGCAGATGCCGGCTCCGGTCCGTTAAAAATGTAGCACTATCTTCCTTCTTTATGCTATCCAATACGATTTTAAGGCCGTGGTCCCAAGTGCGCTTACACCAAAACAGAGTCTGCTATTTTCGGCATGACCATAAACATTGCCATAATTACAAAAGAGAATTCGGGGAGAATCTCTATGAACATCTCAAGGCGCAATTTGCTTTTCAGGGGCTTGGCGGCAATCAGTTGCGGGTCCCTCTACAAAGTAAGCGATACAACATTGGGAGAAGAAACCATGAATGAGAAGGAGAATGAAACGTTTTTCAAATTATATCCAGTGGGTGAGGTAAAGAGGCAACGCGGATCTACAAAGCTGGAGATTTTTGGAAAATACCGTGATGCACTCAAAGGATTGGACGGCTTTTCGCATGTGCTTGTGCTTTATTGGTTCGACAGAAACGACACACCCGAAAAACGGAACATTCTCCAGGTACACCCGCGTGGCAATAAGAAGAATCCCCTGACGGGTGTTTTTGCATGCCGCGCCTCGGCAAGGCCTAATCTAATTGCCCTGAGTCGATGCAAGGTTCTTTCAATCAGGGACGAAATAGTCACCGTTGATAAGATAGATGCCCTTGATGGCAGCCCAATCCTCGACATCAAGCCATACATCCCCTCAATAGACAATGAGCATGAGGGCATTCGGGTGCCGAACTGGTTGAAAGATTAGAAAGTCACCGTGTGACTCTGGTCTCGTTTCATTTCAGGAAATCAAGCAAGTAACCTCATAGAACCTTGCAAACAGGATATAAGAGCGATTATATGGGAACCGTGATTAATTGGCTATTGGGAAGGAAGCGTATAGTTAACCAGGAAAGCAAAGGGATAGATTTAGCAATCTACCTGATAAATGAATATAAAGATAGAACATTTACTTTTAAGGGATTAAAAAATAAACATTTTGGAATCAGAGGGGAA
>Ga0209121_10000755_pt1 | contig 34398 bp, 36 predicted proteins | sample Cruoilmetagenom3_FD_187292 | JGI IMG/M metagenome (GOLD analysis project Ga0209121, IMG submission 187292) | Oil polluted marine microbial communities from Coal Oil Point, Santa Barbara, California, USA - Sample 3 (SPAdes) (version 2) | ecosystem: Environmental > Aquatic > Marine > Oil seeps ... | reverse complement strand
AAGTCGAAATATACACAATTTTGTCATTCCCGTGAAAACGGGAATCCAGTGTTTTTAAGTAGTTATGCGTTTCTGGATTTCCGCCTACGCGGGAATGACAGACTTTTTACGAAAGCATCAAGGTTAAAGGTTTACTGAACACGGGTTTCTATTTGAAAGTATATTTCAGGGTTTCCTGCTTTCCTCTCCTTTTTAGATTGAGGGTTATTTCGGAACCGGATTGCAATCCCTTATAGAGACCAAGCATGTCATCTGCACTTCCTATCGGGCTGTCATTGACTCCCTGGATCACGTCTCCGTTTTTCAAACCCATCTTTTGAAAAATACTCCCCTGTTTTATTCTGCTTACCATAAACCCATCCGGCTTTCCTTCGGAAAAGTAAGGTCTTATGCGGACTTGAGTCAGCATCTGACTCATGTTTTTAAATGCATCATCAATGTCGGTTTTGCTTACCGTTATTTTGCCTTTCGGGCTTGCAGCCGGTTTTTTGCCGAGGGTTCCCCCGGTGCCACTTTCCTTTATCGTTAATATTTCGTCCCTGTCATCAACCCTCAAAATGACTTTGCCATGAAGGATTTTAATAACCTCGGCAGAGGCAACGGTATCTCCCACCCTGCAAAGTTCCTGTTTTCTCTTATCTGTATCCTCGATAACGGCAAAACCTGAATTGCTGTTACTGCACACTGTTCCGAGCAGAACCAGTTTAAGCTTTGTAGGTTCAAGCTCATCAACATTTATTTTTATTTCTGAACTTTCTTTATCGGTTGACCCGAACAAATTCCGTTCTGATATAATCCGGTAGGAATCCAGGGGCGGTTTTCTGAAGACTTTTCTTTCAGTAGTTTCCGCATTCAGCGCATCTTTTGTCTTAACCTCTGTAAGTTTTGCATTCACTATTTTATAAAAGATATCGACGGACAAATATGACAAAACAGTAATTGCCAGGAGGATGAAAAATATGCGGTATCTGGCCATCATAATCTTACATAAACCTCGGGATCGAATTTGCCAAGGTCCCTGTTAAAAAAGTTGAAAATTGTTTGTTTAGGGCCGGTATCTCTATATTACCCTTTAAGGCAAGTCTGCTTTGGTGAATATCTCTATGGAGAAATATGTTACCTCTTAGTGTGCCACTCACCTGCTTCCCGGCGAAATTAATTTCATTCATTTTAAGGATTCTGTTCTTTAGTCGCATACTTATTTCTATTCTATCAAAATTCAATATATCGAGCCCGAACATGTTTTTCAGAAGCTTTATGCTACTGTCAACAAGGATGAACTCGGCATTTCCCGTACCATTAATAATTTTCTCATATTCGCCATTGAATCTCAAAAACCCTTTAAGCCTGCCATCTATTTGTCGATTCGATACGTCTCTGAGATAAGAACATTTACCGACATTGATATTGTCCAGACCAATAATAACCTCCATCGGCCCTTCGGTTGACATGCGATTCTTAAAACTTACACTTGCATCAACATTTCCCTCATATACATTGGCGTTTAACAATAGAAAAAACCTGCCCGCTAAAAGGTTCATGAGGGCCGGCCGCACTTTTACAACGTCTGCCCTGAGCGCTGAATCCCTTTTATCATTGAAACTTACTGCAAGATTTTCACATCTTATTGCCGGTGGAAAGCAGATTTTCACATCACCTGTCGACAAATTAATGCCGGGGTTATTGTTTGTTACGGTTGATACTATATAATTCCTTACAAGTTCAGATGGGAAAAGATAATAAAGAAAAACTATCGTTATAAGAATGCCGTATAATATGTAAGAAATCCATTTTTTCATTTTTTTATTCTTTATGCCTTGTGACTACTCATACTTGAGTAGTCACTTTACTTATATGTTATCACATGAATTAAAGCAGTTAGAAATTCCGGTTTACTCTTGCTCTGTTTTATTGAGAGCCTTTTGACTCTTACCAGGACTTCAGGCGATTCCACAAAATATAGATAATTGACGATTTGTTTCAATGTAATTTCTTCCAGTTTCATTTCTACGGATGATTCTTTGTAAAGCCCCGCAATTGTTGAAATGGAGGGCTTCATATATTTTATGTTTGCTTTTACACCGGCTCTGCCCGCCTGTTTTTCCAGAAAGGAAAATAACGCAAAATCCTTTTTCCTCAGAGCAAGGACTTTTTGAATATCTTGAGTATTCTTTCTTAACATCCTGTATTCTGAGCTGAGTGAAATAATTTCCGTTAGAGCATTTTCGTTGGCCTGGACGGAACGCTTAACCCGTGCCTTTGCCTGTAATAAAGGGAATAACCCAAACTGGATAACAAGAAATATTACTATAAAAGAAACACCGGTGAATACGTAATATTTTTCCCGCTTAGTTAGCCTGAATTTAAATTTTGCCCAGGGATTCATAATAACATTCCTAATGCGGCAAAGCCGCAACGGCGAGAGGTTAAAGGACCAAGGTTAAAGGTTCAATGTTTTTCCTTGATCCTTGATCCTTTATCCTTGTACCTTGATCCTTGTTGTTCATTACCTGGCACAAACATCTGCGCGAAAAACGCAGTTGTTAAGGATAAAGACTCTAGCCACTGACCGTTACTTTAGCTCCATCTTTAAATTAAAACCAACCCTGTTTCCCTTTTTCATGAGGCTGGCCGAACTTATCTTGACGTTTTTAAGGTAGGTCGATCTACTAAGACAACTTTTTATATTGTCGACTGTATTAAAATTGTCAGTCTCCCCTTTGATTTCTACAGTATCACCATCGAATGTAAAATTCTTGACAACGAAGTCCACAGACGGGGGAACAAGGCGCGCTATGTCTTTCAAAATATCCAGTACCGTTGAACCAGTCCCGATTCTATTTGATGTTATGGAGGCTTTTTTCGCCTCCGCTATCCGAACCTTCATTTGTTGAATTGGGTTAACTATTCTTGTTACTTCAGGAAAGGTTTTTTTGAAAATATCTCTGGTTTCGTATTTCAATTGTTTTACATAAGCCCGGTTATAGTGATAATCAGCATAAAAATTGATTCCGAACAAAAGAAGAATGACCAGGATAGTTGCCCCTATCCATGTAAAGTCCTTTTTGAATTTCTCGTATTTCTTTTTCGGCCCGAATTTTCCCACAGCGTAATTAAAGCCGCCGGCTTTTTTGGTTTCTCGCGTGGCCAGGGCGAGGGCATTATTCATTATCATGGGGTTCCAGGCTTTCCCTGTTTCCCCTTCAAAACGGATATCGTCCGTTTCAGATATATCAACTGTTTCAACAGGAACAGAAAAGAAATTTTCTATTTCTTGTCCCAATAACGGATCAATCGCGCCGCCACCGGTAAGGAAAATTTTTGAAATTTCTGATTTGAGCTCACCTTTCAATCTGAGAAATTGCAGCGTGTTTTTTATTTCGCCCAGGAATTTCTGATAGATTCCGAACATTCCATCATTGTTTTCACTGGTCTTGAATGCCTTGTTTCTTTTCTCGGCTTCGTCAAATCTGATTTCAGTCTTTTCTGCTATCGCATTGATAGTTTCTTCGCCTCCAAAGGCATAATGTCTCAGATGGGAGATCTTTCCCTCATTGAAAATAATACACGATGTATCCCTTGTGCCGACATCTAAAAGCAGGCCGCAGCCTGTGGCAATGCCGCTGTTCAAGAGCTTCAACGCAACCGGTATGGAATCGATATCAATAACCGCTGCTTCTATTTGATATTCATTGAGGATTTGAAACAGATATTTAACATCGGATTCTGGTACAGCTGCTGCAATTATGTTTGATTGATTCGATTGACTGGTGATTACATAGTCGATTAAAAGGTCATCAACAGGATACGGAAGAAGCGGTTCAATCTCGTAGGGGATGGTTTGACTTATCTTCTTTTTACCTTTGAAGGGAAGTCTAATATTACGAAATGAAAAATTGTTAACCGGAAGAGATGTGATACAAACATTATTACTGTAAATATTATCTTCAAGCAATGCCTTGAGGGCGTTTTCAGTACCCCCAAATTCACGAATATTAATGAGTTTCATATTCAGGATTTCATATCCCTTGAACCCCGTCGCAACCAGGACCGCTTTTAAAGTTTCTTTACCGATGTCAAGACCAAGAATTCTCTCGGGCATCAATCTACCTTCCAGGACAGGATTGTATCTGTTTTGTTTGTTGTCTGTCTTTCAATTACGCCGGTTACCTTTTTACTCATATTATCCAGGTAACCACCAGATATAATTTTGAATACGGTGCTCCCCGTGGATATCAATCCGGTGTCAATTGACATGCCGGCCATTCCCGTCACATTTTTATACCAGGATGGGTTAGAAAGGTCATTCTCTTCGCTTCTTCTGAAATCATCCATATTTGAGGCCATTTCTTCTGTCATTTCACTGTCAAGAACCTTCAATGTCAATGTTGGAGCTGTGTTGATATTTATTTTTCCGTTACCATAAATCGTTATGTATTTTGCGATACCGGGAGTCTCGTCTGTTCCGTAGTATATATCTCTGGTAATTCCCTTTATCATTAATAATTCTTCCATAGAATCCAGCGGCCCGTTCTTGCACGGATACGGTTTTTCCAGCCCTTTGTAATAAGCATCTTCCGCACCAAATCCGGTAACTTCATCATCCCCGTCTATCCAGTCCTTGATTGCATCCACAATATCATTTACTTCCTGTTCACTAAGGTCAAATTCCGAAAGATTTAAAAATCGTATCAGCAGGTCCTCGATATTATGATTATAGTTGTTACCCTCCACAAGGCTATTAATCTGAATCTTACCAGATTCGTCCTCGATATTCGGTTTAAAATATCCTTCATCGAAAAGAACTCCTGATCCGGCAGAAATTTGCGCCAGCTTTGCCCAGTCCTCATTAAGTGAATCATAATCATTATCATCTTCGAGTAAAAGGGCTTCCCCCATGTAAAAGCCGGATTTTGCTATGTAGAGGAGTTTGGTACCGTCTTTTAAATTTGCCGCTTCGTATATTTCAGATCTTGAGGCAATATTGAGCTGAAGCGTAATCGCAATAATAATGCTAACCATCAGGAGCACAATTATTAACGCTACACCCCTATCGTTCATCAAGATCCTTATTATCCCAACCTCTTTGCCCTGCTTGCCACATGAATTCATTTTTTTCCATTCAACATTCGATGTTGGACGTTCGATGTTCGATGTTCATTTTTTCCAGTCTTCCCCGACCCCTATTCCCCCGTCATTGGTAGAAACACCTTTGTCATAAACCTGTAAGGCATGTCTTCATCATCGGGGTTTGTAAAGTCTAAATGAATAGAAACAAGGGCAGGTGCTTTGCCTTTCTGTGCTTCTGAATCCGAATCCCAGGATTCTTGTTCCTTTCCCTTGCTATCAAAAAATGTATATGACAGGGATTGCAGTTTGTCACACAGGATAAAACCCCCGTTTCTTTCGATTTCCTCATCTTTTTCACCTTTGTGCAGCACGTCCTTCCTTATGAGAACATAACCCTCTCTTTCGCTGTCCTCCTCCACAAAGTAGTTAATAAAAGCGAGACCTGAGGAATTTCCATCAGTAAAATTCAAGTGAGCGGATGAGAGAAACGAGATTTCTGTGAATTCTTTTTCGCTAATAGCCTTTCTTTCAGAAATAAATTTAAAAGATTCCTTGTACTTACAGATAGATTCCAGATCTTCTGTCATCCTTTTCATTGTTACACGGGCCATACTGTAAATATCGTCTTCATATCCCGTATCTTTAACAATTCTGAGGGTTCCTGTATAGGCGGCATATACCGTAGCCAGAACTGTGCCCAGAATTAATATGGCGATGAGTATCTCAATCAGTGTGAAGCCGTTTTGTCTTGATTTAATCATTGTTACCAATTTTCAAATAAGGGATGGGTGGCACGGACAAACTTGTTTGTCCGTGTTCTTCCATCGGTCTCATATATGCCTGTTAATGGGTTACACTTCACTAACCCAACCTTGTACCTTGAACCTTTAGCCTTGGACCTTGTACCTGAGCAGTTATTTTTTTACGTATCTGTAAAGCACGAGCCTGTATGAATTGTTCGTTGTCATTCTTTCGTTTATTACCGTCACTTCTATTTTTTTTACGTTTTCGATTTGTGTTCCCGTCACGTCAACCTTCCATGTGTAATCAGAAAAATTGTCTCCAAAATTCCCGCTGTCTGCGTTAATGTCTGCCGGTTTCATCATTTCCCATTCAGCCATCTTGCTCTGAGCCAGGAGAGACGCCGTTGTCGCAAACCTTGCCTGACCCGCCATGGATATGCTCTGTGATTGCGACTGGAAAACAGCAACAATGGCAATGGCAAGAATGGCCATGGCTATCATGACCTCGAGCAGGGTAAAGCCGGATGAACTTTTCATTCTACCTTTCAAACCTTTAGTCCCTCTATCATTTACAGAGATAACTTTCTGATATCAGATGTTTTTAACATGATACAGTTCGTTTTTCAATTGAATTTATTCGATCCTTAGCCGGACATTAGCATTTGCACCATTATTTGTTTGATAGATGGTATATTATTTATTATTAGGATATAGATACTGATGCGGTAAAAACGCAGTTGTTTGAAATGAAAACTTTAAAGTCAGGATGATTCCGGTTTGACAGGTCAAAAAGGAACAAAACTCTTTTATCATTTGAAAAAATGGCTGGAAATATGTGCCCTTGATTACGACATGCTTGATGAAGGTGACAGGGTACTTGTAGGTGTTTCAGGCGGTTTGGACAGTCTGGTCCTTCTCGACCTTCTTAATGCTTCAATGATATTTTTACCCTCTTTTTCTGTAGTGGCGGTCAACATCGATCTCGGTTTTGATAAAACCTATAAAGATTATGCTGATCTCGAAGAATATTTGAAGAAAAAGAGCTACGAATATATCATGGAAAAAACGGATATAGGTCCTTTGGCACACAGCGATTACAATAAGAAGAATCCATGTTTTTTGTGTTCACGCCTGAGGAAAAAGAGAATCATAGAAATTGCTGAAGAAAACGGCTGTAGCAAGATTGCCTTTGCCCATCACAAGGATGACATTGTTGAGACACTTCTTCTCAATATGTTTTATGCGCGGGAAATCAGTACGATGGTTCCCAACCAATCTATCTTCAAGGGAAAGTTTCATATTATTCGTCCTCTTGCCTATATCAGCGAAAGTTTGATAAAAAAATACGCAAAAGAACGGGGATTTCCGGTTATCGAAAACAGATGTCCGACAAGCAAAGTATCAAAAAGAGTGTATATCAAAAACGTTCTGGACGAATTAGAAAAACAAAACAAAGACATCCGGGAAAACATTTTCAAGTCGATGAGTCATGTAAAACCGGAGTATCTACTAATGCGGCAAAGCCGCAAAGGCAAAAGGTCAACGGCAAAAGGCTAAAGGCCAGAAATGAAGACTCTAAAAGAGGGGACAGGCAGGTGGCAAAAAAAGAATCGTCTGAAAAAATTATATGCCAGAATAAACTGGCACGGCGTAACTATTTTATTGATGATACTTATGAGACGGGGATTGTTCTTGTCGGTACGGAAGTAAAGGCGCTGCGTGAAGGCAGGGGGAATCTCAAAGACAGCTATGCCGGAGTGAAAAATGGAGAGGTTTTTCTCTACGATATGCATATCAGCCCTTATTCCCACGGCAATCGATGCAATCATGACCCTCTCCGGGCAAGGAAACTCTTACTTCATCAAAGAGAAATAAGAAAATTGTATGCCAAGTCCAGAGAAAAAGGATTGACGCTCGTTCCATTAAAAGCCTATTTCAAAAATGGAAAGGTAAAGGTAGAAATTGGCGTTGGAAAAGGTAAGAGACTCTATGATAAACGGGAAGATATGAAGACAAAAGAAGACAAAAGAGACATGGAGCGGGCCTTTAGAGAAAAGTTTCGGTAGCTTTTCGTTTGCCATTTTTCCTTTGACTAATGATGTTAAAGGAATTATATTAATTTTGTAAATATGGGGGCGTCACGGTTTCGACGGGGATAGTTGAAGCTGTAGAAGCGTGCCGAGGTTCCTACAGGCCTCGTTAAACAGGTAGGAAACAACTAATCGCAGATAATTACGATTACGCTTTAGCCGCGTAAGACGGCTAACGTTTTCCTGATCTCTCCTGTTGGATCAGATGAAAACGTCATACAGACAGGATAACCAATCTTCTTTTCCTGGAGGAAGAAAGGCGAAAAATCTACAGGATAGTATCTGATTAATCCTGCCTTTGGGAGTTTTCGGATGCGAATTTAAATCAAAGGATACGCACGAAGAAACTGCAGTGGAATATTTTCGGACGCGGGTTCGACTCCCGCCGCCTCCACCATATTTGTAGTTAATGTTCAATAGGTTACCCTTTGCTGGCTGCTCCGGATTTGGTTGCAGCCTTCTTCAAAAGTCTCACCATGTGACACCTCCCTGATCTTAGATGAAAATGTTGGAACGGGAAAATATCGGGTTAATTGTAAATGATATTGACGGAGGAATTTAGCCTGACAGAAGATACTAAAATATGCGATGAACTTACCGGGTTGCCCAGTGAACCGATTGACAGCATAGTCGATCCGCTTAAGCGCTTTCTTCATATCGAGTCTACAAGCGGTATTGTACTTCTCGTGGCTACCATTATCGCTTTACTTCTTGCCAACTCTCCCGTTGCAGAAGACTTTCTCGCATTGTGGAAAAAAATGTTCGGCTTCAGAATAGGCGAGTTCCAGATGAATTACTCCTTTCAACACTGGATCAACGACTTTCTAATGGCGGTCTTCTTTTTCGTCATCGGGCTGGAGGTTAAGCGTGAACTGGTGCTGGGTGAACTGCGGGACATAAGGCATGCGGCTCTACCCATAATCGGTGCGATCGGTGGGATGCTTGTGCCGGCTTTGATCTATTTCGCTCTCCAGCACGGCAGTCCGGCGGAGCGGGGCTGGGGCATTCCCATAGCCACGGATATCGCATTCGTTGTTGGTTGCCTGGTCGTACTTGGTTCCCGGATTCCTAACAACCTGAGGGTGATGCTGCTCTCACTGGCCATTGTAGATGATATTGGCGCCATTCTGGTGATCGCTGTCGGCTACACGGAGAGTCTTAATCTAAATGCTTTGGTGCTCGGTCTTCTTGGCATTGCATGTTTACTCGGCCTGATGAAGCTTGGCGTTCGCAATGTCGCCGTTTATTTAGGGGTTGCTCTTCTTATATGGTTCGGGTTCCATGAATCCGGCATCCATGCCACCATAGCCGGAGTGATTGTCGGGCTTCTCACCCCCACAAGAGCCTGGATCAGCGAGGGACGCCTGCGTAAAATCGTTAATAGCGGCATGTGTTTTCTACAGGGCGAAGGCTGGAGTTCCTCTTCGGAGCGGTATGCTGCCCTCCGCCGGATGGAGCGAGCTGCACGCAAAACCATTTCTCCCATCGACCGCTTTGAAACATATCTTCACCCATGGGTCGGCTTTGTTATCATGCCTGTCTTTGCGCTGGCAAACGCCGGTGTTACGATTCAGGTATCGGATTTTACTAATCCAGTTGTGATTGCAGTCATAATGGGACTTTTTGTGGGAAAGCCGGTTGGAATTATTCTTTTCAGTTGGGTGGGTGTAAAATCAGGTCTTGCGAAATTGCCCGAGGGGGTTAACTGGAGTATGATTACCGGCGGCGGCTTTTTAGCTGGAATTGGATTTACCATGGCCATTTTTATTGCAAACCTGGCGCTGGATGGTAATTTGCTCAGCGCTGCCAAGATTGGAATTCTGGCAGGGTCGGTTCTCAGTGCTGTCGTGGGGGTGATTCTCCTGGTTCTTTTTCAGCCAAAACGTGAACAGGTCAAGTGAAAAAGGGGCAAAAAGGGGATAGATTTATTTATTTGTTTTGCTCGGCCTCCCTTGTCCACGAAATTCCACCCGCCTTGCAATTTTTTTCTCGATCTCATCTACAAATCTGGAACTGCCGGTCAACTGTCCCTGTTGCAATGCTTGACGGATTAAGCTCCATTCCCCTTCTGGAATTGTCCCTTTTACCCACACCGCATAAACTTCTGACCGGTCTTTCTCATTCTCGGCAAGCCCCATGTAGCAAGGATCGTAATCCAACCATTCTCTTTCGTGATTACCTATCTTGATGCCATAACTAGACCAGCGGTAATCAGAAGGATCAACAACAATTCCAGCACGCACAGGATTCAATTCAACATACCGGCAACATGCCAAGAGATATTCGTCCGTGCTGATCGGACTCGATTTGAAGGGTCTCTCAAGAGGTCAGGGCTCCGTTTGACTTATCTTGTTGATTACCGGTTGTAATCTATAATTAATAATTTATTTAGTCCACCGACATTCTATATCTCTTCTACGACATCACGAATTTTCTTACTCTCTACCAATTCGAGAAATTGTTCACCCAGCGTCTCCGATAATTCGACCGCATGCCACCAGTTTGTTATTCGTGTTGAAGGATTGTCAGCGAATGTTTTAAAATCTTCACGATCCGGTATCTTACCACCGGGTAATTTCTGGATAAACTTTTCCGTCGGGCAAACCATTAAAACGTTCTCGAGGGCTTCAGGCTGTGGTTTTTTATACTGTAGCTTCTTATCCAGCCAGCCTGGAATAATCCTTTCCTGGTGATGAAAAAGGAGAATAACATCTTCCTTTTTTTCCGCATACTGTTGATTCAGGTGATAATCCATAAGTCCACCATCCCGGTAGGTCCCATTTGGAGCCCCATATATATTCTTCACACCGGCAACGACCAGTGGAATTGCTGAAGAAGCCAGAAGAGCATGCTTGAAATTTGCTTCATTCAGCTTAATGGCTTTCCCTCTGAAATTTTTCTTGAGACAGAATTGCGGAGGAAGAGGACTGTTATAAAATACAACTCTCTGGAAAAAGTTGTGGAGCCATGAGCTGTTCGCCGCGTTATACAAGAAGCTGAAGCCAAGACCCAGTCTTTGTATCCATTCCATTTCCGAAGACGCAAGGCCCTTTGCTCTCGACGTTGTTATAGCCAGGCGAAAATTGCTGTTTGCCAATGCAAATGGAACTGCATCATCATCAATATAATTGTTGACTACTCTGTGTATTGATTCCAGAATGGTTTCCGGTGTATCCATTCTGTTGAATGACATTGAAATGTAACCTTCCATGAGTCTGCGATAGCTTTCTGTGGCTTCCGGCTGTAACCAGGCCGCAAATCGCAAAGCCCCGGCAGAGGAACCGGCAAGCAGTACAGGCTGGTGTCTGCCGAGTGTCCCACTTTGAAATAATGTCATATCAAAGCCACTTGCTACCAGCCATCTGGGGCCAACGGCAGGCCCAACATATGTGGTAACCTGATCAAAATTAAACCCACCTTCTCTGATCATCTTATAAACATTTTTTCCTGCTTTAACTGAAATATCTGCCATTGTCGTCCAACACTTTTTGTTTCTGACATGAAAAGATTTATGATCAAAGAGAAAAACGCTCACCTGTCTTGACACGAATTTCATTAAATACTATAAGATATTTACCTGATGGTAAGTATTCTTTGTGAGATATATGCACTGGTATAAACAGATTCTCTCATTTTGATTTTGATGAATTTCTTCCGATTACAAAAAATTTAATGGCATTACTTGCAAAATAATGATGATAAATCAAGAATATATTTAATTCAGACAGGGTGGATACATGAGTATAAAAACACAAGTAATTGAAATCGCTGGAAAATCAGAGAAAGCGGCCAACATATTGGCAAATATTTCTTCCCAGGTTAAAAACAAGGCCCTCCTCGAAATGGCAGATGAGCTGATCAGGAATATGGATTATCTCACCACTGAAAACGCAAAGGATATTGATTATGCCGGTAAAAAAGGACTTTCCGGGGCGATGATAGACAGGCTTACACTGGACGAATCTACTTTAAAAGGGATGGCGGAAGGTTTGAAGGAAGTTGCCGCCCTGCCCGATCCTGTGGGCGAGGTTACATCAATGTGGCGGAGACCCAATGATCTTCTTGTCGGCAGAATGAGGATTCCCCTTGGCGTTATCGGGATTATATATGAGTCCCGTCCCAATGTGACGGCAGATGCCGCGGCCTTGTGTCTCAAGTCCGGGAATGCCGTCATTCTAAGGGGTGGATCTGAAGCGATCAATTCCAATCTGGCAATAGCAAAGATATTGCGGGATGTATTAAGAAATGTGAATATCCCGGAGGCAGCCATACAGGTCATTCCCACAACGGACAGGCAGGCGGTCAGTGAAATGCTTAAGCTGGATGAATATATAGACATTATCATTCCCAGGGGCGGAGAAGAACTGATCAGGGCCGTCGTGGACCAGTCTAAAATACCCGTCATCAAGCACTACAAGGGGGTTTGCCATATTTTTGTGGATGAAAGCGCCGATCTTGATATGGCCGTTGCGATATGTATGAACGCCAAGACACAAAGACCCGGGGTTTGCAATGCCATGGAAACGCTTCTGATCCACAAGGATATTGCCGAAACATTTCTTCCCCGGGTAGCGAAAAAACTGAGGGATGCTGGTGTTACCCTCCGGGGGTGTGAGAACACGCGTAGAATCCTTCCTGATATTGAAACAGCAACCGAAGATGACTGGTATGAAGAGTATCTGGATCTTGTTCTGGCCATACGTGTCGTGAATGACATTGATGAAGCCATGGCTCATATCGAAAAATACGGTTCTCTTCACACGGAATCGATCATTACAAGTGATTATAATAACTCCCAGCGTTTCTTGAACGAGGTCAACTCCTCAAGCGTTCTCGTCAATGCATCTACAAGATTCAGTGACGGATTTGAGCTGGGTCTCGGTGCTGAGATCGGAATCAGTACGACAAAACTTCATGCATTTGGACCGATGGGTCTCGAAGAGTTGACGACCACGAAATTTATCATTTATGGAAATGGGCAGATCAGAACATGAAATGGGGGTTATTCGGGGGAACATTTGATCCCATTCACCTCGGTCACCTGAGGTGTGCCGGGGAAATCCTTGAGATTTTTAACCTGGATAAAGTAATTTTCATCCCTGCCGCACAACCACCTCTCAAGAACGACAGAGATATCATTTCATTTTACCATCGTGAGCAGATGATAAAACTGGCAATTGAAGGTAATTCCCTTTTCTCTTCCTCAGACATCGAAAATCAACGGGAAGGAAGATCGTACTCAATTGACACGATTAAACATTTTCTTAATCACTCGCCTGAAAACCTTGAACTCTATTTTATCTTAGGTCAAGACGCTTTTCATGGTATCCAGGCGTGGAAAGAGTGGGATAAGTTACTGTCTCTCTGCAATTTCATCGTCATAACCAGGCCGGGTTATGAAATAAAAGGCCTGCAGGGAATAATTCCCTCAGATTTATCCGATAAATTCAAATATGATAAAAGCACGGATGGATTCGCTGGTCCCACTGGAAACACAATATTTTTCAGGAAAGTCATTTATCTCGATATATCGTCCACCGATATAAGAGACAGGGTAAGAAAAGGCAAGTCTATTATGTATCTCACTCCGGATTCAGTTTGCGAGTATATCGTGAGCCATTCTTTATACATGGAGCATCCCCCGATTAGTTGAAGTTAGTTAAGGCAAAATAAGTGCATTATCTACAATTGATCCCAGAGGGTTCAAGGGGTCAAGGATTCAGGGGGTCGAGTGAAAGGAAGAAAGACAATCCTGGAATCCTTGGATTCTCTTCTGCAAATAAATTGGAGAAGAACTTTATACATTAACCCCGCTGACAGAATGTCTATCAAATTTTGAATTAAGCAGGTTTATTAACGACTTATTGTGACATCAATGGCATCTGGTAAATTTTTCAGAACATTACGAATTTTTATTTTACTGGCTATTCTTATCGGCGTTGGTATGAGCGCCTGGACAACAAAAGTGCGAACGACCAGTTGGGGTCATCCTTTATGGGTTGTTGTATATCCGGTTAACGGTGATGGCAGTGAAGCATCATCAAAATATATCGATTCATTGGAAAAGGAAACATTCAAGCCCATTGAAGAGTTTATGGAAAGCGAGGCGAAATACTATAGGTTGAAACTTTCCAACCCGGTTACTATCAAACTGGCTCCGCGTGTTGATAATCTGCCTCCGGAGCCTCCACAAGACAGAAGCGTGTTTCATATTATGTGGTGGAGTTTAAAGCTGCGTTATTGGGCCTACAGGGTTAATACGTATGATGGCCCGGCAGATATCAGGGCGTTTGTTTTGTACTACGATCCTGCAACTCATAAAGAACTTGCAGAATCTCTGGGATTGCAGAAGGGACTTATCTGTGTAGCGAAGGTATTCGCGAACTGGAAAATGGAGGAGAAAAACAATATCGTCATTGCCCACGAATTACTTCACACTGTAGGCGCAACAGACAAATATGATTTAACGACTGGACAGCCCATTTTCCCGGATGGATATTCGGATCCAGAAAAAGGACCTCTTTACCCACAAGAAGAAGCAGAAATTATGGCATGCCGGATTCCGTTGTCGAAGACTGAAGCAAAGATGCCTGAGAGTTTGTATGATACAGTGATCGGTCACAAAACTGCCAGGGAGATTAAGTGGATTGATGATTCTGTTGATTAATTAGAAGCAATAATAACGCAAATAATTCGAGTGGAGGCATACATGATAAGCAAAAGTGTAACCATCCCTGTGGGAGAAAAAGAATTTGTATCGGGCATATTCACGTTACCTGAAAAACATGATGATAATAAATGAACAGGAATTATCATTTCTCACGGTGCCGGAAATGATATGTATAATCCACTCATTGTTTTCTTAGCTGAGGGACTTGCGGATGCAGGTTATTCCACATTACGATTTAATTTTCCATACAGAGAAAATGGACGAAAAACACCTGATTCACAATCTGTACTCGTTTTAACATGGCAATGTGTCTATGAATTTTTTAAGGAAGAAGCTGGTTGCCGAATGAATAAGATTATTGCAACTGGAAAATCAATGGGAGGAATAGTGGCTTCCCGGATGGTGGCTGAAGGACTTTTACCTGTTGATGGCCTTGTCTTTTTCGGTTACCCTCTGCACTCACCCGGGGAAAAGGAAAGAATGCGAGATGGCCACCTTTACCAGATTAACATTCCCATGCTCTTTTTCGCCGGCACGAGGGACCCGTTTTGCGATTTAGCGAAGCTGAAAGAAGTATTAGACAGACTGGATTATTCCCGGGATCTGGTAACTATCGACGGCGGTGACCACTCTTTTGACCTCCCTGAATCTGCTGAAACATCTCAACAGGACGTGTATAATCTGATCTTGAATAAAACCGTAGAGTGGATGGATCATTAAAAACACTATAGAGTCTTTATTCACAACAACTGTGTTTTTTGCGCAGATGTTGGTGTCAGGGATCAGGGATCAGGGATCAGCGGGGTTTTTAAAACATGTTTCATTGTGCCAAAAGCCCAATGGGTAATCGCTGTCTTTTACTGACACCTGATCCCTGACCCCTGATAACTTTGCGGCTTTGCCGCATTAGGAGAACTAATCAATGAACCTTCCCGTTACAACTGAAATCGACCATGATCTTTGCACCGGCTGTGGACTATGCGTAGATATTTGCCCTTCCAATACTATTTCCCTTGTTGATGGCAGGGCGACAGTAACGGGAGATTATTCCATACAATGCGATCATTGTGCTGCCATCTGTCCTGTAGGAGCTATCACGGTGCATGGTGTTGACGAAGATGCCTTGAAGTTGACTACTGTAAAAAACAACGGCACCTGGCTTAAGCATGGTGATTTCGATACGGCTTTACTGGTGCAACTGATGCGTTCTCGCAGGTCGTGCCGTATGTTTTCAAGTAAGCCTGTCGAGAAAGATATGCTTGAAGACCTTGTAAAAATCGGCGCCACCGCGCCTTCAGGAACTAACTCACAGCTCTGGACCTTTACCATTCTTCCGTATCGGTCTGCCGTGGAAAAGTTAGGCGCTATGACGTCACAGTTTTTCCATCGGCTAAATAGTGATGACGCCCTGGGGCAATATTACAGGAGGTATCATGAGACGGGTAAGGAAAATCTTCGGGAAGGGAAAGAACCAGGGCGTGATCAGCTCTTTTATGGCGCTCCGGCGGCGATTATTATCGGCATGAAACCGGGCGCATCCTGTCCATGCGAAGACGCGCTTATGGCCTCGCAAAATATCCTTCTTGCAGCCCACGCCATGGGGCTGGGCACATGTATGATCGGTTTTGTGGTGGAGGCGATAAAGCATGATTCCGGTATCAAACGCGCCCTTGGTATTCCTAAAAAAGAACGCGTCTATGCTGTTATCGCCATAGGCTATTCCAGCGAAAAATACACGAGGATGACAGAAAGAAAGCCCGTAGCTCCCCGTTACTACGAAGGGTAAAGTTTCTGAATTAACACAGGCTGTAAAACAAGTTTTGATTTACATCTACATAGATATTTTCACTGGCCTCCCTTGTCAAGGGCTGACCCCCGTTGCCCTAGCTACAGAAGGCCACAGCTTCGATTTCGAGGGGAACGTCTTTGGGGAGACGATTGACTTCGACGCAGGCCCGGGCTGGACGGGACTCGCCGAAATACTCAGCATAAATTGCATTCAATTCCGCGAAACGATTCATATCGGTCAGAAAAATGGTAACCTTTACCACTCGATCCAGGCTCGACCCCCCTTCCTCAATGATAGCTTTAAGCGAATCAAGAATTGAGCGCGCCTGTACTTCGAACGATCCTTCCACAAGTTCTCCCGTTTTCGGATCAATCGGGATCTGTCCTGAAATGAAGAGCCATCCGTTTGCCCTGACAGCCTGTGAATAGAGCCCAACCGGCTTGGGGGCCTTATCAGTCATTACGATGCTTTTCTCCATCAGCTTTCCTCCCTTTTTGAGACTTTGCAAAATTCTCTTTTCGTGAGATTAAAAACTGAATTTACGTAACCAGAAAAGGATAACCAGGCCAATAACAATTTGAAATGATTATAATCAAAATTCATTCATCAGTTTAACATTAAATAGGGATTCACAAGTCATCGAGGAAAATAAATATCTTGCAACAGACTGATGCCTTTGCTAAACGCTTACAGAGATCAGGTAAAAGTAGCGCTGCCTGATACTGAATAATAAAACTATTAAAAAAACCCGTTGTCTATGCAAGAAATCCTTACCGTCACAGAATTAACAAAATCTATCAAATCGCTTCTGGAGACCAGTTTTGGATTCCTCTGGGTTACAGGGGAGATTTCCAATCTCAGGCAGCCGAGATCCGGCCATGTGTATTTTACTCTCAAGGATGAAAACAGCCAGATCAGGGCAGTTGTTTTCCGGCAGACCCTCCGAAACATAGGATTTGACCTCGAAGACGGAATGAATATTATATGCCGCGGAAGATTGAGTGTCTATCAGCAACGGGGGGAATATCAGTTAATCCTGGATGCGGCGGAACCGAAAGGTGTCGGCGCCCTTCAACTGGCCTTTGAACAAATGAAGAAACACCTTGAGGAAGAAGGTCTTTTTGATCCGTTACATAAAAAAAAGATTCCTTTTCTTCCTCATCGGATTGGTATTGTTACTTCCGCCACAGGTGCGGCTATCAGAGATATTCTGAATATTACAGGAAGGAGGTTTCCATCCATTGATATTCTCATCGCCCCCGTCAGGGTCCAGGGGATAGAGGCGCCTCCGGAGATCTGTGATGCCATATCGGTTTTGAATTCAATTGAAGATATAGATGTAATTATAATAACCAGGGGGGGAGGATCTCTTGAGGATCTTTTCCCTTTTAATGATGAACGAGTAGCGCGGGTTATTTATGCTTCGAAGGTTCCCGTTATATCCGCCGTCGGTCATGAGATTGATTTTACGATTGCCGATTTTGTCGCGGACATGAGAGCGCCTACCCCATCCGCCGCTGCAGAACTGGTCGTGCCGATGAAAAAGGAATTACTGGCGACGGTTGAAACTCTCCGTATGAGAATGATCAGCAGTCACCGGAGGATGATGGGTCGCCTGGTCGAAAAATCCATCATTCTTCGGGAAAGATTAAAAGACCCGAAAAGGCAGATTGAAGATCTTCGAATAAACGTGGATGATATAACTAATAAGCTTGCCGAAAATCTTCGACACGGATTCGATACGAGGAAAAGTCATCTTCAGAACCTGACCGCGCTGCTGAAGCTCATGAATCCTTCAGTAAAGATCACAAATGATCTGTTAAAGCTTGATAGCCTGAGAAAAAACATGATAGCCGGATTTCAACGTCTCGTTGACGATTTTAAGCATAAGCTGCAGAAAAATATGGCTATGCTGGACATATTAAGTCCTCTTGCCGTGCTGGAAAGGGGATATGGAATTGTTAGAAAATTGCCCGACGGCGCGATTATTAAAAATGTGAGCTCCATTATGGTGGGAAACCGGATTAATGTAAGGGTTTCGTCAGGCGCTTTTGATGCGGAGGTCACAAAGATATCCCGGGAGAAAAAATATGAAAGAAAAAAAATTTGAAGAGGCATTAGAAAGATTGGAAGAAATTGTGAAGAAAATAGAAGCGGGGGATATGACCCTGGAAGAATCCCTTGAGGCTTTTGAGGAGGGAATAAAACTCTCCCGTCTTTGTTCAAAAAAGTTGGACGAAGCAGAACGAAAAGTCGAGATCCTCCTGAAAGACAATGAAGGAGTTGACATCAAGCCGTTTACAGGGGAAGATTAAAATGAGCGGTGAAGACATGTTATCGTTAGAGAAATATTTCAAGAAAAGGAAAAAAATCGTTGATGATGCACTTGAAAAATATCTTCCGGGAACGGATAATTTTCCATCCACCATTTTTGAATCCACGAGATACAGTGTCTTCGCCGGCGGGAAAAGATTAAGACCCATTTTATGTATGGCTTCAGCAGAGGCTGTTGGGGGTGATATAGAAACGGTGCTTCCGGTGGCATGTGCCATTGAGCTGATCCATACCTATTCCTTGATTCACGATGATCTTCCCGTTATGGACGATGACGATTACAGGAGAGGGCAGCTTACGAATCACAAGGTGTTTGGAGAAGGAATAGCAGTTCTCGCGGGGGATGCCCTCCTCACGGAAGCCTTTCATCTCATGTCGTCAAGGAATCTTATGGAAAATGTGAGTTCAGACAGGCTGGTTACTGTCATAAATGAAATTTCAAAAGCGTCAGGCTTTTTTGGTATGGTGGGCGGACAGGTGGCCGATCTGGAATCGGAAGGAAAAGACGTCGATGAAAAAGCTCTCCACTATATTCATACTCACAAGACAGAAGCGTTGATTACAGCTTCTATTCGCGCGGGCGCGGTGCTGGCAGGTGGTAATGAAAAAGATATCCACGCCCTTTCAGAGTATGGCAGAAAAATCGGACTTGCCTTCCAGATAGCTGATGACATACTTGATATCGAAAGCACCAGAGAAGTCCTGGGAAAAGATATCGGGAGTGATAAAGAACGCAGAAAAGTTACCTGGCCGGCTCTCTTCGGGCTTGAACCATCGAGGGAAAAGGCTTTTGAACTTATAGGCGGCGCCCTTACAGACATACAGCACTTTGATGAAAAAGCTCTTCCCTTGAGTAAAATTGCGCGGTTTATCGTCGAAAGAAAATCATGAAAAATGATTTTGCTGGTTTATATGGAGTATAATTATTATGGATGACAAAAATGATGCCGGTATATTGGAAAAGATAAATTCTCCTGAAGATATACGAAAGCTTGATATCGATCAGTTAAATATTCTTGCCGGTGAAATCAGAGGAAAAATTATAGAGACCGCTTCGAAAAACGGCGGACATATTGCTCCATCTCTCGGGGCGGTAGAACTGACACTCGCAATTCATTATGTATTTGATACACCGAAAGACAAACTCATCTGGGACGTGGGACATCAGGCGTATGCCCATAAAATAATTACCGGGAGGAGAGATCAGTTCCATACGTTAAGAAAGAAAGGCGGCATCAGCGGTTTCCCCAAGAGAGAAGAGAGTATCTATGACGTCTTTGGTGTGGGGCACAGCAGTACTTCTATTTCTGCCGCTTCCGGTGTTGCCGAAGCCAGATGTCTGAAAGATGAAAATTTCAAAGTTATTGCGGTAATTGGTGATGGATCAATGACAGCCGGCATTTCCTTTGAAGGACTCAATTGGTCGGGAGATCGCAAGAAAGATTTGATTGTTGTGGTAAATGACAATGAGATGTCCATATCACCAAATGTCGGAGCCATGTCATCATATCTGAACCGGATAATGACCGGTCAACGTATCACGAAATTGAGGACGGATATCAAAAGCTTTTTAAAGACGATACCGGGTGTCGGTGCGCAGATAATAAAGTTTACAAAACAGGCGGAAGAATCCTTTAAGGGGTTTATTGCTCCGGGTATGCTATTTGAAGAACTGGGGTTTCAGTACGTAGGACCTTTGCAAGGGCACAGGCTGGATCATTTGATAAAAAATTTCCAGAACATCAAAAAGCTGAACAGGCCGGTTCTGGTTCATGTTGTTACGAAAAAGGGTAAGGGTTATAAGTTTGCAGAGGAGGAACCCTCCAGGTTTCACGGTCTCGGCCCTTTCGACATTGATACGGGCAAACCAATCGTCAAGAGCGACGCTCATCCATCATATACTAAAATATTCGGTGAAACGATGGTAAATTTAGCTAAAGAAAATCCCAGAATTGTAGCGATAACGGCTGCCATGCCCCAGGGAACCGGTCTTGATCTTTTTGCCAGAGAGATACCGAAACGCTTTTATGATGTCGGTATTGCTGAACAACACGGTGTTACCTTTGCTGCAGGACTTGCCACGCAAGGATTTGTTCCTGTAGTAGCCATTTATTCCTCTTTCCTGCAACGGGCTTATGACCAGATCATTCATGATGTTTGTCTGCAGAAACTGCCCGTGGTTTTCGCCCTCGATCGGGGAGGTGTTGTGGGAGATGACGGGCCTACTCACCACGGACTTTTTGACTATTCCTTTTTGAGGATTATTCCCAACATTGTTGTTATGGCTCCCAAAGATGAGAACGAACTTCAGCACATGCTGAAGACTGCCGTAGAATATGGAGGCCCCGTTTCAGTGAGATATCCAAGAGGAGAAGGATTTGGTGTTTCCCTTGATGCCGTGCCGACTCCCATTGAGATCGGAAAGGGTGAAATCATTCGTGAAGGAACGGATCTTGCCATCATAGCCATAGGCTCTACTGTATATCCTGCCTTAGCTGCTGCCGGGAAACTTAAAAGTGAGGGGATCGGCGCAACCGTTATAAACAGTCGTTTTGTAAAACCCCTGGACCGTGACCTTTTGTGTGACACGGCTTCATCGCTGAAGAAAATTATTACAGTTGAAGAAAACGCCCTCCAGGGAGGCTTCGGAAGCGCTGTTCTCGAATTATTTCAAGAAACGGGGATCTCCGATGTGACCATCAAAAGGCTCGGCATTAATGATAAATTTGTGGAACAGGCGACACAGGCTGAACTGAGAAGTATGTATGGTATCGATGAAGAAGGAATTGCTGAAGCTGCCCGAGAATTGGTGGGGGTGTGATATACAGTTTCGAGTTTCGAGTTTCGGGTTTACAGTTTACAATTTCGAGTCAAAGTCATTAATTCAGACGATTTCATTATTAATCACCACGAAGAAACGAAAAAGACAAAGCATTCTTTATCCAACTCGGAACCCGAAACCCGAAACTCGAAACTTTGAACTTATCTATGAAAACTAAAAATCTCAGGGTCAGACTTGACAAACTTCTGGTTGAAAGAAAAATCTCGCCGACACGAGAAAGGGCAAAAGCGCTCATCATGTCCGGGTCTGTTGTAATTTTAGACAATATCGTGGATAAGGCGGGCACCCTGGTTTCTCCTGATGCGGAAATAACGATCAAAGGCCATGACAATCCCTATGTAAGCAGGGGAGGATTAAAACTCAAAGGCGCCCTTTCGGGGTTCGGCATTGACGTAAGAGATTTTGTAGCCCTGGATATCGGTGCTTCTACGGGAGGATTCACTGATTGTCTGCTCCAAGAGGGTGCAAGAAAAGTATATGCCGTAGATGTCGGGTATGGACAGCTTGCCTGGAAACTGAGGCAGGATGAAAGGGTTGTTGTCTTTGAAAGAACCAATATCCGTCACTTTTCCGATGAAGATATCGAAGATGAGATCGATATAGTTACGATAGACGTTTCTTTTATTTCCCTCAAACTTGTCATCCCCGTAGCACTCAGGCTCTCGGGAAAAGATGCCGTTATTCTTGCCCTCATCAAACCGCAGTTTGAGGTGGGGAAGGGAGAAGTCGGTAAGGGAGGAGTTGTAAAAGATCCGGAAATGCACAAAAAGGTAGTCAACGAAATTATGGAATTTTCCAGGGGACTGAATCTTAAGGTCGCAGGAACCTGTGAATCTTCTCTTAAGGGCCCTGCGGGAAATACAGAATTTTTTCTATATGCAAAAAAATAAGTTTCGAGTTTCGGGTTTCAGGTTTCGACTCAACATCATTAACTTCGTGGTGATTAATAATAAAATCGCTTAAGTTAATGACATTGAGTTTCAAGTCAAATTAAAAATTAAGTAATCTCGAAACTCGGAACTTAAAACTCGAAACTCGAACGAACGAATGTGAGAGAGTATGGGAGTTAAATTAGCCGAAACGGCAGGGTTTTGCATGGGTGTGAGACGGGCAGTCGATATCGTATTGGATATTGCACGGGCTAAAGGTGATGAAAAAATATATACTTACGGGCCTCTCATCCATAACCCTCAAACTGTTGAACTCCTTAAACAAAGAGGAATTATTCCCATTGATAACATTGATGATGTTGACGGTGGGACTATTATCATAAGGGCTCACGGCATATCCTCACAGGAAAGACAAAAAATCAAAGAGAAAGGAATGAAGATCGTTGATGCTACATGCCCCAGAGTGGCCAGAGTCCAATCTATCATTAAAAAGTACGCATTCCTGGGGTACACGGTTTTGATTGCCGGAGATAAAAACCATCCTGAAGTAATTGGGTTGCTGGGATATTCTTCAGGAAGGGGAATCGTTATCAGCAATAAAGATGAAATTGATACACTTCCCGAACTGGATAAGGTTTGCATCGTCGCGCAGACAACGCAAACCTCCGGCGAGTATGAAGAATTAACCGAAAAGATCAAGAAAAGATTTCCCTCAGCCACAGCCTTCAACACAATATGTGACTCAACGGAAAAAAGACAGGCAGAAATTGACACACTTGCCTCTGAGATGGATGCCATGATCGTTGTCGGTGGTAAAAACAGCGCTAACACAAAAAGATTGGCCATGATATCGGAAGGGCGCGGAATCCCAACATTTCATATCGAAACAGTAGATGAGCTTAAAAAAACAGGAATCAACGGGTATAACAATATCGGTGTTTCAGCCGGTGCATCTACGCCAAACTGGATTATAGACAGAGTTATCGATCATATTACACAATATCGCGAGGAGGAAAATCAGAAAAGTTTAAAGAAACTTTATAAACTCTGGGTATCTGCTGTGAGAACGGATATTTATTCTGCTATAGGCGCCGGATTTCTGTCTCTGGTTGGCACGTATGTCCAGAATCTTAAGATGAATATCCTTAACATCCTGATTGCTGCTCTTTACGTTTACTCAATGCATACTATTAACAGACTGCAGGATAAAAAGTTTGGCAGAATAAAAGGTGGCTTCCGAGAAGAATCGTATGTTCGCCATAGTAATGTATATTTATCTATTGGTCTTATCTCGCTGATATCAGCTCTCCTTTTTTCTTTTATGAACGGTCTGGCTTCTTTTGCCTTGCTCTTTTTTATTTCTTTGCTCGGTTTGTTGTACAATATCAGAGTATTTCCACAAGAGTGGAGTCTGAAAAAAATAGGCGATATACCGGGTTCCAAAACCCTTTTCATTGCAGTGGCGTGGGCTATTGTAACGGTTGTAATCCCACAAATTGAGGTAAGTCTGAAAATACACCCCAGCACTGTCGTGGCGTTCATGTTTGTATTTACTGTGGTATTTGCAAAATCTGCTCTTTCTGACATGATCGATATTCAAAGTGATCGGCTTGTCGGGCGAGAAACCATCCCCGTTGTGATAGGGGAGGATAACACAAAGAAACTATTGACAGGTATATCGGCACTTATGGGAATTGTACTTATCGGCTCATTTTTCGGGAAGCATACTTCATCATTAAGTTTAGCTCTTCTGGTATCTGTTTTTTATATATGGATTTGTATAAATCTTTGTGTTAAGAAAACCCGATTCGCCGGCGTCGTTCTCGAGGGCCTTTTGGAAACGAACTTTGTCATTGCCGGGCTGAGTACTTGTTTGTGGATTATCGTAATGAAATATGTTTCATAAAGAATTTAAAGGAGAGTTTATTTTATGAGCAAGAAATTGCGTGTATTATCCTTTGCTACGTTTCTTGCATTATTCATTTTTTTTACGCTGTCGGCATGTGGGGGTATTCGCTATTCTCAGGTCAGCCCGTTTGCCGGGGATTTTCATCCCAAAACTATTGCTGTTCTTCCTGTTGATGTGGGTACTTATGGTGAGGCACGGGGTGTTGTCGATCAGATCATCTCTGGAATTCTTGTTGAGAAGGGATGGTTTTCCGACGTCGCGTCACCGGAAAGAGTAACAAATCAGATGGCTTACAATGCTGATCTGAGAAAGGTCGTTGTTGACTATCTGACGAAACTGAAAACAGTAAACTTCAGTGATCCTGAATTAAGCAAAAAGATTGGGAAACATTATAAGATTGATGCTTTTCTCATCGTAAATGTGGATTTCTGGAATTACACTGCACAAGGTAAGGATAAAGTGGCAAAAGTCGGTTTTGCTACAAAACTGGTGGATGCAGAGACAGGAAAGATCATGTGGGAAGCGGGACATCACGAGGTCAAAGATTACTGGCTTATCAAGCCGGACCTTGCAGATCTGGCAGACGAGGTTGCAGGCAAGATAATTGGTGCTATGCCTCATTGATATTTAAATGTAATGATCAGTGGTTAGTAAAAATTTTACGTTTGTATGAAGAAAAAAGTAGAGGCATTACTCAACGATGTCAGGCCAAAATTACAGGCCGATGGTGGAGATGTTGAGTTAATCGATATAAGTGATGATGGCATCGTAAAAGTCAAACTCCTTGGAGCATGCAACGGCTGTCCAATGGCCCGGATGACCTTGAAAATGGGAATAGAAAGATATTTAAAAGAAAAAGTTCCCGGGGTTCAGGAAGTTGTTTCAGTTTAAGACTTTTGATACAACCGCATTTCTTGTAAAATAGTGAGAGGTCAGGGGCAAAAGGCTAAACGGATTAAGAAACTAAGGGGTTAGAGATTAATCCTCTAATCCAAAAATTTGGGTTTTGATTTTTTTAGCCCTTAGCCTTCGCGACTTTGTTGCATTAGAAATTAATAGATGGAGGATATGAAAAATGGCCTATGTTATTACGGATGAATGTATCGCTTGTGGAGCCTGTGAAGATGAATGCCCGGTGGGGGCAATCAGTGAAGGAGAGGATAAATATGTAATAGATGCAGCTCTTTGTACCGATTGTGGAGCATGTGCAGATATTTGTCCTGTTGAAGCGATTAATGCTGGAAACGAAAAAGAGTAGAGCGCTAATAAGAAACTCTGAACACTTTGCCAGATGCTGGTATCATGGGTCGGGGGGCAGCAGTGTTTTTGCAACATGCTTCATTGTGCCAAAAGTCCAACCCGGACAAGCCGGAACCAAGATGAACATCGAACGTCCAACATCGAATGCTGAATGGGAAAAGGCGGCCAACCGTGAACTCAGTCGAACGGCAAAAGAATTGTAGCTACTCGGGCTATAGGGTTCACGGTTAGAGAACTGCCAACTCCTGAACCCCTGAACCCTTGAATCTTGAACCTTGAACCTTGAACCTCCGGCTTGTCCGGGTTAGGTAAGCATACATGGGGCTGTTTATCACATTTGAAGGATCTGAAGGTTCTGGTAAGACTACCCAGATAAAAAAGGCTGGAAATTATCTGAGTAAAAAAAATATTCCCTTGATAATAACTGAAGAACCGGGTGGCACCCAACTCGGGAATGAACTGAGAAAACTACTCCTGAACAAGACATCCCTTAACATCTTCGGGAAATCTGAGCTCCTTCTCTTTGCCGCGGCAAGGGCCCAGCATGTGGAGGAAGTTATAATGCCGGCCCTTCGCGATGGCAGGGTGGTGTTATGCGATCGTTATTGTGATGCTACCATTGCATACCAGGGTTTTGGAAGAGGGTTAAAAATAGAAGATATTCACCGGATTAACGATTTTTCATCTCAATTCCTGAAACCTGATTTGACACTCTTTTTTGATATTCCTGTTGATGCCGGGCTTAAAAGAGCAGTGGCCAGAATATCTCAAATTACGGATTCTCCTGCAGAAGATCGCTTTGAGAGGGAAGATATACAATTCCACATGAAGGTGAGGGAAGGCTATCTTGCACTTGTTAAAAACGAACCGGAAAGATTTCGTGTCATAGATGCGTCAAGGGGAATTGACGAAGTTCATCGCGAAGTATGTTCCCATTTAGATAAATCGATAAAGAGGCTAAGGGCTAAAGGCTAAAGGCCGACAGGCAAGAAATTATGTCCTTCGAGAATATTTATGGACAGAACAAACAGATAGCCATATTGAAACGGGCGATGGAAATGGGGCGTGTTGCACATGCCTATCTTTTTCATGGAATGAAGGGCATTGGCAAAAAAACAACTGCCAGAACCTTTGCCAAGGCTATAAATTGTAAAGAAGAAAATATTGATTCCTGTGACAAGTGTTCATCATGTACGAAGATCGATCGCGGACTTCACCCCGATGTTATTACTGTAGAACCGAAAGGCGTTTTCATCAGGATTCAAGATATAAGAGATTTACAGAATCAGATGAAGTTCAAACCATTCGAGGGGAAAAAGAGAATTTTCATAATAGTGGATGCGGAAAAAATGAACGGTCCTTCTGCCAATGCTCTTCTGAAGACCCTTGAGGAACCGAATCCGTCAAATATTCTGATATTGGTAACCTCACGTCCCTATCAACTTCCCGCAACTATAATCTCGCGATGCCAGAAAATAAGATTCGACCCAATACGAAAGGACATACTAACATCTTTCTTAGAAAATAGTACATCCCTGGACAGTGAATCAGCCTGGTTGCTTGCCTCATCATCCAGGGGAAGTATAGGAAATGCCTTGGAAATGATGAAGAAATCATACTTATCATCCAAAAATGAGGTAATTGAAAAAATTGTGGACTATGATAGCGAAAAAGACCCTCTTGTGTTTTTTACCATTGCCGATGGTTTCGGGGAAAACAGAAGAACCATTACAGAAAAGCTCGATGCGTTGAAGAACTGGTACAGGGATATGCTGGTTTACAAAGAAACAAAAGAACCGGATATCCTGATAAATCAGGATATCCTAAATATGACAAGAAGATTTTCTGAAAAACTTTCAGGACATGATATATTACGGAATATTAAAACTATCAATCTGGCATACAGGGCTATTGAACAAAATGCCAACAGACAGTTGACCTTAGAGCCGATGATGTTTAAGCTTTTGAACATTTAAAAAGAAGCTTTTCATAAGCAGGATTTTAGTCTGAGAGACAATTATGGTACAGGAAATAAATGCAGATAGAAGTATTGTTGGTGTGAGATTTAAAAAAAGAGGAAAGGTGTATTCCTTTGATGCCTCCGATATTTCATTAAGGAAATGTGATAAAGTTATTGTTAATACGAAGAACGGTATGTCAATCGGATCCATTGTGACTGGTGTTAGATTATTACCGCAGCATGAATTGCCGGATAACCTGGAAAAAATTGTGCGACAAGCTAATGAGGAAGACCTGAAAACTGAAAGAGAAAATATTGAAATTGAAAAGAAGGCTTTCACTTTTTGCGATGAGAAAATAACAGATAGAAACCTTTCTATGAAACTGATTGATGTTGAATGTACTTACGATAAAACCAGGATAGTTTTTTATTTTACCGCAGATAGCAGGGTTGACTTCAGGGAACTTGTGAAGGATCTTGTGCAGGAATTCAAAACAAGGATTGAGTTAAAACAAATCTGGGTACGGAGTGAAACCCGGATGTTGGGTGGCATTGGTGTCTGCGGCAGAGAGCTTTGCTGTTCAAGTTTTCTCAATAACTTTGACCCGGTATCTATTAAGATGGCCAAGGAGCAAAATATGTTGCTAAATCCGGAAAAAATATCGGGTCGTTGCGGGAGACTTATGTGTTGCCTTGCGTTTGAATATGATAACTATGTAGATACAAAAAAAAGGTTGCCAAAATGCGGGGTATCTATACAAACCACAGAGGGTCCCGGTAAGGTAATAAGACAAAACATCCTCGAAGAAAAAGTTGCGGTCATGTTGGAAAGTGGAAAAGAAATAGAAATCCCTGCCCGGGAAATCCAGTAAACAAATTCGTTAAGTTTATAGAAAGGACGAAAGACTGAAGGTAGAAGAAATTAACCCCTTAATCCTTTCAGCTATTAGCCTTTTGCCTCCGACCTTTCGTCTTTGCCACATTAAATAAAGACCCTGAAAAACCAGTTGAAAGTGAGATGTTATGGAAAAGACTTTTTATGTCACGACACCTATCTATTATGTTAATGCATTACCGCATATCGGTCATGCCTATACGACCATAGTAGCCGATGTAATGGCAAGATTCTATCGCATGTCCGGGTACAAGACATACTTTCTTACAGGTACTGACGAACACGGCGATAAAATAGCCGAAGCCGCTGAGAACGCAAATATAACTCCAAAAGAGTATGCAGACAAAATCAGCTCTCAATTCAGGGAGCTGTGGCCCAAGCTTTCCATAACAAATGATTATTTTATAAGGACAACAGACGCAAATCATGTAGAAACAGTCAGATCAATCCTCCAGAAGGTATATGATTCGGGTGATATTTATTTTGGGAGTTACGGAGGATTTTATTGTGTTGGGTGCGAACGTTTCTACCGGGAAAACGAGCTGGAAAATGGCAAGTGTCCCGACCATCACACGACTCCTCAGTACAGAAATGAAAGTAATTATTTCTTTAAAATGAGCAAGTATCAAGACTGGTTGATTCAGTACATAAAGGATACCCCAGATTTTATCAGACCTGAACGTTACAAAAATGAGGTATTGGCCTTTTTGCGTGAACCTCTTGAGGATCTCTGTATTTCAAGGCCGAAGACAAGGCTTACCTGGGGTATTACACTTCCTTTTGATGAAGAGTATGTCACGTATGTCTGGTTTGACGCGCTTATCAACTATCTTACGGGGATCGGCTATCCAAAAGGTAAAAACTATGAAACATTCTGGCCTGTTTGTGAACATCTGATAGCAAAAGATATCCTCAAACCCCACGGAATTTACTGGCCTACTATGTTAAAGGCTGCGGGAATAAATACATTCAAACATTTAAATGTTCATGGCTACTGGAACATCGAAGAAAGCAAGATGTCAAAAAGCAGGGGAACCGTTGTAAGTCCCCTGGATCTGAAGGACAAATACGGACTGGACGCATTCAGATATTTCCTTTTACGGGAGATGGTGTTTGGTCTTGACGCAAATTTCAGCGAGAAAAATTTTGTGCAGAGAACAAACTCCGATCTGGCTAACGATCTGGGAAACCTTGCCAGCAGAGCACTCACCATGGCAATCAGGTACTGTGATGGAAAAGTTCCCCAGGCCGGCGTTCAGACAGAAGAAGACGCTGCGCTTATAGAAAGGGCGGAAAACCTGTTCTCTGAAGTGGAAAGTTCTTTCCGTACATTGTCTTTCCATAAGTGTCTCATTTCCGTCTGGGATTTCATCAGCATGACTAACAAATATATTGTGGCACAGGAACCATGGGTACTGGCTAAAGATCCCTCCGCCGGAGAAAGACTGGGGACGATTATGTATAATACTCTGGAGGCCCTCCGCATAACTGCCGTTCTTATATCTCCCGTTATGCCGGACAGCTCGAAGGAGCTCATGAGCCGTTTAGGGATAGAAGATATATCCTCACAGAATTTTGATAGCATAGAAAAATGGGGCGGTCTGCCTTCCGGTAATACTTTAACACGCGGTGATGCACTGTTCCCTCGTATCAAATGCGAAGAAGAAGAAGTGCCCGAGGTGAAAAAGCTTACCGATATAAAAGAGGAAATATCCTTTGAAGATTTCGAAAAGGTAGATATCAGAGTGGCCCGTGTTATCGAGGCAGAGGCGGTTCCAACATCAAACAAACTGTTAAAGTTAAAAATTGACATTGGTGAGGAGAGAACCATTGTTGCCGGTATGGGGAAAGATTACAAACCCGATGATTTGATCGGGAAACAGATAGCCGTCGTGGTAAACCTGAAACCGACAAAATTGATGGGAGTTGAGTCTCACGGTATGCTTCTGGCAACAGACAAAAAGAAAGACCTTACCCTGGTGTCTTTTGATGAAGAAGCAAAGGTGGGAGCAAAAGTGAGATAAACCTTTTGTAACTGTCCAGGTTCACGGTTCAAAGTTCAAGGTTGCTTTGGGTGGATATTTGCTTTTTGTCAGTTTGTATACTTTTTACGTCAAACAGAGCGCCATTTGTCAGACATCAATATCTTTCACAGGGTTTTGCTTAAAAATTCCTTTGCTTTTTCTACTTCAAACCGGCTTCCTATATAAATCGGACTCCTCTGGTCGAGAGATTCAGGCTTGATTAAAAGGATATCTTCTTTTCCATTGGTTGCCATTCCACCCGCTTGTGTGATGAGAAATGCCATTGGCTGAAGCTCAAAAATTAGCCTTAACTTACCCATACTCTTATTTTTCAGGGCGGGATATGTAAAAACCCCTCCCCTTTTAATTAGAATCTGATTGATATCAGGAACAAATCCTCCACTATATCTCAGCTTATATCCTTCTCTCTCCAAAAATTCTATAAATTTAAGGTGTTCCGGCAACCAGTCTTTTCGCAGGCCTCCGAGACTGTAAATAGACCCTCTTTCGTTTAACATAATGCGTTCTTCTGAGAGGACATATTCTCCTTCCCTGTTTAAGACAAACTCATGGGTTCCCTTACCTGCCGAGTACACCATTGTAATAAGCGGGCCATAGGTGATATACATTGCCGCAACAAGGGTCTTTTTGTCTCCCTCAGAAAGAGGTTCTTTGTGGATACCGATTATTGTGCCTACTGCCAGATTGGTATCTACCAGCGAGGACCCGTCAAGAGGATCTGCCGTTACAGAATATTGCTCATTTCCTTTACCAACTTGAATTATTTCGGATTGTTCTTCTGAAGAATACTCTCTGACGAAACCTGAGAATTGGAATTGACTCTGGAGAATTTCATCGGCGCTCCTGTCAAGGGCGAGCTGTTCTTCGTCGTAAATATTTCTGAAGCCGGCCAGCTTGCGATTCGATTCATGGATCTTTGCTGAAATGTATTTTCCTGTAACAGCGATCTGCCAGATCAATCTGCGAAGCTCCGTTTCAATGCCGGCAATCCACATATGCCTTCTCAGATCAACAAATCCTCTCGTAGCATCCGATATGTTTTCCATGACACCCTCCACTATAATTAAATTTAACGTTGATTAGATAGCAACTAACAAAAACTTTTACAAGTAAATATTTGGATAGATAGTGGCAGAATCGTGACCAAGCCAATACTTTTGGCAAGTTCTCAAAGGTTGCCGGTTTGGCCATGGTTTTGGTGTATAAATGTTAATTGGAAGAACTGTCGAAACTAAAAAGGGCTAACCTGTATCAGGTTAACCCTTTGTTTTTCTCATGGTGCCGAAGCCGGGATTTGAACCCGGACGGGTTGTGCCCACTACCCCCTCAAGATAGCGTGTCTACCAAATTCCACCACTTCGGCATTTTTTAAGGCTATTTATTTTTTGCCATTTTGTCAATGAATATGTATTTCTTTTATTGAAGCGTTTTGTTTGCTATTTGGCTTTCTTTTTTTCTGCTTCAGGTGTCTGGGTTTCCACTGGAGCGGCAACACTTCCTTTGCCTTGCTCGGCCGCCGGTATAGATTTTTCTACGGCGGGTATCGGCGAGTTCTCCATAATTGAACTGGTTTTGTGGACTGAAAAATAGGCAAGCCATAGAGATGTGAGCATGAAAACCGTTGCAATAACAGCTGTTATTTTCCCAAGAAATGTCGCGGGGCCACTACTTCCAAAAACCGTTTGGCTTGAACCTCCGAATGCAGCCCCCATATCGGAGCCTTTACCTGATTGCAAAAGAACGATGAAAATCAACAGAATACACATTGCTATATGGAGGATGCTTATTAAAACGTGCAATATCTTTATATCTCCTTATTTTAATTTTTTAAAAATTGATTATTTTTGCGAACGACTCAAAATCAAGGCTTGCTCCACCGACAAGGGCACCATTTATGTCCGGTTGATTCATGAGGCTACCCATGTTCTTCTGATTGACGCTTCCCCCATAAATGATCCGTATATTGGCGCCAGCCTTTTCGCCAAAGAGATCAATGATGACTTTGCGAATGTAACGGTGTACCTCTTCTGCCTGTTGAGCCGTTGCTGTCTTACCTGTGCCGATTGCCCAGACCGGTTCATAGGCAAAAACAATTCGCCTTATATCATCAGAAAGGATATTATTCAATCCCTTCTTTATTTGTCTTCGTAATATCTCGAAGGTTTTTTCTAAATTTCTTTCATCTAAGGTTTCTCCAATACAAAATATTGGCTTCAAATTCATTTTGAATGCAGTTTTAATCTTTTGATTTATATATTCATCTCTTTCAGCAAAAAGGTTGCGTCGTTCTGAGTGTCCTATAATGACATACTCACAACCAACATCGATAAGCATTCCGGCAGATATTTCTCCCGTGTAGGCGCCTTTTTCATCCCAGTGCATGTTTTGTGCTGAGAGATGAAGCGTTGGTCCCTTTAATACAGCCGCTACGGGATGCAGTGCTGTAAAAGGCGGAGCAATGATAATGTCTTTATCATCCGTTTTGGCGAACTCGTTCGACAATCGCTCCACAAATAAAACAGATTCACCCACCGTTTTGTTCATTTTCCAGTTTGCTGCAATAATAGGTTTCACTTTTTATTTACCTGTCATCGCCTTGCCCATATAAACAGCAAGATCAATCATTCTGCAGGCATAGCCGCTTTCATTATCATACCATGAGAATACCTTCACCAGGTTTCCATCAATGACATTTGTCAACAGTCCATCGACTATTGATGAATGGGGATCGCTTGTGAAATCTACGGAAACAAGTTCTTCATCGCAAAAAGCCATAATTCCCTTTAATTTTCCCTCGGCTGCGGTTTTTAGGACCCCATTGACCTCATTAACGGTTACGGAACGTTTTACTTCAACGACTAAATCGACGAGTGAGACGTTGGGAGTTGGCACTCTCAAAGCTATACCCGCCAACTTTCCTTTCAACCCCGGGATCACTTCGGTGACAGCAATTGCCGCCCCCGTCGATGTAGGAACAATCGACATGGCTGCCGCCCTTCCCCTTCGCATGTCTTTGTGAGAGCCGTCCAGCAGCCGCTGGTCCATTGTATATGAATGAATTGTTGTCATAAGACCTTTGACAATGAAAAAATTATCATGGATAATCTTAACGACAGGTGCAAGGCAATTGGTTGTGCAGGACGCATTGGATATTATATGATGTTTTTCAGGATCGTATAATTCCTCATTAACGCCAAGAACGAAAGTACCGTCAACGCCTTTACCGGGAGCGGCTATAATAACCTTTTTTGCACCAGCCTTAAGGTGTACACCTGCCTCATCCCTTGTTCTGAATTTACCGGTTGATTCCATTACTATGTCCACACCAAGATCTTTCCATGGGAGCTTTGAGAAGTCACTGGTTTCATTGGTTATTCTGATTTCTTTCCCGTCGACAATGAGGGCATTTTTATTGTATTTGACATCAGCGTTAATTTTCCCGTGTACCGAATCATATTTTAAAAGATGACAAAGCGTTTTTGCCGGTGCTCTTGTATTAACGGCGGCAATATCTACATCATTTCTCCCAAGACATCCACGAATGATATATCTGCCTACTCTTCCGAAACCATTGATCGCAATTTTAACACTCATGCTAAACCTCCATTGCAACTGATACCATCTGATTATTCAAACTAGGATGAACACGTATCCTGGCTTTACCTTGTACTCCAACGAATAAATACTAGCTACACTGAGATCACAAGTCAACATCTTTTTCCCAAATCCACCGCCTAAGAAAAGATATGGATATTTTGGTTTATTAGAAGGAGCATTTTTTAAAAATTTCAGAAAAAGCTCTGGATATTACTGTGACCTCACGAGATCACTGCTGATTGGCTATTTTTAGGCGTACCTCTCCCTTGATAGACTATTTTGCTTTCTTTTTTCATACTTTTCA
>Ga0209121_10000754_pt1 | contig 34402 bp, 37 predicted proteins | sample Cruoilmetagenom3_FD_187292 | JGI IMG/M metagenome (GOLD analysis project Ga0209121, IMG submission 187292) | Oil polluted marine microbial communities from Coal Oil Point, Santa Barbara, California, USA - Sample 3 (SPAdes) (version 2) | ecosystem: Environmental > Aquatic > Marine > Oil seeps ... | reverse complement strand
ACGAAGTGAGGAAAGTTTGCTTCCCTGCTTGGACTTGCTGGTTCGAACCAGTAGATGTTCCCTTAACGACGGGAAAAGCGGCCTATTCGGCCGCCTTAAATCCCACTTGGCTCCACGTGTGTGACTTTATCCGATCGCTTGAGCCAATCTTATCCTACAACAAAGTCGAGACCTAATCAAAAGCAGCATCTCTCTCGAAAGCGCCATCCGCCAGAGGCGGACAGGGAGGCGGGCAGGCAATTCGCAAGGGTGGGTGGGGTTTGGTAAGATGGAAGTATAATGGGGATAAGTGTTATAATATACACTACAAAAGAGAGAGCCAGAAAACTGGCAATTTCAGCAAAAAGAAAGGAGGAAGGACAATGAAAAAAGTACTTTTACGGCTGTTGGTTTTGGCTCGGAGGGCCTGGCGAATCTATGTTCGACCGCCGGAGGAGTCGAAGGTTTCTTTGGATCTTGGTGGGTTGCCGGTGCTAAGCGAAAGAATTGCGCAGGTTCAGACCCAACTGGAACCCAAGCAGGTAACGGTGCATCCGGGAAGGCAACTAGCTTTCGTCAGCTGTATGAAGGGGCAGGTGGTGCAGGCCTTTGACTACTCCGATGGAAGGCTTCGCTTGGTCCGGGAGTGGCCGTTTCCCGAGCAGTGCGTCGAGGTTGAGGTGGTTGGTGACCTGCTGTTTGTCACGATGACCAACTTCGCCCGCGGTCCAGGCGAAAGAAGCCGCTTGGCGATCGTGGACATCGGCTTGGGAGAGGTCCTCTCAACCATAGACACTAGAGGCGAGTGGAGCAAAGTTACCAAACTACACCCTAATGGTCGTTTGGTCTTTATCTCCAACTGGCATAGCCACAATGTCTCGGTGGTTGACATCTCTAATGTCCGGAGACCAAAAGTGCTCCAAGTAATTCCTTGTGGCGAATCGCCGCGAGGGATTGACTTTACCGCCGATGGAAAATGTCTGGTGACCGGCTTCTACTCGGCGCGGATCTACACGCTCAAAGAGCAGAACGGGCAGTGGGAAGTGGTTGCTGAGTCGCAAGACTTCGACCCCGAGGGCTACAGTGGCAACATGCGGGACATCTTGGTTTCTCCCGACGGCCGCTACGCTTGGGTCTCAAACTTGGGCCGCAACTTGGTCCACCGGTTTGACATTAAGCGTGGAGAAATCACCGACTCGATTCTGGTTGGGCAGCATCCCAACTCTATTGGCTTTTTGGATAGAGAGGGTAAAACGCTTCTGGTTTCCTGCCGCGAAGATGATGTAGTCTGCTTTGTGGATACAGGGAAATTGGAAGTTGTGGGACGATCGGCCAAAACAGGACGCAAACCAACGGGTCTAGCGATCATCGAAGGTGGGTTTTTGATTACCAACTTCGCCGACGGTACGCTAGAAAAGCATAGAGTCAGGTACGCAGGTTAAGGTACCTGACTCTAATTTCTTCCCCCATACTTTCCAAAAGAGAGAAGGACCCAGGATCGATGCAAAAGTTGCGTTTGCAGTCGATAGGGATTGAAAGAACCTTGCTGATGATCATTTTGATCACGTCAACATGGGTAATCACAAACAAGGTTTCTTCTTCCGGGTATTCCTGCAGAAGTTTTTGCAACTTTTCGAACGACCGCTCCTGAACTTCTGTAAAAGACTCGCCCCCCGGAAATTTGACCTGGGACGGTGCGTTCATCCACAGCCGGTAGAGGTTAGGCCATCGCTTCTTGATTTGGCGAGGATGCAAACCTTCGAATTCCCCGTAGCTGGTTTCGTTGAATTCTTCGACCACAAGGATATCTTCGGTCAATCCCAAGGCATCTTTCAAGATATCGGCTGTCTGCTGGCAGCGCCGGGCGGGACTGGAAAGAAGCGACGCTCTATCTCTTATTCCCTCCGGAAAAAGTCTTTGCACCCCTTCCTGAAAGCCTTTTATCTCGGCTTGGATGACGGGTGGATCACAGCTTCGGCCCATGTAGACACCGGAGACGTTGTATTCTGTTGGCAAGTGCCTGACCAGATAAACCAACATCAGTTTCCCTCCTTTCCTAACAATCGGCTGATCAGGTTTTTAACCTCCTCAACAGTTTCGGCCACCCTGTCTCCCGCAATCCTGACGGTTGGCAGATTCAGATGGCCGCAACCCTCGAGCTCGCCGACGAACTGCTCAAAGGCTTTCTCGTCAAGATTGTGGCGTCCTTCGGCAAATCTTTCGGCAACCCTTCTCCAGGCTTTGGCGGGGTCAATGAAGACCTCAACGATGACCGACTGAAAAGGAGCCTTGGTTATGTCCTCTTTGCCTGTCAGGAAAAAGGTGAGGTTCTCGATGGTGATGTAAAGACCCCACGTTAACCGCCAGGGTTGTTCCCAGATGACACTGCGCCCTTGCCGTAAGGCTGCCTCTGCCTGCCGTAAAAGAAAGCGGTAAATCTTTCTTTTGGGGATGAGCTTTGGTGGTAAACCGCAGACAAATTCCACAAATTTTGGATCGGCGAGGTTGACCCTGTCGGGATCCAAACGCAAGCTATCCTTGAGTGGCGGGAATTTGAGGAGCAAACTCACCAGATCTGATTTGCCGGCGCCGGGAAGGCCCCGAACAAAGATTAACATTGGTCTCTTACCCCCTTTCTTTTTTTAGCTAGGTTTGCTTTTGTGATGCGTAACTTATAACATAGCTTGGTAGAAGATTCAAATTTCTGCTATAATAAACCCGAAGTCAAGATACAGCGGACCAATTACTATGCAAAGATATAGCGTCAACCAACACCTAATTGAAACAATTTTGTCGTGGGTCACATCTAAAGAAATTGCGATTCCGGAAATTCAAAGGCCTTTTGTTTGGGATTCAACCAAGGTCAGAAACTTAATGGACTCACTCTATCAAGGTTATCCCATCGGCTACCTCACTTCTTGGCGCAACCCTTCAGTACGCCTCAAAGATGGTTCAACATCGGAGGGCAAAAAGATACTTATCGACGGGCAGCAACGCGTCACCGCGCTAACCACCGCTATTTTGGGAGACAAGATCGTTGATCAGGATTACCGCAAGAAGCGGATTCAAATTGCTTTCCAGCCCCTTGAGGAACGGTTTGAAGTTTTTAACCCCGCCATCGCTAAAGACGTCGCCTGGATTCCGGATATTTCACCAGTGATTCAAGGCGAACGGAGTTTGCTCAAACTTATTCGGGAATATGTAGAGAAAAACCCCGGAACAAACGAGGAACACATCGAAGCGGTTTTGGAAAAATTACGCGGTATAGTCAAAAGGCAAATAGGGCTGGTGGAGTTAAGCGGAGAGTTGGATATTGAAACGGTTACCGAAATTTTTGTGCGCATTAATAGCGAGGGTGTAGTTCTTAGCCAAGCCGATTTTGCGATGAGTAAAATAGCGGCTAATGAAGAATATGGCGGAACGGAGTTGCGCAAATATATTGACTACTTCTGTCATTTGGTAGTGTCCCCCGAATTTTACAGTCAAATCACCGAGATTGATCGGGAATTTGTAAAGGGGGAGTATTTTTCCCACCTAACTTGGCTTCAAAACGAAAATGGTGATCTCTACGATCCGGACTATAAAGATGTTTTGAGAGTCGCTTTCACCAGCGAGTTTGAGCGTGGTAAATTGGCGGATTTGGTCGGGCTACTCTCTGGAAGAAATTTTAAAACCCGAACATACGAAGAACCGATCGCCGAGGACTCCTTCAGAAGGTTGAAAAAGGCGGTAACCGCGTTTATTAACGAAACCCACTTCAAACGATTTCTAATGATCATCCGTTCGGCTGGATTTATAGATAAAACCCTTATCCGTTCGGCCAACACTCTTAATTTTGCTTATGCGGTATACCTCAAACTTCGTAATCTTGGATACAGTCCGGAAAAAATCGAACGATTCGTTAGAAAATGGTTTGTCTTGTCAATTTTAACCGGTCGTTACTCTGGCTCGCCCGAGTCACAGATGGACTTTGACATCAAGGCAATTGCCAAAAGGCCTTTTAAAGAATTCCTAGCCGAGGTAGAAAAAGCAGAATTATCCGAAGCTTTCTGGCAAGCGGGTTTGGTACAAAGTTTGAATACATCCGTCGCCAGTAGTCCCTACTTCAATGTCTTTCTAGCCGCCCAAGTAAAGGATAGAGACAAGGGCTTTTTATCGCGAGAGATCACCGTTGCGGATTTGGTTGCCCATCGGGGAGACATTCACCACCTGTTCCCTAAAGATTTTCTGAAAAAACACGGTCTAAAGCGAGGAAAATATAACCAAGTAGCCAACTATGTTTATATGCAGGCGGAAACCAACATCAAAATTGGCAACAAAGAACCGAAGGAGTATTTTGCCGAAATCCTAAAACAGATAAGAAGTGGCCAAATGTTTTATGGAGCAATAACCGACGAAGACGCCTTATTGGAAAACTTCAAACAAAATTGCATCCCGAAAATGCTGCTTGAAGCAGGGTTTGGCGACTATGAAAACTTCTTAGATGAGAGACGGAAATTAATGGCCAAGAAAATTGAGAAATACTACAAAAGTTTGTGACGCAAAACGCAATGAAAAAACTCAACCCCAAAACCAAAAAACTAATTTCCACCGTCAAAGAGTGCGCGCGAGATGTGTACGAGGAGTTGGGCCCGGGATGGCCAGAGAAGGTCTAACTTTGTCAAAGAAAGCGCAAAGAAAATCGAAGACGAAACCGAGGACTTCGGCGATGTTCAAGTTCTGAATGTTGAAGTGTGGGTCATTTTTGAACCCTAAGGGTTTAGATTTGTTGTAGTTGAGATGGATTGGGGTTTTGCGTCAAAAGTATACTACTATGTAGTAGTGTACAATCGCACCGAAACGAAAAAATTTGGAAACAGAAAATTTTATGCTATGATGAAAATATGAAAAACACAAAACGAGCGAGAACAAAAAAAGGAACCTATACCCCAAAAAGAGGCGACACAAAAATTGGCACCATTGAGAAAAAGTATGGTGTTGATTTGGGCGTGCGTTCCGATATGACCTTGAGAACCTACTTGAAAGAAAAGGGCTACACCTCTCTTGCGAAGATGCTCAAGAAGTAGTTGCCGTGAGTGATTTCCCTTTTGTTGATGACGACGCTCTAAGAGCCAATCTGGATACCGCTCTTCGGCATGTTACCGAACTGGTGGCTATCGCTGACAACTACGACAGAATCCTCTCCAGCAGTTTTAGAAAAACAATAATTATCAACACGGCCTCGATAATCGAGGCCCTTTTGCTTTGGAGGTTAAAGAAAAAGGTAAAGACGAAGGAAATTGAGCTAAGTGAAGAATGGAAGTTTTATGATGTAAAGATTCTTCACAAAATAAATGTTTCGGAACAAGTTGTTGGAGCGAAAAGAAAAAGGGAAAAGAAACAAGTTAGTAAGTTAGATTTTGTCCGCATCATCGACTTGTGCGTTAAACATAAAATTGTAACAGAACAATTTTCAAAGGAATTGCACAAAGTTAGAGAATTAAGAAATCGGTTACACCTTGGAGGACTTGAAGAAGTGGAAAGAGAGTATACGAAAAGGGACTTAAACTTTGTTTTCGGAGTTGCCGAGAGAGTTATAAGTGTGGTGTCAAATTAATTCGGCCACAGGTGAAATGACGACATCTAAGTGTCCCAAATGTGGCAAAAATTTTGTGGCAAAGGTTAGAAAGAAAAGAAAGGACAAAAACCCTTCGAAATCCTTCTCTCCCGAGACCTTGTTCGGATAAGAGACAGGTGGCTCCGCGGGCTGGACTCGAACCAGCAACCATCCGGTTACACGTAATCCTCGATTTTCATCGAAGCGTGGACTATCTCTTCACCATAGCCCGATGTCCATCGGACCTTAGGTGCTGGGCGCTCCAACCCCGATTAACATCGGGGTATCGGGTGTAATCACCTAGTCTCTGAACCTTCCCCGACGTTACGTCGGGGCTTGGCTGCGGATTACCGTAGTCCAACATCACATTGGGCGTTAGGCTTCCCGCAGTTCACCCAGTTTCACTCCGATGTTTCCATCGGAGGCTGCAATAAACCGCTGTGGATTTCCCTGTGACAATTTGCGCAAACCAAGATGCACTTATCTAACTCTTTCCGTGTTTTTTCCCAACTTCGAGTTATTCCCCTTGTAGACAGACCAAAATCTTTTGATGTACCTTCCCTGTGATGAAATTCCAAGGCGCTGACATCTCTGTTGTAACCACAGATCACACACTTACCACCTCTGTAATCGACTGCCATTTTCTTGAGGCGTTTCCTTCTTTTCTTGACAGCTTCTATTAAGTACGGTGCTCTATCTCTGTACGTTCGGGTTTCTTTCGGCATACAACAATTATCACAAGTTCCACAACGATTGTCAAGGTGCTACAGCCGGACGCTCTACCATTGAGCTACCGCGGAATGTGCGTTACTTATACCACAAAAGCTGAGCGCTGGCAAATGGTCGATCAACAATTGCTTTACCGCCCGCACTATACTAGAATAAAGTCACAATGATGGCCAAGGTAATTTCCGGAGCGACGGTCGGGTTGGAATCGGTGCCGGTGGAAGTGGAGGTAAACATCGAGCGCCGCGGCTTCCCGTCCTTTAAGATCGTCGGTCTGCCGGGAAAAGCCGTCGAAGAGGCCAAAGAGAGAGTCCGCTCAGCCTTAAAAAATTCCTCGGCCGAATTTCCCACCTACCGCCTCACCGTTAACCTCGCCCCCGCCGACCTTCCCAAGAGCGGCCCCGCCTACGATCTACCCATTGCCCTGGGAATTCTTTTAGCCGACGAACAAATCAGCGCCGATCTTTCTAACACTTTAGTTTTGGGTGAACTTTCCTTAGACGGCCACCTCCGCCATACCCCCGGCGTTTTGCCAATGGCCCTACTAGCCAAAAAGGAGGGTTTTAAAAAGATTTTTCTGCCGGAGGTTAACGCCAGAGAGGCCTCAATTGTTAAGGGGGTCGAAATTTTTCCCGTCCGTTCCATCAAGAGCCTTTTTGACCACCTGACCAAATTCAAACTGATTAAACCCCAACCGCACACCGATTTTCAATCTCTCCTGGAAACCGATGAAGATTATGGTTTTGATCTGGCTGATGTCAGGGGCCAGGAGCAGGCCAAAAGGGCTTTGGAGATTGCCGCCGCCGGGGGACACAATTTGATTATGAAAGGGCCGCCGGGTGCGGGAAAAACTTTGCTAGCCCGGACGATGCCTTCGATTTTGCCACGGCTGACTGCCGAGGAGGCCCTGGAAGTGACCAAAATTTACTCGATTACCGGCAATCTACCTCACCAAGAGCCTTTAATCAAGCATCGCCCCTTCCGCTCGCCCCACCACACCACTTCGAGAATTGGTCTGATCGGTGGAGGTTCGCACCCGTCGCCGGGAGAAATTTCCTTGGCCCACCGCGGGGTTCTTTTTCTCGACGAGTTTCCCGAATTTCCCCGCCATGTTTTGGAGTCTTTAAGACAACCGGTTGAGGACGGGGTGGTGACCATTACCCGGGCCTTAGGGACTTTAACTTTTCCGGCCAAATTTATCTTGGTCGCCGCTCAAAACCCCTGCCCCTGCGGGTTTCGCGGAGACCCCAAACGACGGTGCGTTTGCACTCAACGCCAAATTACTAAGTATCAAAAGAGGGTTTCCGGACCGCTTTTGGACCGCATCGATTTGCACGTTGAGGTCCCGGCGGTCAAACACGAAAAATTGACCGCCAAAGAACCGACCGGGGAGAGTTCTAAAGTTGTCCGCGAACGGGTTCAGGCGGCTCGCGAAAGGCAGGAGAAAAGATTCAAGGGGACGAAGTTGGTTTGCAACGCTGAGATGACCGCTAAGAATATTAAAAAATATTGTCAGTTGGATGAGGAGGAAGGAAACTTCCTGCGTCAAGCCGTCGTCCAAATGGACCTCTCCGCCAGGGCCTACCACCGGATTCTCAAAGTCGCCCGAACCATCGCCGATCTGGCCGGCTCGGAAAAAATCGAATCCAACCATCTCGCCGAAGCCTTGCAATACCGTCCGCAGCTGGAGGTCTAAATTTGGTTCCTGACAAAATTTCTGATAGGATCGTAGGGGGTGCGCAGGGGTTCGATTATGAAAAGTCCTAAATACCCAAAAGATTTTATCAATAAAATAATCTGCGGAGATTGTTTAAAAATGATAAAAGGTATCCCGGGTGGTTCTATAGATGCCATAATAACCGATCCCCCTTATGGACTAAACAAAAGCGGCATCCGGAATGATGCGGATTTGAGTATTTTTTACAATTTACTACCAGAGTGTCACAGGGTTTTGAAGGATAATAGTTTCCTTGGGGTGTTCTTTAGCACAAAGTTTTTGCCCTTAATTTTTGAAAACAACCCGTTCGATTATTTTTGGCAAATTATCTTGTCCTGTCCTGAAGGGAGAGTTAGATCTCCTATTGGATACACAAAATATATGTCTTGTTTTATCTTTAAAAAAGGAAAGCCCAAAATTGTCCGTTGGAACAAAGATATATTTGTTGATACCCCAGGGAAGATGATCGAACCCGATGAGGGATACATAGATCACCCGACGCCAAAACCCAAACACTTTATAAAAGAAATCTTAAAAATGTTTACCAATGAGAATGACTTAATTTTGGATCCTTTTATAGGAAGTGGAAGCACTGCGGTAGCGTGCCTTCAACTTAATAGAAGATTTACTGGTTTTGAAATTGAAGAGAAATACTACAAAATCGCTCTTGAAAGATTAAAAAAGGCATCGGGGATCGGTTATAAAAGAATCGGAAAATAGTGGTTTAGGTTTAAAATAAGGATATAAAAATGATCTGGACAGTTAAAGAAAACGATATTTTATTGACTATACCAGCTACCAATGCTGGTAAATTCAGATTTAAGAAAAGAAAAAATAGATTAGATTTCGGTGAAACATTTTCTACAAGAAAGTGTCTTTTTGATGACCAAACGTACCTGGAGTGGCAAATTAGTTACGATGTTCCTAGTAAGGATGTTGAAGAAGACAAGAAAGAAACAAAATTAACAAGTAAGCATTTTGTTGGGAGCAACGGGAAGACAAAATATCCTTATGAGTTATCGGAAATATTTTATATGGCTATGGAACTAGAGTTTATCACTAAAAAAGAAGTTGAAAATTTACTCAACGAGGTAGGAGGCTATAAAAATTTTATAGACGAGAAAACCATCACCGTCGAACGCCATTCACAAGTTACCATAAACGGGATAAACTTTGAAGAGACTAGCATCAAGTTGCCAACGCTTTTTATGATTGAGACCTTAGACGAAACGCAAATAGAGGTCTCTATCCAAAAACAACAATATGCATCGGGTGTTCAGCCGATGGTTTATTTTTGCATTCCTTTGAAAGCATTTGAAAATTCATCAGACCTTCTTGGTAAATCATCTGTTTCTGGCGATAAACTTGCCTATGTTATTAGCAAGGCCAATACCTTGAATCTTATTTTTATGATGAAGGTCTTTGGAATGGCCTCTGAACGACACAATCATGATATTGTCAAAATCCTTAAAGTACTTCTTGAAACTATTGATAGGTGATAATTGTGCAGGCCCATTTGGCGGAACATCTACCGAAAAATAAAATAATCCAATTAGGCGGTTACTATACTCCCGAAAAACTCGTTAAGCGGGTTCATGAGTTTATAAAACCCTACTTAGAAAATAAGGAAAAAAATACCGTCTTGTTTGATAGCGCTGGGGGCTGTGGGGCATTTTTATTTGGCATCACGCATCATGATTATCGAATAGCCGATTGTGATTTAGAAGCTTTTAAATTTCTCCAACAACATTTTAACCATCATAATATTTTCCACATAAACTCCTTAAAAGAAGTCAGCCGAGATAAATATTTAATTCCCCCTTCCGCATTTTTGATAATGATAGGCAACCCTCCTTACAACGATACAACATCAGAATTTAAGAATGGTAGGAAGGGACGAAATATATGCGATGAAGATTTATATGATCGAGACCTGGGCGTTTCATTTTTAAAGTCCTATCATAAACTAGGTGCCGATGTAGTGTGTGTGTTGCACCCGCTGTCCTATTTGATAAAAGAGGCCAATTTTAAGAGGTTGCGCGGTTTTAAGGAAAACTACAAGTTAGTGAGGGGGGAGATGTTTTCTAGTGCCTTGTTTCACGGAACAGGTACAGGGAAATTTCCAATATTGGTAGCTCTTTATGAAAAAAACGCAGATGGAATGACATTTGAGGACGTTCGGCATTTTAGATTTGATATATTGGATAATGACAAAAAATTTGTTTTATCTAATTTTAAAACTACAGATGGATATATTGCTAAATATCCTCCGCGCAAAAACGATATCCAAAAATCTCCTATCGGTTTGTATTATTACACTTTTCGCGATCTTAATTCTTTGAAGAAAAATACCTCCTTTTTCACAAAAGAACGCCCTAACGGAGTAGTGGTAACATTGCAAAATTTTTATAAGTATGCCTATCTTTATTCGCTGAAGAGTTTGTTTAATCCCGAAGATGCTTGGTTATATGGGAATTTGTCTCCCCTTGTCCACATCGAAGATGTAGAACAAAATAAAAAACTCTATGTCTCGTACGCCATTAAAACCAACAAGGTCTTGAGAGAAATGGACAATTCTATTTTAAAGAAGGTTGTTAATTATTACAAAATTAAACTTAACGATACGGGTGCTGTTGACGAGATGGAGAAGGTAATTAAAGATAGATTGAGTTCGTTAATTGAATGGAAAAAATAAAAGGAATTTTGTTGAGGCCGCTAAGGCCTTGCAATACCGTCCGCAGCAAGAGATTTGAAAACTGCAATCTCAATGTCAATAAATCTTTGGAAGACAATCGGAATACCGCTCGTCGTCGCCGCACGGTTGATCCTACCCTTCTTTCTTTGGAAAAATCCGCTACTGGTTTGGGGGTTAATCTTTCTGGTTGATTGGTTCGATGGGGATATTTTCCGTCAGGCCTTCCGCTACCAAAAAAATAGCGCCTACCAACTGTTCGACAAAACAATGGACCTTTACGGCTACTGCTTCGCGCTGGCCTTGTCCTACACATCCCAGTCTCTTATCTTTGGTATCCTCTTGTTTCTCTTTCTTCTTCGAGCGACGGGAATGGTGATTTTTCTCATCAAAAGAGAAAAGAAAACCCTCGCTCTCTTTCCCAACATTTTCGAAAATATTTTTATTGTCTATATTTTAACTTTATCCTTTCCTTCCTTAAACTTTCTTCTCGAGGGGAACACCCTTTACATCACCCTTTTGGTTCTGTCCGCGGCGACCATTGCCAGGGAATGTTTCCTGCACATCAAAGAAATTCAACTTCACGAAATCCTCACCGGCAGGCGGTGGGTTTAAAGAGTTTTGTCTTATTCACATGCGGTCGCGGTCAAATAAGATTAAAGCTTAAAGGAGTGGAGGAGAAGGATTCCTAGACAAACGACTGTCAGAAGGGCAGTTTTGCGGAGGTTCGCCCGAGTGTCACTTCAACGTTGCGGCGAAATTATCCCGATTAACAGTTTCTACTTGCGCCCCTTTGTACGCTTTGGTAAATTCCTCCCTTACTGTTGGGCGTATTCGGCCCCGCCACTTGAACTCAAATCCATAAATTTTTCCTCCTCGTTCTTCAATCAAATCGATCTCTTTTTGATCGTATGTCCGCCAGAAATAATAGTTTGCCCGCCGACCTAAGTTTTGGTTTAGCTTCAGACGCTCCATAAACAAAAGGTTTTCCCACAATTGACCCCTGTCATCACGCAATTTTATGTCGTTAAAGTTTTCGATCAAGGCGTTTCTAACCCCGTTATCATAAAAATAATAGCGGTTTGTTTTGGCAATCTCCTTCCTCAAATTCCGGCTAAAACCGCTAACCTTGTAGATAACAAAAGACTGTTCCAGCAAATTTAGATATTTTTCTACGGTAACCCTATCTAGAGCAAGATTTGAAGACAGTTCCGAAATAGCGACCTCGTGTCCAATTTGAAAAGCCAATAAGCGCAACAAATCAACAATCTTGTCCGACTTTTTAATACCGCTAAAATCAAGTATATCCCTGTATAAGTAACTGGAAACCAATTCGGCTAGATAATCTTCTCTTTGCTGACGGCCTTCTGTTGTCAGAGCTTCGGGGTAAGTTCCGAAAACTAGCCACCGTTCCAATTGCTGCTTGGCCTCAAAACTTCCCTGCCACTTCTCTATCTCTTGATAAGAAACTGGGTAGAGCATGAAGGTCTTCTTCCTCCCTGTTAACGGCTCGCTAATTTTACCGCCCAGGTCTAGAGAAGCAGAACCGGTTACCAAAACTTTTACCTCAGGAAAGCTGTCAACAATTATTTTTAAATTCAAACCGATATTGGGAACCCTTTGGGCCTCGTCGATAATCAAAACCTTGTTGTTGCCTATAAGGCCTTTTAGCCTCTGACTATCCTCGCTTGATAAAACTTCTCGATATTTTAGTTGATCCCCGCTTATTTGAAGATAGGGCTCACTCAGCTCTTTTGAAAGTTGAGACAACAAGGTAGTCTTACCTACCTGCCGAGGTCCGTAGAGAATAGTCGTCTTGCCGGCCTCAATAGCCTCAAGCACCTTGCTTGTTAAAAATCTCTTTATTAACATAAATTGATACTATCATAGTCACACTAATTTAGTCAAATTTGTGTGATTAGAATGGTAATAGCCAGCGGGATTGGGTGAGGGAGAGGAGGAGGAGAATTCCTAGACAGGCGACGGTCAAAATGGCGGTTTTACGCAGGTCGGCGCGAACATCCACAACAGCCGTCGGCTCTTGTTTCTTTGCCTGCCCCGAACCCCCCGACGTAATGTCGGGGTGCTTCGGGGTTTTTTTGTTTTCTTGTTTTCTTGAGCCACTCTTCGCCTGCGCCCGCAACGCTTCCAACTCTCGACGGAGTTTAGCTATTTCTTTATCTTTTTTGGTTTTTTTACTCATGATCAAGCGACCGCAATGTGTAGCTGCAGAATTTTATTCTGCCTTCTCTTGGGCGCCACAAAGTGGCGCGGCTACCAACGGGGTTGACAACTATTATACCACGTGTTAAGTTTTGAGTAACAATTATGAACAACTTAGACTACCTTCCCTTCGCCATCAGCGGAATCTTAGCAATTTGGGTAGGAATTTTAACCTTTTTATATTTCAAAGCCGTCCGCCATTACCAGAAACTAACCGCCGGCGTCACCAAAGAAAACCTGATGGAAGTTTTGGAAGAACACTTCGCCCGGGTTGAAGGTTTGGAAGAAGCCGCGAAGATGATTAAGAAGGATATCGAGAGGATCAAAGAGGAAGATTTGACGCATATTCAACGGGTGGGGTTGGTTCGCTTTAATCCCTTTAACGAAGTGGGCGGCAACCAAAGTTTTGCCCTCGCTTTGCTTGACGATCACGGCGACGGGGTCGTCATTTCGTCTTTGCACAATCGCGAAGCAACTCGAGTCTACGGCAAACCAGTTAAAGATTTTTCCGAGAGTGGTTTTGAATTCTCCGCCGAGGAAAAACAGGTAGTTGAAAAGGCCAAAAGATGAAATTCGTAGACAATATTCCCTCAGCCCAAACGGTCGAGAACGAGTCAAAGAAGAGGTTTGTGTTCCTTAGAAACCTGAAGGCGCGGTTCAACGCTCTCCCTAAAAACCGCAAAATTGCCCTCGTCGCTGGAGGAAGTTTGGTCCTCCTGATTATCCTCGGAACCCTCAGCTACGCCACCTACTCCTACCTCAAATGGAATAGAGACTCGGACTTCAAGCGCTACCGTTCGACCAAAGATATCCAGGTTGATGTCGGCGAGCCCAAAGATGTCGAGAGTCCCATCAACGGTGTTCTTTACACTAAGTCCCAGGCCGAGATTTTCATGGCCCGGCGTCCCTTAGCAATAATGATCAACAACCACGTCGACGCCCGCCCCCAGTTTGGTTTGACCGAAGCCGATTTAATTTACGAAGCGGTCGCCGAGGGGGGCATTACCCGCTTCCTCGCCCTTTACCACACCCAAGATACGGAAAAGGTCGGGCCGGTCCGCTCGGCACGAGTTTATTACCAGGATTGGGCGGCGGAGTTTAACGCCTGGTACGCCCACTGGGGCGGGGCGGTGATGACCGACGACGACCGCGCTCATCAAGAAACCCTCGATTACCAATTTACCTGCCACCCCGAGGCCGACTCTTACACCAAAATTAATCAAATTGGTCTTCCCTCTCTTGATCAGATGTGGTTGGGTAATACCGCCTACTGGCGAGATAATTCCCGGGCCGTGTCCTCAGAACACACCGGCTTCACCTCTACTCAGAAACTTTTAAACGAGGCGCCGGCTCGTTATCCCGAAGAGGGCTGGCAAAACTTTGAGCCCTTCCAAACTTGGCTCTTCAAAGAAGACTTAAAGAAGGCAGATAGACCTGACACAGGCTCCTTAGAAATTTATTTCTGGGAGGGCTATAAGGATTACGATGTTCGTTGGGAATATAATCCCGCCACCAATGAATATATGAGATACCAAGGCGGAGAAAAGCAGGAGGTCCGCGCCAAAAATGTCATTATTCAATTCACCGACCAGAGTTTTTTTGGAGACAAAAAAGGACATCTTAAATACGAAACTGTTGGTGTTGGAAAAGCCAAGGTCTTTCTGGACGGCAGGGTGATTGACGCCAAATGGCAGAAGCCAACGATCCGCGGACGAACCCGCTATTTCGAGGACACCACCGGCGAGGAAATCAAATTCAACCGCGGTCAAACCTGGATTGAGATTGTCCCGACCGGAAACGAAATTGTCTACTCTTCTAACGAGGAGACCAAACAATGACAATGGAGGATCTTGTTATCTCCAAAGTGCGAGTGCGGATCATTAAACTATTTTTGACCAATCCCGGCGCTCAGATTCACGTCCGCGAAATTGCCCGACGGGTGGGATCGGAGATCAACGCCGTCCGCCGCGAACTTAAGCGGCTTCACCGAATCGGTTTTTTCAAGAAAAGTCCGCGGGGAAACCGGCTTTTCTACTCGGTAAAAGAGGATTTTATTTTCTTTGACGAACTTTTGGGGATGGTCGCCAAGGAGACCGGTTTGGGCCGAGCGCTTCTGGAAAAGAAAGGGGAGTTGGGAAAAATTAACTTTGCCCTGCTCGCCAAACCCTTTGTCAGGGGACGGGTTTCTAAACCCTCGGAGATTGATCTTTTGATCGTCGGTAAAGTTTCAACGGCCTTGTTAACTAAGCTCATCGAGAATGAACAACAGCGTCTAGGTCACGAAGTCAACTACACTGTTTTGACCTCGGAAGAATTTGATTTCCGCAAGCGCCGCAAAGACCTTTTTATCATCGATGTCCTCTCCCAACCCCGCATCGTCCTTCTAGGCAACGAAGAAAAATACTGTAAACTCTAATCTCTTACCTACCACGTGGTGGGTAACTTGCTACGTTAATTATACGATCGTGAAATTAATCAACGCCTGCACAACAACACTTTCGGGATTTGGAATTTTCAAAAATTGCCTATACGAGGCAATTTGTGTTATTCTAGGGTTGTTATGACGCAGAAGATAATCAAAACGGGAAACAGCGCGGCGCTAACCATTCCCTCGGAGTTGTTAAAATCTTTAAACCTTCAAATAGGGGACCGAGCCGAAGCGAAAATGGATTTCGAAAAAGGATCGATCACCTACACCTTTTCTGAAATCAGACAACTACGCTTGAAGGAAAAGGAAAAATGAACAATCAGCAAAAACTTTTCCTTCTGATAATTTTTGTCACTCTAGTTTCTCTTTATATTGACCTTCCCCAAACCTCTTTTGATTTTAGTCTCTTTGGTCGGCAGTTCAAAAAAAAGTTGGAGATTAAGCAGGGTCTTGATTTGCAGGGCGGGCTCCAAGTTGTCCTCCAAGCCGAGATGGGGGATATTGCCGAAAACCAGCGGGACACGGCCTTGGAGGCGGCGAAGAATGTTATCGAACGGCGCGTCAACTTTTTCGGAGTCACCGAGCCCGTTATTCAAACCTCCAAAACTTCTGGTCGACACCGGATCATCGTCGAGCTTCCCGGGGTGCAAGATACTGAACAAGCCGTTGACCTAATTGGTCAAACCGCCCAACTAGACTTTCGCGAGGGGGTTTTTGAAGAGCTCCCCCCAGAATCGACCCCAGAACCAGACGCTTCGGGCGTCGGTTCGGGGCAGGCCTCCAGCGCTCAAATCACAGGATTCAAAGAAACTGATTTGACCGGTAAGGATCTGGAGAAGGCGGAGGTAACTTTTGAGCAAAACACCAGCGCTCCGCAAATTGCCATTAAATTCACCGATGAAGGGGCCACCAAGTTTGAAGAAATTACCCAGAGAAATGTGGAAAAGCCCCTGGCCATTTTTCTGGACGGCCAAGTCATCTCCGCCCCGCGGGTCAACGAAGCCATTTCCGGTGGTCAGGCGGTCATCACCGGCCAGTTCGACTTAGAGCAGGCCAAAAATTTAGCCATTCAACTTAATGCCGGCGCTTTGCCGGTGCCGATTACAATTTTAGAACAGCGTAGTATTGGAGCGACGCTCGGTCAAGAGTCGGTGCAAAAGAGTTTGATCGCCGGTATCGTCGGCTTGGGTTTGGTGGCCTTTTTTATGATTGGCTACTACGGCCGCCTCGGCCTCTTGGCTACTGTTGGTTTGGTTATCTATGGACTGATCACTCTCGCTCTCTACAAACTTATTCCGGTCACTTTGACTCTGGCCGGAATGGCTGGGTTTTTACTCTCCATCGGCATGGCCGTCGATGCCAACATTTTGATTTTCGAAAAAATCAAAGAAGAATTGTCAATGGCTAAGCCATTGACAAGGGCTGTAGAAAAGGGTTTCGGGCGGGCTTGGGATTCGATCCGCGACGCCAACATCTGCACCCTGATCACCTGCTTTGTCCTTTTCAACCCCCTCAATTGGAGTTTCCTAAACACTTCAGGAATGATTCGCGGCTTCGCTCTGACCCTAGGCCTCGGCATTTTTATTTCTCTGTTTACCGGAGTAGTAGTGACGAGGACGTTGATTAGGGTTTTTTATAAGTAATCGGCGAATTATTTAGCGCTACATAGTACTGAAGTGTTTGGCGGTTTTACTAGCAAGGAAAAGATGGTTGATTTTATGCGCTACAAAAAAATATATTTTCTTGTTTCCGGAATACTTCTTGTTCCGGGAGTTATTTCGCTGCTTGTTTTTGGTCTCAAACCCTCGATTGACTTTACCGGAGGAACAATCCTCGAGCTACGGTTCGAGGACAATGATCAATTTTCAATTCTCAATTTTCAAACGGAGGATGAGAAGGTTATCTCTGCCCAAAAGTCTGGTGAGGGAACTTATCTTCTCAAAATAAAAACGATCAACGAAAAAGAGAAGAACGAGATTAAAAATAAACTTGCCGAAAAGTTTGGGGAGGTTGAAGAGATTAGGTTTGAAACCGTCGGACCAACTCTCGGCCGCGAACTTTTGCGAAAAACTCTAGTCGCCATTGTCCTGGCAACCGTCTTCATCCTCGCCTACATCGCCTACCAGTTCAAGGACAAGATGTACGGCGTTTGCGCCATTTTGGCCATGTTTCACGATACTCTAATTTTGCTAGGTAGTTTTTCGTTATTGGGACACTTCTTCGGGATCGAGGTAGACACTCTTTTCGTCACCGCCGTCTTAACCACCCTCTCCTTTTCGGTTCACGACACGGTCGTCACCTACGACAGTATCCGTAACGCGGTCAAGAAAAATCCGAAGGCCAAGTTTTCCCTGCTGATCAACCTGGCCATCAATCAAACCCTAATCAGAAACCTCAATAACTCGTTGACGATTATCTTTATGCTTTTGGCTCTGGTTCTTTTGGGCGGTCAGACCATTCGCTGGTTCGTCGTCGCCTTGCTGATCGGTACCATCGCCGGCACCTATTCTTCGACTTTCATCGCCACCCCCTTACTTTTAGTTTGGAAAAGTTTGGAGAAAAGAAAGGATGGGTAAAATCACCACCGGAAGTGGGCGAAGGCTTTGTTGGCTTGGGCCATTCTATACATATTTTCCTTCTTCTTAAAAGCGCCTCCCCTCCCTTGAGCGGCATCGCGAAGTTCTTCAGTCAGTTTATCAACCATCGGCTTTCCCTTCTTGGCCTGGGCGGCCTGAGTTATCCAACGGACGGCGAGGGCCTCACTACGATCGTGTTTGACCGGCATAGGAATCTGGTAGGTGGCTCCTCCGACCCGCCGCGAACGAACCTCTTGTTTGGGCATCACATTCTGGACCGCCTTTTTCAAGAAGTCCTTGGCCTCGTTTTCATCAGCGGACAAATTCCGCAAGGCGCCGTAAACAATTTTTTCGGCGGTTTTTTTCTTTCCCCCCTCCATCACCCGATTAATAAGACGGGTCACCAAACAGGACTTGTAGAGGGGATCGACTTCTATTGGTCTTTTTCGAATACTTCCGGTTCTTGGCATAATAGACGAAAATTCTAAATCCGAAATTCGAAGCTCCAAACAAATCCTAAGCACCAAATTCTAAACGTTTAGGATTTAGAATTTAGAGTTTATCTGGAACTTAGATATTAGAATTTAGGATTTCTGTTCTCCACCATCAACTTTCGTTTCCGCTACCGGGGCGGCCGTTGGTGCACCACCCATCGCCCCGCTCATCTTAGTCCCATACTTCGACCTTTGGGTCTTGCGGCCTTCAACTCCGGCCATATCATAAGGACCGCGAACGATGGTGTATTTAATTCCCGGCAGGTCCGGGGCCCTTCCTCCACGAACCAAAACAATGGCGTGTTCAACCAAATTGTGCCCCTCACCGGGGATGTAGGCGGTCACCTCCTGACGATTAGAAAGCCGGACCCGCGCCACTTTGCGCAAAGCCGAGTTCGGTTTTTTAGGAGTAACCGTCTTGACCGCCAAAACAACCCCCCGCTTAAAGGGCCCCGAGGCTCTTTTGGTCTTGCGGTCAATACTCGAATAGATAGCGTGTAAAGCCGGTTTTTTGATTTTTTTCTTAGGTTTCTTTCGACCTTTTCTGATTATTTGATTAATGGTAGGCATGACAAAACAAATTACTAATTTCTAATATCTAATTTCTAAAATTTTGGTCATTGGGTATTGGTCATTTGACATTTTGTTAGAAATTAGGTTAATTAGGAATTAGAAATTATTCCAGACGTGCTCTTTCTCCCGTCGGGACTAAACGTCCAATGATAACGTTCTCCTTAAGCCCCAAAAGCTTATCCACCTTACCAGAGGCGGCCGCATCGGTCAAGACGCGAGTAGTTTCAATAAAGGAGGCCGCGGACAACCAACTGTCCGTTCTAAGAGCCGCCTTTTTGATTCCCAAAAGAACCTCCTCAGCTTCGGCGGCACTTTTATCCTCAGCCTGGGCCTTTTCGTTTTCCTCCTCAAAAAGATAGCGGGTGACAATCTCCCCCGGCAAAAGACCGGTCTCCCCCGCCGAGGTAACTTTAACCTTGTTGAACATCTGACGAATAATCACCTCAATGTGCTTGTCCGCCAACATCACTCCCTGAGAGGCGTAGACATTTTGAATTTCAGAGATAATGTATCTCTGGGCCGGCCCCGAGCCCAAACTTTCCATTATCTTTTTGGGATCCAAAAACCCTTCGACCAACGGGGTGCCTGCGGCGACTAAGTCTCCGTCCTCGACTTTAAGTTCGGCCGTCGGATCGATTTCAAACTCGACCTCTTTTTGATCGGCCCCCTTGTCCGTGGCTTTAATCCGAACAATCCGCCCCTCGTCCTTCTCAATGATTTCTACCTTACCGTCCAGCGGGCTCATCGGCGAAAGGTTCTTGGGCGTACGGGATTCAAAAACCTCCTCGACCCGCGGCAGACCCTGAGTAACGTCCTTGGTAGTGACAATTCCCCCTATGTGAAAGGTGCGTAGGGTTAACTGGGTTCCCGGCTCACCGATTGACTGAGCGGCTAGAATCCCCACCGGCGTACCCATCTTGACCTTTTCTTGAGTTGCCAAATCCAAACCGTAACAACGGACGCAAACTCCGTGGCGGGTTTCGCAGGTCATTGGCGAACGAATCAGGACCGTTTCCAAATCCGACTCTTCAATCTCCCTCCCCGCCTCCTTGTCAATCAATTCCCCGGCCTTGACCAAAATCCGACGACCAATTTTAATATCTTCGGCCGCCGAGCGTCCCACCAAACGTTCTCCGAAATTGGTCAAAATCGTGGCCTCGCGGCGACGAACTTCAAAGCCCTTCTTGGTTCCACAATCTTCCTCACGAACAATAACCTCCTGAGCCACATCGGCCAATCGTCGGGTCAGGTAACCAGCATCGGCTGTCTTCAAGGCCGTGTCAATTACCCCCTTGCGTCCTCCCCGAGCACTGGAGAAATACTCAAAACCGGTTAGCCCCTCACGGTAGTTGGAGCGAATCGGCAAACGAACCAAACGGCCCAAGGGATCAACAATCAGACCGCGAATTCCAGCGATTTGCTTGACCTGGTCCCGCGTTCCCCGAGCCCCCGAAGAGACAAGCACCTTGATCGGGTTATTCTTGTCTAAATTATCCCAAGTTAAATCATCCAACCGATCGGTGGTGTCAATCCAAACTTGACTCATCAAATTCAAACGCTCGCGGTCGGTAATCAAGCCCCGACGGAAGTTTTGGTCAATTTCTGCCGATTTTTCATTGGCTTCCTGAACGACCTCCTCTTTCTCCGGAACGATTTTTCCGTCAAAAATGCTCATCGAAAGGCCCGAGGCGGTTGCGTATTTAAAACCTAAATCCTTAAGATCATCAATCAGCTGAACCGTCCGTTTCCGCCCCTCCCCCGCCAAACAACGGTTAATTATGTTGCGCACCGCCCGATTCTTCTTGTTCGTTTCCTGATTGAAGAAGGGCTGAGACTTGGGCAGAACTTGATTAAAAATGATTCGACCAGCGCTGGTCTCCAAAAGTTGGCCTCCTATCCGCGCCTTGATCGGTTCCCGCAATTTGACCACCCCGTTGTTCAAAGCCGCCAGAACCTCTTCTGGATCCGCAAAGGTCCGCAGTTTGCCTTTTTTCTGTGTCAACGAAGTTAGATAATAGGTCCCAACGACCATATCTTTATCCGGAACGGTGACCGGAGTTCCGCTGGCCGGTTTCAAAAGATTTTCGGAGGAAAGCATGATCTCATGAGCTTCTTTACGGGCGCGGTCTGAAAGAGGAAGATGGATAGCCATCTGGTCCCCGTCAAAGTCGGCGTTAAAACCGGAGCAAACGCAGGGGTGGAGCTGAATAGCTTTACCGTCAACCAGACGAGGGTAAAAGGCCAAAATCCCCAACCGATGGAGGGTTGGGGCCCGGTTCAGGAGAACGGGATGGTCCTTAACCAGCCGCTCGAGAATGTCCCAAACTTCAGGAATCCGCTCCTCAAAAACAAAACGGGCACTCTTAACGTTGGGAGCCAGACCTTCGACGATGATCTCCCGCAAAACGAAGGGCTTGAAAAGCTCCAGAGCCATCTCTTTAGGCAGTCCGCACTGGTTGAGTTTAAGATCCGGGCCGACCACAATCACGCTCCGGCCGGAATAGTCCACCCTTTTCCCCAGCAGGTTTAAGCGAAAACGGCCCTTTTTCCCCTTAAGCATATCCGAAAGGGAACGCAGTTCCTTTTTACCTCGCCGCACCCGACCACCGCGGCGACTTTTGTAGAGCAGAGAATCGACCGCCTCCTGAAGCATCCGTTTTTCGTTGCGAACGATAACCTCCGGGGCCCCCAAATCCAAAAGATTTTTCAAACGGTTGTTGCGGTTAATCACCCTCCGGTAAAGATCGTTAAGGTCCGAAGCGGCAAAGCGGCCTCCCTGCAGTTGAACCAGAGGCCGAAGGTCGGGAGGGATAACGGGAATAACATCCAAGACCATCCACTCCGGACGGATTTTGGCCTGGCGAAAACCTTCCGCCACCCGCAGTCTCTTGACCAGTTTAACCCTCTTCTGCTTACTCCCCTCCTTCTCCAACCGACTCTTAATCTTTTTGACCAGTTGGTCAAGGTCCATTTCCTGCAAGACTCCTTTTAGAGCCTCGGCCCCCATCTCCAACTGAGCAAACTGGTCGATAGGGGAGCGCAATTCGTCGTAAACCGCGTGGGGAACGACCGTCAGAGGCCCCACCTGCTTTAAACGCTGACGAATCAACTTGTATTTTTCCTCGATTTTGTCCTGAGCCCGGACACGGTCCCGACGAACGATCGCCTTTTCCTGACGGACCTTTAATTCCGCTTCTTCGACTTTTAGTTCCTTTTGGCCCGATTCGCTCGACCGAATCTCCTCAACCTTTTTCTCCATCCGGGCATCAATCCCCTCCATTTCTAACCGAGCCTCTTCCTGCAAATTTTCCACCTTTTCAACCAACTCCTCCTCAACCGCCGAAAGGACTTCCTCCTTCTTTTCCTCGTCAACCCCGGTAACCAGAAGAGAAGCGAAGTAAACAACGGCGTTTAGCTTGCGGGGGCTAATTCCTAAAAGGGTAGCCATTCGCGAGGGGATTCCACGGAAGAACCAAACATGGGCGCAGGGAGCGGCCAGAGAAATATGCCCCATCCGCTCGCGACGGACCTTGGAAGAGGTCACCTCCACCCCGCACTTATCACAGATAACCCCCTTGAAGCGGACCTTCTTATATTTTCCACAGTAGCATTCGTAGTCCTTGGTCGGGCCAAAAATCCGCTCGTCAAAAAGACCATCCTTTTCCGTCCGGTAAGTGCGGTAATTAACGGTTTCCGGTTCGGTCACTTCGCCATGGGACCAAGAGAGCATTTCCTGCGCCGAAGCCAGGCTTATTTTTAGAGCGTCGAATTCAGCAAATTCGTTTTTCAACATCGTGCGTTCCTGTGTTCTAGTGTTCTCGTGATTTAGTGTTATCGTAATGAATCGGCTCAAGGTTAAGGCATAATCCGTTCAATTCTCGCACCAAAAGCTTAAAGGACTCGGGAACGGTCGGCGCGGGAATTTCCTCACCCTGCAAAATGGCCTGGTAGGCCTTGGAGCGGCCAAAAAGATCGTCGGACTTGATCGTCAACATTTCCTGCAGAGTGTGAGCCGCCCCGTAGGCCTCCAGGGCCCAAACCTCCATCTCCCCCATGCGTTGGCCGCCAAATTGGGCCTTTCCGCCCAAGGGCTGTTGGGTAATCTTAGAATAGGGTCCGGTCGAACGGGCGTGAACTTTGTCCTCCACCAGATGGATAAGTTTGAGAATGTAAGCCTCACCAACGACCACCTCCTGGTCAAAGCATTCGCCGGTCCGGCCGTCAATCAACCGACGCTTACCCCGGGTGGGCAATCCGGCCTTTTCTAGTTCTTCCACCAAAAACTCCTCTCCAAACTTTTCAAAGGGGGGGATAGCGTATTTTTTACCTAATTTTTCGGCCGCCGCCCCCAAATGGGCTTCCAGTAACTGACCAACATTCATCCGCGAAACCACCGAAGTGGGGGAAATTATTATATCCATCGGCGTGCCGTCGGGAAGATGGGGCATATCCTCAACCGGGACGATTTTAGCAATGACCCCCTTGTTTCCGTGACGACCGGCCAACTTATCCCCAATCATAATCTTGCGATTTTGGGCCACCAGAACGTGAATTTCCTGCAAAACCCCAGGACGTAATTCCTCGTTTTCCTCACGAGTCAGGATTTTGATGCCGATGACCGTCCCCAATTCTCCGTGAGGAACCCGCAAGGAGTTGTCCCGAACCTCGCGAGCCTTCTCCCCAAAAATAGCCCGCAACAACCGCTCTTCGGCACTCAACTCCGCCTCCCCTTTGGGAGCGATCTTGCCAATTAGAATATCCCCCGGGCGGACCTCGGCTCCAACCACAATCATCCCCCCTTCATCCAGATTACGGAGGGCTTTTTCGGAGACATTGGGGATGTCGCGGGTAATTTCCTCAGGCCCCAACTGAGTTTCCAAAACCTGGACGCTGTGATCAGAGATCATAATTGAAGACAGGACATCTTCCTTAACCAAACGGTCGGAGATAACCATAGCGTCTTCGTAAGTCAGCCCGCCCCAAGACATGTAAGCAATTTTAAGGTTTGTCCCCAAGGCCAATTCACCGTCTTGGCAAGAGGGGCCGTCGGCCAAAAGTTGGCCCTTCTTAACCTGATCGCCCTTAACAACCACCACTTTTTGGTTATAACAGGTTTCTTGATTAGACTTAACAAACTTGATCAGGGGGTAGGTTTTCTCCTTTCCTTTTTTGTTTGTAACGACTATTTTCTCAGCGTCCGCGTAGACCACCGTCCCCGCCTCTTCGGCTTGGACTAGGACCCCGGAGTTTTCGGCCACCACTCGCTCCATTCCCGTCCCCACCAACGGCGCTTCGGGTTTAATCAGAGGAACGGCCTGAGATTCCTGGGCCGCCCCGACCAAAGCCCGATTAACATCGTCGTGAGACAAGAAGGGAATTAGGGAAGCGGCGGCTCCGACTATTTGTTTGGGGGTGACGTCCATATACTGAACCTGGTCGCGGCGACCAACAAAAAACTCGCCTTTGTGACGTAGGGGAATTCTCTTATTGACGAGGTAGCCCTCTTCGTCAACCTCGACCGAGGCGGTGGTGATGTAAAGATCGTCCTCATCGTAGGCGGCCAGATATTCAATCTCTTCAGTGACCCGTAGCCGCCCGTCTTCCTCAACAATCTTGCGGTAAGGGGTTTCCAAAAAGCCGTAGTCGTTGACTCGCGCATAGAGAGCTAGGTGGGTGTCCAAACCAACGTTGGGTCCTTCGGGAGTGCGGACCGGGCAAATCCGACCGTAGTGGGTAAAGTGGGCATCGCGAACCGAAAAGGAGGCCCGTTCGCGGGTTAGACCCCCGGGACCTTTGACCGAAAGTTTGCGCAGGTGGTCCAGACTATCCAAGGGGTTGTGCTGGGACATAAATTGGGAAAGCTGGGAGGAGGAGAAAAAGGTGTCAATTCGGGCGGCGACCGGCCGAGAGGAAATCAGGAAAGAGGGCGAGGGAAGTTTTCTCTTGGACTGCAAAGACATCCGCCCCTTGATATTCCGCTCCATCTGCAAAAAGCCGATTCGCGCCTGTCTCCGCAAAAGTTCCCCGACCGAGCGCACCCGACGGTTGCTGAGATGATCAATGTCGTCGGGGTCGCCAATCCCGTTATTCAGTTCGATAATTTTCTTGACGACCAGGATCAGGTCCTCCTTGCTCAAGGTCCAGTGCTCGCGGTCGTTGGGGATATCCAGACCCAACCTTTGATTGATTTTAAAGCGGCCCGCCTTTCCCAAACGGTAGCGGCGAGGATCGAAAAACCGGCTTTCGATCACCGGGCGAGCGGTGTCCAAAATCAATCGGTCGCCGGGGCGCAGGCGTTTGTAAATTTCCAAAATCGCCCCGTCCCGAGTCTTGGAGGGATCTTTTTCTAGGGTAATTTCCAAATAGCGGGATTTGGGGTCGGTATCTACATCTTCGAAAGTTTTGAGGATCTCTTCTCTAGTCTCCAAACCGAAGATCCGCAAAAGAGCGGTGGCCGCCACCTTACGCTTGCGATCCACCCGCACGGTTAAAACTCCCCTGCGCGAGGTCTCAAACTCCAACCAGGCCCCGTGCTGGGGAAGAACTTTAGCTCCGGCCCGAATTCTCCCCGTCTTAGAATCCCTTTCGGCACTAAAAAACACGCCCTCGGAGCGTGTTAGTTGGTTGACCACCGCCCGCTCAATACCGTTGATAATAAAACTACCGGTTTCGGTCATCATTGGCAAATCGCCCATAAAAATCTTGGAGGTGCGCGTCTTTTTAGTTTTGGTGTCCTTGATGGTCGCCCGCAAGTGCCAAGGGGCGGCGTAGGTAACTCCATGATGGACGGCTTCGAGGGGAGTAGTTTTGGGTTTTTCGATCTCGGGATCGAAAAAGGAAAGCTCCCACCCTCGACCGGTGGTGTCCTCAATGGGATTGATTTCCTCCAAAGCCTCCTCGACACCCCCCTTAAGGAAGCGCTTGTAGGAGTCGGTTTGGATGGCTAGCAGGTTTTCCAAAGAAACAATTTGCTTTTGCGGGACGAAAAAATGACGCATATAAGATAAGTCCTTTTAAAAAACCAGGCGAGAACCTAATCGGGCACAAAAAACACGACGGCTCAGCTACGCCGCCTTAACAACAACTTCAGGCAGTGACTATAACTTTTACCATACTCGGGGCACTCTTGTCAACTTACTACCTTACATATTCTACCACACTCTCGTTGTGTTCATCGTTGGTGGCCGAGTAGTGCATTTTCCCTTCGGGATCGGAGAGATAATACCAATAATCGGTTTCTTCGGGGTTAAAGGCCGCTTCCAAAGAACCAAGGCCGGGATTGCAGATGGGGGTCGGGGGCAGGCCGGGATGTTTATAGGTGTTGTAGGGGGAGTCGATTTCGAGGTCGCCTTCGGTCAGATTATTTTTCCACAGGGTTTTTCCAGCGGTCTGATAACCGAGGGCGTATTGAATAGTAGCGTCGGCCTGCAAGGGCCAGTCGTTCAGATACCTTTTGATTAAAATTCCGGCGACGATTGGCTTGTCTTCGGCGGCGCCAGCCTCGCGCTCGACGATCGAGGCAATATTGACAACCTGAGCGAAGGTGATCCCCGGCAGGTTGGGCTGACCGGGCTCGGCTTCGGGAAGAACGCTTTCAACCTTCTCTTCAAAATTTTCTCTCATCATTTTAACCAACCCCTCGGCCGTCGTTTCCTTAGAGACGAAATAGGTATCCGGAAACAAATGTCCTTCAAGTCCTTCCGATTCCCTTAAAAAATCGTCCCCCGTCAACTGTTCATTGTTCTTTGTTTTTTGTTTATTGATATACTCCGCCATTTCTTCTCTCCTCCAACCCTCGATGAAAGTCAGTTTCTCCTCAAATTTTCCGTGCTGCAAAAACTCGGCCGCCTCTCTGGTGTTTAGATTTTGGGGAATTTGGTATTCGCCGGCCTGCAATTTGCCCGAAAAACCAGACATCGCCGTGTAAAGTTGAAAAAGGGCCGCCGAGCGAATCAGGCCCTTCTGATAGAGGTTTCGAGCGATCTCTTCGACACCTTGACCGGGTTCGACGGTGAAGTCAACCGCGGTCTCGCCGGAACTATTGGACAGATTCAAGGCGTAGTTATAATAGAAATAACCACCCGGGAGAAGGGTAAGCAGAAAAAATATTAAAACCAAAAACTTTTTTCTCATATCGAATCCAGGTATTCTTGCAAAATCAGGGCGGCGACCACGTCGTCCAGACGCCGGCGCTTCTTTCGCGGCCGACCGGCTTCTACCATTTTGGACAAGGCTTCTTCGCTTGTCAAGGTCTCGTCCCAAAAAGTGACCTTAAGACCGGTGGCCACAGACAATTTTTGACCAAATTCTTTGACTTTCTTAGCCGCCGGCCCGATTTGGCCTTCAGAATCAAGCGGAAGACCGAGGACGACTGCTTTAATCTTTTCTTGTTGACAAATTTTGGTAATTTCCCGAGTGGCCCCCCGAAGCTTTAGCGAAGGGGGGTCGTCAACCTCGACAATCGAAAAAGGCTCGGCCCAGCCGTTCACGCCGATCGCCAAACCGATCCGCTTTTCCCCAAAATCCACTCCCAAAACTTTCCCACTCTCATCCATACACCTAATAGTAACACAAACTAAAACGGATAAACTACTCACAATCTACAAGACTAGAATATACGAGAAGAAGTTATTTAATTTCACGATCGTGAAATTAAATACTTTCCACACTACGCCAACCACAACACCATAAGGATTGTGGGCAACCATTGAAGCATTTTGTGGGTAACTTCTTTAATGACTAAAGGCCTTAGTCAAGAAACTTAAAGGTGGAGAGGATTTGTTTCAGAATCTCTTTATCTTCCAAGTAATCTTCGTAAGTAGCGTTTCTATTACTCCTTGATCCATAAGTAACACGGATTCCGTTTTCCAAATCTACAACTAAAAACTCGCTATCGCCAAAAAGATTGTGTTCATTCGGATCATCTTGATACATACCACCCGCTTGATACGTTTTTCCTCCAATGCCCACCCTCTCCTTAATGGCACTTGCGTGGACGCCAACACCCGTTGGACTACAAATTACATATCTGGTGTCGTTATTTTCTTTGGCTGAAACACTTATATAGCCGTGATTGTAATTTATGGTTACGCATATCTCACCACCAAATTTATTAAAGAGATAGCTAAATCTTTGCGCTAGTTGAATATTTTTTAATTCTTCAAGCTTCGGTTCACCCTTCTCGTCAGTTTCGTAGGAGAAGTCCCCTTCCTTTGCCAACGATATCGTTGCTCCCTCAGGGTACTTTAATTCGTAGCCGTACTTGGCATTCTTGTATGTTTTCCAGTCGGCGGTTTCGTCCTCAACCACAGGAGTTGGGGTGGGGGTGGGGGTTGGGGTTGGTTGGGAGACGACGGGGGTAGATTTCTCGGCCGGTTGAACTTGCTGGGTGCCGTACCAGTAACCAGCGTAAGCGGAAGCAGCTAAAAGACCAAAACCCAAGACGGCAACTAAAATTACTTTTGGCCAATCGGTCAACCTCTGCTCAATAGCTTGTGGAGTTTCAACAATTCCTTCGGACATCCTGACCCCCAACATACACAAGAAGAAATCGCTTGTCAAGATCTAACCTTTGTGGCATAATGGTAGTGCGATGGGAAGAAGGCGAAAGAAGCGGCGATTAAAGCTCCAATTCGAAAGGGACACCCTCCTGTCCGCGTCGGCGGCCCTGCTCCTTTTGTCCGCCGGCTTAACTTTTATCTCCTTTTTCGCCCAAGCGGCCTCAGTCAACTTCCTCATCCAAAACGCCTTAAACAAACTCTTCGGCTGGGGGGTCATTCTTGTCCCCTTCATCCTCGGCCTGGCTGGGCTGGTCCTCTTGCGGACGATTAAATGGAAATTCGTCAGCCTAAACACCCTTTTTGGTCTCTGCCTCCTCACAATTACCATCTTGGGCCTTACTCACCTAATTTTCTTCGGGGATTCTGGGGGCCTCGATCAGGCAATCAGGGGCGAGGGTGGGGGGCTGGTCGGTTTTCATCTCCAAGACCTCCTTAAGCAAGCCTTCTCCACGCCGGGGGCGACCTTAATTCTTCTTTGCGCCCTAGCCCTTTCGGGAATTATTATCTTTAACACCTCTCTCGACCAGACAATTATCTTTATGGGCAAAATCGTCGCCGCTGCTTGGGAATTTGGTCAAAAATACCTCTTTCGCAGTCTGGTGGCCAAGATCAAAAATTTCAGGACCAAAAAAGCGGGCAAATTGGGCGAAGGGGAGGGGGAAGAAGAACCGGAATTCGAGATTGTTCCCTCGCCCGCCGAACCGGTCCGCGCCCCTGTTGGGGGCGAACAGCCCCCCGCCAAAAAAGGGGCGGGAAAAGAGGAAGCGGTCGCTAATCTGCCCTTTTCCGATCAGGTTTGGGAATACCCGCCGCTGAGTCTCCTGTCCGACGCCGCGGAATCCAGCGCCGATCGCGGCGATGTCAAAGTCACCGCCGCTCTAATCGAAAAAACCCTGGCCTCTTTTGGAGTCAGGGCTAAGGTGGCTGAAGTCAACCTCGGCCCAGCGGTCACCCAATACGGCTTAGACTCGGCCGAAGGAACGAAGATCGCCAAAATTACCAATTTGCAAAATGACCTGGCGATGGCTCTGGCCTCCCCAACCGGCTCGGTCCGAATTGAGGCCCCAATCCCCGGAAAATCTCTAATCGGCGTTGAGGTCCCCAATCGCTCCGCGAGTTTAGTCAATCTTAAGGGAATTCTCGGCTCGGCCTTGATGAAAAACTCCCGCTCCAAACTGACCCTGACCATGGGCCTAGACGTTGGGGGTCAGCCGGTCTTGGCGGACATCGCCCGCATGCCCCACGTTCTCATCGCCGGGGCCACCGGTTCGGGAAAATCGATCCTTTTGCACTCCTTCATCGCCACCTTGCTCTTCCGGGCTTCTCCACACGAAGTCAAATTTATCTTAATTGACCCCAAACGGGTGGAACTGCCCCGCTACAACGGAATCCCTCACCTATTGACCAAGGTGATCGTTGATCCCGAAAAGGCTTTACCGGCCCTAAAGTGGGCAATTGCCGAAATGGACCGCCGCTACAAACTTTTCGAAAACGCGGGGGCGCGGGACATTAACGCTTACAACGAACTCTCCGGGTTCCAGGCCCTGCCTTACATTTTAATTGTCGTTGACGAGCTGGCCGATCTGATGATTATGGCTCCGACCGAAGTCGAAAAGACAATCACCCGCCTGGCCCAAATGTCCCGAGCCACCGGCCTCCACCTAATCCTGGCCACCCAGAGACCGTCGGTCGACATCTTGACCGGACTAATCAAAGCCAACATCCCCTGCCGCATCGCTTTTAACGTCACCTCGCAGGTGGACTCGCGGGTGATTATTGACCAGTCGGGCGCGGAAAAACTTTTAGGTCGGGGAGATATGCTTTACCTTCCCCCCGACGTTTCCAAACCGTTGCGCATCCAGGGGGTTTTCGTTTCCGAGCAGGAACTTTCGCAACTGATTGGGTTTTTGCGAGAAACGGGTATCGAACCGGAATACAAGGAGGAAGTTACCGAGCACGTGGGTTCCAAGGTCGCTGAAGAGGAAGAACCGGAAGACGATCTTTTTCCCGATGCCGTGCGGACTATTTGCGAATACGATCGCGCCTCGGCTTCGCTTTTACAACGGCGGCTGCGGATCGGCTACGCCCGAGCGGCGAGGCTTCTGGACGAGCTGGAGGCGCGGGGGATCGTTAGCGAAAAGGACGGCAGTAAGCCCCGCGACGTCCTCATCCACGACCCGGAGGTGGTTCTCACATGAAAACCGTCGGTTCGATTTTGAAAAAAGCGCGGGAGGAAAAAAATCTTTCCCACAAAGAAATTTTTCAGGCGATTAAAATTCATCCTCGATTTTTGCAGGCCTTAGAAGAAAGCAACTGGGATACTTTTTCCTCCGGCGTCCACGCCAAAGGCTTCCTAAAAAATTACGGCCACTACTTAGGTCTTGATACCAACGAGGTTATGGCTTTTTTTCGACGAGAGTATGACGAAAAGAAGAACGGTCAGAAAATCAGAAGTTTCATCAAGCCCCTCTCCGAACCCCGGATGGTCATCACCCCCGGTTTGATTTTGACCACCGCCACCGTCCTTTTTGTCCTTCTCTTTTTCGGCTACGTCATCTACCAATACCGTTCCTTTGCCGGCGCGCCGATTTTAATCATCGACCAACCGCAAACCGACCAAACCGTCTCCGACACCATTTTGAATGTCGTTGGCCGCACCGACCCCGATGCGGTTATCTCTCTAAACGGTCAGGAAATCACCACCGGAGGGAAGGGAACTTTTTCAGCCCCCATCACCTTAGCCGAGGGCGTTAACACCCTGAATTTTGTGGCCGAAAATAAATTGGGGAAGAAAAATACCGTCACCCGCACGGTTGTTGTTCGTCCAAGAGGGATGGAGGAGCCGGAGGTCGCTGGAGCCACGGGGTCGGCGGAACCCAAACGTAGGCCTTGACATACATCTTCGGGTATGAGAGACTACGGTAGAAGTATTTTTATTCTGCCCATGGACACGCAATTTCTGCTCGTTTTCATCATCGGTCTTCTCTCCGTTAACCTGCTCTTCGTGGGTGTCTATATCGTCTTCGTCCTCAAAGAAGTTCGTAATTCCATTACCAAGTTCAACGAGATTTTGGAAACAGCCAATCAGGTGACCAAGTCCTTGGCGGCGCCGGTTATCACTACTGCCGGGACGGTTGAGGCCTTTCTTCACGGATTTAAAGCCGTTCGAACTTTGAAAGCACGAGAAAATAAATCAGTAAAGACAGTAACTCAGTAACATCAACGGGCCTTCGGCTTAAACTTTTTGAATTATTGTCTTTACTGTCTTTACTGGATTACTGCCGACCGCCCCGAAGAACTTCGCTTCGCTCAGTCTACGGGGCGCAAGAGACTCTAAATTCGCTACGCTCATTAAGATTCTCTAGCGAAAGGAGGTTGAAAATGGCTGAATATATTGTCGAAAAAAATAAAAAGGGTTTTCTTTGGGGAGCGCTGGCCGGTCTGGGTGTTGGAGCGGCTCTGGGCGTTCTTTTTGCCCCTGACGAGGGGGAAAACACACGACGGAAGTTAAAGGAGAAAAGCAAAGAGCTTAAAAAAGAGGCTCAGGAGGCCTTGGAGGAGTTGGGTGAAACGGTCGAACCGTGGGTCGAAGAGGCGCAGAAAAAACTCGAGCCCGTGCTTGAAGATATCGAAGAGGCGGTTGAGCCGGTCCAACAAAAAGCTAAGGAGGTTGTCCAGCGCACCAAACACCGCTTCTTCAAAAACGTTAGAAAGTAGTGGCAACCCTTAGTTACCAGCAAGGTTATCCTCAAAACCTCTCTAAACTTGGGATAGGCTTTAATTTCACGATCGTAAAATTAACGCGGTTTTTTCCGCCTGCCGAGGACCGGCGATGAAACTTATCTCTTTTTGAGAAAGATGATTTTCTAGTTCCGTAAATAAGGTTCTTTTAATCATACTTCCATTTTAGTCCGGGATTTTGGAAAGTCAAGTACCAAATTTCTCGCCTTCATCGCGGACAAGATAACACACTGGTGGTATTTTGTCACGGATTTCGGGGGAATTTTGGAAAAGGAAAAACCTGGTGGGGCAACTAACGCATCGTATCGGCTGGGCCGACGGACGGTTAGTGTGCCACGCACCAGGTTTAAGTTAGCGAGTGACGGGCCTCGCTTGTTGCGCTCAGTTTCTGATTAGGCCGAAGGCATCCATTGCCTCCTCAAGCGTAGTTCGGAACTGCCATTCCCAACGAGCGCTTTCGGGGGATTGCACGTAGGTGTGCTCAACCCCATTTGAGAATGGCACCCAGATCCAACCCCTCTCGACTTTATGCCCCTCCAGCAACTCGCGCGCTAGCTCTGTCGAGCCGGTGTGGAAGAGTTTGTGAGAAGAGTGATTCGGGTCGGAGAAGGTGAAAATCGGGCTGACGGGGGGGAGTGAAGGACGCGGCAAACCGCGTCGCCCACACTCCCGCACAAGCTCCGCCCGCGCCTCAATTTTCTGATAGACCTCTTCCGAGCATATTGCTATCACACCGTTGTTTGTACATGTCCTGAACTTAGCCATTTTGTTTGGTCCCTCCTTAGGGGTCCTAGCGTTCTTTATTTTCCGGGTCCCGAAGGGTCCCGAGCGTTTGGTCTCTGTGTCCCGTCCCACTGAAACCATCAGCAAGCTAACGAGGAAAGGGCTTCCTTATCAGATCGCTGACGGCTTCGTTTTAAGTTGTTAAAGTGCGGAAAATGTAAAGGCCGCTGGAAAGCGGCTATTTAGGCCTCTCTCCGTTTATTCCCTTTCTCATTCTCTGCCTTAATTATAACACAAATTGCTCTATTTGTCAAATTCAGTGAAACTATCCTTGCAACTACATTCTACACCTTAATTATACTATATTATAAGGTCGTTGTCAAATCGTGAAACCACAGATTTTCGAGAGAAAAAATCTATCCCCGAAATAATCTCCCCGGAATCCTAAACAAAATCCTCCGTCAAGCAGATATAACCACCGAAACCCTCCTCGAAAATCTTTGAAAAACCACCACCTACACCGCCGCCGTGTGTGTTATACCCAAGAGCGGTTATGCTTAGGAAAGTTTTGGTTATCATTTTGGGTCTCGGCTTTTTGGCCGCCTTCGCCTACACAGGGTATCGGTATAAAGCCCAACAAGTTCCCACGCATTCTCCCACCGCCGATTGGAATACTTATCAAAAAGAAGGCACCCCCTTCACTTTCAAATATCCCAAGAACGCCGTCCTCTGGGGGAGGGAGGAAGGTGTCATCCAAATTTCCCTGTGGGGACCGACGCAAAAAAGCGACGGCGAGCTTGGCGATGGGCTGTCATTGCGTTTTTATTTGCCCAGGACATTTGAGGATAAATCCTTAAGAGATTATGTGGAAGCCGTTCGTGGTGAATATGCCGCTAGAGAATCTGTTGTGGAAATTAGTGAAGTGGAGGAAATAATCCTGAACGGGTTGAGCGGTTATATATTCTCCACCAAATGTCTTGGGAATCAAGGTGCTCAGCACATATACTTACAATCGCCCCACCAGCCAAATGTTTTTGTCGAAATTGTGGACGCCACTCTTGACCCCACTAATCAAGGTTTTAAGAAGATTATTGAACAGATCCTCTCCACCTTCGAACTTCTGAACTGAACAGACTTTGACACAAACGAAAAGGCCTTGCAATTCCTTTGCCGGTGGTGGGGAAGTACCCACCGGGCTTTTTACTACTCGGGAAACTTCACGCGGAGTTTCCACTCACCCATCGTGAGCAGATCATCCGCTGAGGGCAGCCCAAGCCAAGCAGATTCAGGCCGAGGCAGAAGTAGCCGTCGCTAACAAAATGGCGAAAGCCAGCAAAATTCTGGGCCAGCAGAAGGGTGGTTTTCATTTGCGAG
>Ga0209121_10000753_pt1 | contig 34410 bp, 31 predicted proteins | sample Cruoilmetagenom3_FD_187292 | JGI IMG/M metagenome (GOLD analysis project Ga0209121, IMG submission 187292) | Oil polluted marine microbial communities from Coal Oil Point, Santa Barbara, California, USA - Sample 3 (SPAdes) (version 2) | ecosystem: Environmental > Aquatic > Marine > Oil seeps ... | reverse complement strand
TTCCATCTCGCGGCGGGTCTGTAACAATTACATCTGGTACACCATGTGTTTTTATAAAATCATTATTAAACACATTTTTCATATCACCTGCAAAGAATTCAACGTTTTTAATGTTGTTTAATTGTGCGTTAAGTTTGGCATCTTCAATTGCTTCTGGCACTGATTCTACGCCAATTACTTTTTTTGCATTCTTCGCAATAAACTGAGCAATGGTTCCTGTTCCCGTATAAAAATCATATACAACTTCATTTCCTGTTAATCCAGCAAAATCTCGTGTTATTTTGTACAATTCATAGGCTTGTGTAGAATTTGTTTGATAAAATGATTTTGGACCGATTTTAAATTTTAAACCTTCCATTTCTTCAAAAATATGATCTTGTCCTTTAAATAAAATAATATTTTGGTCATACAAAGTATCATTTCCTTTATTGTTAATTACATATTGAAGCGATGTAATTTGTTGAAATTCCTCTGCAAGCGCATTTAATAAACCTTCTCGTTTTTCTTTTTCTTCTTTAAAAAACTGAATAACAACCATTATTTCTCCCGTTGAAGAAATACGCAACATAATAGTACGTAATAAGCCTGATTGTTCTCTTGGGTTGTAAAATTCCAATCCGTTTTCTATTCCATAGTTTTTAATAAAATTACGAATAGCATTGGATGGATCTTCTTGCAAATGACATTTTTGAACATCTAAAATTTTATCCCACATTCCAGAAACATGAAATCCACAAGCATTTCTATTGTCAATTTCTTTTTCAGAATTTATTTCCTCTAAGGTTAACCAACGACTATTTGAGAAAGAAAACTCCATTTTATTTCTATAGAAATAGGTTTTTTCGCAACCTAGAATAGGTGTAATTTCTGGCAATTCTAAATGACCAATACGAATTAGGTTGTTGGTAACCTCTTTTTCTTTATAAGCAAGTTGGTGTTCATAGCCCATATTTTGCCATTTACAACCACCGCAATGTTCAAAATGTTCACAAACAGGTTCCGTTCTTTTGTCTGAATACTTATGAAACTTTATTGCCGTACCTTCAAAATATGCTTTTCTTTTTTTACCAGTTCTAATATCAACTACATCTCCAGGAACTGTATTTGTTAAAAAAATAACACGTCCGTCTGGTGCTTTTGCAACGGTTTTTCCCCTTGCTCCAGCATCAATTACTTCTATGTTTTCAAAAATTAATGGTGTTTTTCTTCTTGCCATGGTGCAAATGTACTATTTTAACATAAAAAAAGCACCTCGTATAGAGATGCTTTTAATTAAATTGTTTGGTGTATTATTTTACACTTCTCATATATGCAGCAAGTGCAGCTAATTCATCTCCAGATAAGTCTTTTACAAAACCATCTAAGTTAGCTTTCATTACAGCAACTTGACCAGGATCTGTATCCACAATTGCAGGAGCTTCACCTTTTAAAAACTTAACCATGTTTCCTTTTTGCTCAGCGTAAACTTTGTTAATATCTTTAATTGAAGGCCCAATAACTTTTACATCAGGTTGGTGACAAGTAGTACACGTTTTTTCAGTAAATAATTTTTTACCTAATGCAATATTGTCTACAGCATCAGTTACTTCAGTAGCAACTTCTTTTGCAGCCTCTTTTACCTGCTCAGTTTTTGTTTCAACTTCTTTTTTTACTTCTTCTTTTTTCTTATCTCCACAGCTAGTGAAAACAAAGGCAACTAATGCTAAGAAAATTACTGCTTTTTTCATTTTTTTTGTTTTATTAATTGTTATGACAAATTTATCTAAAAAATTGGAATGACTATGTGATTTTGATAACAATTTAATATAGTTATTAATACTTTTTTTTGAACCACTAAAAAATCGACTTATATTTTGTAATTTGCCAATCTTATAGGGTGATTTCTCTCCTGAAATGAGGAATTAATAATTTTTTAATTTAGAATTTTATTGAGATGATTTCAGAAAAAATAACATCACAACAAGCAATTGATTTAGAAAACAAGTATGGAGCTCATAACTATCACCCACTTCCTGTAGTTTTAAGTAAAGGGGAAGGCGTGTATGTTTGGGATGTAGAAGGGGAAAAATATTACGATTTTTTATCGGCTTACTCTGCGGTGAATCAAGGACATTGCCACCCAAAAATAATTAAGGCTTTAAACGATCAAGGAAGTAAATTAACTTTAACATCACGTGCATTTTATAATGATGTTTTGGGGCATTACGAAAAATATGTAACAGAATATTTTGGATTTGATAAAGTTTTACCAATGAATACTGGGGCTGAGGCTGTTGAGACGGCGATTAAACTTTGTAGAAAGTACGCTTACGAAAAAAAGAATATTCCAGAAAATAAAGCAGAGATTATAGTTTGTGAGAATAATTTTCACGGACGAACAACAACGATTATTTCTTTTTCAAATGACGAAGACGCTAGAAGGAATTTTGGACCTTATACCGATGGATTTATAAAAATTGCTTACGATAATCTTGAAGCTTTAGAAAATATTTTAAAAAATAAAAGCAATGTTGCAGGCTTTTTGGTGGAACCTATTCAAGGAGAAGCAGGAGTTTATGTACCAACTGAAGGATATTTGGCAAAAGCAAAAGCGTTATGTGAAAAGTATGGTGTATTATTTATTGCTGATGAAGTACAAACTGGTGTAGCTAGAACAGGGGAGTTGTTAGCGGTAAATCACGAAAATGTTCAGCCAGATATTTTAATTTTAGGAAAAGCTTTAAGTGGAGGAGTTTATCCGGTATCTGCAGTTTTTGCAAATGATGAAATTATGAATGTTATTAAACCAGGTCAACACGGATCTACTTTTGGCGGAAATCCTTTGGCTTGTGCTGTTGCTATTGCTGCTTTAGAAGTTGTTAAAGATGAAAAACTAGCTGAAAATGCTGAAAAACTAGGTCAGTTATTTAGATCAGAAATTAAAACAAGATTGGTTGATAAATGCGGTTTGGTAAAATTAGTTAGAGGAAAAGGATTGTTAAATGCTATTGTAATCAATGATTCTGAAGACAGTTCAACAGCTTGGGATATTTGTATAAAATTAAGGGATAATGGCTTATTAGCAAAACCAACACACGGAAATATCATTCGTTTTGCTCCACCGTTAGTTATGAATGAAGAGCAACTGTTAGATTGTGTTTCAATAATAGAAAAAACAATACTTGAGTTTTAAATAACTTTAGATTTATTTCATAAAAAAAGCGGCTTAGCCGCTTTTTTTATATATAATTTACCCTTTTCTTCTTTTTGAAGGTTTAGAGCCAAAGGCACTTTTATTTGAATCTGGTCGTTTTCTTCCAAATCCGCTAAAATCTCCACCTCCTTTAGATTTACGATCTTTACTTCTACGTCTACCTCCACCGCTTCTGCTATTTTCACTTCTTTCTCCACTGCCACTATCTCTTCTTCTTCGGTTTCCACCGCCACCTCTACCGGAACGTTTTTTCTCTGTAACTTCTACATTAACACCTCTTCCCTCAAAGCTTACATCACCTTCTTCAAATGATGAAATAGTCTCTTTAGTATAGTTTTTGTCCAACTCAAAGAATGAAAAAGTGTCTAGAATTTCAATTTGACCAATTTCTATATTCTTTGCTATTTGTTGGTCATTAATTAATCCAATTAACCTAGCTGGATTTAATTTATCTTTTCTACCAATATTAATAAAGAAACGCGTCATATTTTCATCGTCTCTACGCTTTCCTCTATTATCTCTTTCACTTCTTCTCATTTGATCACTATCGTTCAAATCAGGAGCATTTTCATAATAACTTAAGAATGTGTTAAATTCAAGAGAAACAAATCTTTTAATCAATTCTTCACGGTCAAGTCCTTCTAGTTTTTCATAAATTGAAGGTAAAAATTCATTAATCTCAGTTTCATTAATTTTAATATCGTGTACTTTGTCAATTAATTTGAACAATTGATTTTGACATATTTCCTTTCCCGTAGGAACAGGGGTACTCACGAATTTTTTTCCAATAATTCTTTCAATTGGTCTTAATTTTCCTTTTTCTCTACCAGTAACAATTGCAATTGAAATACCTTCTTTTCCAGCACGCCCAGTTCTACCACTTCGGTGTGTGTAAGATTCTATCTGGTCTGGTAATTTATGATTGATAACATGCGTTAAATCATTTACATCTAAACCACGAGCTGCAACATCTGTAGCAACCAATAATTGTAAGGTCTTTTTTCGGAATTTACCCATTACACTATCACGTTGATTTTGAGATAAATCTCCATGAAGTGCGTCGGCATTATAACCATCCTTTATTAGCTTATCAGCTATTTCCTGTGTTTCTCTACGAGTTCTGCAAAAAATAATACCATAAATATCAGGATTTACATCGGCAATTCTTTTTAACGCAGCGTATCTATTTCTTTCAGATACAACATAATATTGATGTGAAACCTGATCTGTACCTTTATTCTTTTGCCCTGAAGTTATTTCAACAGGGTTATGCATGTAATTTCTAGCAATTCTTTCAACTTCTTGTGGAAATGTAGCTGAAAACAATAATGTTTGCTTTTCTTCTGGAGTAACTGCTAAAATTTTATCTAATTCATCTTTAAAACCCATATTTAACATTTCATCGGCTTCATCTAAAACGAGCCACTCAACATTATTAAGTTTTAATTGTTTTCTGTTAATTAAATCAACAGTTCTACCTGGAGTACCCACTACAATATGAACTCCTCTTTTAAGTTTTCTTATTTGTTCGTCAATATTTGCACCTCCATAAACAGCAGCGACTCTAAAGCCATCTGTATGTTTTGAAAATTCTTCAATATTTTTTGCAATTTGAAGTGCTAATTCACGTGTTGGAGATAAAATAACAGCTTGCGTGTCTTTACTTTCTACATCAATTTGTTGTAAAATTGGCAAACTAAAAGCAGCTGTTTTACCAGTTCCTGTTTGTGCAAAAGCTTTTAAATCGTCTTTGGAAGCAATTACTTGTGGAATCGCTTTTAATTGAATTTCTGTAGGGGTTTCATACCCTAAATCTGTAAGTGACTTAATGATATTATCATTAAGACCTAGGTCTTTAAATGTTGTCATTCTGTATAAATTATTGATTTACAGATGCCCACCTATAAACCGGTTAAAAAACGTGCAAATGTACACTTAAATTTGAAGAAAACACTATAAATTGAAATTATTTAAGCGCATACAGCTCTTGATACAATTTTTTAGAATCTAAAAAAGTAAAGCCATTTTCAACAATTCCGTCTTTATTTACAATAATAACTCTTGGATATTGACTTGTTAAAAATGAATGTGCTTCGCTTGTTTCAGTAAGTTTAAACTGTTTATTTATGTTCAGTTTTTTTAAATTTGGTTCAGATAAAACATTGTTGTAATCACTCATATTTATACCTATGAATAATACTTCTGGAAGTGTTTTTTCAAGATTTTTAATTTTGTTGTATAAATATTCAGATGTCATATAGTCGGTAGACCAAAAGTAAATAAGTGTATTTTTATTTTGTATAATCGATGTTATATCCTTAGTAGAATTAGAATAGTTTTCTATTTCAAAACTTGGTAAAGCCTTGGAATTTTCTATTGCTTTACTGTCATTTACTAAGTTGTTTACTTGAGTTTTAAACGATTCATTCGTACAATTTTCATTAAAAAGTGTATGTACTTTATCATTAATCATACAAGATGTTTCACTTCTTAAAAAGTCATTTAAAACGACCCTTTTTAATAGGGTATTTTTAAATTCTTCAAACTCAACATTTTCAACAATAGAATTTAAAGTATTAATTGTTAAATTATTTTTTGAACTATCTTTTACTTTAAGTTGAGAACCTAAATTATACATATAGTTTATCACATAATTTTGATAAGGATAAAACGAAATCAATTCTTTTTTATTCAAATCAACCGAATTTCTATAATTTAAAAATTGATTCGACAATTCTGGATATGAATCTAAATTTTGAATGTTTTTATAATAATAAGGATACAATTCTTTTAAACGATATAATGGATAATAGATTGCAACTTTGGTTAATTCTACAAAACCATCGCTTAAGCCTAACTCATTCTCAGTAAATTCGTTAAATACAAATTCGCGAACCTTAGCTATTGAATCTAATTTAGCTTCAAATTTAATTTCATCTAAATCGAAATATTGATTGTAAAATACAGCTTTTTCTTCTTTTTCATTCTGTAAAAATAAATTAATTAAATATTCATTTTTATTACCGCCTCTTCCCGAAAAAACCAACGACTCGTCAAAGTCCCAAGTATTTAAACGTACCAAAATACTATCTTGTGGTTCTATAAAAATATACTGAAACTCAGAACCGTGTTTAAAAGTGTAAAGTCCCTCGTTTAATGAATTGTATTCTTGTAAAAATTTATTTTCTTCATCTAAGTTTATGGTGTCTAAAACCACATCATCCTTCAACAATAAAACAAAATTAGTTTTAGGATTTATTATTTGTCCTCCAAAATAAGTTGCATTGCTTACACTATCAGTTGAGTTACAACTAATAGCAAACAGAACTATGATAAAACTGATTAAATATTTCATTTTATTTTACTTGAAACAAAAATACATACTTGGAAAGATTTTACTTGTTAATTACTTGTTAAATATAAAAGTGCTTTTTTAAACAAGAATTAAATTAACTTGTATTTAACTGTTTTAGAGTTAAACTAATTGATTACTTTTGCAAAAATTTAAAAAGAACCAATAATGTTATCAGTATCAAATTTATCTGTTCAATTCGGTAAAAGAGTATTATTTGATGAAGTCAATACCAAATTCGTAGTTGGAAATTGTTATGGAATCATTGGAGCAAATGGGTCGGGAAAATCAACTTTTTTAAAAATTATAACAGGTGAAATTGACCCAACTTCTGGAAATGTACATTTAGAACATGGAAAAAGAATGTCGGTTTTATCGCAAAACCACTATGCGTTTGACGAATATAGTGTTCTTAACACCGTTTTATTGGGGAATAAAAAATTGTATGATCTTAAAGCTGAAATGGATTCCATTTATGCAAAAGAAGATTTTTCTGAAGCTGATGGTATCAAAGCTGGAGAATTGGGTGTTGAATTTGAAGAAATGGACGGTTGGAATGCCGAAAGTTCTGCAGCAACATTATTATCTAACCTTGGAATAAAAGAAGACCAACATTATACTTTAATGGGTGAGTTAGATGGTAAGGCAAAAGTGAGAGTTTTGTTGGCGCAAGCTTTATTTGGAAATCCTGATGTTTTAATTATGGATGAGCCTACCAATGATTTAGATTTTGAAACAATTGGTTGGCTAGAAAACTTTTTAGCAAATTTCGACAATACAGTAATTGTTGTATCGCATGACCGTCACTTTTTAGATGCGGTTTGTACGCATATTTCTGATATTGACTTTGGAAAAATAAACCACTATTCAGGAAATTATACGTTTTGGTATGAATCTAGTCAATTAGCTGCTCGTCAAAGAGCGCAACAGAATAAAAAAGCTGAAGATAAAAAGAAAGAATTGGAAGAGTTTATTCGTCGTTTTTCAGCCAATGTAGCGAAATCTAAACAAGCTACAAGTAGAAAAAAAATGATTGAAAAATTAAATGTCGATGGAATTAAGCCTTCAAGTAGAAGATACCCAGCTATTATATTTGATAGAGATCGAGAAGCTGGTGATCAAATATTAAATGTTGAGCATTTGTCAAAATCTAATACTGAAGAAGTATTTTTTAACGATGTTCACTTCAATTTAAATAAAGGAGATAAAGTAGCTTTAATATCAAAAAACTCAAGAGCTGTAACTGCATTTTACGAAATTTTAAATGGTCATTCTAAACCAGACAGTGGTAAATTTCAGTGGGGAGTTACAACAACACAATCATATTTACCTTTAGATAATTCAGAGTTTTTTACGAATCCCGACCTAAATTTGGTGGATTGGTTACGTCAATATGCAAAAACTGAAGAAGAACGTGAAGAGGTTTACTTACGTGGTTTTCTTGGTAAAATGATTTTTAGCGGTGAAGAAGCCTTGAAAGGTTGTAATGTTTTATCGGGAGGCGAAAAAGTACGTTGTATGATGAGTAGAATGATGATGATGAGAGCAAATGTTTTAATGTTAGACGAACCAACAAATCATTTAGATTTAGAGTCGATTCAAGCATTTAACAATTCATTAAAAAGTTTTAAAGGAACCGTAATATTCTCAACACACGATCACGAATTTGCGCATACTGTTGCCAATAGAATTATTGAAATAACTCCAAAAGGAGTCATTGATAGATACACAACTTTTGATGAGTATTTAGATGATGAAAAGATTAAAGAATTAAGAAATAAAATGTATTCATAAAAAAAGGGAAGCTAAAAGCTTCCCTTTTTTTATTGCCCATTCATACGTCTTCTTTTACCAAATTCTTGTAACATACGCTTATTAAAATCACGTTCAGCTTTTTGGAGTTTTAGTATTTTTTTGAAAGATATTATGGATGATAATTCTTTAACTAATTGATTTTTTGCTTTTGCAATTTCACTTTCTGTTGTCAACATATTAGAAACCAATTCTTCAGCTTTTTCGTCACTCAATGCGTCAACACTTGAAGCGTTTTTAATAGAGTTAAAATTACCACGTTCTAATTGATTTTTTAACTGTCCAGTATTTTTTTCGAATTCATTGTAAATAGGCCAAAATTTTTCAGCTTCATTAGGTGTTAAATCAATAGCGTTAGAGATATATGATATTTTCAACATTTTAATACGATCTCTATTTTTATTTTGTGCAATTGAACTAAAAGTACATATCGAAAATATAATTAAAAAAAGTAAGTTTTTCTTCATTCTATTAGTTTTCATAAATAAGGTTTTCAATTTCATTATTTTTTAAATAATTAAATATTTCATCTTCAGAAGCATTTGTTTCTAAGTAAATATCTGATAATTCATTTTCATTAAAAATGATCGCGATTTCAGTATCGTTAATTATTTCTTGCTCAATCCAATAATCTAAATCAGCAGTTGACAAAGAATCAAAAGTAACGGCTTGAGAATTGTTGGTTAGTATTACTGCGAAAAGAATAGATGCTGCAATAGCTATAGGTGCCCCAATTTTAATAATACGATTTCTTAATGATATAACTTTGTTTTTTGGAGTTATCTTTTTTAAAATAGTAGAATCTATTTCATCAAAATAATCATTGGGAATTTCCGGCGTATCATTTTTGTAAAGTACTTCAGCTTTGAGTTTTGCAAAAACAATATCTTCTATATTATTAAAATAATTATCGGGTACTTCAAAACTATTTTTTTGAAGATTAGAATCGTTCAATTCTTTAAAATTATTTGTGTTATTAGGTTTCATTATTGTTTTGACTCTTATTTATCTTATTGGTTTAATGTGATTTAATAAATTCTTCAATCTTTTTTGTAGCATGAAAGTAAGAAGCTTTAAGTGCCCCTACTGAAGTTTCTAATATTTCGGACATATCGGTGTATTTCATTTCATCAAAATACTTCATTTTAAAAACGAGTTGCTGTTTCTGAGGAAGAGCTATGATAGCCTTTTGTAAAATATTTTGAATTTCATCACCAGAATAATAAACATCATTTGATAGCGAATCGACCAACGTATGCTGTAATTCGCTAATATCAACATTTAAGTTTTTAGCTTTTTTATTAATAAAGGAAATGGACTCATTTGTAGCAATTCTATACATCCAAGAATACAACTTACTATCTTCTTTAAATGAGTGAATGTTTTTAAAAACTTTAATAAAGGTATTTTGTAAAACGTCATCGGCATCGTCATGTGAAAGAACAATTTTACGAATATGCCAATACAACCTCTTTTTATAAAGAGACATCAATGCTCTAAAAGCTACCTCTTGAGTTTTTGAATTTTTGAGCTGTTTAACTAATTCTTTTTCGTCTATCACGCAGTGATTTTGTATTTAGACGATTAATTTAAGCAAAGGTTTAATTGAAAACTAAAAAAATTAATCATTCTTTAAAAATTTTCTTCTTGAATAGCCAAATAAACGTTCATCCTTAATGGTTTCAGCAATACCTGAAGGCAACATTTCTTCCCAGCCATGTTCTCCATTCGAAATCATATTTAAAACTTTTCTTGAAAAGACATCCAATATTTTAGGATTATAATCTTTTATATCTACAACTTTTCCATTGTATTTAAAAAACTTATAAAGTTCTTTCATTCTTGGGTGAACTTTTAAATTTTCACTTGTTTTAATTTCACCTGTTTTTTCGTCTTTTAACGGATATAAGTAAACTTTTAAATCTTTATAAAAGAGTTTTCCAAATGCTTCTAAAATACCACCGCTTAAACTTCTATAGTATTTTTCGTCAAAGATTTGAACAAAACTATGAACTCCCATAGCAAGTGCAGCTCTTTCTTTGGTGTATTCAGAAAAATATTCAACTAGTTTATAATATTCTTGAAAATTAGAAATCATTACATTTTGCCCTAGTGAACAAAGTAATTCAGCTCTATCTAAAAAATCTCTTTCGTCAATTTCACCACCTTCTGAGCTTAAGTTTGTTAAGGTAATTTCAAAAATTATTTTAGTATTCTCTTTTTTAACCTTTTTCTCCTTTAAAAACATTTCTTGCGCAAGCTGATACATATCCATGTTTACCTTGGTAACAGGTCTAAAACTACCACGCAAGGCTAAAATATTGGCTTTGTATAATTGTTGGGCTGGTAATAAATTGTTTCCGTCAGGCCCAAACATAACCGCATTTGTGAATCCGTTTTTAACGAGTAGTAAACTCATTAATCTATTATCGACATATGAAAACCGTGGTCCAGAAAAATTTATCATATCAAGTTCAATTTGAACTCGATGTAGATTGTCGTATAAAGATTTTAGTAATTCTTTAGGCTTGTTATTTAAGTAAAAAGCACCATACACTAAATTTACACCTAAAATACCGAGTGTTTCTTGTTGTAATTTAGCATCGGTTTCTTTAAAACGAACGTGCAAAATAATCTCGTTATAATCCTCTAATGGATCTAATTGAAATTTAATACCAACCCAACCATGACCTTTAAACTTCTTCACAAAATCAATTGTCGTTACCGTATTTGCATAGGTGAAAAACATTTTATCTGGATGCTTACTTCTACTTAGGCGTTCTTCAATAACTTCCATTTCATAGGTAAGCATTTTTTTAAGCCTCTTTTCCGTAACATATCGGCTATCTTCACCAGCTCCATAAATAGCGTCAGAAAAATCTTTATCATAGGCACTCATTGCTTTTGCTATAGTTCCAGAAGCGCCACCAGCTCTAAAAAAATTACGTACGGTTTCTTGACCAGCACCAATCTCAGCAAAAGTTCCGTAAGTGTGTTTGTTTAAATTAACTTTTAATGCTTTTGCCTTTACGGACATTACATCGTTAATTTCAATATCACCTTTTAATTTTAAAGCCATTTTTGATTTTTTTTCAAAAATAACAAAATAATGTAGTTGGAAGCAATTAAATTTTAATCAAAAAAAAGTGCAAAAGAAAACTTTTACACTTTTTTAAATTTTAACTTGTGGTTTGTTACATATTCTTTAATTCAGAAACTAATTTTGTTAATGCAGCTTTTGCATCTCCAAATAACATTGAAGTTTTTTGATTGTAGAATAATTCATTTTCGATTCCTGCATAACCAGGTTTCATACTACGTTTGTTAATAATGATGTTTTTTGCATTTTCAACATCTAAAATTGGCATTCCATAAATTGGACTAGATGGATCGTTATGAGCTGCTGGATTCACAACATCATTTGCTCCAACAACAAAAACGACATCGGTACTTTTAAATTCAGGATTTACGTCCTCCATTTCAACCAATTTATCGTAATCTACGTTTGTTTCAGCTAACAATACATTCATATGTCCTGGCATACGACCAGCAACAGGATGAATAGCATATTTTACATCAATTCCTTTACTTTCTAATAATTGTTCTAATTCGTGAATTATATGTTGCGCTTGTGCAACAGCCAAACCATAACCAGGAACAATAATTACTTTGTTTGAATAGTTCATTAAAATTGCAACATCACTTGCAGAAGCTTCTCTAACACTTCCTCCAGTTTTTCCTCCTGAACCAGTAGCGGCAGCAGAACTTCCTTCACCAAATGCACCAAATATTACATTTGAAAGCGGTCGATTCATTGCTTTACACATAGCTAAAGTTAAAATTGTACCAGCAGAACCTACTAAAATACCACCAGTTAACATAACCATATTTCCATACAAGAAACCACCAAAAGCAGCAGCTAAACCTGTAAATGAATTTAACAATGAAATTACAACTGGCATATCTGCTCCACCAATTGGTAAAACAAATAAAATACCGTAAGCTAATGCAGCAAAGAAAAGTAAGTATAAATATAATGAACTGTCAGTTCCACTTATAACCATATAAGTTCCAAAACCAAGAATACCAATTAAAAATACATTGTTTAATATGTTATATTTTGGTAAACGAATTGGTTTGTTTAATGTTCCATTTAATTTTGCCCAAGCAATCATACTACCAGAGAATGAAACACTACCAATAATCATACTTGCAATAATGGTTAATATTGATAATTGATCTCCAACATAATGATGAAACTCTATCAATCCAATTAATGCAGCACTGGCACCACCCATACCATTAAATAAAGAAACCAATTCAGGCATTTTTGTCATACCAACTTTTTTGGCAATCATCCAACCAACAATGGTTCCAATTAAAATGGCTAATCCTATTAATATGTAAATGGTGCTTGAAACTTCACCTTGATATAAAAAGATGGTTCCAATAATGGCTATTGTCATACCAGCTGCAGCGATTAAATTACCTCTTCTTGCAGTTTCTGGGTGACCAAGCATTTTTAAACCTAAGATATAAGTTACAGATGCTATTAAATATATAAATTCGAGACTAAATACGTATTCCATTATTTTTTCTTTTTAAACATTTCTAACATGCGGTCGGTAACTACGAATCCACCAACCACGTTTAAAGTTCCAAGTAATACTGCGACAAATCCTAGCGATAATGCTAAAATGTTATCTGGTTCTGCACCTAACATTACCAATATTGCGCCAATAATTACAACACCATGTATGGCGTTTGCACCAGACATTAAAGGTGTATGCAATACAGCAGGAACATGGCCTATTATTTCAACACCGACAAATATCATAAGGATTACGATATATATCATTTGAAGGTTGTTACTAATAAAATCTATAAATTCAGTCATAGTTATTCAGTTTTTTCGTTTTTTCTAATTTTTCCGTTGTGTACGATTAATGTACCATCTGTTATTTCCTCTTCAAGTTCCCATTTGAATTTTGCTTCATCCGTTAGGTGAACAAGGAAGTTGAACATGTTTTTAGCATATAAATCACTCGCATTTGTTGAAACGCTTTCAGGAGAAATTGTAGTTCCTATAATTTTTACACCATTTTTAATAACCGTTTTGTTTAGTTTGCTTAATTCACAATTACCTCCTTGTGCAGCTGCTAAATCTATGATTACAGCACCATTCTTCATATTTTCTACTTGTTCTTTTGTAATTAGAACAGGTGATTTTCTTCCAGGAATCATTGCAGTTGTAATAACTAAATCAGCTTGATATAATGATTTATTTACAGCTTCTTTTTGTTTGGTTTTGTATTCTTCAGAAACCTCTTTTGCATATACGCCTTCATATTCTTCTCCTTCTACTTCAACGGTAATGAATTTTGCACCTAAAGATTCCGTTTGTTCTTTTGTTTCTAGTCGAATATCAGTTGCTTCAACAACAGCACCCAATCTTTTTGCAGTTGCAATGGCTTGTAAACCAGCAACACCAACTCCATAAATTAAAACTCTTGATGGTGTAATGGTACCAGCTGCAGTCATCATTAATGGGAAAATTTTCGTCATTTCATATGCACCTTTAATAACAGCTTTATAACCAGCTAAGTTACTTTGAGAACTTAATACATCCATATCTTGTGCACGCGAAATACGAGGCATAGCATCCATTGAGAATGCTGTTGCTCCTTTTTCAGCAATAGCTTCAATTAATTCCGGATTGGATTTATGATATAACTGACTCATTAAAATATGATGGTCATCTATTAACTTTAAATCTTCCTCGTCAAAAGGGTTAATTTTAATTAAGATAGTTGCATCTTTAAAAACCACAGCTCTTTTTTCTATGGTAGCTCCTATTTTTTTGTAATCAGAATCTTTATTTGAAGATGATGCCCCAGCATCTTCTTCAACTAAGATTTCAAACCCTTTTTCTATAAGCTGTTGAGCTATTTTTGGTGAAATAGAAACTCTTTTTTCACCTTTTTGGGTTTCTTTTAATACGCCTATTTTCATTTGTAAATATTTTTGGTTGAAATTATTTTTAGATATTAGAATTTGTTTTAGAGATATAATAGTTAATTAGAAGAAAAAATAAATAATTATTGCAAACAAATTTAAGTGTATCAACATTATTTTTTACTGTATTTGCTACTTCTTTAGTAAGTGGAGAGCAGTTTAAAAACTTCATTATTAACCTCTTAAATTTTGTTGTAAGTAAATGTAGGAATTTGATTATGAATAAAGGTTGATAAAAATCATTTTATTTAACAATCAATAATATTGATGCTTAATTTTGTGAAATGTGTAATAATTATTACAATAATTGATTTAAATTATTTTTTTTACAATTCTAAAAATGTTAATAAATTATGTTCTCTATGTGTTATTTTTTAGTTTGTAATTAATAATTTTCTAAAAAATTAAGATAAAATTCTAAATAATTTTGAAAATTACTTTTTTAGGTACTGGAACATCGCAAGGAATTCCAGTTATAGGCAGTAATCATCCTGTTTGTTTTTCATCAGATAAAAGAGATAAAAGACTCCGTGTTTCTGCATTAATTCAATGGGAAGATTTTACGTATGTTATAGATTGCGGTCCTGATTTCAGGTATCAAATGTTACGCGCTAATGTTACTAAGTTAAATGGTGTTTTAATTACTCATGAACACGCAGATCATATTGCTGGCTTGGACGATTTACGCCCGTTTAGTTTTCAGTTAGGAGCAGTTCCTATGTATGCTCAAAAAAGGGTTTTGGAAAATTTAACTTATAGATTTGAATATATTTTTAATGATAAAAATAAATATCCTGGAGCGCCAAGCATTGAAAAACATGAAGTTTCAAAAGCACCATTTGCAATTAAAAATTTGGAGGTAACACCCATTGAAATTAACCACGGAAAGTTATTGATTTTAGGATTTAGATTTAAAAACGTTGCCTATTTAACCGATGTGAAATCTATTGAAAAAGAAGAATTAAAAAAACTTCAAAATCTTGATGTTTTAATTCTAAGTGCAATTCGTCATAAACCGCATCATTCGCATTTAAATTTAGAAGAAGCGTTGGAGTTGATAAAAGTTATTAATCCAAAACAGACGTACTTAACACATATTAGTCATCATTTAGGTTTTCATGCTGAAGTTGAAAAAACACTACCTGAAAATGTTTTTTTAGCTTACGATGAATTGGTTTTAGAAGTTTAGTTTATTATGAAATTTCGTTAATTCGAGACCCGAGAAAAAATCTCAAGTGGTTATAATGACATTTAATTAATTCAAAACGCTTTATTGCAAAATTTTTCACTAATAAACTGTCTAAAATTATTTAATTTTAATTTGGTATTTCACTAATAAACCTTCCAAATTATCTTTTGAAAATAAAGCATTTTTTAAATTGTTGTTTTCAAGATCAATACTGAAGTCATAAGCAGTTAAAAAATCAACTTTTTCAAGGTTGGTATTTTCAAAAATAGCTTTTAATAAATCACAATTATTGAACGACGAATTTGTTAAATCTGCCTCTACAAAATCTACTTCTTGAAGTTTACAGTTTGCGAAACGTGTATTTTTTATTTTAAACTGATAAAAAGAAGCATAGTTTAACGAGCAATCTTTAAAAGAAAATGAAATTAAAAACGGATTGCACTCACTAAAATTGATACCTATCATTTTGCAGTTTTCAAAAGTAGTTTCTTGAAACATCACATTTTTTACTCTGCAATTACTCAAATTACAATCTATAAAAGTACATTCGATAAAATTTATATTTGAAATGTCTTGTTTTTCAAAATTACAATTAGTGAATATACAATTGTCATATTCCCCTTTTTTAAAGGTTTTTTTAGTAAAGTCAATTCCTGAAAATTCTTCACTGTCGATAAATTCGTTCATAAAAATATTGATTTTTAAAAATTAAACTCAATATCTCCATAGCCAGGAACACAATTGGAGTCGTTGCAAGTCATAAAATCAATTTCTCCAATGATTTTAAAACTATTATTATTTTTTAGTTTAATTCGTTGTTTAAAGGTTGCTTTAATATCGAAATACTTGATGTTCATTTTAAAAATAGGATCGAAAACTGTGTGTCCTTTTTCTTCAGAAGTACTTCTAATTAATTCATAATTGTCATTTTTTTCAAAAATAAAGATAGTAGGAAGTGGTCCATCTTCAGGTACTTTTTGGGAATATAAATGGTAGTTTTCTTCAATAGAAGCATTAATTATTAGTTCGTATTCTGTATCCGAAATTTTCTTTGTTTCGGTTGTCCATTTTACAGGTTCAAGGATTTGTGAATAGCTAATAGTTGTTATTAGTAATAGTAGGTAAAGTAGTTTTTTCATTATTTTATTTATTATTTATTTCAAATATTTTATCCAACTCATTTTCAAGAGCATCATATACATATCCTTCAAATTTCTTAACAATGAGTCCATCTTTACCAATTAAAAAACTTGTTGGGTAGGCTTCCACACCATAATGTGAAACGTATTTATCATTTACACCTTGTAAGTTCGAAATATTAATCCAATCAACATTATCTTCTTTACTAGATCTTTCCCAATCTTTTTTGTCAAGATCAACCGAGTAACTGATGATTACAAAATCTTCATTTTTATATTTTTCTTTTAGTTTTGGAAATTCTTCTTGGTTTTGTTCGTGACAATAATGACACCAATACGCCCAAAAATCTAGAACTATAACTTTGCCTTTAAAATCTGAGATTTTTACAATGTTCCCTTCTAAATTCTTTGCAACTATATCAAAAAAGGGTTTGCCAACTTTAACTTTTTCAATTTCAAAACTATTCTTTAAAGCAATTCCTTTTTTAGAATTCTGAAGTTTGCTATCTAGTTTAGAATAAAATAATTTCAAACTATCTTTATTTAAACTTCTTGAATTATTTAGAATTTCTGTTAATGAAACTAAATTGTTTGGGTTTTTAAAAAGGAAATTAAGACTTTCTTCATTTGTTCTTTTACGGTAAGTTTTTAAATCAATTTCACCATTTTTCATTTGGTTATTATATTTTTTAATTATTCCATTATATTTTTTAGATAGTTCAGTTAGTTTAGACCCATTTATTTTGGCATTTTCAAAATTATCAAAAGTACCTTGTATTAATATATCGTTATTGTTAAGCCATAAGTTAGTTCTTTTGGCTGTATTATTCTTAATATCAATAATCATAATGAGATATTCACTTGCTTCATTTACGTTAATCTTAAATTCAAAAGAGCCTTTTAAAGTTAAAGTAGAGTCAATTTTTTTTCCATAAAAGTTTTGAGCATCGATTTTAGCTATAACAACTCTTAAGCTATCTTTTAAGTTTTCAATTGTTCCACTAACTTTTATCAAATTATTTTTTTCAACTTTTAATACTTTTTCTTTATTAAAGTTACAAGAAATGAGCAATAGGCAAAGAATGGTGATTATTTTTTTCATAGAATACTATTTTATATAAATATTTACAACATCCAATAAAATTACTTTTTTAATTTAAAACAAACCCTTATTTAGAATAATTTGAAATAGTAAAGCAACATTAAAAGCTAGTTTAATTTTATTAATTTTATGCAAAACTTAATTAAAACATTAATTTAAACAATAAATCATGGTCAGACTAAAAAATAGAGGATGGTTAGTAGCTATTCTTTCCATATTTTTTATGGTATCTACGTTGCAATTAAATGCACAACGAAAAAAGAAAAAATCAACCAATGAACCTGCTGGTTTCGAATTGAATTCTCAGGCCTTAAATATGTATAGTTTTAGAAGTATTGGTCCAGCTGCATATTCAGGTAGAATTTCAGATTTTGCTGTAAACCCTGATAATTATTCAGAATATTATGTGGGCGTAGCTTCAGGAGGTTTATGGAAAACTATCAACCACGGAACTACTTTTGAACCAATTTTCGATAATCAATCTGTTTTTTCAATAGGTTGTTTAGCTATGGATCCAAATAACTCAAATGTTGTTTGGGTAGGAACCGGAGAAAATAATACGCAACGTAACTTAGCTTACGGTGATGGAGTTTACAAAACTACCGATGGTGGAAAATCATTCACAAATATGGGATTGAAAACAAGTTCTCAAATTGGTAAAATTATGATCGATCCTAGAAATAGTAATGTAGTTTATGTGGCAGCTCAAGGACAAGCCTGGGGACCAGGTGGAGAAAGAGGCTTGTATAAAACTATTGATGGTGGAAAAACTTGGAATCGAATATTAGAAATTGGTGAATATACAGGAGTTTCGGATATGGAAATGGATCCTAGAAATCCTGATGTTTTATATGCTGCTTCACATCAACGTGAACGTAGAGTGTATTCTAAAATTGATGGTGGGCCAGAATCTGCAATTTACAAATCGGAAGACGCGGGTGCAACTTGGAAAAAATTAAAAAAAGGATTGCCATCTGGTGATGTTGGTAGAATTGGTTTGGCGCTTTCTTCAAATCCTGATATCGTTTATGCTGTAATTGAGCTTCCTGGAAATAAAGGAGGAACATACCGATCTAATGACAGAGGTGAAAGTTGGGAAAAAAGAAGTAATAAAGTGTCTGGAAGCCCACAATATTACAACGAATTATATACAGATCCTATTGATCCAGATTTGATAATATTAATGGACACACGTGCTGGACTTTCAGATGACGGTGGAAAAACTTGGATTAGTATTGAAGGTAGAAATAAACACGTAGATAATCACGCAATTTGGATAAATCCAAACGATACGAACCATTATTTAGTAGGTTGTGATGGTGGGATTTACGAAAGTTATGACAGAGCTAAAACTTGGCAATTCAAAAATAATTTACCTATTACACAATATTACCATGCACGTACCGATAACGATTATCCATTTTACAATGTATATGGTGGCGCACAAGATAATGGTTCGTGGTTTGGGCCTTCTCAAACACACAGAAGAAGTATTGTAAATGGCGATTGGACATATACAATTGGTGGTGATGGATATTTATCTATTCCGGATCCTGAAAACCCTGATATTCATTATTGTGAGTCGCAATATTGTGGATTAAGGCGTTACGATAGAACAACTGGAAATAGTATTTCAATTAAGCCTCAACCAACTGAAGATGAGGAGTATAATTGGAACTGGAATACACCGTATTTTATAAGTAAATTCAACAATAAAACCCTTTATATTGGAGGAAACTATGTATTGAAAAGTACCGATATGGGTGGAACTTGGAATAAAATAAGTGGAGATATGACCAGAGGTATTGATCAAAATACCTTACCAATGATGGGTAAAATGTGGCCACCTGAAGCAGTTGCAAAAAACATGTCAACTTCTAAATTTGGAAATATTTTTGCATTGGCAGAATCTCCTTTAAAACAAGGAATGTTATATGTAGGAACTGACGATGGATTGATTTGGACTTCAGAAAATGATGGAGCAGATTGGACTCGTTATGATAAGTTTACAGGCGTACCTAATATGACTTTTGTAAATTATATTTTGCCTTCACAACATACCGAAGGAACTGTTTATGCTTGTTTCGATGGAAGAAAAAATAGTAGTGATTTTACACCATATTTAATTAAAAGTACCGATAATGGAAAAACTTGGTCGTCTATAGCTTCAAATTTACCTTCAGGAACGGTATATGTTATTCAAGAAGACCATGTAAATCCTAATATTTTATTTATTGGTACAGAATGGGGTGTGTGGACAACCATTGATGGTGGTAAAAAATGGGTTCAAATTAAAAAAGGAATTCCTACTATACAGGTAAAAGATTTAACAATTCAAAAAAGAGAGAATGATTTAGTAGTTGCTACATTTGGTAGAGGTTTTTATGTATTAGATGATTATTCTTCATTACGAGAATTGAATCCAGCAGTTGTTGAAAAAGAGGCACATATTTTTGATATTAATGAAACGTTAATGTATTTCCCTTCTAGTAATTTAAATTACCAAGGAGATGTTCATTTTAGCGTTTCAAACCCAGATCCAGAAGTGAAATTTGAATATTTTGTAAAAAATGGTTTTGAATCATTAAAGCAAAAAAGAATTAAAAAGCAAAAAGCTTCTGAAAAATCAGGTACGTATTTTTATCCAACAGAAGAAGATTTAAGAGCAGAAGGAAATGAAGTAAAGCCAAATTTAGTGTTTACTATTTACGATAGTTCAAATACGATTATGCGTAAAATGGTTGCGCCTTTAAGAAAAGGATATGGCACAGCTACTTGGGATATGAGTTATTTAGTAAACAGAGGTGTAAAAGTACCTCCAGGAACTTATAAAGTTGCTTTGGATAAAAATGAAAACGGAAAATTTACTAGACTTGTAGAGCCTAAAGAATTTAAAATTATTTCGTTGCCAAATGCTTTAGGAACACCTAATTACGATGCTAATTTTAATTTTCTAAAAGGCGTTAGTGATTTAAATACTGAAGTTACTGTTGCTAGTAATAAAATAAGTGATATGAATGAAAGAATTTCAAATATGAAATCGATTCTTTTAAAAACGCCAGTTGAGGCAAGTACACTTGTTACTAAATTAGATGCAGCTAAAAAAGAAGTAGATGCTGTAGCTAAAATAATCACTGGTGGTTTTGGAGCTAAAAATTCTGTGTCATCTAGAAATAGATATGCATTATTTACAACGTATTCTGCTCAGGTTGATATTACTGGAGCTCAAAAAGAGCAGTTTAAATTAGCTAACGATGCTTTTAATGCTGTAACTGGAAAATTGAATAATTTATTTACAAACAAAATTCCATCTTTAGAAAAGGAATTTGTTGATGCTGGTGGAGTTTTATTCAATAATTCACCACAACGAAGAAGATTTTTTGAAGAATAGTAGTGGAATATTATTTATGAAAAAAGGCAACCAATCGGCTGCCTTTTTTGTTTTTTAATAAAGATGTTAAATCCGTTCAATAGAATAAATTGTAACTGGAGAAATTAATTGCTGATTCTTATTTTCTTTTTGTTGAATCTTTTTTACAACCTTCATTCCTTTTGTAACTTTTCCGAAGGCTGCAAAACCTTGTCCGTCAGGATTTCTTTTTCCAGCATAATCGAGTTCAGGTTGCTTATTTACACAAATAAAAAAGCTGGAAGTAGCTGAATTTGGCTTACCTCTTGCCATAGAAATAGTTCCATTTTTATGTTTAATTTTTGTGTTGTTGGTGGTTTCAATTTTTATGGGTTCAAAACCATTATTTTTAGGAATATTGCCACCTTGAATAACTTCAATTTTAATAGCTCTTTCACTTTCATTTTCTGGGGTGCAAGTTCTAAAAAAGCTAGATTCAGTATATAATCCAGCATCGATATATCTAAAAAAATTAGCAACAGTATTAGGTGCTTTTTTTTGAAATAATTTAACGTGGATATCACCTTCAGAAGTTTTAATAATACATTTTACAGTTGATTGTGCAAAAGCAATAGTACTTATAAATAGAAATGATACAATTAAAAAGCGAATTCTCATTTGAAATTATTTTGTTAAGTTTTTCCTTTAAAATTAGAAGGATATAAATCAATTCCTTTTTTTTCAGCAGCTTTTAAAATAAAAGGAATGAGTAATGTGGCTCCTGGAATTATCATAAATGGAACACCAATTCCTAAAATTTTAAAAACATCATACACTTGAGTTTTTAAATGCTTTTCTTCCTCTTTAGTAATTGACTGTTTTATAACAAATTTTGCAATAATTCTAGTCGCTTCTTTTGAATCTGTAGCTTCATTTTTAACTCCAATTAAAAAGTTGTTAAGCGCTTTAGTAGTTTTGCGTTTGTTTGTTTTTATTAAGTGTGCAAATTCGGTTTTACCATTTTTCTCAAAAACGGTTAAATCAAGTTTTAATAGTTGTCTATGATCTTGCACAATTAATTGTTTTATTCAGCTTCAACTATAGGGCTTGTAGTTTCAATATCATCGTCAGCACCGTGAGTAAGTTTTTTTAATTTTTTAACAAAAACTATAAGTAACAATCCAAATGAAACACAAAAAATAAGGACTCCCATGAATATTGCATATTCTCCTGCACTCTGTGCTGCTTCACCAACATATGCTGCTAATCGATTTCCTAAACCAGTTACCATAAAATAAACCCCCATCATAATTGAAGCGTACTTAATTGGTGCTAATTTTGTTATAAAAGAAAGTGCAACAGGTGAAATACTTAATTCACCAATTACGTGTAAAAAGTAGGCTCCAAACATCCAATATATAGATGCTTTTCCAGTTAATGACGTACCTGTTTCTAATGCAGCTCCTGCTAATAGAAGAAAACCTAAGCCTGTAATAACTGTTCCAACTCCCATTTTAAAAAGAGAAGAACTTTCTCTACCTTTATTTCTCCATCTTGTCCAAAAATAGGCAACTGGAACACCAAATAGAATTACAAAAAAGGCGTGAAGTGCTTGCAAAAAACTTGCAGGAACTTCAAAGCCAAACATAACACGATCAATTTTATCACGTGCATATAAATTCATAAGTCCACCGGCTTGTTCATAAGCTCCCCAAAAAACAATTACTATTATAAATGAAAGAATTAAAACAATCATTCTATCCTTTTCAATGGCAGTTAGCGGTACACTTTTATTTGTACCGACTTCTCTTTCTACAGGGACAAAATTTCCAACGGTTTTTAAATATCGTTGCCCCCAAATATATACGATTAAACCTAAAGTCATTCCAACTCCTGCCAATCCAAAACCAAGATTCCAGTTAATAACTTCACCAACATATCCAACAATTAATGGGGCAGTAAATGCACCAATATTTATTCCAATATAAAAAATGGTAAAAGCAGTATCTCTTTTTACATCACCTTTTGCATATAACCCGCCAACCATACTCGAAATGTTTGGTTTTAATGATCCAACACCTAAAATAATAAGCAGAGCTCCAGTATAGAAAGTCCATAATTCATCAACCACTAACACAAAATGACCAATTACAATTAATATTCCTCCGAGTAAAACTGATTTTTTCTGACCTATTAACCTGTCAGCTAACAATCCTCCTGGAACAGACATTACATAAACCAGCATAGTGTACCAACCATAAACTTCTAATGCAGAAACATTGTCCCAACCTAATCCGGCATTTTTATCAGTTGTTTTAGCAGTTAAGTACAAAATTAAAATGGCTCGCATTCCATAATAAGAAAAACGCTCCCAAAGTTCAGTAAAAAATAAAATATATAGTCCTTTAGGATGTCCCCAGAGTGTTTGTTTTGGCATAATTGATTTTGATTTTAAAATGCTAAATATACAGTTTTATTAAAAGAATTGACAGAATTAAAAAAATGCTTTTTTATACTTTGAAAATTAATTAGTTATCTAATTCATTCAGCATTAAATTATAATCATATTGTAAATCTTCGTGTAACTTAGTCAAATTCTTTTTAATGAAAAGTAGTTGTCTGTCGTAAATATTATTCAAACTAATGTTGCGGAAAATGGATGGTTTTAGATTCTTTAATTCTTCGCAAAAGTGTAATAGTAGTTCAATTTCGGTTTCTTTATTTTTTGAATATCGAATGTATTTTTTAGTGATTCTCAATATTTTACGCACACTTTTTTTCATATAGAAATAGCTTGCGCAGTTAATAGTGCTAAATTCATTTTTAATTTCCTCTTTTACACCTTGTTTAAACAGTTCTTCATTAGAAGATTCAAACAATAAATAAGTTAATAGTTCTTTATTCTCTTTTTTAAATTTAGAAAGCACCAAACAAGCTTCAATTAATTCAGTTTGAGATAAATGTTGTAATTCTTTTTTTAGCTCAATAACAGTAGCAGTTTTCATAAAAAATAATTCTAATATGAATTAATATTTAGCAGATTTTCCATTAGGAAGCGAATTCAAAATAAAACTTCTTAAATCATTATTTGCTGTTTTTAAATCTTCCTTGCGTAAATACATCATATGACCACTTCTATAACCTTTAAAAATAAATCGATCTTTCATTTTTCCACTTGGATCTATTTGCCACATGGTGTATTTTGCATTGAAATATGTTGTTGCTCCATCATAATACCCCGATTGAAATAGTACATTTAAATATGGATTTTGCGCCATTGCCTTTCGTAAATCGTCGCGCGTATTGTTATTTCTATTATCCCAAGGATGTACAGGGCCAAACATATTGTATTTTATATCGGTTTTAAAATTAAGGTGTTCTTTTATATAGTAATTAATTGCGGGTGTAAAGGAATGCAACCAAGATGAAATTTCAGAATTGTATTCAGGACTTGTGCCAGCTTCTATTTTATCCAAACCAAAATAGCGAGAATCTAATCGGCCAACGGTATGTCCATTCTTATCTCTTAACAATTCTTTCCAGAAGAAGGAGGTAGGTACTTGTAAATTATGTTGAAGGATTGTTTTTTTAGATAATCCTGAAAAATGAGCTACTTTTTTAGCGATTTTTTCCTTTTCTTCAGCAGAAGCAAAACCACCTTTTGCCAACATTGGTAAAAACTCATCGATAGCAAAACTTTCAGCCTCTGGTAAAACTTCTAGCAAATCTTTTTGTTGCAATGAAGCAGGAAGCATTTTATGATGCCAAGCCGTTGCGGTGTAATATGGTAAGTTTAGAGCATAAGAAATTGGATTTCCTTTTCTAAGGACATTATAATCTGCAGGAGACACCAAAATTACTCCATTTAAATACATCCATTGATTGGATTGTAATTCGTGAGCTAAACCAGAAACACGTGTGCCTCCGTAACTTTCACCAATAATATATTTAGGCGAACGCCAGCGATTATTACGAGTTACAAAAGTATTTACCCATTCAGCTAAATATTTTATATCTGCATTAATTCCAAAAAAATGTTCCCTATTTACTTCTTTTCCATCGGCAGGAATGGTTCTTGAATATCCAGTATTTACAGGATTCACAAAAACAATATCGGCAACATCTAACACCGAATCTGGATTTTCATGAACTCCATAAGGTTGTATAGGAAATCCTTCAGCGTTAATATTTAACACTTTTGGACCAGTATATGCAACGTGCATCCAAACAGAGGCAGATCCGGGGCCACCATTAAACGAAATTAGAAGTGGTCGTTTTTCTTCAGATTCTGCATTATTTCTTTTGTAATAGGTATAATATAAAGATGCTATTGGTTTCCCATTTTTATCCCAAACTGGTTGCATTCCTGTTGTTGCCGAATAGGAAATTTTAGCACCATTTATGGTGGTAGTATGTTGCGTTACAACAGTAGTATCAATAGGAATTTCCCTGCTTTGAGAATTTATTTTTAAAACAAATAATGAAGCAAGGAAAACACTAAAAATTATTTTTTTCATATTCAAAAAAAGATTTAGTTAAATTTAATTGGATACGGAGGACGTTTCATTTCCTTTGGAGGATTCGCTTTTAACTGCTCTAAAACAATCTCTATTGCTTTTTCTAACTGAGGATCGTGTCCGTTTATAAGTAATTCCGGCCATTGCTCAACTTCAATGTCCGGAGCAACTCCTTCATTTTCAATTCTATATCCGTTTTCATTATAAAATGCAACATTTGGGGCCGTAACCGAACCACCATCAATAAATTCTGGATACCCTAAAACACCAACTAAACCACCCCAAGTTGTTTTTCCAACAATAGTTCCCATATTAAATTTTCGCCATAAATAAGGAAAATAATCACCACCAGAACCTGCATTTTCATCTGCTATTAAAACTTTTGGGCCTTGAATAGAAGCACTTGGTGATTTTAAATCTTTTCCATATCTAAAATTCCAGTAAGCTTGTACAGGTTTGTTTAGCATGTCAATATAATAATCGGCAAGTTGTCCACCTCCATTGTATCTTTCATCCACAATAATTGCTTTTTTCTTTGCTTGTGGATAAAAATATCTTTTAAAATATTCATGTCCTGCACTGGTTGTATTTGGCACATAAACATAAGCAACTTGTCCGTTTGTTGCCTTATCTACCTTTTTCATATTATTTTCAACCCAATCTCTATTTCTTAAAGCTGATTCGTTTGAAATTGGTGTTACTTGAACAGTTCTTGCATTTGAACCATTTGCATTTTTGCTAACAGTTAAATCGGTAAGTTTGTTTGATGTGTTTTCAAAAAACATAAATAAATTATCGTTCGAAGTTACATTCTTACCATTCACGGCAATTATATAATCTTTTTCATTAATATTAACTCCAGGCTCGGTAAGAGGTGATCTCATATTCGGATTCCAATTTAACCCTCCAAAAATTTTCTGAATTTGATACTTGTTATTTTTTATCACATAGTCTGCACCTAACAATCCTCCTTGAATTTGACTAGGACTATTCATTCTATCTCCTCTGCTACCAAATCTATGATGACCAACGCCTATTTCGCTACACATCCATTCCATAACTTTGTATAAGTCACTTTTATTTGTAAGTGATGGTAAAAACACGTTGTATTTATCTTTCATTGCATTCCAGTCAACGCCGTGCATTCCTGGGTCGTAAAAATAATCACGATTTACGCGCCAAGTTTCGTTAAAAATATTGTTCCATTCTTTTTTAGGATCAATTTTAACTTTGATTGCGCCAATATTTAAAGGTCCTTCTTTTGCTTTTACACCAACATCAGTAATTCCTATGTTTCCTCTATTAAAATAGAGCATTTTTTTACCCGAAGCTGCAATTGAAAAACCATTTGCAGGCATTATAGATTCTTCTTTTCTTTTGCTTAAATCGTATTTATTAATAGTTGGTGTGTTGTCTTTTGAAGAAATATAAAATAGCTCGCCTTCTTTGGCAATGTCTAAGTTTCTATAATCTGAAGCTCTTAAAGGTAAATCTATGATTCTATTTTCAATTCCATCCCAATCAATTTTTAAATTTTCAGGTTTCGTTTTTTTATCGTCTTTTTCTTCTTTAACATCTATTATTTCTTCATCGTTTTCTTTCTTAAAAGGGGAAATAACATCTTTTTGAAGCGTAACCAAGTAAATAGAATTAGACAATGTCATATCTAAATTTGATTGGTCGAACCAATTTACAACCGGACCAGCATCGGTAGAAGCTAGCATATACAAGTATTTTCCGCTTGGGTCAAATGTTGGTTCAGTAACATTTGCCAATCCATTAGAAATGGCGTAAGATTTATTATCTTTTACTGAATATAAATAGGCTTTTTCAAAATTTGTTTCGGTTACAACGGTATAAGAAATCCAATTAGAATCGAACGACCAATCGCCAAAAAGTTCTCTAAAAGGACCAGGAATGTAAAGTTCATCAGAAGCTATTTTATTCGTATATTTAGTGTCAACATTGGTTACGTATAAATTTCTACCATTATCTACATAAGCCAAATTTTTACTGTTTGGTGACCAATGTATGTTAGCATAAAAACCAGCACCATTTAAATTAATTTTTTTTATAATTCCTGTTGATGTTGATTGAATATGAAGTGCATATTCGCCCGATTCGTCAGAGAAATAAGCGATGCTTTTTCCATCTGGTGACCATTCTGGATATTTTTCATGTGTTCCAGAAGAAAGCGTTAAGTTTTTGGTGTCTCCTTTTTTTGCAGGAACGGTTACTATTTCACCTCTAAAATCGACAACAACTCTTGCTCCAGAAGGCGAAATAGAAGCAGAGCGCATATAATTTTTACCTGAAACATAGCGTTCTCTTAATTCTAATAAGTCGGTAGTAATATTAATTTTTATTTTGGTGCTTTTTTCAGAAGTAACATCGAAAAGGTGTAAATATCCAGCTTGTTCAAAAATTAATTTACCGTTGTTTGTTGATAAATCAAGTACGGGAAAATCGGTAAAATTAGTGAGCTGTTTTATATCTTTAGAAGTTGTATTGTAACTGAAGATGTTAAATTCACCATTTCTATCACTTTTAAAATACACATTATCATTTATCCATTGTGGATTAGAATCATTACTTCCGCCTTCAGGTTTTGGAATTTCAGTTACTTTGTGGTTGTTGGTATTGAAAAGCCAAATTCTAGCCATTGTTCCTCCTCGGTAATTTTTCCACATTGTAAATCGATCACTAATTGGAGTATATGCAATGTGGTTGCCATCTTCAGCGTACGAAGCCCAATACGCATTCGGAACATCAAGTTTGGTTACATTTCCACCATTTATTGAAATGGTAAATAATTCGGCGTAACGTCTTGTATGTATGGTTCTTTGAGAATGAAAAAGTACGTTTTTCCCGTTAGGAGAAAAATCTAATACATTGTCTCCATAAGGATGCCAAGTTAAACGTTTAGGAATTCCACCATCAACAGGAATTGTGAAAACATCAGTGTTTCCATCATATTGTGCGTTAAAAGCAATCGTTTTTCCATCGGGAGAAAAAACAGGATTGGATTCAATGCCTTCGTCAATGGTTAATCTTTTTGGATTTGAACCATCGATATTTGCAACCCATAAATCTTCAGCATAAATAAAAGCAATATTATTTTGGCTAATTGTTGGTTGAGATAACATTCGAGTGTCTTTAGTTACTTGACTAATTAAAATAGTTGGAAAACTAAGAAGAATAATAAAGGTAAGTTTTTGTAGCGTAGATTTCATAATATCTATTTTTATTGAAACATTCAAATTTGAGAATTTTAAAGATAGTAAATTTGAATGAAGTTTATAATTCTTCAAATAAAATGAGGGAAGTTAGATTGTATATAATGAAAAAAAGTAGTTTATGAAGTTTAATTAAATAGTTATTAAACTGTCAGAATTTTTTTCTATGTAAGCATTTAAAATGCTATTTACATCTTTATTATCTTTTTGAATTGTAATAAAATCTAAATATTCTTCGGTAGTTTTAAGCTCTTCTTTAGCGTTTAAATATCCAAATCCTTTATAAATTCCATTCTGAATTAATACAAAGCCAACTTCTTTTTTGCTTCTTCCTTTTTCTTTGATGATAAAATTTTCATTTTGAAATTTTAAAGTCGAAATGGCTTTTATAACACGATTGTTATAACTTTCAATTGCTTCTTCCTTTGTACAAACACCTTTGCATTTTTTAATTTGATAATGAAAACAGGTAGTTACATTAGATTGAAGATGACAATATTTTGGACATAATTCAAATTCTTCACACAATTTCTCTAAAAACACTCTACATTCAGTGGTATTGTAAAACTTCATAATTGGATTTGGAGTTAACTTTAACTTATTAAAAGCTAAATGAATAATTCCTTCTCTGTCTTCATAAGAAAACATACCAATACTTTCTTGCGATCTTCGTTGCGCTCGATTGTATTTGGGGAATATTGTTTTTATTTCAGCAGATTCTAATAAAAGCGCTAACAATTCACTACCAGTTTCGGTAAATGTCACATTACTGGTTTCTAAGCACATCGTTATTTCTTTTTTTTTCTTGTCGTAAAAATGACTAATAACCCGCTGTTTTATGTTCTTGGCTTTTCCAACATAAATAACTTCATCTTTTTCATTTTTGAAATAATATACGCCAGATTTTTCCGACAAGTTATCTACAATTTTTTTTGACAGCATTGGTGGCAATGTCGCTTGTCTTGATCTTGGATTTAGAAAAGAATTGAAAACACCTTCATCATCTAATTTTAAAAGTTTTCCAAACAATATGGCAGTAGCCTCTGTATCTCCTTTTGCTCTGTGTCTATTTTGAATATTGATATTTAATGAGGTACAAAGTTTTCCTAAACTATACGATTTTAAGCCCGGAATTAACTTTCTCGATAAGCGAACTGTACACAATTTTTTTCGGTTAAAACTAAAACCGAGCTCTTTAAATTCAGCTTTAATAATGTTGTAGTCGAAGTTTACATTATGTGCAACAAAAATTAAATTGTTGGTTAATTCATTTATTTTTTTAGCAACTTCATAAAACTTAGGCGCGTTTTGCACCATCGCATTGTTGATTCCAGTTAAATTCGTAATAAAAGGAGGGATGCTACATTCAGGATTAACGAGTGTAGAATATTCTTCAATAACTTTTTCTCCGTCATGAATAAAAATGGCTATTTCTGTTATTTTTGAACCTGTATAACCATTCCCAGTGGTTTCTATGTCAACAATTGCATACACTAACAATACGTTTTTTTAAGTTCTTTTAATTCTACTCCTAGCTGCGTAAGCATACCAGCAATACTGCTAATTTTTAATTCGTGTTCGTCATATTCTTGTGTGTTAATACTACACGTAAATTCCCAGAGTTCTAACACTTCTTCAGTTTTAATATAATAAGGATCGTATTTTTTATTATCCGAAACCAATAATAGCATATTGTGTTCTTCAATTTTATCATAAACCCGTTTGTACACAAGTCCGTCATTTAAGGTTAATACAATATATGTTTTACCACTTTTTAAGTATTTAATGTCTTCAATATATTTAGCAACAATATAGGAGCCACTTTTTACAGGTAACATAGAATCTCCTTTTATGGGAAAAGCTCTGTGGGTACCAGTTGGTAAAAAAGGCAGTTTTATTTTGTTTAAATGCTCGATGTATTCAGGATCGGAATAACCTCTTAAATATCCTGCAGAAGCTTCTTCAGGAATGACTTCTATTAATTCTTCATCTTCACTATCAACAGTAATTGGGAATAAAACTCTACCATCGCCAACTTTCATTAGCGGAAAATCTTTAGCTGAAGTTAAATCGTGTTTTACCAATATCTCCATACTTACATTAAAATATTCCGAAATATCAATTAAAAAATCGATAGGAGGGATGGCTCTATTTTCTTCATAAGATCCAATTCTTGAGCGAGGTACGTTTAAAGCCTCTGCAAATTGTGTTTGTGTTAAGCCTTTTAAAACTCGTAAATGACGTATATTTTTTATTAAATAGTTCATGTTGCTAAAATAATGAGTAGTAAATACTAATATTGTTAGCTAAAATACTAAAAAATTATTGTTGACAAAATTTGGAGAGGAAAAAGTTAGAAAAATTGAAACTGTTAGCGAAGTTGCAAATACTAAAATAAACAATCAAATAATATTAGCACAATTAATAAATGCAAGGTTTTATCTTTTTCTTCGTGTTTAGTTGTTAATAAATTAGTTGTATTAATACCAAGACTTTCAGAAGCTAAAGCATTCCAATGTGCATGTCTAAATGCACCACCTTTTCCATTTAACTGTTCACAATAGGTTGGAAACAAGCTTTCAGATTCAATTTTTGCAGCAGCACCACTTTTTAAATAATTCAATTGGTCTAAAATAGATAAAGAATTAATTAACTACTTGACATACCAGCTCTATAATCTTGTTCTTCTTCTAAAAGGTCAAAAGGAGGGAAGTCTTTTAAAAAGTCGAAAATACGTTCGGCAATGGTATTTTTCATAGATTTTTAACTCTTTTTTATTGCATCGAATACCATTTTAAAATATGATTTTCCGTGTGGAACAAAATTCGATTTGTTTGAATGAACTAATTTAATCAAATCCTGTAACGAAATCAAATTTACTTCGGCTACTTCTTCTTCTTGAATTTTTAATGAATTTAAATCGAATTCTACATTGCATATAAATACATGGTGTAGTTCATTATCGATTAAATTTTTATGATGATGAATTTTTTTTTGAAAAGTTCCAATGAAATCTAATTGATTAGGTATAATCTTGAGTCCAACTTCTTCTTCAATTTCTCTAATAGCTGAAACAATTGGTTTTTCACCAGCTGCAATATGTCCGGCGACAGAAACATCCCATAAATTGGGGAATGTATCTTTAATAGCAGCTCTTTTTTGAATAAGAATTTCCTTCTGTTTATTAAAAATCCAAATATGAACACTCGCATGTAGAATACCTTTCTTATGCGCAAAGGACTTTAGACAAGTTTCACCAGTAGAATTTCCTACATTATTATATATATCAATTAATTCATCCATATAAAAAAAGACAGCCGAAGCTGCCTTTAAATTTATTCAAAATAACTGAATGTTTCACCATCTTTAATTTTTAGTAATGTTTCATAAATAAGTTTAATCACATTTTCAACATCATCTTTATGTACCATTTCAACTGTTGTGTGCATATAACGTAAAGCCAATGATATTAATGCCGAAGGAACACCACCGTTACTATATGCAAAAGCATCTGTATCGGTACCAGTCGCTCGAGAAGAAGCATTTCTTTGGAAAGGAATTTTCTTTTCTTCTGCAGTCTCAACAATTAAATCACGTAATTTATTTTGCACTGCCGGTGCGTAACTTATTACTGGCCCATCACCTGATGCAGTTTCACCTTCTTTCTTTTTATTAATCATTGGTGTTGTTGTGTCGTGACAAACATCTGTAACAATTGCAATATTTGGCTGTATAGTATGTGTTATCATTTCAGCACCTCGAAGTCCTATTTCTTCTTGTACTGAATTTGTGATATAGAGGCCAAAAGGTAATTCAACATTATTTTCTTTTAACAGTCTGGCAACTTCAGCAATCATAAAACCTCCCATTCTATTATCTAAAGCCCTACAAACAAAATTATTCTTATTAAGAATAAAGAATTCATCAGGGTAAGTGATTACACAACCAACGTGAATTCCTAATTTTTCAACTTCTTCTTTCTTTTTGCAGCCAACATCAATAAATATATTGTCTAATTTTGGTGTTTCTTCACTTCCTTTATCTCTTGTGTGAATAGCTGGCCAACCAAAAACACCTTTTACAATTCCTTTTTTAGTATGAATATTTACCACTTTTGAAGGTGCTATTATGTGATCACTTCCTCCATTACGAATTACATATATCAATCCTTCAGGAGTAATATAATTTACGTACCAAGAAATTTCATCGGCATGTCCTTCTATTACAACCTTAAATTTGGCATCTGGATTTATGATTCCAACGGCTGTACCGTAACTATCAGTAATAAATGTATCTACGAATGGTTTCAAATAATCCATCCATATTTTCTGACCTTCACTTTCATAACCAGTCGGAGCTGCATTATTCAAGTATTTTTCTAAAAAGTTGATCGATTCTTTATTTAATATTTTTTTAGTCATCTTATTTTTAAATTTTAAAACGAAGATAATAAATTCAGTTAAGTAATATTCTATAAAACTTTTTTAAGATAATAGTTTAAATTGTAAATTTGGAATTCTTTTTGATGAGAATTATTGATGATTTTGAATTTTAAAAATATAGTTTACTTCGTAATAGGACTTACTTCATTTGTTGCATTTTCGCAAGAATATGAAAATAAGGACACTATTCCATTATCTGAAAAATATATAGTATTTGAAGGTGACACCTTATTAATTGAATTAGACGAAGTATTGCTTTTAAAAAAGTTGAAATTTCAAACTAGTTATGAAAGGCGATATTATTATTGGTTTCGGAAAAAGACATTGAAAGCCTACCCTTATGCAAAATTAGCATCAGAAAGGTTGGATACATTAAATGTTAGGTTGGATAAAATTAAGTCTAAAAGGAAGAAGAAACAATACACAAAAAGAATTCAAGATTATCTTGAAGGTGAATTTACCGACCAATTAAAAAAGCTAACCAGAACAGAAGGGCGGATTTTAATTAAATTAATTTATAGGCAAACAGGAGCAACAACTTTCGATTTAGTGAAAGGTTTAAAAAGTGGTTGGAAAGCCTTTTGGTATAATACAACTGCAAGTTTGTTTAAATTATCATTAAAAGATGTTTATGATCCAGAAAATGTAGAAGAAGATTATTTAATAGAAGATATATTACAACGAGCTTTTGTTGATGGCGTTTTAGATGAACAACCATCAAAATTAGATTTTAATTATATCGATTTCAGCAATAAGAAATTCAATATTCCTGAACCAAAGCAAAAAAAAAGTAAATAATTTTCTAGAATAAGGTATGCATAGAATTTAAAAACACCTTATTTTAATGTCCGTTTATTTAAATATTAAATATTTTTATTTTTTTTATAATGTAAATTGCTTGTAATCAGGGTTGTTCAGTTGACTGTTGATTTTATTGAAAAATAATACTGTTTTTAGTTGTTTCGCGAGTTAATAAAGGCTTACATTTGCCGTCGCTAAACGGGGATGTGTATTTATTTATGTTTTAGCAGAAAGTTCAGGATTTTAGCAGGAGTAATTATTTA